>MDSW01218929.1_pt1 | contig 52734 bp, 55 predicted proteins | sample 811171 | NCBI WGS metagenome assembly MDSW01 (sample SAMN05326641, study PRJNA326480) | marine metagenome | isolation source: seawater | place: Atlantic Ocean: North West | collected 2012
TTAATAACATAAATTCTGCCCTTTCTTCTGACTAATTTACAATCTTTATCCCTATTTTTAGCAGATTTTAATGAACAGCGGACTTTCATAATAGAAAGGCTATTAAATTTTATGTATTCTTTTGTCAAACATATATTAAATATTATATTTATGAGAAAACTTCATATTCCTGGGAGATCTAATGTTATTGGTATGAATTCAATGGCAGCAACTTCTCACCCTCTCAGCACAATAGAAGCCATTTCTATATTAAAAAGGGGGGGAAATGCAGTTGATGCAGCTATTGCTGCTTCAATAGTTCAAGCGGTAGTAGAACCAAATTCTACAGGTATTGGAGGAGATTGTTTTGCGTTAATTTCTATGAATGGTAAAAAACCAGTATCTGTTAATGGTTCAGGAATATCACCCAAAAAAGCAAATATTGATTTCTTTAAAAATAATAGAATAAATAAAATTTCAACAACGAGTCCTCACTCAGTTAATGTTCCAGGGGCTTTACATGCTTGGCATTCTATACATAATAAATATGGTGTTTTAGATTTTGAACAATTATTTAAAAGTGCTGAAAATTATGCAAGAAATGGTTACCCCGTTCATGAAGTAGTTGCTAAATCTTGGAATGAAAATATTGATAAATTAAAAAAATACAAAAATACTGAATCTATTTATTTAAAAAAAGGTCAACCATATAAATATGGAGAAATACATAAAAATATAAAGCTTGCTGAAACACTCAAATCAATTTCTAAAAAAGGAATTAGAGATTTTTATCAAGGATACATTGCTGAAGATATAGTTAATTCTCTTAACTCTATAGGTGGATTACATACTTTAGATGATTTTATAAAACAAGATACTATTTTTTCTGATAGTGTAAACAAAACATACAAAAAAATCAAAATTCATCAATGTCCTCCTAACGGCCCAGGTATTACAGTTTTGATTATGATGGGAATTTTAGAACAGTTTGATTTTTCAAAAATAGATCCATTAAGTTTTGAAAGATTTCATTTGCAGGCTGAAGCAACTAAATTAGCTTATGAACAAAGAGAAAGCTATTTAGCTGATCCAAATTTTAGTGATTTTAATTTTAACAGGTTAATTGAAAATAATTTTATAGAAAAATTAGCCTCAAAAATATCTTTTAATGACGTATACAGAGCAAAAAATTTTACTGTTACTGCTCATCCTGAAACAATTTACTTATCAGTAGTTGATAAAGATTTAAATTCTGTTTCATTTATAAATTCTATTTGTTTTCCTTTTGGTAGTGGAATAACTACTAATCAAACTGGAATACTTCTTCAAAATAGAGGTGTTAACTTTCGTTTAGAAAAAAATCACCCTAATGTTATTGAAGGAAATAAAAGACCTCTTCATACTATTATACCTGGATTAGTAACTGACATAAGTGATAATACAATACTTTCTTATGGGGTTATGGGGGGACAATATCAGCCTGTGGGACATACACATGTTTTACAAAATATTTTTGATTTTGGATTATCAATACAAGAATCAATTGATTTTCCAAGAGCATTTATGTTGGAAAATAAATACCTTTTAGAAAAATCCATTCCTTCTAAAATATTAGAAAAGCTCAATCAAACTGGTCATAATTCTGAATACTCAAACACTCATGGAGGAGGACAGGCAATTTACATTGATAGAGTTAAAGGAACTCTTACTGCTGGCTCTGATCCAAGAAAAGATGGGTGTGCTATTGGATACTAGATTTTTCCAAAAGTATCATTATATTGATTATTAACTCTAACAAAAGTAGTACATTTACTAAGTTGCTTTAAACTTTGAGCACCAACATATGTACAGCTACTTCTTACTCCACCAAGAATATCTTTAATTGTATCCTCTATATTTCCTCTAAAAGGAATTGATACTTTTTTTCCTTCTGATGAACGATAATCAGCAAGACCTCCATAATGTTTTTCATTTGCTTCTTCAGAACTCGATCCATAAAACTCTATAAAATCTTTTCCATTTTTAGAAGTTACCTTGCCTCCTCCCTCTTTATGACCTGCAAGCATTCCTCCTAACATCACAAAATCAGCGCCACCTCCAAAAGCCTTAGCAACATCGCCTGGGCATGTACATCCTCCATCTGCGATTATATGTGCGCCAAGACCATGAGCAGCATCCGCACACTCTATAACTGCACTCAATTGAGGGTATCCTACACCAGTTTGAATTCTTGTTGTACATACACTTCCAGGACCTATTCCAACTTTAACAATATCTGCTCCACTCAAAATTAATTCTTGAGTCATATCTGCTGTAACTACATTTCCTGCAATAATTGTTTTTGAAGGATAATTTTCTCGAACAGAAGATACAAAATTACTAAAATTTTCTGAATATCCATTAGCTACATCAATACATATAAATTGAATATAAGTGTGCTTACTAATAATATTTTGCAATCTCTCATAACTCTCAATACTTGTTCCACAACTAATAGATACGTAATTAAAAATATCTTTAATTTCAGAAAACGCATCTATAGACTTCAATTCATGTTGTTTAGTAAGAGCAGTAATAATATTATATTTTGCTAAAGTATTAGCTATATTTAATTCGCCTACTCCATCCATATTGGAAGCTATAATTGGAATACCTTTCCATTCTCTATTAGAATGTTTAAATTTATACGTTCTGGATAAATCTACTTCTTTTCTGCTTTTAAGAGTACTTCTTTTTGGCCTAAAGAGCACATCTGAATAATCAAGTTTTATTTCCTCTTCAATTCGCATAGCAGAAAATGATATTATAAGTTATTATGTAGTAAATAAATGTTTTACAAAATACAACAATATTTTAATTTAATTTAATGAACTTAAATATATCAATAAACAAGAAAAAAAACGAATTTGACGAATATTATAAAAATTTGCTTTCAAATTATCTATCTAAAGATAAACTTTCAAAGGCAATGATTTATGGTTCTATGAATGGAGGTAAAAGAATCAGGCCGTATTTAGTAAGCATTTTTAGTAAAATAGCTCATGTTGAGAAAAAATATTATATGCGTCTATCTGCTGCAATAGAAAGTATTCACTCCTACTCCTTAATACACGATGACCTTCCTAGTATGGATAATGATGATTTCAGAAGAGGTAAATTAAGCACTCATAAAAAATTTGACGAAGCTACTGCAATATTAGCTGGAGATGCATTACATGACTTAGCATTTGAAATATTATCTGATAAAAAAACCTGTCCTAAAGATGGTATTAGAGTTTTATTGATTAAACACTTATCTAAATCTCTTGGTTCTAAAGGTTTGGCGGGAGGACAATCATTAGATTTAATATATGAAAACAATAAAATTAATATTTCAAAAATTTTACATATGTATGAACTTAAAACTGCTGTCTTGTTTAGTTATTGTTGTTATGCTCCTTTTATTTTAGCTAATAAAAGTGATTATCAAATTCGTTTTGCTAGTGAATACGGCAAATTATTTGGATTAATTTTTCAAATTACAGATGATATTCTTGATGTAGAAGAAGATTTTAAATCATTAGGAAAAACTCCTGGAAAAGATAAAAAACAAGGCAAGAGCACTTTGCTTTCTATAATAGATAAAAATAAACTTAAAAAATTTTGTATAAGTGAAATAGAGATATTTAGAACTAAATATCAAAATTTACTTAAAAAATATTCAATACTCGAAAAACTAATATATTTAAATATCAATAAATTAAATTAAACAAATAATTTTTTTGTAAAATAAATACCCAAAGAAACTGAAGATCCAGTAAGCAAACCGCCCCAAAACATATCAACAAATACAACACTTGGTGACCAATTTTTAATAGTTGCCATATTGGTAAGATTATAAGTTCCATATGCAACAAGTCCGAATACAGCACCTTTCCAAAAAACATTAATTATAGAATCATAATTTATTGCTGGATGAATCACGATAACTGCCAGACCAAAAATATATAAAAAATAAAATAATATAGCAGCCCAAATGACCGGTTTATCATTCAATAACTGTCCTAAATTTGGACGATAAAAGTTTTTCACAGAATAAGAAAGCCATATAATATCAATTATTGTAAAAATTAGAGCACTGAGTAATACAGCTATCAGTAAAATTTTCATAATTTATATATAATAGACATATATATTTTTTCCATAGCAAATCTAAGATATTTTTATGTTTTTATATTTGTTTTTTTGAATTTGATAAAAAAACTTTTGATAAAATATATGATGTTGTAAATAACTCTCTTTAAAATCAGTTAACTCTGATTTTTTACCTTTTTTTAAGTTTTTTATGTATTTTTCAGTAATTTTCGATTGTAATTCAAATTTAAAGTTTCTTTTAGTTATTATTTTATCTGAATCATTGTTTACCTTTAAATAATAACCAAGATTTTCATCAATAATAAATGAATATTTAAGATTATTTATTTTTAATATATTTGAAAAATTATCTTGATTTTTAATTGAATCACTTAAAAACAAAGTTCCTTTAGTATTATTTACAAAAAAACTATAACCTAAAAATTCTGAATATTTATTCCTTTTGCTGGATAATTTTTTTGACAATCTTAAAGATACACATTTAATATTATAATCATTTGCAAGATAGGAAAATAAATCAATAAAATGTATTGCATTAGAAGCAAAATTCCATTTATTGCCTCTATATTCAATATTAATTGGATTTTTTAAATTAAGTTGTTTTTTAATTTCTTTATAAATTTTCATTTGTCTTCTTGGAGTATTTACATAAACATTTATTGATTTATTCTTTAAATATTCTTTTAAAGAATTTAACTGATTTATATTAGGTGCAAGTAATTTTTCTAATAATAAATTTTTTACATTATTGTATTTTAATAATTTTTTTGTACATTTTAGTCTATCGTTAGAATTAGTAGAAATAATTCCAAAGTCAAAATCTAAATTAAAGTTAATAATATCTTGATAAAAAAATATTTTTATTTTTTTGTTATTAAAAAAGTAATTTTGTTTTCGTATTTCATTTAGTTTTTTTTTATTTTTCTCAATTAAAATAACATCTATTTTTAAATCAAGGTTTAATATTGACTCCAGATGTCTCTTGCCAATATTACCACAACCAATTATAATTATGTTGATTTTTTGTGTCATTAAAATAAATATTTAATATTATTATCTATCAATTATATTCATAATTTCTTTAGAAATTATTTGTATTTGATTATATTTTAGATTCACACTAGAGGGCAAGCATATATAATTATTAAATAAATTGATTGCTTTAGATATATTAAATCTTTGGAAACTTTTGTAAGGTTTTTGAAGATGGTTTAATTTCCATATTGGTCTAATTTGTATATTTTTCCTATTCATTTTTTCAATAAATTTGTTTTTAGAAATTTTATTTTTTTTAAAATCAATACAAATTAAATTTAACCAATAATTACTTGAAGCAAATTCTGGAGGGTTGTAAAATTTAATTTTTTTTGATTTAGAAAAAAATTTCTTATAATGTTTATGAATAAGTTCTTTTTTTGCAACAAACTCTTTAAATTTTAAAGTTTGAGCGTAACCAATTGATGCATGAATATTGCTAATTCTAAAGTTATATCCAATATCATCATGAATAAAATTTAATGAATCTTTTTTTGCTTGATTAATTAAATACCTAGCTTTTTTGGCAAAAGAAAATTTATTAGTTATTATCATTCCTCCTCCAGCTGAAGTTATTATTTTATTTCCATTAAAAGAAAGACAGCCAATATCCCCAATACTACCAGTATATTGCTTTTTGAATAAGCCATTTTTATAAAATGTTCCAAAACTTTCTGCACTATCTTCAATTATACTGATGTTTAATTTTTTACATATTGGATATAGATTTTCAAATTTAGCTGGATTACCAAAAGTATGCACGATAATTATAGCTCCAATCCTTTTGTTTGTTTTTTTATTTATACATATGTATGATTTATTTTTTTTATTTAATTTTTTATAAGTGTTTTTTTCAATAAATTTAATTACCTTTTCTTCATCAATATTCAAGTTGTCATCTGAGTCTATAAAAATTGGAGATAAATTATTATAATGTATTGCATTAATTGGTGATATAAAAGTTAAAGTAGGAACAATTATTTCTTCTTTAGGTTTTAAATTTAATAATTTAATTGCAATTTGTAAAGCTGAAGTTCCATTTACACACGCAACAGCATATTTGACTTTTAAAATTTTTTTAATTCTATCTTCAAATAAACCTATGTATTTTCCTTGCGCTAAAGAATTAGATTTTAAACAATCTAGTATATATTTTTTTTCTACTTGATTAGAGAATGGTTCATGTAAATAAATCATAAAATTAATTGGATCTCTCTTTCTATATTTGTCTATTTCAAAAAAATAATTAAATTATAGACAAGCCTCCATCAACAATTAAGTTTTGACCTGTTATATAACTTGAGGCATCAGATGATAAAAAAATTACACTAGAAGCTACATCTGAAGTCTTCCCAATTCTATTTAAAGGTGTTTTTTTAACGTATCTATTAATAAATTTTTTATTATTAGTTAAATCTTTAGGATTTGTGTTTTTTATTGCGCCAGGGCTAATTGTATTAATTCTAATGTTGTATTTGCCATAAAAAGAAGCCATTTGTCTTGTGAGATTTATAATTCCCCCTTTGATAATAGAATAAGTCATATTTTCTGAAGAATTTAAATCTTTATATAGATTGATATCCTGACCCATAAATCCATAAATTGATCCTAGCTGTATAATTGATCCAGTTTTATTTTTTTTCATAGAATCAGCAACTATTTTGGCTATCCAAGAAAAACTATTTAAATGAATAGAAATATTTTTTTCAAATGTTTCTAAGTTTATATTATCAAAACTATTTTTTCCCCAATCAGTAGTTCTTGGGTAAGAAGAATTTAAAAAAATATCTGGAATTTTATATTTCTTTGTGAGTTTAGAATAGTTTTTTTTAAAATTTTTTAAATCAGATACATCAATATTTTCTATAAAAATATTATTGCCATATTTTTTATTAATTTTTTTTATAGCATTTTCTTTTTTATTATTATCTATAATAATAACTTTAGATCCAAAAGATGCTAATGCATTAGAACATTCCAAACCTATAAGGCCTAATCCACCTATTACAAAAGAAGTTTTATTTTTAAGGTTATAAATATTATTATACTTCACTATTTTTTCTATTATTTATTAAATACTCTACAATTTTCCATTCAAACTTGCTATCTATATCTATTGATCTATCTTGGGGCATTTTATAAAACGCAGTTTTACTATTTATAAGTTTCGTATTATTTATAAGAGTTTTTCTCTTCCAAATATAAATAGAGGCATTAGCTTCATATACTATAGGGGCATCTTGCCTCCTTATTATACCTTTGTTTTTTTTAACTACTGAAATCTTTTTTTTATTATCAATTTGTATCATATTAAAATATGGATTTTTTCTAGCTAAACAGCCACTTATTAAATTATTAGAATTTTTTTTTAGAAAGCTTTTGTGAGCTTTTACAATATCACTGACCATCCTAAGAGGAGAAGTAACATCTAAATCATGAATAATATCAAACTTCGTTTTAAAATATTTTTCTGATTCAATTAAAGCATGCTTTATTACAGGAATTTTACCAATTTTATCACCTGACAATTTTTTTGGACGAAGATACCAAACATCAATTTTATATTTCTTACCAATATTAAATATTCTTTTATTATCTGAAGATAATACAATTTTATCGTATAGTTTGCTTTCAATTGCCTGCTCGATAGTATGACAAATTAGAGGTTTACCTTTAAGTTTATTAAAGTTTTTATTAGGCAAGCTCTTTGATCCATTTCTAGCACAAATTGTACAAAGTATCTTCATGCGAACACCTTATGATTTTATTTTTTTAATTAAATTCATTACTTTAATTCCTTCGTTATAACTACAAATATGAGATTTCTTTTTATTTAAAAATGAATCTAGCTGATCTTTATATGTTGCATTTAAATTTTTTATTTTAAAATTTTTCTTAGATATTTTATTTCCTTTTTTGATTATGCAAAAGTTATTAATTAAATCCGCATACAAGCTAAAATTTTTTCCATCTATAATAACTTCCCTCTTACTCAATAGAGAATAATAATTTAAAGATAAGTTGAAATAGATATTTCTATCTGTTTTGCCTAAAATAGACAAATAATCTTCTGAATTTATTTTAAGGTTTGAAATTTTATTGATATTTTTAGAAATTTTTTTAATATCTCCAAAAAGCCAAATTAAATAATCAATTTCATGGCTCAAATCTAATACAACTCCACCACCCTTTTTTTTATTGGCACTATAAGTTTTTCTATAATCTCGATTTAATCTCCAATCAGGCAAATAAGATGCACAATTAATATTAGTTGACCAAATTTCTTTATTACTTATTTCTTTTTTTAAAAATTTTAAAATAGGATGAAAACGCAAATTGTAAGCTATAAAAACCTTATTTTTATTTATTTTGAAATTAATTTTTTTATCAAATAAAGGTTTTTCAACAAGAATATTTTTATTTTCAAAATTTTTTTCTAAAAACGATAAATGCTTATAATGTTTATGAGTTTCACTAGAGATAATAATAAAATCAGGATTAATATCTTTAATTTTTTCTAAAGATTTTATATTTGGTAAATTTGTAATTTTTTGAGAAGTTAATATATATAAATAATAATTTTTAAAATAATTTTTTATAATATTGGCATGTTTTTTTCCTATAGATCCGTAACCTATAATTAATATTTTTTTTTTCATGCAAATCTATCAATTGCTTTATGATATTCTGACCACTGTCCAACATCTGTCCATAAAGAATCGTCAATTGGATAAACTCCTACTTGTTTTTTTCTTTTGTTAGCAGCATCAATTAGATCAGTCATATTAAAAAACTTATTTTTAGGAATTAACTTCAAAATTTCTGGATTTATTATGTACATCCCTGCATTAATTAAAAAATCAAATTTAGGCTTTTCAGTTATTCCAGATAAAAATCCTTTTTTAGTTAATTTACATGCTCCGTATGGAAAAATATATTCTTTTTGTGAAGCGACTAAAGTGATATCATTTTTACTTTCTATATGAGTTTCATACAAATCTTCATAATCTATATCAATTATAGTATCACAATTTGTAACAAAAAAAGGTTTTCTTAATTTATTTATTACTAAATTTAGAGAAGATGCAGTACCTAAAGGTTTTTCTTCATCTAAAAACTTAATATTAACATCAGGATTAAACTCATCAAAGAAAGCCTTTAAAATTCTACTTTTGAAATTTACTGTTACATAAAAATTAGAAATATTATTTTTTTGAAAATTTTCAATAATATGTTCTATTATTGGTTTATCTTTTATTGGTACAAGAGGTTTTGGCAAAACTTTTGTAAATGGCTCTAATCTTCTTCCTTCTCCTCCTGCCATAATTACTACACTTAAATTTTTAAACTTAAAAAAATTTTTCTTTTGATTTTTAAAAATATCTGAAAAATATATTATTTTTAAAATTTTTCTTTTTTTATCAACTATAGGAATTATCTCTAATCTTTCTTCAATAAGTAAATCTCTAACATTGTTATCATTATATTTACCCTCATAAAAAAAAGAAGGTTTTTTATTATATATATTATTTATTGTTGAATTAAGCTTTACACCTCTAATTATAGACTTTCTTATATCGCCATCACTTAAAGTTCCTAAAAGATTTGAACTTTTAGAAGTAACAACTAAACATTTTTGACCACTTTTTGAAAGTTGTTTTAACGCATGTTTAATAGTGTTACGTTTTGAAATAAATAATTCTTTCATACTATAATTTATAAAAATTTTTTTTAAGATTCTTAGGTTTTTTATATTGTTTTATTATTTTAAATATTACTTCACTACAATTATTAGCTTTATAAGGATTTTTTATTTTTTTTAAAATCTTACTAAATTTAGAAGTATAAAGATAGTTAATTGATTTTAAAATTTCGTTTTTATTAGAGTTGCAATTAATTATACTTTTAGCTTGCAATCTTCCTTGTTGCCGATCTCCTATATTAATAGTTCCTATCTTAAAGGAAGGAGCTTCAACAATTCCACTTGAAGAATTTCCCAAAACACAATCTACACAATTCATTATTGAAAAATAATTAATACTACCTAATGATTTAAATGAAATTGCATTTTTATTTTTTTTACAAATTTATTAATCATATCGATAATGACTTTGCTATTAGCATCGCTATTTGGAAATGTAAAAATTAATTTAGTATTTTTAAGTAATTTTAGGGCTTTTAGTATTTCAACAAAATCATTTTTTGGAGATTCTTTATCATGAGTTACAGTATGATAAGTTATTAATATATTTTTTTTGTCAAATTTAAAACTTAACTCTTTTTCAATTTTTGCTTTACTTTTTATTTTTGTATTTTCAAGTCTTTCAGTTCCAAGACTTCCACAATAAAATACTCTTCTTGGATTTTCACCAAGTTGAATGATTCTTTTTTTACTCTCAAAGTTATTAACTGCATGTAACCATGACATTTTAGTTATGCAATGTCGTATATTATCATCTTGAGATCCATACGTTAAATCGCCTCCCCCAATATGAAATATTGGTATTTGTTGAAAATTTGCAGGAATAACTGCTGACAATAGTTCGTATCTATCTCCCAAAACAATAATTAGTTCAGGTTTTTCCTTTTGATAAAAACTAGCAAAACTTAAAATTCCGTTTCCAACAGATTGTGAAATTGAAAAATTTGAATTTGATGAAGATAAAATATTAATTTTTTTATGTATCTTAAATCCATCTTTTATTATCTCTTTGTAAGTATTTCCATATTTTTTAGATAGATGCATACCAGTTACAATGATTTTTAAATCTATAGACTTATCTTTGTCTAATTTTTTGATTAACTTATAGAGCAAACCATATTCTGCCCTGCTACCTGTAACAATTACTATTTTTTTAATCACAATCAAATTTGTTTATTATTAAATGATTATTATAATAAATTTTAAAAAAAAGATAGATTTAGAAATAATAATAAACATTTGTTTTTACTAATTTATATTTTTGTTGAAATAAATTAATAAAAACTAACAAATAAGAAATATTAAATATTGTTAGTTGTGTAAAGTTCAATCTCACAATTAACATTTTTAACATGAAAATTTTTTTTATTTCTAGCTCCAAACGGATAATCATAAAATATATCCATAGAATTAAATGAATTAAAAAATACAAAACAAGGCAAAAAGTTAAATTCATTATTTTTTGAAATTAAAGGTATTAATACTGGACCTGTTTCTACCTGCCACTTTTTTTTTAACAATAAAACGTTAATATGGTTAATTGGAAATTCAATTTCAAAAATTAAATTATTAAAGTTAATAAATTTTACCTTAGAAGTAAAATTATTATTATCAAAATTTTTATAAATATCTTTAAATGAAGAAATTTTATTATTTTTTCTTTTTTTTATAATTAGTTTAAAATTTTCAAAAATTTTATCAAAATTAGTATCATTAGTTTTTTTTCTTTTTTTAAATATATTTGTACTTTTAAATTTATTATTTATTAAGTCAGTTCTTAATATTTTTTGTTTCTTGTTATTTCCAAATACTTGAAAAGTATAATAAGGAACTTTTACTAGGTTATTTTGATTGTAAACGTTGCCAGCTAAGACACTATGACCTAATCCATAAATAATTTTATTATTTAATTGATCATAGTAAGTTAGCACCGATATGAGTTTAAATATACCTTTGGAGTCACCTAACCAACAAATTGATGATCTATTAAAATCTGTGATAAGCATATAATTATAGAATGTAATTATAACCATATTCCTATATTAACAATAAATAACAAAAGAAAAAACAATATGAACTGCAATTAAGTGATGGGTGTGAAGGGATTTGAAGCTGCGTTTCCTGCAGTGCTAAGAAAATAATAGAAAAAAATTAATTTTATTTTTTTTGCTGATTTCATAAGATTTTTATATTGACGTAAGAACTTAACTAAAATGGATATTTTTTATATAAAAAAGATAAATTTTCTATCAATAGTGATTTAGAAGTCATTCTAAAGAATGCACCATTATTTAAATTTAGCTCTAACATCTCCAAATGCTGATGAAGTAACTTCAATTAATTTGTTATCATTAATTGGAATTGGAAATCCATATGCGCCGATTAAAATCAAATCGTCTTTTTTTAAAATATTATTTATCTTTTCTTGTTTTTTCACCAACCACTCTACCTCTGATAACATGTCATATGGCCATTTTTTATTAGACCATTTATCTATTATTTTTTTATCATAGATCAGTTTAAGATCTGTTGTTATGTTATCTATAGGTAGTTTTGTTTTGGGACCCAAAACTACTCCAGCATGGATGGCATTGTTTGCAAGAAGTTCAGCTCCATGAGGAGGTTCTCCATGAAAAACTAAATTATGAATTTCTATTAGAGGAAAAATAGCCTCAATTGATTCTAATATATAATCAAAAGTTACTAAATCAGGTTTTAAGTCTCGATTTAATATAATTCCAAATTCTGCTTCCATGGCAGGATTTGAATAATTTTTTTTACTTAATGACACTCCATTAGTATATAATTCATTTTTCCAGAGCAAACCACAAGCTGGCTCAGTAAAACCCATTTTTCTCTGAGTTTCTTTCAAAACACAACCTATTTTGTAGCCAATAATTTCCTCTCCTCTCTTTTTTCTTAATTTAGAAACAGCTGATTGAAGAAGCAAAGCATCAGCATTATTTATTTTAATCTTATCTTTAAATATTGTTCCTGGATTTTTTGCGTCATATTCCTCTAAGATTTTTTGTGCAAATAAATTTATCTCTTTTTTACTAATATTATGCATTTATATAATTAAAAAATCCTCCAATGGTGGGTGCGACAGGGATTGAACCTGTGACCCCTGCCGTGTCGAGGCAGTGCTCTACCGCTGAGCTACGCACCCTCAGAATAAAATATAAATTTAATATTCTATTATATCAAAAAATCTATAAAATTATTTTGTTTTGATAGATTCATTAAAAATTAGATCTTTAATACAAGAAGATATTACTCAAGTTTTAGAAATATATAATTTTCATATTAACAATGGTTATGGAAATTTTGAGGAAGAAATAATAAGCATAAAAAAATTTAAAGAATTATCTGAAGATATTTTAAAAATGGGTTTACCTTTTTTAGTTGCTGAAATAAATAATCAGATAGTAGGTTTTACTTATTTAAATAAATTTAGAAAAAAAAGTGGATATAAATTTTCATTTGAAAATAGTATTTACTTAGATAATAATTTTAGTGGACAAGGAATAGGGAATAAACTGCTAAAAAGATTGCTTGAAGCTTCAGAAAAAAACTCTAATATTAAGACAATAATTGCAGTTATAAGTAATCACAATTCTGAGGCATCTATTAAAATTCATGAAAGAAATGGTTTTAATATGATAGGAACTTTGAAAAGAGTAGGCTTTAAAAAAAATAAATGGCTAGATGCAATATATATGCAGAAGATAATAAATGAAAAAGATTAACTCTAAACTTTATAGATTTGCTATGAGCAAGTTTACTACAGGGTTGACTGTAGTGACTGTTAATAATAATGACCAGTATATTGGAAAAACAGTAAATTCTTTTGCTTCTTTATCTCTAAAACCTCCGCTTGTATTATTTTCATTAGATAAAAAATCCTCTTCAATAGAAATTTATAAAAAATCAAATTATATGGGCATTAATATTCTTTCAAAAAATCAAAAAAAAATTTCTACATTTTTTTCATTAAAAAATTCAAAGTGGATTGATCAAAATATTTTTTTCAAAGAAAATAAAATACCTATGATAAATGGTTGTTTGGCTAATCTTAGTTGTAAAATAGTGAAAATTATAAAACAAGGTGATCATTTTATTTTTATTTGTAGAGTAGAAAAAGTATTAATTAATAATGAAAAGAAACCTTTGATATATTTTAATTCAAAATATTTTTAAATTTATGTTCTTGCATAGTTTAAGCATAATTAAACTTTTGTTTTTTATATTTTTATTATTTTTTGGAATTACTTCAATGTTCAGTGGTTTCAATTCTTTAAAAAAAATTAATGATAAAAGTATAAATATAAAAGATGTTAGGTTAGGCAAAAATTCATCTAATATTAATTCAAGTTTTGAAAAAAACACAATAGTTTTAAAAAAAGATAAAATTATTAATGAATCGCCTAAATATTTAAATAAAGCAATTAAAGATACTCATAACATAAACATAGTTATAGTAAAAAAAGGAGAAACATTTTCAAAAATTATTGATCCTTTTTTTAATTCAAAACAAAAAACTTTAATAATAAAAGAAATTAATAAGCTATTTGATTTGAAATATTTAAAGATAAATCAAAAAATATTTTTTTTTGAAAATATAGAAAATAAAAAAATAGAAAAAATTATATTGCCAATAAGTTTTGATAAGGATTTAGTTATAGATATTGAATTAAATAAAGTTTTTGCTAAAGAAGAAAAAATTAAGATAATAAAAGAAGTTAATTCAATATCATTTACTATATCAGACTCATTATATGAAGATGGTTTAAAATCAGGTTTGCCTTTAGCAATAATTAGTGATGCTATACGTTTGTATAGTTTTGATATTGATTTTCAAAGAGATATAAGAAAAGGAACTAAATTCGAAGTTTTATATAATGTTCTAATAAATTCTAAAAGAAATAATATTGAATATGGAAAAATTCAATACATCAACTTAATAATAGAAGATAAGGATTTAGAATATTTTATTTTTCATACTAACGAAGGCTATGATGATTATTTTAATATGGAAGGAAAAAATGTAAAAAAATCTCTTTTAAAAACTCCAATTGATGGAGCTAGACTCTCATCAAATTTTGGTATGAGAAAACATCCTATTTCAGGTTACAATAAGCTCCACAAAGGAGTTGATTTTGCAGCTCCAACGGGCACCCCTATTTATGCTGGAGGTAATGGTGTTGTAGAATATTTAGGATATAATGGTGGTTACGGAAAATACATTCGTTTAAGACATAATAATGAATATAAAACTGCTTATGCGCATCTTTCTGGATATAAAAAAGGAATGCATAAAGGTAAAAGAGTTAATCAAGGTGATATTATTGGTTACGTAGGCAGTACAGGTAATTCTACAGGCCCACATCTTCACTATGAAATAATTTTTCAAAACAAACAAATAAATCCAATGAAACTTAAATTGCCTTCAGGAAAAGTTTTAGAAGGATCTGAACTTAAAAAATTTAAAAAAAATGCCAAAGAAATATATGCAAAACATTTATTTGCACTTTATGAATAGTTATGCAGAAGCTTTTTTCGATTTTGTTACTTTCTTTTTAGCAGGCTTAGCTATAAAAGGAATAGACTCTATAGACTCTATATCTTTTTCATCATTTTGAAAATTTTCAGAAATCTCAGTATCATTTGATTCTTTTTTTTCATCTGAAGTAATATCATTATCTGAAGAAATTTCTTCAGAAGAGTTTGTCAAAACTTTATTCTCATTATTTATATTATCTTCTATTGAAATTCCCATTTCTTGCATCAACCTATAATAATGATCAGTGAATTGATAATAATATTCTGCCTGAATTTTGTCTCCTGATGCAGATGCTTCTTTGGCAAGTTTAAGAAATTTATTGTATTGCTGTGTTAAATTGCCTTTATTTCTATTTTTATTATTAGAATAATTGTTATTTCTTTTAAAATTTGATCTTTTATTTGACCTAAATGTCACTCTCGCGTTCTTTTTTATATACATAATTATATTAAATTAAAATTATCTGGAAAACTCTATGTTTTCTATTATCATTAGATAAAATAATATTAAATTCACCAATACATAACATTGGCTAATTTATCAAGATTTATTTAAAATAAGTAATCTATCAATATTTTGAATATCTTTTTCAACTTTTAAACAATTTATATGCTGAGATGCAAAAATATTAGTCACTTTTTTAACTTGAGTTGAACCGATTTCTATGAAAGCCTTTGAGTTATCTTTTAATATATTTTTTAAAAAATTAGATATTTTCCAATAAAATTCATATCCTCCCCTAGAAGCCAATAGGGCTATTTTTGGTTCATACTTTAATATTTCTGGCGAGGTTTTTTTATACTCTTGCATTGATAAATATGGTGGATTAGAAACTACAATATCATATTTTTCAATTTTATTGATTAGATTAGATTTAACAAACTTAATTTGATTTATACAATTTATCATGTTGGCATTTTTTTTTGCTACATTAAGAGCTTTAAGTGAAATATCTGTTGCTGTAATTTCAGAATTTAAATACTCCTTTGCAAGAGAAATAGCTAAACATCCACTACCAGTACAAAGATCTAAAATTTTGAAATTATCTTTTTTGTTAGGAAAATTTTCTAAAACTTTTTCTATAATCAACTCAGTTTCAGGTCTAGGATCTAAAACATTTTTATTAACATAAAAATTGTACTTCCAAAAACTTTTAGAATTGTATATTTTTGAAATAGGCTCTCTTTTAAGTCTCCTATTGAAAGCAACTGAAAATTTTTTAAGATCTATATTATTAATATCAAAATTACTAAAAATAATATCTTTTTTATTGATAGAACATTTATTCAATAAAACTCTTAATTCCAAATCAGGGTTGCTGAATTTCTTACTTAAGATATTTAAGTGTGATTTTAAAAAATTATTCATTATTTAATTCAGCTAACTTTTTTGATTCATCTTCAGTTCTTAGAGGTATAATAAGATCATCAAGTTGACCTTGAAGAATTTCATCAAGATTATATAAAGTTAAATTTATGCGATGATCTGAAACTCTACCTTGTGGAAAATTATATGTTCTAATTCTTTCAGATCTATCTCCTGAACCTACTTGTGATTTTCTATTTTTAGCTCTTTCTTTCTCTTTAATCTGAGTCTCTTTATCTAAAATTCTTGATCTTAAAATTTTTAAAGCTTTTGCTTTATTTTTATGCTGTGATTTCTCATCTTGTTGTGAAACTACTATGCCTGAGGGAAGATGAGTTATTCTTACAGCGCTGTCAGTGGTATTTACAGATTGACCTCCAGGTCCACTTGATCGAAAAACATCAATTCTTAAATCTTTATCCTCTAAATTAATATCCACTTCTTCAGCTTCAGGTAATACAGCAACTGTTGCTGCTGATGTATGTACTCTGCCACTACTTTCAGTTGCAGGAACTCTTTGAACTCTATGAACTCCAGATTCATATTTCATTCTAGAAAATACATTTTTACCTGAAATATTACAAATTACTTCTTTTATTCCCTTAAGGCCTGTTTCAGAAATAGATAAAATATCAAATTTCCAAGAATGAATTTCTGAATATTTTTGATACATAGAAAATAAATCTGCTGCAAAAAGCGATGCTTCATCACCACCTGTTCCAGCTCGGATTTCTAATATAGAATTTTTATCATCATTGGCATCTTTTGGTATAAGAGATTTTAATAAATTTACTTCAAGAAATTTTATTTTTTCTTTTTTTTCTTCTATTTCTTGTTCAGCCATTTCCCTGATAGATTCTTCATTATCTTTTAATAAAACAAACAAGTTCTCAAGATCAATTTTATGTTTCTTATATGTATTAATTAAATCAATTAAAGGTAATAAATCTGAATATTCTTTATTAAGCTCAATTAATATATTTGTATCCAAATTAGCTTGGTTAGATAATTTTTTTTCTATTTCTTGATGTTTGTTAAGTATAGCATCAAGTTGCAGTCCTAAATCTTTCATCTAATTAATTCTGATATTATATTTTTAACTTCAACAGTTTTTTGAATATTTTTATCTAAATATTTAATTGTACATAAATTATTTTTTACTTCATTTTCACCAATGATTATTGCTAATTCAAAATTTTGTTTACTTGCATTTGATAGAGATTTTTTAAGATTATATTTATAATCAAAATGTACCCTTAAATTATTTTTTCTTAATATAGTTGCTATTTTAAAACCATAATTCTTATATATTTCATCCATTATAATCAGAAAAATATTCTTTTTCTGTAGATTAAAGTTTTCTGACAACATTATTATTCTTTCAATTCCTCCAGCCCAACCAACACCTGGAAGATCTGTACCTCCAAGTAATTTTATTAAACCATCGTATCTTCCACCCCCTATTAAAGTATCTTGAGAACCTAAATCTTCTGTTTTAAATTCAAAAACTGTGTGACAATAATAATCAAGTCCTCTGACTAAGTTTGAATTTATAGTATAATTGATAGAGGAATCTTTTAATAATTGTTGTAAATCATTAAATTTATTCTTAGTTTCTTTTGAATAATAATCTGAAATTATAGGAGCATTGTTTAAAATATCATCAATTTCTAAATCCTTTGAATCTAAAATTCTTAAAGGATTAGAAAATATTTTTTTTCGAATTTCTTCTGTAAATTTATCTTCATATTTTTTTAAATATTTGCCTAGATCACTTTTAAAAACATTTAAAGTTTCTTTATTGCCTAGAGAGTTAATTTGTAAATTAATTTTTTTGCTTGGAAGGAGTTTTTCTAAAATTTTGCTTGCTAATGTTATAAGTTCAACATCAGCTAAAACGTCATAAGTTCCTAAAATTTCAAAATTTATTTGATTAAATTGTCTATATCTTCCCTTTTGAGGCCTCTCTCTCCTAAAAGCAGGACCAATTCCATATAATTTACATGGAAGTTTAGATAATAAATTATTAGCAATTGCAGCCCTTAATATAGGAGTTGTAAGTTCAGGCCTTAAAGTAATGGAAGATTCATTTTTATCATTAAAGGTATACATCTCCTTAAGAACTACATCACTTTGTTCGCCCAAAGGTTTTTTGAACAAATCAGTAGACTCAAATATAGGAGTTATTATTTCATCAAAATCATAAAGTTTTGCCAAATCATTAACTACTTTTTCAATTTTTCTATATTTTAAAATTTGTTCATCATACAAATCATGAGTTCCTCTTATAGATTGTATTTTCATAATGTTTTGTTTTTTTCTTCTAAAGCAGTTTTTCTTATAATAGATTCTAAATAAGCAGGTAGTTCTTTATTTTTAATTCGATGATTTTTTTTGCCATTTACATAAATCATATGTGTATCATTTCCTCCACCAGTAACACCTATTTGAGTAGTAGAAGCTTCTCCAGGACCATTAACAACACAACCTATGATTGAAACAGTTAAAGGTGTAGTAATGTCTTGCAATGACTCTTCTAATTTTTTAACCGTTTCAATAACTGGAAATTGTTGCCGAGCACAAGAAGGGCATGAAATTATTTTTACTCCTCTATTTCGAATACCTAAACTTTTTAAAATTTCGTAACCAACAATAACTTCTTCTTCAGGTTCATCAGATAAAGATACCCGGATTGTATCTCCTATTCCTTTAAGTAATAATTGACCAATGCCAATAGAAGATTTTATAGATCCTGTTCTTTTTCCACCTGCTTCAGTTATTCCCAAATGCAATGGATAATCACAAATATTTGATAATTTTTCATAAGCTTTAGTTGCTAAAAAAATATCAGAAGCCTTAACACTAATTTTAAAATTAAAAAAATCATGATCCTCAAGTATTTTTATATTATTTACAGCACTTTCAACTAGTGCATCAGGATTAGGTTCAGAATACTTATCTAATATTTTTTTTTCTAAACTTCCTCCATTTACACCAATTCTAATAGCGCAATCATTATCTTTTGCAGCATTTATTACGTCTTTGATTTTTTCTTTTGAGCCTATATTTCCTGGATTAATTCTTAAACAGGCAGCACCATTTTCTGCAGATTCTATTGCTCTTTTGTAATGAAAATGAATATCAGCAACTATAGGAACACTTGAATTTTTACAAATTTCTTTCAAACATTTTGCTGACTCTTTATCAGGTACAGATACTCTAACTATATCAGCCCCCAAATTAACTACTCGATTTATTTGCGATAATGTAGATTTGACATCAGTTGTCAGAGTATTAGTCATAGTTTGAACTAATACAGGAGAATCTCCACCGATTTCTAAATCCCCTACTTTTATTGTCCTCGTTTTACGCCTATCAATTTTTTGATATGAACGATGCATGAGATAAGTTAATTACTAAAATTTTTATCAATAATTAAAGAGTCAATGACTTCACCTGATTTTCCGGCTTTTCCTTTAATTATATCATTTATTGATATTATTAAATTACCAGCATTACCAACTGTTAAATATAAATTTTCAGATAAATAATAAGAATATTCGTCATTTTTGTTCATTAATTTACTTAATATAATATCATCATTAATATCTCTTAATTGTATCCAAGTAGAGTCAATAAACTTTAATGTGATTTTATTTTTTTCTTGAATCAAAGCTTCTGATGAAGGCAAAGAAGCAACAACAGATGAAGAATTATTAATAATATTTTCTAAAGAGCCATCCACTGAATTAAGCATAAATTCATTTTCAACTGAATTATCTAATTTCTTTTGCTTTTCTAAAGCTATTTGCATTTCAGCCTCTTCTAATTCAGATTGTAAATTTTCTGGTAAATCAGGTGTCATTGCAAATTCATTTTCAATTTTATTAGTATTAATGAAAAATACGTAAAAACAAACTGATATAATTATTATTGAGGCAAAAGAAATAGATTTATTAAATTGAAAAAAACTTTTAGATCCTATTGGTTTCTGAATTTCAATTTCTGAATTATTTTTATTTGAAAAATTTTGAATTTTATAATTCTCAATTATTGTTTCAGAATCAAGGTTTAGATAATTTGCATAAGATCGAACATGGCCAATAATAAAAACTCGATCAAGATATTCAGGTAAATTATCATTTTCTATTTCTAGAAGAATTGCCTTACCAATCTTTAGATCATTCGCGATCTGATTTAAATCAATTTTTCTTTTTTTTCTTTCTTCTTTTAGATATTCGCCAACTAATTCCATAAAATTATAATATATTATTAAATTTTCTATACATATTACTAAATGTCTAGTTTGTACACACTATGAAGAGATTTTATAGCAAGTTCAGTATATTTTTTTTCTATTAGAACACTTATTTTTATCTCAGATGTAGATATTGCTAAGATATTTATCTTGTTTTCAGCAAGTGTTTTAAACATTTTTTCAGCTACTCCTGTTTGAGACATCATTCCCATTCCGACAACAGATATTTTAGAAATATTTGAATCAGTTGATAGACTAGTAAATTCTAAATCTTTTTTATTATTTTCAAAAACATTTACAGCTATATCTAAATTCTTAAAAGGAATAGTAAAAGTTAAATTAGCACTTATTCCATCTTGAGAGATATTTTGAACTATCATATCAACATTTATGTTATTTTTACTCATTAATCCAAATATTTTAGCAGAAATACCTGGTTTATCAGGGATGCCTGAAATAGTCAGCTTAGATTCATTTTTGCTATATGAAACTCCGCTTACAATTTCTTTTTCTATTAACTTTTCTTCATTTACAATAAATGTTCCTTGTTTGTTAGAGAAAGAAGATAAAACCTGTAAAGGTATATTATTTTTCATAGCAAGTTCAACTGACCGAGTCTGCAAAACTTTAGCTCCAGTTGAAGACATTTCAAGCATTTCTTCATAAGTAAGCTTGTCGATTTTTTTTGCTTTTGATTCAATATTTGGATCAGTAGTATAAACGCCTTCAACATCCGTATAAATATCACATCTATCTGCTTTTAATGAAGCAGCAATAGCAACAGCTGTAGTGTCTGATCCGCCTCGACCTAATGAAGTTACGCTTCCTTTAGTGCTAATACCTTGAAAGCCAGCCAAAACTATAACATCATAATGTTTGAATTGATTAAGAATATGCTCATCTTCAATATTTAATATTCGACCTTTTTCATAGTTTTCATCAGTAATAATAGGAACTTGCCAACCTAAAATAGGCAAACTTTTTATCCCTTGTTTGTTTAATATCATAGATAATAATCCCACAGTTACCTGTTCTCCTGAAGTCATAATTAAATCTGTTTCTTTAGAAGGGTAAAAGCCTATTTCATCAATGTAAGCTTGTAAATCATTAGTAACTCCAGCCATTGCAGACAATACTACAACTATTTTACTAGTTTTTTGTTGTTTTATAACAGTTTTTGCAACTTTTTTGATTCTATCAACGTCTGCTACCGATGTTCCTCCAAATTTCATTACTACTATCTTCATTGACTAAAATACCTTTTCAATTATTTGAAATGCTCTTATTATTTTTAGGTTAAAGTAACAAGTTTTATGAACAAAAAAATTATAAAAAATCAAGAATTTGAGAATTTTAGCAAAATAGCGAATGAATGGTGGAAACCAAATGGTGAATTTAAGATATTGCATGAAATAGCACCAATCAGATTGAAATATATATTGTCAAACTTGCCAAAAAAACATGTTAAAGATTTAAGCATCCTAGATCTAGGTTGTGGAGGAGGCTTAATTTGCGAACCTTTAGCTAAACTTAAAGCTAAAGTTACTGGTATTGATTTTATTAGAGAAAACATAGAAGTTGCAAAATTCCACGCTCAAAAAACAGGTTTAAAAATTAATTATATAAATGCTGATTTGAGTAACTTAGAGTTAAAAAAAAAATATGATTTAATTTTAATGCTTGAGATTATAGAACATCTTGATGATTGGGATAAGATAATTACAAGTATTAAAAGAAATTTAAATAAAAATGGAATACTTATAATTTCCAGTATAAACAGAACACTACTCGCAAAATTTTTTGCAATTTTTTTAGCTGAAGAAGTATTAAATTGGGTCCCAAAAAAAACACATAATTATAATAAATTGGTTAAGCCTGATGAATTAAAAAAACATTTAATTAAAAATAAGTTTTTAATTGAAAATATAACAGGAATGAATTTTAATCCTATTTCAAGGCAATGGGAGTTAAATAAAAAAAAATTTCCTATTAATTATTTTTGTACTGCTAAACTAATTTGATTTTTTAGATGGTGTCCAAGGTAGAGGCACAACACTTATTTCTTCCTCAATCAGTTCTTTAGTTTGTTCTATATTTGCCTCTCCGTAAATAGGCCTTTCTTCGACTTCTCCGTATTTCATTTTTTTTGCTTCTTCAGTAAAACTATCACCCACATAATCATAATTTTTTTCAATAATTTTTTTGTATTTATTAATTTTATTAATGACTGTTCTTTTGATTTGTTTTATATTTTTTGAGTTAGTTTTTTTACTGATATTTGGAGTCATTAATGATTTTTGTATAGAATGACTATTGCATGAGGGACAATTAATTAAATTTTTTCTGTTTTGTTTTTGAAATTCTTTTGAATTATCAAACCAACCTTCAAATTCATAATTACATTCATCACAAATTAAATCAAATACAATCATATAATAATATTATATTAAATTATTGTTTTTCAACATAACTATTTTCATTGATGTTATTAATTTCAATTAATTTAGTGTTATTAGAAACTTTCTCACTAAAAATAGTTTCCTTGGGAAGGGTTAATCCCATATTTTTATGAAGATTCAATGAATTTGAGTTTTTTGATTTTTGATTTTCATAAATTTCTATGATTTTAGATCCACTAATAACAATGCATAAATTATCATTTAATAGTACTTGTTTAATAATAGAAACAGGGGATGGATAATTTTTTAGTTTTATATTTAAATTATTTTCTCCATATTTTTTGTTTATTTCGTCATCCTCAAAATTTGAGTTATATTTAGAATCGATAGACTTTATTCTATCTATCAATAAAAACTTAAGTTTTTCTAAGTAATTTATTCCAACTATTTTATCATTTATTTGTTTATCAAGCTCAAAAATGATGTTGTCTATCTCTTCAATAAAATTTTTCATTTAATTAACCCTTATACTTAATATTATTGATGTTCAATTAATCAATAAATATTTTTAATATTACTTAAAAAATATTAATTTAAATTATAAAAAAACTTAAAAAAATTTATTATGATCTATAATCTGCATTTATTCTAATATATTCATGCGTTAAATCAGATGAATAAACAGTTCGTGAAAAACTTCCCAAACAAAGGTCTGCATTAATTTCTATTATTTTATTTTTCATATATGAATCTATTTTTTTTGTATTTGCTTTTTCAAACATTCTGCCATTGTTAGCAACGAGATATTTTCCAAATTTAAGTTTAATATTATTCTGAATTATTTTTTCATTTGTTTTACCGATTGCCATTATCACTCTTCCCCAATTAGCATCCTCTCCTGCAATTGCAGTTTTTACTAAAGGAGAATTTGCTATAGAAAAAGCTATTCGAGAAGCTTGTTTATATGTTTTAGCTCCTTTTACGTTGACTTTAATTAATTTTGATATGCCTTCTCCATCACATACAATTTGAATTGCCAAATTATGCATAACTTCTTTTAAACCTTGAGAAATTTTTTTTATTTGGGATGAATTAGATATTTTTTTATCATTAGTTTCAAATAACGAAAACAACATTAGTGTATCACTTGTAGAAGTATCACTATCAACAGTTATGGAATTAAAACTTGAATCTAAACTAGAATGTAAAAAATTTTTTAACAAAGATCTAGATATATTTGCTTCAATAAAAATATATGCAAGCATAGTACCCATATTAGGACTTATCATGCCTGAACCCTTAGCAAATCCAAATATTCTGATTTGTTTAGAGCCTATTTTAACTGTCTTTAAACTAGTTTTTGAAAATGTATCAGTTGTCATTATAGCTTTAGCTGCAGATAATAAATTACCTTTAGATTTATTATTTATTAGTGGATAAACTTTTTTTATTTTATCTATATCTAGCTGTTCTCCAATAACCCCAGTAGAAGATACTAATATTTGATTTTTTGGACAATGAAAAAAATTAGATGCTTCTGCAACATAATTATCAATAGATTTAAGACCTGCCAATCCAGTATGAGCATTTGCATTCCCAGAATTAATTATCAAAACCTTGCACAAGCCTTTATTATTCTTTTTATCCCATATAATTGGAGCTGAAGGAGTAGAAGTTTTAGAATATATTGCTCTAAGAGGCGTTGGAATTTTAAAAACTATAATTAATAAATCATTAGATTTCTTTTTAAAACCTGCATGAAACGTGTAAAAATTAAGATATTTTGAGGTAAGATTTTTAATTTTTGTAAATTTAAAAACTAATTTCTGTTTTTCTTTTAAATTAAGTCTTTCATTGCTTGATAGACTAAAATCCTTTGTAGATCTAACCTTTCCCATATGTTAACAGCCAATATCATAAAAATGCTAAAATTTGTAAACAAACTATTCGGATCTGCTAGTCAAAAGCAAATAAAGTCATTTTCTAAAATTATTGATAATATCAATAATTTTGAAGAAAAAGTTAATAAACTGAGTGACTCAGAGTTAAAAGAAAAAACTATATACTTCAAAGATCTTATTAGTAATGGCAAAACTCTAGATGAAATCTTACCTGAAGTTTTTGCAGTTGTAAGAGAAACTTCTAAAAGAACAATAGGACTAAGACATTTTGATGTTCAATTAATTGGAGGAATAGTTTTACATAAAGGCATGATTGCTGAAATGAAAACTGGTGAAGGTAAGACTTTAGTTGCAACTTTAGCAGCATACTTAAACTCATTAACAGAAGATCCTGTACACATTGTTACAGTTAATGACTATCTAGCTAAAAGAGATTCGGAATGGATGGGACAAATATATAAGTTTTTAGGATTGTCAGTGGGATGTGTTAATTCTAAAACTGAATATGAGGAAAGAGTTAAAGAGTATAATTGTGATGTAGTATATGCTACAAATAATGAAATTGGTTTTGATTTTTTAAGAGACAATTTAAAAAATAGTTATGAATCCCTTAGTTTTAAAAAAGAAGGCTTTGCAATTGTTGATGAGGTTGACAGCATACTAATTGATGAAGCAAGAACTCCTTTAGTTATTTCAGGTCAATCAGATAATTCTGTTGAATTATATCCAAAAATTAACTCTATTGTTAAATTATTCAAAGAAAATGATTTTGAAATTAACGAAGAATCTAAAACTGCATTACTTACTAATAACGGAATGGAGTTGGCTGAAAAATTACTGCTAGAAAATAATCTAATAAAAGGTGGTACATTGCAAGATATTGATAATATGGGCTTAAATCATAACATTATTCAAGCTTTAAGAGCACGCAATTTATATATTAGAGATAAAGATTATATTGTTAAAGATAAAACAGTCATAATAATAGATGATTTAACTGGAAGACCAATGGAAGGTAGACGATATGGGGATGGTTTACATCAAGCTATAGAAGCAAAAGAAGGTCTAGTGATACAAAAAGAAAATCAAACAATTGCATCAATTACTTACCAAAATTTTTTTCGAAGTTATAAAAAATTAAGTGGAATGACTGGAACTGCTCTTACAGAAGCTCCTGAATTTGAAGGGATTTATAATCTAAATGTTATAGAAATTCCACCTAATCTTCCTGTTAATAGAGATGATCGTGATGATCAAATTTATATGACAAAGAAAGAAAAATATGATGCAATAATTAATTTGGTACTTGAAAGAAATGCTAATAAGCAGCCAATATTAATTGGAACAACTTCTGTTGAAAATTCAGAAGTCATTTCAAGTTTATTAGATAAAAATAAAATTCAACATCAAGTTTTAAATGCTAAGGTTCATGATAAAGAAGCTAGTATTATATCCAAAGCAGGAATTCCTGGAAATGTAACCATTTCAACTAATATGGCTGGAAGAGGGACAGATATAAAACTTGGAGGAGATGATGACAACAGAGAAAATAATAAAAAACAAGCAATAGAATCAGGTGGCTTGTTAGTAATTGGAACCGAAAGACATGAAAGTAGAAGAATTGATAATCAGCTTAGGGGTCGTTCTGGTCGTCAAGGCGATATAGGTGAGAGTATTTTTTTCCTTTCCTTAGAAGATGATTTGATGCGTATTTTTGGATCAAAAACCCTTGAAAATGTTTTATCTAAATTAGGTTTAAAAGAAGGTGAAGTTATTACTCATTCACTAATAACAAGAGCTCTTGAAAGAGCGCAGCAAAAAGTTGAATCCAATAATTATGATATTAGAAAACAGATTTTAAAATTTGATGACATTCTTAATGATCAAAGAAAAATAATTTATAATAATAGGAAAGAAATTTTATCTACAAATGATCAATCTGAAATTATTCAAGATATGATAACAGATTATATTAATGAAATTATTTTGGAATGTATTCCTCCTAAAAAATATAGTCATGAATGGAATGCAGAATTATTACAAACAAAAATTAAAGAAATTTTTTATCTAGATTTACCTATACAAAAATGGTTTGATATTGAAGGGACTGATGAAGAAGAAATTAAAAAAAGAATATTAGATCAAATAAATCAAAAATATTTAGAAAAAAGAAATAAATATTCTCAAGAATTACTCTCAATTGCAGAAAAAAGAATAATGTTATTTCAAATTGATAAAGATTGGAAAGATCATTTAGCTGCTATGGATGCTTTAAGAAGTAGTGTTAATATAAGAGCGATGGGAGGAAAAGATCCTTTTTATGAATATAAAAGAGAATCATTTGATTATTTCAATCAAATGCTTTCTGAACAAAATCAAAAAGTTCTTAAAATATTATTTAATTTGGAATTGGTAGCTGCCAATCAGGATAAAACACAAGTTTCGAAAGTTGCATCAAAAAAATTTGTTACAAAAAAAATAGGTAGAAATGATAAATGTCCTTGTGGCTCAGGAAAAAAATATAAATTGTGTCATGGTATTTAATGTTCTGAGGTAATCTTTAAATATTTTTCATTTCTTTTTACAATCAAATCTTCTAAGGAAATATTTTTTAATAAACTTAAATTTTTAATTATACTTTCTCTGACAATATCATACTGCTTATTAGCAAATCTATGAGCTCCACCTAATACTTCTGTCACTATTTCGTCAATTATTCCTAATTTTTTACAATCATTTGCAGTTAATTTTAATGCTTCTGCAGCCTCCTTAAAAAAATCTGCACTTCTCCAAAGAATAGAAGAGCATCCTTCAGGAGAAATAACTGAGTAAATTGAATTTTCTAGCATTAAAACTTTATCTGCAGTAGCTAATGCTATTGCACCTCCTGAACCACCTTCTCCTATAATTATAGAAACAATACGAGTTCTAACTTTTAGCGAAGTAAGTATAGATGATGCTATTGACTCAGACTGACCTCTTTCTTCAGCTTCCTTACCTGGAAAAGCTCCAGCAGTATCAACAAAAGTAATTATTGGAAGACCTAATTTTTCTGCTAATAACATTAATCTTTGTGCCTTCCTGTATCCTTCTGGTTTTGCCATTCCAAAATTATGTTTTATACGATCTTCCATACTGCTACCTTTTTCACTGCCTAATATAACAAATGAATCACTTCCAATACTACCTAATCCACCAATAATAGCCTCATCTTCTCCAAATTTTTTATCTCCAGATAAAGGTATAAAATTTGAAAATATATTATTTATATAATTTAAAGTATGAGGTCTATCAGGATGTCTAGCAATTTGTACTCTTTGCCAAGCATTTAAATTAGAATAAATTTTTTTGAATAAATTTAATTTTTCATTTTCAAAATTTTCAATTAAACTTAAACTTTTGTTATCTGAAGAATCTTTTAATTTATTAATTTTAATATCGATTTCTTCAATGGATTTTTCAAAATCAAAATATCTATACATTATATAATATTATTCTCAGAAATTATTTCCATTATTATTTTGTTGAATATTTTCCCATCTTTATATTTTTTTATACCTTCTATAATTAATCTTAAATGTTCAGGGTGAAGATCTGTCCATTTTTTGCCCTCTAATGAAGATATTATAAAAAGCAATAATTCTGAATGATTTTCACTTAATATAGAATTTCTAATATTATTTATAATATAAGATGAAGGCATTGATCTACTATCTTCAACTTTCTTATTTAGAGCAAAAGGATTTTCATGATTATAGTCAAGTGCCTCAAATAAGATAAATAGTAATTCATTTCTTAAATCAGTCATAGAATCGTTATTATTTATTATTTTTCCAAAACTAATTAAATGATTTTTAAGTAATTTTTTGAATTCATCATTATTTTCTAAATTTAAATTATGTAAACTAATTAAAAGTTTTGATGATTCAGATTTTTCTATATATTTTTGATCATTACTCATATCATCAATAAATGGTAACCACTTTTTAGCTTTATCAAAACTTTCACTTTTTATATATGCATTAACTATATCTGCTGCATATTCAGAATATTCACTTGAAGGCTCAATAGTATCTAATCCTTTTAATGATAATTTGTATGCTATTCTTTCTAAATTATTCTTTTTAGAAAAATTCCAAAAATCCAAAATAGCTTCTAAACGTGTAATGGGCAATAATTGGATATTACTTAGTTGATGATAATAAGCCATTCCAAGTTCAACATTACCATTAGTAATTTTTGCGAAGTTAGAAGAATCATTTAATTGATCTGAATTAAAATCTACCAATTGATATAATGCTGATAAACTATCAGTATTAAGTAAACCGTTATTGAAAGCTAAATGAGCTGCTTTTAGGCGTAACTTTATATTCGAAGCATTGCTCAAGGTAATTGGCATTGACAAATTAATGGGATCTATTTCTAAAAACTTTTGTGTTAACGGTATATTTGCTACTCTATGCATAGCACTGAATAAGTGAATATCTTTTTGATCTATTTCATAACCAGTTAATTTAGAATTTTCATCTTTAAATTCAGGGTATATTATTTTGTTATAAAGATTTTGGAAATATTCATCTTTTTTTGTTGAAGATTCTAATAGTAAAGAATTTAAGAGATTAGCTTCATCATATTTTTCTTTTAATAAAAGACAAAATATATCAAATTTAAGAAAAAAGTTACTATCTTTATTTAAATCTATATCATTAAAGCCATTTCTTAAATCACAAGCTTCGCTTACATTATAAGTTGATAACAAATAATTTAGTTCAAATACTTTGTAATAAAAAATATATTCTTCATTTGTAAGATCATAAAGTGATTGAATTGTCTTATAAGCTTTCTCTCTTTCACCAAGTTTAATTAAATTGCTAATGATAATTTTTTCAAAATTTTCTCTATCTAAGTTTTGAGGAGTTGGTGAATTTATATCTAACAAAGAAATTAGTTCAAATTTTAAAGTAGGAGAATTAATAATGTTTATATTATTAAATAAAAATATAAGATTTTCATTATCAGTTTTTTCCCATAAGCTTGGCAAAACTGAAACTTGATTATCTATTGTTATTTCATCTTGATTTGCATCTATATTGCTCACATCTTCGATATCATCTTTTTCATCTAAAATTAAAATTTGATCTTCAGAAATTAAATTATTTTCATTTTCATCTAAATTATTTAGCAAGCCCTGATCCACGTCTTGGTCAAAATCATGTAATTCTATAATTTCAACTTCATTTGCGTACAAGAGTTTGCCTAGAAAACAAAATATAAATAGAAAAAGCCAAAGTTTCATTTAATTTTTATTGTATATTCTTCGTTTATTAATTTTGAAGGGGATGGTATATCTATAAATGATAATAAAATTAAGAAAAAAATAAAAATAGATAGAATAAATGATATTAAATAGATTTTTTTCATATAAAATTTTACACTAATTGATTAAATTAATTAAATATAGTTTATATATAAATATTTTAATTTTTTTTATTCTTTCATAATATTGTCAAAAATATGAAAACCAACAAAATAGCGCAAATTAAGAACAATATTCAAAATAACAATATTGCAATAATGGGTCATATGGGCTCTGGAAAATCATTAATTGGAAGGTTGATAGCTCAAAATTTAAATTTTGAGCATATAGATAGTGACAGATTAATAGAGCTTATTACAAAAAAATCAATAAATGATATTTTTTCTAAAAAAGGAGAAAATTATTTTAGGAATATTGAAGAAAAAACAATAATTAATTTATGCAATAAAAAAAAAATAATCTTATCTTTAGGTGGCGGTTCTATTTTAAGTAAAAAAGTAAGAGACTTTTTAGTTAAAAATAACTATATAACACTATTCATTGATGTTGATTTTGAAATACTTAGCAAAAGGTTAGAACAATCTTCAAAAAGACCGCTATTGAAAAATGTTGATATAAAAAAGAAACTTAAAGATTTAGATAAAGAAAGAAGAAAATATTATTTGTTAGCGGATATAATTTTAAAAAATTATGATGAACCTCAAAAAATAGTCTCAAAATTTTTAGAAGAATATAAAAAAATAAATGAAAAAAATAATTAAGGTTAAAACATCTAATAATAGCTATCATGTAATTATTGAAAAAAAATCAATAATTAAGAATATTTTAGAAGTGAAAAAGAATCACGATAAAATTTTTATAATAATAGATAGTAAATTAAAACCTTTAATAAAAGATATAAAAGACATAAAAAATATTAATATAATTAAAATTAAAGCTAGTGAAAAGATTAAATCAATTGAAGACTATTATAAAATCTCATTAAGTTTATTAAAATTAAAGATAGATCGTTCTTCGTGCATTATAGCTATAGGTGGAGGAACTATTGGAGATTTAGTTGGATTTGTTTCTAGTACAATTTTAAGAGGAGTAAAATTTATTTTAATTCCTACAACTCTTTTATCTCAGGTAGATAGTTCATTGGGAGGGAAAAATGGCATAAATACCGTATATGGAAAAAACCTAATTGGAACGTTCTTTAATCCTTATAAGGTTATAATAGATCCACTTGTATTAAAATCTTTACCAAAAAAACAAATTAGATCTGGATATGCTGAAATTCTTAAACATGCACTTATAAGAAATTCACAATTTTATTCATGGTTGAAAAAAAATTATGAAAAAGTTCTTTCTCTGAAATATCAATTTATTACTATAGCTATTATGGAGAGTATAAAAATCAAAGCCTATTTTATACAAAAAGATGAGAAAGAAGAACTTGCTAATTCTGATTCACGAGCTATGTTAAATTTTGGACACACATTTGGTCATGCATTAGAGGCAATGAATAACTACAAAAATAATTTGTCTCATGGTGAAGCTATTTCTATAGGAATGTCATTGGCAGCAAAAGTGTCTTACAATCTGAATCATTTATCAAAAAATGAATACAACGAACTTATTTTACATCTTAAAAAAGTTAAATTACCTTATTATGACAAAAGAGTGAGAAATAATAAAATTTATAATTTAATGCTTTCAGATAAAAAAAATACTAATAATAAGATAAACCTAATTTTATTAAAAAGAATTGGTAAAGCTTATTTTAAAAGAGATTTGAATAAGGAGGAAATCAAGGAATTATTAAGTTAATTTATATATGAATCTTTTTAATCTTTTATTACTAATTGTTATAATTTTTTTAATTTTACTGTCAGGTTTTTTATCTGGTTCAGAAACAGCAATAACAGCAACATCTAAAGCAAGAATTATTTATAAAATTAAAAAAGGAAGTAAAAGAGCTCATCTATTAAAAAAAATTATTGATAATAAAGAAAGTGCAATATCTACTTTGTTACTTTCAAATAATCTTGTAAATGTTTTGGCCTCTTCTTTAGCTACAGCATTCTTCGTTAATCTTTTTGGGGTAACTGGAATATTTTACGCAACATTATTGATGACATTTTTATTAGTGATTTTTGCAGAAGTTTTACCAAAAACTTATGCTATCAATAAACCAACAAGAACAGCACTAATCATAGCTCCAATAATATATTACTTAAATAGATTATTATCTCCTTTAGTTTATTTAATAAATAAAATTGTTTATCTAATAATGAAAAACAAAGATATTTACGACAAAAAATTATCTGATGAAAAATCTGAAGAAGAGCTTCAAGGAATGATTGATTTATATCAAACCTCAAGCCCTGATTCTGAGCATGAAAAAGAAATGCTTCAAAGCATTTTAACCTTGAATGATACAACCGTTGAAGAAATATTTACACATAGAAAAAATATTTTTTCAATTAATGCAGATTTATCTTTTGATGAGATTATAAATAAAATCAATGTATCAAGATTTACAAGAGTGCCTTTTTGGAAAAATAATCCAGAAAATATAATAGGCTTATTAAATATCAGAACTTTAAACATAGATATTAAAAATCATTTAAATGATAAACAAATTATTTTAGATAAAATAAATAAACCCTGGTTTATTCCTGCTTCAAAAAATCTTTTGGATCAACTCGTAGAATTTAAAAAAAAGAAAGAACATCTTGCTTTCGTAGTAGATGAATATGGAGAACTTTTGGGTATAATTTCCTTGGAAGATATAATTGAGGAAATAGTAGGAGAAATAGTTGATGAAATAGACGCTCCTGAAAAGAAATTTACTATAAATAGTCGAGGAAAAATTCTAGCAGAAGGTAATCAAAATATTAAAGACTTATATCGTGAATTTGATCTGGACTTGCCGGAAAGTGAATCATCAACGATAGCAGGATATATTATGGATATTGCTAAAAAAATTCCAATGTATGGGGAAATTATTAAAGATAATAATTTTTCTTATAAAATAACATCACATTCAAGAAAACAAATTCTGCGTTTAGAAATTTCTCGAATCAACTAAATAATATTTATTTCTAAAGCATGCAAACCAGTTAAAAATTCTTCTTTTAATAAATTATTTATTTTTCTATGTATTTCTAATCTATGAGGCTTGATTAAAGATTTATTTAATAAATTTATTTTGAAGTGAGATTCTTCATTACCTTTAAAATTACCATGACCTTTATGTTTATGTGAATTATCTATTACCTCTATTTCCCATTCTTTTATATTTTTTGATAAAATTGATTGAATTCTTTCCTTTCGATTCATAATTATTATTATATATAAATTAAATGACTAAATTTAAATATGATATTGCAAAAAAAGGTCTATCATGGGAAAAAAAAGAGCTTATAATTTGTGATCATATTGAATGTCAGGAAATTGGTGAATATAAAGCTCCTAAATCTAGATCTAATTTAAAAGAATACTATTTTTTTTGCCTTAAACATATTTCAGAATATAATAAATCATGGGATTTTTATCGTGGCTTAAGTGTAGATCAAATTGAAATATCTATGAGAAAAGATACAGTGTGGGATAGGCCCTCATGGCCATTAAAAGGAGATCCCCACAAGATTATTGATCAATTAAAAAAGTTTCAAAGTGATGATTATACTTTGCTTGAAAAAGATGGAGAATCAGGGATTTTTTTTAAAAACAAAATTTTAAATGAAAAATTGTCTGCAATTGAAAGAAAAAGTATAAACACTTTAAATCTAGAAATGCCTATTTCAATAGATAAAATTAAAAAAAAATATAAAAAACTAGTGAAAATTTTTCATCCTGATGTAAATGATAGTGATAAAGAAGCTGAAGAAAAGTTTAGAGAGATCACAGAAGCATACAAAATATTATTAAAGAAGTTTTTAAAAAATGATTAATACAAATAACAAAATTAATTTTGACAAAAATCCAGATAAAAAAATCAATGTAAAAAATGTATTTGGATTTGAATGTCCTTTTGAAGTCTACGGTTTTAAATCTTCTAATGATTATGTTCCAGTGCTTGAAGAAAGTTATAAATTTGATCCAAATACAACTAAATCAATACTAGCTGGATTTTCAAATAATAGAAGAGTCTTAATACAAGGTTATCATGGTACTGGAAAGTCAACACATATTGAACAAGTAGCATCTAGATTAAATTGGCCTTGTGTTCGAATTAATCTTGATAGTCATATTAGTCGAATAGACCTTATAGGCAAAGATGCAATAACAATAAAAGAGGGAAAACAAATTACTGAATTTCAAGACGGTATTTTGCCCTGGGCTTATCAAAATCCTGTAGCAATTGTCTTTGATGAATATGATGCTGGCAGACCAGATGTTATGTTTGTGATACAAAGAGTTTTAGAAGCAACAGGAAAATTAACATTACTGGATCAATCGAGAGTTATTAATCCTCATAAATACTTCCGATTATTTGCTACAGCAAATACTGTGGGTCTTGGAGATACTTCTGGCTTATATCATGGTACTCAACAAATAAACCAGGGGCAATTGGATAGATGGAATATTGTTTCTTCTTTAAACTATCTTGAAAATTTTGCTGAAGAAGAAATAGTACTTAGTAAAATCAAAAATTTAAATACTAAGGAAGGCAAGGAAATCATTCGTTCTATGGTTGCTACAGCAGATCTTACTAGATCAGGATTTATTAATGGAGATATTTCTACAGTTATGAGTCCAAGAACAGTTCTTACTTGGGCAGAAAACTATTTGTTATTTAAAGATTTGGAATACTCATTTAAGCTATCTTTTTTAAATCGATGCGATGAACTTGAAAGATCTATTATAGAGGAATATTATCAAAGGTCATTTGGTATTGATATATCTGATGCTAAGGTTATCAATGCAAGAGAATGAAGATATACTAGAAGAATTTAAAAAATCTCTTTCAGCTACATTAAAATCAATTGGAAAATCAAATTCAATAGATGTTAATTATGTAAAAGAAAAGTCTTCTGTTGAAGGAGAAATAATTAATCTATTAGAGCCAAATTTAAAAAATAATATAAATCACATTAGAGCAGAAGCTGACTCAATTGGTTTAGGAATACGCTTCCATAAAAAAGAAATACATGCAAAATATTTAAGTGATAATGAAACTGCTAATCAAATTTTTAAATCTGTAGAGCAATCACGTGTAGAAGCAAATGGATCATTAATTTTTAAAGGAATAAAGTCTAATATTTCATCAATGCATCAATATAATCTTAAAAATGTTGAAATTGATAAAAATTCTAAAAATGAAATTATAAATGCATTTAGATATGTAAGTTATTCAGAATTAACTGGAGAAAAATTATATGGAAAATTTAATACTTATAAATCTATTGTTGAAGAACATTTAGGACATAGATACAAAGAATTTTTTTTAAGATTAAAACAAAATTTATCTAATCAAGAAATTTTTGCTGAACTACTTCAAAATATTTTAGAGGACATTGGTTTTGATCAAAATGAATCTAACAATGATTTAAAAGATTCTCCAAATAATGAAGATAATAAAGACTTAGAAAATCAAAATAAAAATAAAGAAAATGAAAATAGTGAAATGAAATCAGATCAAGAATCTGAAGCAGTAGATCAAGTATCTCAACAACAAATTATTTCAGAAGATGAAGATAAAGCAGGTGAAGATTCTATTGATAATGAAATTGAATATTTCCCAAAAATTGAATCATTAGATAGATTGAAAGACTATAAGGTCTATACGAGTGAATATGATGAAATTATCAAAGCTGAAGATCTTTCTGATCTAAAAGAATTAGATAAATTAAGATTATCTCTTGATCAGCAAGTATTTAGTTTTCAACCATTAATAGCAAAGATAGCAAATAGATTACAAAGAAAGCTGCAAGCTCAACAAAATAGGCAATGGGAGTTTAATTTAGAAGAAGGTTACCTAGATAATGCTCGTCTTGCAAAAATTATAGCTAATCCATCTCATAAACTGTCTTTTAAAAAAGAAAAAAATATTGAATTTAAAGATACTATAGTTTCACTTCTGATAGATAATTCAGGATCTATGAGAGGTCGTCCAATTACAGTTGCTGCTTTATGTTCTGATATTTTAGCAAGAACACTTGAAAGATGCTTAATTAAAACAGAAATTTTAGGATTTACTACTAAAGCTTGGAAAGGTGGTAAATCAAGAGAAAAATGGATTAATAACAATAAACCTAGTAATCCAGGCAGGCTCAATGATTTGAGACATATTATTTATAAATCAGGAGATGCTCCATGGAGAAGATCTAAAAAAAATCTTGGCTTATTACTTAAAGAAGGAATTTTAAAAGAAAATGTAGATGGAGAAGCTTTGTTATGGGCATTTAGTAGGTTAAAATTAAGACTAGAAAAAAGAAAAGTTTTAATTGTGATTAGTGATGGAGCTCCTGTAGATGATTCTACTTTGTCTGTTAACCCAGGAAATTATTTAGAAAAAAATTTAAGAGATACAATTGAAAGTATTGAAAATAAAAGTAACATTGAATTAGTAGCTATTGGTATTGGTCATGACGTTTCAAGATATTATAAAAAAGCTATTACAATTATGGATGTTGATCAATTAGGAGAAGTATTATTGACTGAATTATCTAATATATTTACTCCTGATAAAAAAAAATTTTAATCTAAATACCAGTTTTTTTCTGCTTCTAAAATTCTGTCTTCTTCAATACTTTTTCTAATATATTCCATCAATAAGTTCATAAAAAAAATATTATGGCAAGTTAATAGACTTAAACCAAGCAATTCCTGAGATTTTAGCAAATGATTGATATAAGAAACAGAATAATTTTGACAAGTTAAACATTTGCAATTTTTATCTATTGGATCCTTAATTTCCTTATAAATACTATTATTTAAATTGATTTTACCTTTTCTTGTTCTAACTAAAGCAGCTCCATGACGAGCTAAGCGAGTAGGGCTAACACAATCAAAAGTATCTATGCCTGACTTAACTAATCTCCATATATCTGAAGGATCTCCAATACCCAACAAATGAATAGGATGGTTATCGCTTAATTTTTTTGCAGTATATTCTACAACTTTGTACATCTCTTTTTTTGAGGAACCTAAGCTACCACCAATAGCTAACCCAAAAAAATCATTTAAATTTAAATTAAAATTAATACTTTCATCTCTTAAATCTTCATAAATACCTCCTTGAATTATTCCATAAAGACTTTGTTGTCCTGCTGAACCAAAATTAGGCAAATAAATATTTTTTCTATTAAAACTATTTATAGATCTAATAGACCATCTATGACTTCTTTTCATTGAGTCTGCAGTATATTTTTTATCAACATGAAATGGAGTGCACTCATCAAATACTAAAATAAGATCTGCGCCTATTTCACGTTGTATATTTATTGATTTTTCAGGAGTGAGTTGATGAATACTTCCATCTACATATGATTTGAATAATGCACCCTCCTCAGATATATTTATTAAAGATTTTTTTTTTAAATTACTTTGACTTCTCCCTTTTATTTCATCAGCTACAGATCCATGACCCAAAGAAAAAATTTGAAAACCTCCACTATCTGTTAATAACGGTCTTTGCCAATTCATAAAATTATGTAATCCTCCATGTTTTGCAATTATTTTACTGCCAGGCTGCAACATTAGGTGGTAAGTATTAGATAATATTATTTGTACATTATTCTTTTCAGCATCGGAGGTATTATAAGATTTTAAAGATGCTTTAGTGGCGCAAAAAATAAAAGCAGGAGTTTTTATATTACCATGAGGCGTGCTTAAAATACCAGTTCTAGCTAAAGAAGATTTTGATTTTTTTTTAATTATCCAATTAAATTTATTCATTGATGCTATTTGGTAAAAAATATTTTGCCAAATATATAAACGGAGTATCAAAAATTGCTATAATTATTCTTAATACATAAGTTCCTAAAATAAAGGTAAACACTACAGTGTTAAAATCTAGAGGATTGGGATTAAATATTATCCACGCAAAAAGACTAAAAATAGTATTGTCTAGCAAGGCAGATGTCATTGTTGTAATATTATTTCTTAACCATAATAATTTTCGATTTGTTATTTTTAAAATTAAAGCATAAAACCATACATCAAAATATTGGCTAAACAAATAAGCAATCATACTTGCTGAAAAAAAAATAGGGAAAGGCATAAAAATATTTTCTAAACTATTTTGCACTGAAACTGCCCACGCTAATTCCTCACTAACGTTACTTGGTTCAATAGGTGTAAATCCCATCGTGAAAAGCATAAAAATAGTCATAATTAAAAAACTTGTAAAACCTATTAAAATATTTTTTCTAGCAAACTTCATGCCATAATATTCTGATAAAATATCAGTAACTAAAAATGTAGATGAAAATAATATTGTTCCTAGAGCAATAGGATTATTAAAAAAAGGAAATTCAACAATTTTTAATACTTGTATGTTAGCGCCTATGATAGCAATAACTGTATAAATATACATTCCTATTTCACCAAATAGTTTTAACAGCAATAAAATTAAGATTAAACATAATAATAAAAAAGTGAACCAAGTTAAAATTATTGGGGCTTGATTTAATGATTCAACAAAGCCAAAAAAATCAAAAAAAATAAGTTTAGAAAATCCTAAGATTATGTCCAATTTAAATCTATTTTTGTTCTTTTGAAATAATTAATTTCTTTAATTTTAAAGCCTCAGGAGCTAATTTAGTATTAGATGTATTAATAAGAAATTCATCTAAGCCACCTTTTTTTTCAACTGTTCTTATAGTGCTAGTAGCAACTTTGAGCTGAACTTTTTTCCCTAATTTTTCACTTAAAAAAGAAATGTTTTGTAAATTTGGCAAAAATCTTCTTTTCGTTCTATTTTTGGCATGACTAACATTATTCCCGTTTAAGAATTTCTTACCTGTCAAATCACATTTCATAGACATAATATATCGGGTTAGTAGTAGTTAATTTTTTTTTGTCAAGAAGGTTATTCTAAAATTTGAAATCAGAACATAGAAAAGTTGGCTTTATATTGAGATTTGCTAAAAAGTTTTTTTCACCATTCCAGTTAGGGTTTTCTTTGTCAAAGTGTTCTTGATGAATACCTGTTGAAGTAATTAGTAAACTATCTATACCAAAATTTCTAGCTCCTTTTATATCGTGATACAAAGAATCACCTACTGCAAGAATTTTTGTTTTACTTATTTTTTTTAACTTTTTAAATACCTCGTTGTAAATATGTATACTAGGTTTACCCAAAATAAAAGACTTTCCACCTATATTTTTATATATCTCAGCAATAGTACCCATACAAAAAATATCTTCATGGGAATTGCCTTCTATAGTATCATAATCAGGATTAGCGCATAAAAAAGGCAACTTATTTTTCTTTGCTTCAGTGAGCAAAGGTAAAAAATCAATAACTTTAAACTTATTAAATGGGGTGCAAGCTAAAATAAAATCAGCCTCTGCTATATTTGGGACAAAATTGAAATTTTCTAATCCTTTTACATATTGCCTTCCTTCTTCATTCGTTTCATCAAAAATATGAAAACAATTTTTACCTAAATTTTTTGTCTCTAAATGATTTTCGTTATATAGACTCTGCCACATCATTTCTCCACTTGTCATAACTTCAATAAAATCATCTTTATTAAAACCAAGCTTATCTAATTTTGAAATAGTATTATTTTTTCTTTTAGATGAATTTGAAATTATAATTAAAATTTTTTTTTCTTGAACAAGCATTTTAATACAATTAATTGCATTAATATATCCTTTATTACCGTCATGCATTACTCCCCACTGATCTAATAAAAAAACATCATATTTTTTATAAATTTCTTTTAAACCTAATATGGTTTTCACATCATTCATACATCTTTGCCTATTGCTTCTTTAATATTTTTATATCCATCAGTTTTTAATAAATAAATTAATTCAAATAAAATTTTATCAATAATTAATGGACCTTCATAAGTTAAAGCTGTGTAAATTTGTACTAGAGATGCTCCTGCTTTAATTTTATTGTAGCATTCTAAGCCATCAGTGATACCTCCAACTCCAATTAATGGGATTTGCCCATTTGTAAGAGTATACATTTTTTTTAACATTAAAGTTGATTTTAAAAATATAGGTTTACCACTTAAACCCCCTACTTCATTTCTTAAGTTAGAATTTAAAGTGTTCGGTCTATCAATAGATGAATTACTTATTATTAATCCATCAATGTTATTTGCTAAACTAATAAGAGCTATATCTCTAATTTGTTCTTCATCCATATCAGGAGAAATTTTAAAAAAAATAGGCGTATTTTCTAATAAATTATTTTGATTTTTTTTATTTTTTAGAGAAAAAACAAGTTTTTCAATTTGACCTCTATTTTGTAAATCTCTTAAACCAGGTGTATTTGGTGATGATATATTGATAGCAACATAATGTGCAAAAGGACCCAATCTTTCTAAACAATAACTATAATCATCTATATAATTTTTTGAATTTTTATTTTTTGAAATATTGATTCCAACAATTCCTTTTGATAAAGTATTTAAATTTAATTTTTTCAACTGTTTTTCTGCATAAGCGCAACCTTTATTATTAAAACCTAGATGATTTATAATTGCATAGTCATTTTTTAGACGAAAAATTCTTGGTTTTTCATTTCCATATTGGGCTTTTGGAGTTATTGTTCCAGCTTCCACAAAACCAAATCCTAGATTAAGCAATGATGTAACTGCCTCTACATTTTTATCAAAACCAGCTGCTAAACCTAATGGATTGCTAAAATCTAAACCAAAAATATGTTGGCGCAATATAGATTCATTTAAATGCTTAGATTTTTTAAAATTAAATTTCAATAATTTTAAAGCAATATTATGAGCTGTCTCAGGTGGAAATTTTTGAATTATTTTTAAGAGAATATTTTGCACTATTATTTAATATTACTCATTAGAATTATTTATTTTTTCCTCAATTAATTTTATTGTTTTATTAATTCCATAAAGTTTAATAAATGAACCTAATCGAGGTCCGTTTTCCTGACCTAAAAGTACTTGATAGATTAATTTGAAAAAATCTCTTAAATTTTTGAAATTATGCTTTTTTCCTATTTCATAAATTTCAGTTTGAATTTTTTCTGAACTAATATCCTGTTTTAAGTTTAATAATAATTCTTTCAATTCATTAAAAATAGACTTCTGTGAAGCTTCTAATTTTAAATATTTTTTATTGGGTAATATAAAGTCATTATAATAATTTATTGCAAAACTAATTAAATCATCAAATTTTGGGTTATTTTTTTTATTTATATTTTGATCATATTCATTTACAAAACCCCAAATTACATCTTTGTCGCTTGAATTACATATGCTAACTAAATTTATTAATGAATTAAAAGTAATTTCATTATTTATTTTTGGAGGATTGCCATTATGAATATGCCAAACTGGATTATTATATTTATCAGTTAAGTCCATTTCATGGAATTTATCTAAATGAGATAGGTATTCATCAATACTTTTTGGAATAACATCAAAAAATAATTTTTTTGCAGATTTTGGCTTTTGAAACATAAACAATGATAAACTCTCTTTAGGGGCATACCTTAGCCACTCATCAACACTAATACCATTTCCTACGGACTTAGAAATTTTCTCACCTTTTTCATCTAAAAACATTTCATAAATTAGATTTTGTGGTGGTTTTTTTTTCATTGACGTACAAATTTTAGATGCCAAATCAACACTTTCTGTTAAATCTTTTCCACACATTTCATAATCAACATCTAATGCCATCCATCTCATAGCCCAATCAACCTTCCACTGTAATTTACAGTTGCCTCCTGTTACAAGAGTTTCAATCATTTTATTATTGTCTGGGTCCAAATATACTATTGAGTTAGTGTTTTTCTTATATTCTTCTATTTTTACCTGCAATACTTTTCCAGATGTAGGACTGATAGGTAAAAAAGGACTATAAGTACCTTTTCTTTCAGATCTAAGTGTGGGCAATATAATAGATAAAATTTTTTCATAATTTTGCAGTATTTCAATTAAAGTTTTGTCAAAATCACCACTCTTATATTTATCTGTAGAACTAACAAATTTATAATCAAATTTAAATTCATCTAGAAATGAGCATAATTTAGCGTTGTTATGATGTCCAAAGCTTTCAAATTTATCAAATGGATCAGGGATTGAAGTAAGAGGTCGTCCTAAGAAATCTTTTAGACTTTCTTTTTTAGGTACATTATCAGGTATTTTTCTTAACCCATCCATATCATCTGAGAAAGTTATCAATTTTGTTTTACACTCAATAAGAGAATTCAAGGCATTCATAACCATAGTTGTTCTTACTACTTCTCCAAATGTTCCTATATGAGGCAATCCTGATGGACCATATCCTGTTTCAAAAAGGACAAATCCTTTTTTTGGTAATTTAAATTGATCAAAATTACCTAAATTATCTATTATTTTTAATGCTTCTTTAAATGGCCATGCTTTTAATGAATTGAGATTTTGAGAGTTTATCATTTTAACTTTGTTTTTCTGCTTTGATTCTAATTTTCTTACCCAATAGCAACTTTAATGAGTTTGTGAAATTAAAAGTTTCATTATTTAACTTAAAAAATATTCTTTCTTCTTCTTTCTTTACTAATGGATAAATTTCATTAAATAAATCGTTTCCTTCTTTTAAAATAGATACCATTTTCTTTCTATTATCATCTAAGACTTTTCTTGAAATATACTTTTTTCTTTCAAGAATTTTTAAAGTTACGCTGGTTACAGAAATATCTATTCCAATAAGTTCAGAAATTTCATTTTGATAAATTTTTGATTTCAATGACAATAAATGAGTAATTGATTGCAAAACTAAATATTCATTTATTGATACTTTGTAAGGTTTAAGAATTTTTCTAAGATTAAACTGCCAAAAATTTGAAGTTTTCCAAATTAAAATCCCTATATTATTCTCAATTAGAGAAGTGTCTGCCATATAATTTGTATACAAATTGTTTGTATACAAAATAATTATTAAGTCAATTATTATTTCCCTCATTATTACTTTATTTTAATGGATAAATTATCGACTTCCCCTATATAGAGTTTGAAAACTATTAAAAAATATAATGAATTCCTCAATTAATTCAAAAACTACTGATTTAGCTTTATTTTATTGGTTTTTAATCCTCACAGTGATGACATTTTTAATGATTTTAATTGGTGGGTTAACAAGGTTAACTGACTCTGGCTTATCTATGGTAGATTGGAGACCTATAATGGGTTTTATTCCACCACTTAATCAAGAAGATTGGGTAAATACTTTTAATCAATATAAAAATTCGCCAGAGTTTAAAATAATTAATAAATCAATGAAACTTGATGATTTTAAATATATTTTTTGGTGGGAATGGTTTCATAGATTCTTTGCACGTTGTTTAGGAATAGTGTTCATTATACCTATGATTATTTTTGCAATTCAAAAAAAAATTTCAAAAAGATTATTTTATAACTTATTATTATTGTTCTTATTTGGTTTTTTCCAAGCTTTAGTTGGCTGGTGGATGGTAAAAAGTGGTCTTGAAGACAATCCTTACGTTAGCTCTTATAGATTAGCTTTTCATTTAACAAATGCGGTTATAATTCTCTCAATACTATTTTGGCTAACTTTAACTTCATTTTCATCGCCAGGTTTAAGCTTTTTCCCAAAATTAAATTTAGAATATATACTTTGTATACTGATTTTTTTACTTATTCTAACAATTATTTCTGGAGCTTTTATGGCAGGCTCACATGCAGGGCAATCTTTTAACACATACCCATTAATGAATGGAGCTTTAATTCCTGAAGATTATTATCTATATGAATATGGTTTAAAGAATTTTTTTGAAAATACAGTTGCAATTAATTTTAATCATCGTTGGCTTGCAACTTTTACCTTTTTATTAATTATATCCCTAATTATTTATCTTTATACTATACCAAAATACAAAAGTTTCATTTTTGAAATTAGTTTAATTTTATTTTTTTCCTGTTTACAATTTTTGCTTGGAATTTTAACTCTTTTAACTAATGTTCAAATCATATTAGCAAGTTTACATCAGATTAACTCAATGTTATTACTTGCCACACTTATGCTTTTTTATTATCGTATTAAAAAGAAATGAAAATAATAATTGTATTTATTATATCCTTAATATGTTTTGCTTCCTTTGCCTTCCCTGTGCCTAAAGACAAAAAGGTAACTTTTGATGTTATTAGAAAAAATAAAGTTATAGGCAATGTTATATCAACTTTTGAAAAAGAGAATGATAATTTAATGATTACAACTGTTGTGGATATAGAGGTCAAGGTTTTGTTCGTTCAAGCTTATAAATTTATGCAAACTACAAAAGAAACTTGGAAAAATGGGCAATTTATTAAGATTGATGGCCATACTGATTTTGAAGATGAAAGAGAATATTTTATTAAAGGTGAAGATAAAGAAGGTTATTTTATTGCATCTGGTATGGATGGTGAGCTTGTATTGGATATAAATATACTACCTTTAAATTACTGGAATAAAGATATCTTAAATGAAAAAGAGGTGTTCGATACTCAAAAAGGAATAGTAAGAAAAATTACAGTTCAACGACTAGATAATGAAGTAATTGAAATAGACAATAAAGAAGTTGAGTCAGAAAAATTTATTTTAGATGCTACTACTAATCCCAAAGATATAGGTCCTTTCCCTCAATATACATTGTGGTATTCAAAAAATGGTGAATTATTAAAATTTAAATTTATAAATTGGAAAGACAAAAAAGAAGTAACAACTAAAAGAAATAACTGGGATCAATAATTGAAAACTGTTTGGATAACTGGAAGCTCAACAGGTATAGGTTTTGCTACAGCAGAAAAATTTTTAAACAAAAATTGGAAGGTTGTTATAAGTTCTAGTAATTATGAAAAATTATCTTTAGCCAAAAAAAAATTATTAGAAAAAACTTCCAACACTGAATTATATACTTATGAATGTAATATATCTAATAGAGCTATCGTTAAAAATACAATAGATAAGATAGTAAAAGAAATAGGAAGTATAGATTTAGCAATTTTAAATGCTGCTGCCTATTCTCCAAATAAAGAACAAAAATTTTCAATTGAAAATTATGAGCATCTAATTGATGTTAACCTTAAAGGTACTTTATATTGTTTAGAATTCTTAATTGAAAAAATGAGATATTCTAATAATCATATAGCTATTGTTTCTTCTCCTGTAGGTTATCGTGGACTTCCTACAGCTGGAGCATATGGATTAACTAAAGCTGGTCTTATAAATTTATCAGAAAGTTTATTTTTTGATTTAAAGAAATATAAGATAAAAATAAGCATAATTAATCCAGGATTTATAAAAACAGAATCTACTAAACTTAATTCTTTTCCAATGCCTTTTTTAAAAACTTCAGAATATGCTGCAAATAAAATATTTAAGAATCTTACAGGTAAATATAAATTTGAAATATATTTCCCATGGTTTTTTTTAATATTAATGAAATTTTTAAGAATTTTGCCTTATAAAATGTATTTTTATTTAATTAGCAAAGTTACTAAACTTTAGAAGTTTCACCGATATAAATACCAAGTCCTTGGGCCACTTTAATTAAAGGATCATCGTTGCTAATAGTCTTTGATTTTCCTGCAATAGATTTTAAATCAATATCTGTTACACCTCTATTTTGCCAAACTACTACACGGTTAAATTTTTCTTTAGCGATCAGGTCTACTGCATGGACTCCAAAGGCGCTTGCAATTAGTCTGTCTCTATGTGTTGGTTGTGCTCCTCTTTGAACATGACCTAATACAGTTACTCTAGTTTCAGCTTTTGTTAATTTAAAAATCATGTCACCTAAATATGAGCCGATTCCGCCTAATCTTATTTGACCATCAACAAATTTTACTGTTGCCTTGGTGCCATCTTCCTTTCTGACTGCTTCAGCAACAACTATTAATGCGTGGTTTCTTCCATTGTTACGAATTTTTTCAATATGATTTGCAATATTTTTTATAGAATAAGGAATTTCAGGAATCAAAATTACATCTGCGCCTCCAGCAATTCCAGAATTCAAAGCGATATGCCCAGCATCTCTTCCCATTACTTCCAAAATCATTGCCCTTCGATGACTAGCTGCAGTAGGCTGTAACATATCTAATGCATTAGTTGCTACATCAACTGCTGTATCATACCCTATAGATAATTCATTGTTCTGAACATCATTATCAATAGTTTTAGGAATGCCTACAAAGTTAATGTTACCTTTTTTAGTTAATTTTTCGAGTATTTTCATACTTCCATCACCACCTATTCCAATTAAAGCATCTATGCCAAGATCTTTGAATCCACCAATAATTTTATTTTCTGATGGATAACCCTTATTGTTTGTTCCTAAAAACGTACCGCCCATTCTTAATAAATTTCCATCAAAATGTGATGGTGTTAATTCAATAACATCCGGAGGGTCTTTTAATAAACCCAAAGTCCCATCTCTTATGCCATATACTTTCCATTTATAGTCATTAACAGCTCTTAAAGTTGCAGCTCGAACAACGGCATTTAAACCGCCACAATCTCCTCCACTTGTTAAAATTCCTATTTTTTTTACCATAAGGGGGTATTATACTAACCTTAATAAATTAAAAATATTATTTTTTATGAAATTGTAAAAAGTGTCTAAATCTCTACTTATTAAACAGTTAAAAGAGCTCGAAGAAGAACATCGAGATCTTGATCAAATACTTATTCAACTTCAAGAAAAACAAACAGTTGATTTTGCTCAAATTCAAAGATTAAAAAAAAGAAAATTAGCACTAAAGGATAAAATAATTTATTTAAAAAACAAAATTGAACCTGATATTATCGCTTAATAAAAGAAAATCCTTTCACAAAATTTAAAATATTAGGACTAAAGTTTTTTAAATCTTTAATTGTTTCTTTTATTTTTGGAATTTTAGATACTTTAGCAAGTTGTTTATTTAAAATAACAATAGTATCTTCTATGTTTGCATTATTCATAAAATGAATTAATGTTATAGTATAAACCTTACTCAATATAAGTCTTTTAGTATAATAATTAAAATCAGAAGAGGTATCTCCGGTTAAATACCAAATTTCATCTACTGTTTTAAATAAATTCATTGATGCCAGCTTATAATTACTTGGAAGCATTAAATAAGAAAAGGTTTTAGATAATAATCTTTTATCTTTTGACATTATTTTTAAACGTAAAATAATTAATTCTTTCACTCTTTCATGAACTCTTAAGCGAATAAGATCTATATTTTTAGACTCTTTAACCATTTTTTGATTAATTTCATTTAAATACATATTAATTAATGTTACATAACCTTCTGGGAACAAAGCCCTAATTTCAAAATAATTTAAATTCATTTTTTTTGAAATATCTTTAAAAATATTATTACTCCATCCATTCTTTGAAGCAAATGATTTGCTTTCTTGAAAAATTTCGTTCTTCATTTTATTAATTTTCATTTTATTCTCTCTTTTACTTTCCAATATTTTTGAATTTCTTCAGCATAACCATAAGATTTTTCATCTACTAATCTGTTTATATACATAATTCCTCTTAAGTGATCATATTCATGCTGAACTACTCTTGCATGCAACCCATCTACTGTTTTTTGAATAAAATTTCCTCTTATATCATATCCTTCATATTTTATTTTTGAAAATCTTTTTACTAAACCTAGCATACCCGGAATAGAAAGACATCCTTCCCATTCATTATCTGTTTCGTCAGAAACTTTAGAAATTTTTGGGTTAATTAGTGCTGTAATTTTAATCTCTTTTTCTGTTTCTAGTTCTTGATTTCTAAAAATAATTATTTGTTTATCAATATGAACTTGTGGAGCAGCCAATCCAATTCCCTCAGCATCCAACATAGTTTCAGTCATATCAAGGATTATTTTTTTTATTTCTTTACTTTTTACATCATTAACAGGTTTGGATTTTTGAAATAATAATGGGTGCCCCAAACGTGTGATTTTTAAAATAGACATTGTTTCTTATATAAAACAGACAATTTATTTTAAATAAATAAATTAGAATATTTGCATTAATTTTAACATTATGATAAACCCAGCGTTTTTTAAAGGAAAATATGACTTTAACTGTTAACGTAAAAGATAATAATATTGAACAAGCTCTGAGAAGCATGAAGAAAAAACTTCAAAGAGAGGGTCTTTTTAAGGAAATGAAACTTAGAAAGCATTATGAAAAACCATCCTTAAAAAGAGCGCGAGAAAAGGAAGAAAATATTAGAAGATGCAGAAAAGCTTCTAGGCAAAGATTAAACGATTAAACTAATTTAAAGCTTTAACAATATTTTCACACATTTTTTTAGCATCGCCAAACAACATTGTAGTGTTATTTCTATAAAAAAGCTCATTATCTACACCAGAATATCCTGTAGCCATAGATCTCTTAATAAAAAGTACTGTACCAGACTTTTCAACATCTAAAATAGGCATACCAAAAATAGGTGAAGTTTTATCTGTTTTTGCTGAAGGGTTTGTAACATCATTTGCTCCAATTACAAAAGAAACCTCAGTCATTGGAAAATCATGGTTAATCTCATCTAATTCTAAAACTTCTTCATAAGGCACATTAGCTTCGGCTAATAAAACATTCATGTGACCAGGCATTCTTCCAGCAACAGGATGAATTGCGTACCTTACATTAACTCCTTCATTTTTTAAAATATCACCCATTTCACGAAGAGCATGTTGTGCTTGTGCTACTGCCATGCCGTACCCTGGAACAATAATTACGCTTTCTGCATTTTTTAAAATATATGCAGCATCGTCAGCATTTCCTTGTTTTACTACTTTGTCAGAATTATTCCCTTTAGCACTTTCTGATTGTTCACCGCCAAAACCTCCAAGCACAACACTTATTATTGAGCGGTTCATCCCTTTACTCATAATATAACTTAATATCGCTCCAGAAGCTCCTACAAGTGCTCCTGTAATAATTAATAAGTTATTTGATAAAGTAAATCCAATTCCACAAGCTGCCCATCCAGAATACGAATTTAGCATAGAAATTACCACTGGCATATCTGCACCGCCAATTGGAATTACTACTAAAAAACCTAATAATATTGAAATTACAACTATTGACCAAAAAATATTTGAAGATTGATTAAAAACAAATAAAATTATTAAAAAAATAATAAATAAAAAAATTAAAGCATTAATAAAATGTTGAAACTTAAATACAATCGGTTGACCAGAAATTGTACCTTGTAATTTTCCAAAAGCAAGTATTGAGCCTGAAAAAGTTATTGCTCCAATAAAGGTTCCAATACTCAATTCTATTAAACTACTTGTAATGATATCTTCTTTTTGACCAATATTGAAGGAAACAGGATCATAAAAAGCTGCAGCAGCTACAAAAACAGCTGCTAAACCCACTAAACTATGAAATGCCGCTACTAATTGAGGTAATGCCGTCATCTTTATTTTTAATGCTATAATAGTACCTATTAATCCTCCTAATAAAATAGCAGCACCTATTTCATAATAACTTAAAACGCTTTTAAACATTAGAGTTGTTATAATAGCTATTATCATTCCTATAATTCCAAAAATATTTCCTCTTCGAGATGACTCAGGATGTGAAAGTCCTCTTAAAGCAAATATAAAAAGCAATGCAGAAACTAAATATAAAATTGCTACTATGCTGTTAGACATTAATTTTCTTTCTTTGTCTTTGTTTTCTTTTTGAACATTGACAACATTCTATAAGTGACAATAAAACCTCCAAAAATATTAATTGAAGCTAAAAAAACTGCAAAAATACCAAAAATTTTAGAAATATCAAAATCAACAGGACCTGCCGCAAGTATCGCTCCAACAATTATAACGCTCGATATTGCATTTGTTACACCCATTAAAGGACTATGCAATGCCGGAGTAACTGACCAAACAACATAGTATCCTATGATACATGCTAGAAAAAAAACTGTTAATCCAATAATGAAAACATCAGAACTATGTGCTACTATATTCTGCATTACTTAAACTTTTCCAATTTAATATTTCCTTGATGTGATAAAATAACTGATTTAATAATTTCATCATCCCAATCAATATTAATTTTCTTTTCTTCCTTATCAATCATAATTGATAAAAAATTAACAATATTTTTTGCATATAAAGCTGAAGCATCTTTTGCTACTCTTCCAGGCACATTAGCATAACCCAAAATGAGTACTCCATTATGATTTACTACCTCGCCAGTTTTGCTTAGAGGGCAATTTCCACCTGATTCAACAGCTAGGTCAACTATTACAGAACCTTTAACCATTGTTTCAACCATATCTTGAGTGACTAATATAGGCGCTTTTTTTCCAGGAACTAAAGCTGTACATATTACTATATCCTGTTTTGATAATGTTTCAGAAATAAGCATAGATTGTTTTTTTTTATATTCATCACTCATTTCTTTTGCATATCCTCCTAAAGTTTCAGCCTTCTTAGATTCTTCATCTTCAACCATAATAAATTTTGCGCCCAAACTTTCAACTTGTTCTTTTGTTGCGCTTCTTACATCTGTAGCTGATACAACTGCTCCTAATCTCTTAGCAGTGGCAATTGCTTGCAGTCCAGCAACCCCTACACCTAAAACCATAACTTTAGCAGGATTAACTCTGCCTGCTGCAGTCATCATCATAGGGAAAGCTTTGCTAAACTTTTCAGCAGCATCAATAACTGCCTTATATCCAGCTAAATTAGCTTGTGATGATAAAACATCCATACTTTGTGCTCTACTAATTCTAGGGATCAATTCCATACAACAAGAGGTAATTTTATTGTCATTTAAATCATCAAAATGATCTTTATTTTCATAAGGATTCAAAATTCCAATTAGGATAGCGCCACTTTTCATTTTTCTAATATCTTCTCTGCTAAAGATCCTAACACATAAACATATATCCGCTTTAAGGCATTCTAAACGATCAGTAATTTTTGCTCCTGCAAGTTTATAGTCATCATCCTTATATCCTGATAAATCTCCTGCACCATTTTCAACTAAAATTTCTGCCCCTAGTCTTGCTAATAATTTAACTGTCTCAGGAATGGAGGCAACTCTCTGTTCGTTTGTATCTTCTTCTTTAATAATAGAAATTTGCACTCTTTCTTATAATTAGAGGTTTGATAATTTTAAAGCTTTTTGTTGTCTTTTATTAAGTTCTTTTTCATTGAAATTTTCTATTAATCTATGAAAAATTTGATACCAGTTTACTTCAGCTTTTAAATGCATGAATACAGAACCAAGTCCTACAGCTGCTCTATCCATAAATACAAATTCTTTAGGAGGTTTAACTCCTCCAAGTTTTTTTAGTTCATTATGAACCTTAGCTGCAACTTGAGCACCATAAACCCCACTATCACTTTCTTGTATTTTTTGGACTTTATCTTTCATTAGTGGAGAATAAATGAATTCTGCCCACTTATTTAAAACTTCAATTTTCTCTTTAGTAATATCTGTAAATCCCCATTGTTCATAAGCATTAACAATTTTAGCTTGATCATTTTCTTGTAGAGCAAAATATAAATCAATTACTCCACTAATAAATTTACCAGGAAAAATTCTCATGCATCCAAAATCAAATAAATTTACTGATAAATTTTTTTGAATAGTATAATTTCCTAAATGAGGATCTCCATGAATTATACCATACTCATAAAATGGCTTATACCATGCATAAAACATATTTTGAGCTATTGTATTTCTTATTTCTTTTTTTTCTTTTTTAAATTTTAAAATAGAATCTCCTTCCAACCAAGTCATAGTTAACAGTCTGTTAGTTGATAGTTTATCAACAACTTCAGGTACATGTATAAAATTACACTTAGAGAAAATATTTCTGAAAACCTTCATTAATTTTTTTTCTCTTATGTAATCAAGCTCTTCTTTTAATCTTTCTTTTATTTCTTTGTATACCTCATCTGTTTTAATCGCTTTATTGTATGATTGATAA
>MDSW01039447.1_pt1 | contig 52679 bp, 37 predicted proteins | sample 811171 | NCBI WGS metagenome assembly MDSW01 (sample SAMN05326641, study PRJNA326480) | marine metagenome | isolation source: seawater | place: Atlantic Ocean: North West | collected 2012
AGTTGCAAAAAGATTAGCCTTATTTTCTATTGGGTCTGGAATAAGTGTTGATTCAACTCCATGTAAAGATAAATAACGCCTAATAAAATTTATTAGATCCATATTTGACTTGCTACTAGTTGTATCAAATGAAACTAGTTCTTGTATCATTTCAATAGAGGAATAAAAGTCTTTAAGCATTTAAATTCCTTTTTTTTTGGCTAGCCGGGCATAAATGACTTTTGAAGTCAATTCTGTCCAACCTTGATATTAGTTATAAGTCAAAGTGCTTATATTGACATCTTTTAATCTATTGTTACTTAGCCTATACATGGAAAACGGATATTGTTCGAATGAAAAGGTTTAAGGCATGGTTTAAATGGTTGGCGCCAGTAATGGTGTTGCTTATTGCTGTACTAATTGCGGGGTATTTGGAAGCTACTAAGCCCCAACTTAAGCCATCAGAATCTGTTGAGCGTGAATGGCTTGTGGATTTAGTAACTACTTCAATTGGTAATCAGGAATATTTTGTTAAAGCTTATGGAGAAGTTATTCCAGAGCGTGATTTAGAGATGAGGTCATTAGTATCAGGTCAAGTGATTGAAGTAAGCCCAAACTTTAAAGATGGTGGCATTATTGATTCTGGAGAGATGATATTGCAAATCGAACCATTCGAATACGTTTCTACAATGAACCAAGCTAAAGCCGAGCTTTCAAGTGCTAGAGCCCTATTAAAGGAATATAAAGCGCAATTAAGAGCTGAAGAAAGATCTGCAGATCAGAATAAAATTCAATTAGAACTTGCTATTCGGGAATTAAATAGAAGAAAAAAACTACTGACTCAGAAGGTTGTCTCAGAAAAACATGTAGAAGATGCAGCCATACTAGCAAGTGAACGAGAGCGAATTGAGGGATTATCTACGGAGACAGTTCGAGCATATGCTGCACGATTGGAAAGGCAAGAATCTGTAATTTCTAGTGCAGAAATACTTTTACAAAGGACACAAAGGGATCTTAAAAACACCAAATTAATTGCCCCTTTTGAAGGGTACTTAACCTCAACATCGGCAGCAGTGGGTAAAAGATTATCAATTAATGATCGTGTTGCTAGACTATTAGATTTAAAACAATTGGAGGTTATGTTTCATCTCCCAGATAGCGAATATGGTAAGCTTATAAGTTCTGATGGGGATGGCTTGGAAGGCAGGATTATCACTGTAGTCTGGCGCTTTGGTCAACAAACCAGAGAATTTGTTGCAGCGATAGAAAGAGTTTCAAGTGAGATAAAATCAGAAACAGGGGCAATTCGAGTTTATGCTCAATTATTTACAGATAGTGAATCTATCTTAATCCGTCCCGGTACCTTTGTAGAAGTTATAATGCCAGGTCCTATATTTCCAAAATCTGTAAAACTTCCAGAAAACGCATTACATGAGTCTAATAGTGTATATGTTTCAGTTGGAGGACGCCTAGAAAAGCGGCTAGTTGATGTCCTTGGACGCACAGGTAATGAGATTATAGTGCGTGGTGAATTAAGCGACGGTGATAAAGTTGTTATAAGTCGTTTTGCGGAGATTGGTCCCGGGATTAAGGTTCGTGCTGAATGAAACTCCAAATTAGATTTGAAATATTGGGAGTTTTAAAGTGAGACTAACTTCCTTAGGCATAATAGAAATATTTACTAAGCACCGCACGGCTTCCAATTTGTTAATGCTATCATTTATAATTATTGGCTTGGTAGCTTTTGGGAAACTTAATACTCAATTTTTCCCTACATTTAGCATAAATTGGGTAACAGTGAGTGTTGTTTGGCCAGGAGCAGCAGCAGAGGATATTGACTCAAATATAGTTGGGTTAATTGAGCCAGAAGTAAGGTTCATTGATAGCGTAAAAAGAGTCGTGTCAACATCATCACCTGGATCTGGTTGGGTTGCTATAGAATTTGAAGCAGGAGCGGACATGCAAACTGCTTTAGCTGATATAGAAACAGCAATTGCACAGGTCACCAATCTTCCTAAAGACTCAGAAACTCCAATAGTACAGCGTATATATAACTATGAAACTATCTCAAGAATTGTCGTTTCAGGTCCATTTGAAGAGTCATCTCTTAAGGCTCTAGCAAAAGGATTACGAGAAGGCATGCTTAATGCTGGAATTGATAAGGTAGATTTATTTGGTGTTAGGGACGAAGAAATTTGGGTGGAAGTCCCCTCAGGTATTATGCATCAACTTGATTTAAATCCTGCCTTAATAGCTAAGCGAATTGCAAGTTCATCCGCTGATGTTCCATCAGGGATAATGCCAGGCTCTAATCAAAAGCAGATTCGTACGGTTGGTATTGTAAAAGATGTCGAGTCAATTAGTTCAATTGAGATTAATACATCAACTAATGGTCAAAGAATATTATTGGGTGATATAGCTAAAATAAAAAATAAATTTGAAGAAAATGCAATTGAATCCCTTCGAAATGGTAATCAAGCTATCGAACTTCACATCCGAAGAGCTCTCTCATCAGATGCGTTAGAACAATCATCCCGCCTTGATTCGTATCTTGAGTCAGCACTTCCAACATTACCAAAAACTCTTTTGGTTGAGCGGTATAGCGATACTGCAGAAATGATTGAGGATCGAATTAACCTTTTGCTTAGAAATGGTGCTGGGGGGTTGGCATTAGTCGTGGCCATACTTTTTGTTTTCCTATCTGGACGGGTGGCATTTTGGGTAGCAGTAGGGATACCAGTCTCTTTGTTGGCTACACTAGGAGTAATGCTTGCCATGGGTCAAAGCATTAACATGGTGAGTTTATTTGCAATTATCATGGCATTAGGAATAATCGTTGATGACGCTATAGTTGTTGGTGAACACGCAGTAACTCGTCGTGGAAAGGGCGATGATCCGGCTACTGCAGCAGCAGAAGGTGCAAAAAAAATGTTATGGCCAGTGCTTGCTGCTTCTTTAACAACAATTGCTGCATTTGTTCCGTTACTGCTTATATCCGATATAATCGGCCAAATTATCTATGCGATACCAATGGTAATAATAGCTGTAATAATTGCTAGTCTTATTGAGAGTTTTCTTATTTTACCTGGTCATCTAAGGCTAGCTTTGAGGAAGGACCCAGCTGTTGAAAATCGATTTGCTCGTTGGTTTAATCCTAAATTTAATTCGTTTCGTGATGGAGTATTCGACCGTGTAGTAAGGTCATGTATAAAATGGCGGTATCTGACAATCTCTATTGCACTGGGTCTAGGAATTTTTGTTTTAGGACTAATTGCTGGCGGGCGATTAGATTTTGTTTTTTTCCCATCTCCTGAGTCAGATACTGTTTATGCCAATGTTTTATTTGCAGAAGGAACTAGTCGTGAACGAACAAAAGAAATGATGATCGAATTTGATAGATCCTTATCTGCGGTTGAGAAAAGTTTTGGCGCAAAATCAGGTGAATTGATAGTTATGAGTTTTGGACAGATTGGTCAATCTGTAGGCCGAGCTGATAATCCTGTTATGACTTATGGCGATCATGTTGCAGGAATGAGGGTAGAGCTAGTACCTTCTGACTCTAGGGAAGTTCGTACTAAGGAATTTGTTGACGCATGGCGTAAAGAAATAATTCTGATGTCTGGTATAGATTCATTTTCTATAGTTGAGGAACAGGCTGGTCCACCAGGCCGAGAGATTGATATTCGAATAACAGGTGGGAATCTTACATCATTAAAAAAGGCAGCCACTGAAGTTAAAGAATTAATAAGTAGGTTCCCGGGAGTAAGTGATATCAAAGATGATTTGCCCTATGGAAAAACAGAAACGGTCATGGAGGTTACAAATAGGGGAAAGTTATTAGGTTTTTCAACGGAGGAAGTGGGGCGTCAAGTAAGGAATGCCTTCGAAGGAACAATAGCAACAAGGTTCTCAAGTGATGATGAGGAAATCATAGTACGGGTTAGGCTACCTCAAAGTGAGCGTGGAGAAGGTGATCTGCGTGAGTTGTTTCTAAAGGCTCCAAGTGGAGACTCAGTATCAATTTCGGAAATAGTAAGGTTTCGTGACTCTCTAGGTTTTTCAACAATTAAGAGAGAAGATGGATCTAGGACAGTATCTATAGCAGGCGAAATAGATGAAAATATAAGTAATACAGATGAGGTGATAGCTAGTTTACGCAAGGCTGGCCTTAAAAATATATCTAGGGTGCACAATGTTGAGATAAATTTTAAGGGTAAGGCAGAAGAGCAGGCGACTACTATGGCTGACATGAAAATTGGAGGATTAGTTGGTTTAGCTGCAATTTATCTGATACTTGCTGCACTATTTTCCAGTTACTCAATACCATTTTTTGTTATGTCTGTAATCCCTTTTGGTGTAATAGGAGCTATTTTAGGCCACCTAATTTTAGGGCATGATATAACTATATTATCAATGGTGGGGCTATTAGGACTTTCTGGAATTGTAGTAAATGATTCGATAATTCTTGTTCGTGCTTTTCAGGATCGACTTAAAGAGGGTAATTCTCTACATGAAGCTTTAATAAAAGGTGCCCGTGATAGACTTAGAGCTGTCTTTTTGACTTCAGTGACAACTATATTTGGTTTATTACCATTATTATTTGAATCTAGTTTGCAGGCTCAGTTCTTGAAACCTATGGCAGTTACTATAGTTTTTGGGCTTATTGGATCAACTTTTATTGTTTTAATAATAGTTCCAGCGTTGTTAGCTATTCGTGCTGATCTAGCGAGTTTGCTTAGTCGCGCCAAAAATGTGGAACAAGTAAGATCAGGGCTGTGAATAATTCTAATCTCCCTATCAGCATTGCAAATGATAATAGCCACTTTGCAGCGTCAGGGAGTGGTTGAAAGTTACCAGATGGACCAATAATTTCTCCAAGCCCTGGACCCACATTTGCAATTGCTGTGGCAGCACCAGATACACTAGTAACAAAATCTAGACCCATAAGAGACAATGCCATGGCTACTGTGCCAAAACTCAATATAAATAGAAAAAAGAACCCCATGACAGCTCCAGGAACTCCTTCTGGCACTGGGCGACCATTAAACTTCATAGTAAACATTCCGTGAGGTTGAATTAATTTGAGCATCTGGACTCTTGCAGTTGCATATAATACGTGAATACGAAAAACTTTTATTCCTCCTGTGGTAGCTCCAGTACAGCCCCCAACCAACATAATTAGAGTAAACAACGGCAAAACAAACGCGCCCCAAAGGTTAAAATCTGTAGAAGAGTAGCCTGTTCCAGTCATTACGGAGATAGCATTAAAACTAGCAAGTCTTAGGGCATGACCAAGACTTTCACCGCCCTCCGCTGATAACCAACCAGTCAGAGCAAGTATTGTCCCAATCGCTATGCCGAGGAACCATCTTACCTGTGTATCCTTTAATAAGGCTTTGAATCCACCTCTTACTGCTTGGAGATAAAGAACAAAAGGAAGTGAACCTAAAACCATAAAGAATGTAGAAATTCCCTCGATAGTTGAACTATCAAAGTGTCCAATAGAATCATCTAACGTAGAAAATCCTCCAGTTGAAATAGTAGTCATTGCATGACAAATTGATTGGAAGAGAGTCATACCTGCCCCCCAATACGCAATGCAGTTTATTACTGTGAGACCAAAATAAACCATAAATATAGCACCAGCTAATGCAGCAGCTCTTGGTAATACCTTTTCTGATTGATCAGAGCTTTCAGTGCGAAAAAGTTGCATCCCTCCAACTTGAAGAACAGGCAGGATCGCTATTGCTGTTACTATGATACCAATTCCTCCTAACCATTGTAGGAGTGCTCGCCATAATAAAATTCCAGGCGGAGCTTGGTCTAAAGCGGATATTACCGTCGATCCAGTAGTTGTTAAACCACTCATAGCCTCAAAATAGGCATCAGAATAGCTAAGATCTAAGTCACTGAAAACGAATGGTAGAGCTGCAAAGGCAGGTATGATTATCCAACTAAATGTAGTTAGAACAAAGGCCTGTCTAACTGAAATTGCAGTTTTATTTGTTCTGCTAACTAAAGTAAGGCAGCCACCTAAAAAAAGTGTGAAAAGTGCAGCTGCCAGAAAAACTTGCCAATCTGGGTTATCCGCTATGCGGTCTGCAATTGCGGGTATCATCATCGCGAGTGCAAGGGTTACCAGCAAAATGCCGATTACTAGAAATACGGGTCGAAAATCGCGAACAGAGCCCATCATGGGGCTCCTTTTTCCCTACATTAGTTTATGCTTTGCCGTTAAACGGCATGCATTTAGTATTTCTATCCTACACATTTACTATTTCCAATCATATTGAGAAATTCTTGGCGAGTTGTGGGGTCACTACTAAAACTTCCTAGCATTCGACTGGTCACCATACTTACTCCTGGTTTTCTTATACCACGTGTGGTCATACATTGGTGAGCAGCTTCAATTACGACAGCAACTCCTTTTGGCTTAAGTACATCATTAATGGTGTCGGCAATCTGAGCCGTAAGAGCTTCTTGTATTTGCATGCGTTTGGCAAATACTTCAACTAAACGTGCAAGCTTTGAGATGCCTACAACACGTCTATCGGGAAGATAACCAATATGTACTACGCCAAGAATAGGTACAATATGATGTTCGCAATGGGATTCAAGGCGTATATCCTTGAGGACTACCATATTGTCATACTCTGATATTTCCTCAAAAGTTGCTCCTAGGATAGTTATTGGGTCTAAGTTATAGCCCGCAAAGAACTCTTCATAGGCTCTTGTTACACGTGCAGGTGTACCTAAAAGTCCCTCCCTATTAGGGTTTTCGCCAGCCCATCGGATAAGAGTTTTTACTGCTTCTTCAGCTTCTTCACGACTTGGTCGTGAAGTTTTTGAATTTAGTTTTTCTCTATGCTCAGTATTGTCTTTAGTCAAGATAACTCTCCTGATTGTAGAACAACAATGATTAGTAAAACACTGTTATTCTATAGCCGCGATTGTCTAACTCGCAATAGTATTGAATGCAAGATGGCAAAATTCATTAACCTAATTAATATGGGTACGCACATTAGGGCTGTCGAGCGAAAAAACAGGAATTTCTACATCAAAACGATCACCGTTAGTGGCCTCCATTTCATATGCACCAGCCATTATTCCGCTGGGTGTTGCTAGCGGACAACCGCTGGTATATTCAAATGTTTCTCCTGGTTCCAAAACAGGCTGTTCCCCAACCACTCCTGGACCACGAACTTCTTGTATGCGACCTAATGCATCTGTTATTTGCCAACGCCTATTTATCAACTGAACGGTACGTATGCCATGATTTTCTATTCTCACATGGTAGGCAAAGGCAAAGTGTCCTTCCTCTGGATCAGATTGATCTTCTAAATAAAATGGCTCAACAGAGACCTCTATTTCCTGAGTCGTTGCATAATACATCGGGTTTAAACATCACTTTCTCAATAGATAAATCAAATGTAAAACAGCCTATTTTGTCTATTTGGCTAATTATTTTGTACTTACAAGTAATTTATTGCTTGTCTTAGGTCATCAATCAAGTCATTGGAGTCTTCTAACCCAACTGAAAGTCTAACTATTGATTGAGAAATACCGAGTAAGTTTCTTTCTTCATTGTTTAAGCGTTGGTGTGTAGTTGTAGCAGGGTGTGTAATTAAACTTTTAGAGTCACCTAAGTTATTTGAAATATCAATGAGTTGAAGAGAATTAAGCATATTAAATACCTCTTTACGTCCACCATGTAGTTCAAAAGATACAATAGTTCCGCTGTTAGACATTTGTTTTTTTGCGAGTTGGTATTGCGGGTGACTATCTAGACCTGGGTATATGACTTTTTTTACAATCTCTAACTCATTTAGAAATTTGGCAATTATTTCTGTATTTTCACACATATGTTTTACTCTAAGATGGAGTGTTTCTAGTCCTTTTGTCATAACCCACGCGTTAAATGGGCTCATTGCAGGTCCAGTATGTCTATAAAAGGGCATTAAATGATCAGACATCCATTCAGAGTTACCTAGAATTGCTCCACCTAGGCAGCGACCTTGTCCATCAATATGCTTTGTAGTTGAGTAGACAATAATATCAGCCCCCAACTCGAGAGGACGTTGAAGTGCTGGAGATGAAAATACATTATCAATGACTACTTTTGCACCAACTGAGTGGGCTATATCTGCTACTGCTGAGATATCGACGATTTCAAGCATAGGATTTGAAGGGCTTTCAAAAAATATACATCTGGTATTATTTCTTATTGCAGCTTGCCATTGATCTATAGAGCGCCCATCAACTAAAGTAACTTCAATTCCATATCTTGGAAGTAATTCAGTTACAACGTAATGGCAGCTGCCAAATAAAGCTCTAGAGGAAACAATATGATCTCCAGTCCTTAATTGACACATAAGCGATGCAAATACTGCAGCCATTCCAGTAGCTGTAGCCCGGCAATCATCAGCACCTTCAATTGTAGCAAGACGGTTTTCAAAAACACGAACGGAAGGGTTGCCAAAACGCGAATATATAAAGCCTTCACTTTCACCAGAAAACCGCGCCTCTGCAGTTTCTGCGTTTTCATAAACAAAGCCAGAAGTTGTGTATATTGCTTCAGCTGTTTCACCGAATTTAGAACGATCTAGACCACTACGAACAGCTTTTGTTGCTGTACGCCAGTTTTTTTCACAATACTCTTTTCTATCTCCCATGACATATTTCTCCGTAAAAAAGTATAGCTAAAAAAAAAGCTCTGACTTAAAAGTCAGAGCTTAAAAAAATTCCCCAACCTTTTAGCCGTTTTTTTTACGTGGCCGCAAGCCGGTCGACTCAAATCGCCACCGTATGTATGAAGCATTTATGTTCTCGCCAGTCAAGTATAAGAAAAACAAGAATTTTTTTTGGTTCACTTATTTACTGCATGACCCACCACCTAATACGCAGAAATTAGAACAATTTGGGTGATTAAGGTGGATAGTTTTCTTGGCTTCTTGGAGTGTTGACCCTAACTCGAAAGATTTTTCGTATGGTATCAATGTACATGGCATTACAGATGTTTTGTTTGTTCCTTTACGTTTAATTATCATTCTAGAGTTAGAACACATTATCTGATTTGGAGATACACCAAGAATATCCCAACAACTTTCTGTGATCTCAGTTGTTGCTTTGCCTTCCTCCATTTCAGGAAATATCACTAGGTGGTTAAGATTAAATGCATCAAGGCTTAAGCCTAATTCCTTAAATAGAAGTTGAAATTCTGTTCGGATTTCTGTTTCTGGTTCATCCCAAAGTTTTCTTGCAGCAATATTGAAATTAAATCCATTCAATTTTAGCCAATTTAACCCTAAGCACATAGGCTTCCAGGCACGAACTCCTCTTTCTTCTGAGAATTTTTTCTCAGAATAGTGATCAACTGATACCCTTAATCTTAGTTGGTTACCAAATTTTGTTTTAAGAAATAACAATTGTTTACTTCGTTTCATCATTGGTTGCATTGCATTAGTTAAAATTAGGCAATTAAAGCCTCTTTTAAGTGACTCTTCTATTAGTGGTATTATATGTGGATTCATGAATGGTTCCCCACCAGTAAAACCAATCTCTTCAGTAGGCATGTTATGCTCTTTGATTTCATCAAAATAGGGAGTGATATCTGCTAAACTCGGGTATAAAAGCCGATCATTGGTGGGACTAGATGAGATATAGCAATGGGGGCATGATAAATTACACAAAGTTCCAGTATTAACCCAAAGTGTTTTAAGGTTTTCAAAACTAACTTTGGCGCGTGGAGAACCATTTGAGGTGCTCACTGGGTCGTCATACTGAGCCCTAGGGAATGAAGCACTTAGGTTATCTGTAAAAACAGATTTGTAGTTTGTTGCCATTGAGATACCTACTTAATATTAGACTTTAGACGTTAATATAGGAATAATTTAGCTATTTACACGCAGTTGTTTTGGACGCATTCTTGCCGGTCATGTTACGTCGGTTCTATAGTGCTCACTAGTATAACTTTTTAAAGTGGGCTTAGCTCAATTTTAGAGCATAAGCTACCTAAGCTTGAGACTAGGGTTAAATTCCCTTCTCTCGCTTCAATAACTAGAGAAGCATGAAACTATCACGTGAACCAAAAGTTTAAGGAAATTTACTAGTGAATCTTGAGCGGCAAAGATTATTATTTTTGAATGTAGGGCATAGCTTTGATCATCTATTAATGCTTTTGTTCCCAACAATTGTTCTTGGTTTGGAAGATGAGTTTAACCGACCCTATGGAGAGCTGATTTCACTTTCTATTCCTGGTTTTGTGGCTTTTGCTGCAGGAACCCTTCCTGCTGGTTGGTTAGGTGATCGCTGGAGTCGGAGTGGAATGATGGCCATATTTTTTATAGGTATCGGAATAGCTACAATTCTTACTGGCTTTGCACAGAACACATGGCAAATTGCAGCAGGTCTAGGGTTAATAGGGATATTTGCATCAATTTATCACCCAATTGGATACTCTATACTTGTTGAGGGTAAAGATAAAGTTGGACGGTTACTCGGTGTAAATGGTGTTTTCGGAAATTTTGGAGTAGCAGGTGCTGCTTTAGTGGCTGCAGTTCTAATGGATTTAGTAAGCTGGCGGGTAGCGTTTATTGTTCCTGGTGCCGCAGCTTTTTTGGTTGGAATAATTTATATTTGGCATATTTGCAAATATCCCTATGAGCCTAGACAAAAATTTCAGGAAATTGATATTGAGCCTGAAAATAAAGAGGTTAGACGTAGAATAATTATACGAATACTCCTTCTTATGACATTTTGTGTTGTATTGTCTGGTGTAATTTATCAGGGCATATTAATAGCTTTACCAAAAATCTTTGATATTGGTCTAGGGGAATTGACTAAGACTGATATGGATACTGGAATTTTAGTTTCTGCGGTGATTGCATTAGCTGCATTTGCGCAAATTGGTATTGGATGGCTTGTAGACCGGTATTCACCAAAGCTTATTTGGGCAATTCTTGTGATTGCTCAATTACCATTTATGGCTTTAATGAGTTTTGTCAGTGAAGCTGGAATGCTTGCTGTTTCATTGGCTATGATGGTGCTTATAATTGGTGAGGTGCCTGTACAGGATGTTTTAATTACTAGGTATACTGTTGATGCATGGAGGTCGAGAGTTTTTGGAATTAAATTTCTTTTAGCTCTTGCTCCAGCTTCTCTTGCTCCAATTCTAGTTGCTTTTCTTCATGGTTCAGACGGTGGTTTTCTTTGGTTATATATAGTTCTTGGAGCCAGTGCTCTAGCTATAGCTATTTTTGTTGTGCTTTTGCCAGATCCAAAAACTTTATCTAATCCATCTCATGTTGTCAGAAATGTTTAATTTTACTGCTAGTTTGTTTATATCTGAGCGTCCGAGATATAAATGACATGTTTATTTATAATTTATAGTTTCAGAAATAGAGGTTAAGCTTTGCAGCAGTTTAGTGATGCGTTTATGTCAGCCCTTACCATGATACTTGGCGCAGACCCAGGTCTGGGAGAAGTTGTATTATTATCCTTGGAGGTAAGCGGAAGTGCAGTTGCTCTTGCAATTTTTTTCGGTCTACCATTGGGAGCCTTTCTTGCTTTATACCGTTTCCCAGGGAGAAGCCTTGCTATAGTGGGTGTTAATGCCCTGATGGGGTTGCCGCCAGTAGTAATTGGCTTAATAGTTTATATAATTTTTTCTCGAGCAGGACCTCTTGGCGTTTTTGGACTACTTTATTCACCGACAGTTATGATAATAGCACAACTTCTTCTAGTTCTGCCTATTATTGCAGCACTTTCTAGGCAACATTTTGTTGATTTATGGGAAGAATATGGAGATCAACTCCGTTCTCTTGGTTCAAATCGCTGGCGGGCAGTCCCAACATTACTTTGGGAGGGTCGAGTAAATCTAATAACGGTGGTATTAGCTGGTTTTGGAAGAGCGATTGCTGAAGTTGGGGCAGTTATGATTGTAGGTGGCAATATAGATCATTATACCCGTGTAATGACAACTGCTATTACTTTGGAGACTAGTAAAGGCAACTTATCATTAGCACTGGGTCTTGGTTTGATTCTGCTGCTTCTATCAATTTTTGTTAATCTTGGGGTTTCTTTTGCAAGAGCCATCACTGTTAGGCAAGGGGGCTAATAGCATATGAATGTTTCAGGCGTTTTACCTCTTTCATTTTATAATGTTTCTTTATCGCTTGATGGCAGGACTGTTCTTGATAGTGTGACACTGGATATTTTACCACATCAACGAACTATAGTGCTTGGTCCAAATGGAGCTGGCAAGACTACGCTATTACGCCTTTGTCATGGACTGATAAGCGCGGATAGTGGTGAAGTGCGTTGGTGTGGCCCTCAGGCTGGTATGAGATCTAGGCGTCAGGCAATGGTTTTTCAAAGACCAATAATGTTGAGACGTTCAGTGCGTGCAAATATTGCATATGGATTAAAATTTACTGGTCTTTCAAGAAGACAAAGGCAAGAGAGAGTTGTTGAAGTCCTTGAGGTCACAGGACTTAATACCTTGGCTAATAGGTCAGCTCGTCTTTTATCTACTGGAGAGCAACAGAGGGTGGCAATAGCTAGAGCTTGGGCATTAGGTCCAGAGATATTATTTCTTGATGAACCGACTGCAAGCCTTGACCCTGGTTCTACTAAGGCAATTGAACGCCTTGTTGAATTTGTAAGTAGTGCAGGAACTACAGTTGTTCTTACTACACAGGATTTATCCCAAGCAAGAAGGTTAGCCGATAGAGTCATATTTTTTCACAATGGGAAAGCTGTGGAAGTTAATGATGCTAAAGCTTTCTTTTTAAGTCCAAAAAGTCCAGAAGCCCAAGCTTTTTTGGCAGGTGAGATATTGTGGCCAGAGTCTTCAACAAATAAGAGACTAAGATTGTGCGTTGGGTAAATATTCTGTATGCACTTGCTGTAGTAATATCAGGACTATTATTAGCATTTAATGATGTTTTAGCGGATACGAAAATTAAACTTGCTACAACAACCTCTACAGAAAATTCCGGACTTCTTGAGAGGCTTTTACCTGTATTTGAAAACCGTGAAAATATAAAGGTTCTTGTGATTGCAGTAGGAACCGGACAGGCAATTAAAATGGGAAGAGACGGTGATGCAGACATCTTGTTAGTACATGACAGTTTAGAAGAGAAAAAATTTATTGAAGATGGCTTTGGGGTTTCTCGGAGAGAAATTATGTCTAATGATTTTATAATTGTTGGCCCAAGGGAAGATCCTGCGAAAATTAATGGTGGGCTTGATGCGGTTAAAGCACTAAATAAAATTTATAAGAGTTCTGCTCTATTTATTTCACGTGGAGACGAAAGTGGGACCCATAAAGCAGAACAGAGGTTATGGAGGAGACTAACTGAGGATGTGCCTTGGGATAAAAACTCTGCTGAATGGTATAATGAAGTTGGTGCGGGTATGGGTCAAACGTTAAACATAGCTATAGGTATGGGAGCTTATACTATTACGGATCGCGGTACTTGGATTGCATTTGATAACAAGCGTGGTCATAAAATAATGGTAGAAGATACCGACATACTTCATAATCCGTATGGAGTAGTATTAATAAATAAAAATAAACACCCACACACAAAGGCTAGAGAAGCCAAGCTTTTTTATGATTGGCTTGTTGGTAGTGAGGCACAAAAAATTATTGCAGAATATAAAATTGGCGGTCAGATACTTTTCTCTCCAAATATTAATATTCCCTAATAAATTAAATACTTAGAAAGTGGCTAATTTAAAGATTATTTCCTATTTATTACTAGACAATATTTTCCGGCTTATTCAAATGATTTGGTTCTTTAATTGTGCATTAATATTTATAGTTGTATTTATATACGGTCATAGAGATGCAAACACTCAGGAAAGCCAAGAGTTAGGGAAAAAGTTATTTAACCTTGTTTGGACTGAATTTTCTAATGATTCCAAACTAGGTGAAGGTCTTGGTCCTCTTTATAATGCGTCTAGTTGTATCTCTTGCCATCCAATTAACAGTCGCGGTGGTCCACCAAGATTTGAAGGTGAGAAAGCACTCGAGCTATTAATTCGTGTTTCAATTAAAAATGATCAAAAAAATGAAATCCCACATCCAGAATATGGCTCACAAATAAGCACCTTTTCACTAGCAGGGATTCCTAAAGATGGTTCGGTCTATTTATCATGGGAGGGAATTGATGGTGTTTATGGTGATGGTAAAAGCTGGCAATTACGTCGCCCAGTCTTGCTATTTTCTGAACTGGCATATGGACCAATAGATAGATTTGTACTTCGGTCTGCAAGAATCCCTCCACATCTTGATGTATCAGGGAAAATAGAACAGATTGCAGATATTTCAATATTATCCTCTGCAGATCCATATGATATGGATGAAGATAATATTTCTGGTCGCCCAAACCTTATAGAGGCAAAAGATAGTAATACTATGAAAGTTGGACGATTCGGTTGGAAAGCGGGGCAATATAGTCTTAAACAGCAAGTAGCCATTGCACTAATTGAAGATATGGGAATCACGACTACAATTCACCCCAACCAAATTTGTCCCCCTGTTGAAATTAAATGTTTTAGAAAAAAAAATAATCAACCTATTATTGAGCTTGATGATGCAGGTTTATCTGCTCTAGTGCATTATACCTCTATGATTGGGGAAGCAAGCAAAAGTAATGATACAGAAATCAAAGATTCTAGTATTATAAAGCTTGGCGAATCACTTTTTAAAAAGAGTAAGTGTGATCAATGCCATACACCCTATCTAAGAAATAAAAGTGGTGAATTAGTTGCCTTGTATTCAGACTTGTTACTGCATGACATGGGGGAAGGTTTGGCAGATCATAGGAGTGAGGCTGAAGCTAGTGGTAAAGAGTGGCGGACTCCTCCATTAGTTGGGCTTGGTAAACTTAATCCCCCATATGGTGAGTTGCACTTATTACATGATGGTAGAGCTAGAGGTTTTGCTGAAGCAATCTTATGGCATGATGGAGAAGCCATTCACTCAAAAGAATACTTTAGATTAATGTCTGAAGAGCATAGAGTTGCATTATTAAAATACTTAGAGTCACTATAAACTTAAATTATTCTCTAAAGTTTCAAATTCATTTTTTTCTTGCTGCACGTTTACGATCGCTTTGTTTCAGTAGAGACTTTCTTAGTCGAATTGATTTTGGAGTTACTTCAACTAATTCATCCTCTGAAATATAAGCTATTGCTGTTTCTAATGAGAATTTTTTAGGGGGAGTTAATCTAACGGCGTCATCTTTTCCTGAGGCACGAATATTTGTTAATTGTTTTGTCTTTATTGGGTTTACCTCTAAATCATTTCCTCGAGAATGCTCTCCTAAAATCATTCCATTGTATACGCTATCTCCAGGTGACACAAATAATACACCTCGTTCTTCAAGGTTTGAAAGTGCAAAAGGTATGGCTAAACCATCTGAGATGGAGATAAGCACTCCAGATTGGCGAACTTGTATTTCTCCAAAATATGATTCGTAGCCACAGAAGAGACGGTGAAGTATTCCTGTTCCGCGAGTAACAGTGAGGAATTCACCATGGTAACCAATTAGACCTCTTGAGGGGGCTTGAAAGGTAAGGCGTGTCTTACCTTTACCAGAAGGCATCATATTTAAGAGTTGTCCTTTTCTTTTTCCAAGTCCCTCGACTACAGTTCCAACAAATTCGTCATCTAAATCTATTAATATTTCTTCTATAGGCTCCTCCCTTTTGTTGGTCAATGAATTTACCCGCTCAATAACTTCGGGACGACTTACTGAAAATTCATATCCTTCTCTTCTCATAGTCTCAAAAAGTATTCCTAGTTGAAGTTCTCCTCGACCAGAGACAGTATATGCTCCAGTTCTCTCTGAGGCAGCAACAGATATAGCAACATTATGTTCTGATTCTCTGTTTAGGCGGTCCCCTATTACACGTGAGGTAACGTATGCGCCTTCTTTGCCAGATAGGGGTGAGTCATTTATAGAAACGATAACTGACATGGTTGGGGGATCAATAGGGGGCGATTCTATAGGTTGTATAATACTTGGAGCAGCCAACGTACAGGATACAGATGCTTTTGTACAGCCAGCAATAGCTATTATATCTCCAGCATTAGCCATAGGAACACAAACTCTTTTGAGACCGCGGTATGAAAATAATTTATTTACACGAATATTTTCTACTATTTTACCCTCGCGATTAAGGGCAATAATGCTATCACCTTCTATGATTGACCCGCTGTAAATACGACCTGTAAGGATTCTTCCTAGGTAGGGGTCTCCCTCTTGAATAGATACTAGAAGCTGAAAAGGTTTTTCTCGCTCTACCTTTGGATCAGGAACATGTTGGATTATTAATTCGAATAGAGGCTTAAGATCATTATTAGTTGAATCTAACTCTTTCTTTGCCCACCCATCTCTACCACTTGCATATAGAACTGGAAAGTCTAGTTGATTTTCATCTGCGCCTAGGGCGTCGAATAAATCAAAAATCTCATTTAAAACAGCAATACTTCGAGCATCAGGTCGATCTACTTTATTTAATACAACTATAGGTCTCAAGTTTAGTTTAAGAGCTTTATCAAGTACAAATTTTGTTTGAGGCATTGGTCCTTCTGCTGCATCTACTAATATTATTACTCCGTCAACCATATCTAAAATACGTTCAACTTCACCACCAAAATCTGCATGCCCAGGTGTATCAACAATATTGATGCGAGTTTCTTGCCAAGTTATAGACGTGCATTTAGATAAGATAGTGATTCCTCTCTCTTTCTCTAAATCACCAGAGTCCATTGCTCTTTCAGAAACTCTCTCATTTTTTCTTAATGTTCCACTTTCAAACAACATACTGTCGACAAGTGTAGTTTTGCCATGATCTACATGCGCGATTATAGCTATATTTTTTAGATTCATAATTTTAGCCATTAAATGTCTGTATAAGAAAACTGGGATGTGACCAGTGTTGGGTTGCAGTAAGCTATGTCCATACCTATGATTACTTAGCCTTTGTAGAGCTTTAAAACTAGTATTTTAGAAAAATTTAGAAAAAAGGAATTAGACAATTCCTTATAAAGGTTATTGATTACCTATTAGAAAGTGAGGCGTTCTTCAAAATGGTAAGTGCCATCCTATTTTGCGCTAACTCTTTATGGATCCATTTAAACATCTCATAGACTTATTGGAGACCTTATGTGGAATTAATGGAAGTAAATAGATGTGCCAACCAAAGAAGGTATTGGCTATTTAACATAATTTTAATGCTAATATTAGTCGTAATATTTTTATTTTTTAATTCTCGACTTATCTTGGCTGATAGTAATGAAGATAAAGGAAATATAACAGTTTTTGCAGCTGCGAGTATGATAAATGTAACAGAAAAGATAGCAGCTGAATTTACCAGTAGATATGGTAGTAGGGTGGTCACTGTTTATGCAGCATCCTCACGTCTAGCTATGCAGATACAATTTGGCGCCCCTGCACATGTTTTTATTTCAGCTAACCTTAAGTGGATGGATTATTTAGAAAGTAAGGGGCTTTTAGTGGAAGAAAGCCGAGTCCCAGTTGCAAGTAATAAGCTGGTTATAATTGCACCATTGAGAGAGAATGATATTAGAAACAATAGTAATAAGAAAATAACCCAAAACAATATAAATGGAGGCAACCATTACCTTTATTCTAACAGTAGTATTTTTGAAGAGTTAAAGAATGGACGCTTAGCTATGGGCGATCCAGATTACGTACCAGCTGGTGAGTATGCTCGAGAAGCATTATTGAATCTTGGGCTTTGGGAAAATGTTGCTAAAAAAATAGCTCCAATGCCTAATGTTCGTTCTGTATTGTCAGTCGTAGAGCGTGCAGAGGCACCCTTAGGTATTGTTTATCATAGTGATACAATGGCAAGTGATAGAGTAAAAGTTATTGCTGAGATACCACAATTTGAACACCAAACCATATTGTATCCAGGTGCAGTTACTGTTGGGGCGCCACCTGAGGCTTATAAGTTTTTAAGGTATTTTTTGGGTAATAAGGCACAAGCAATATTTAAAGAAAATGGTTTTCTACCACCTTCATCTAAGGATTAAGTGCAATGGGATTAAGATGTTAACTCCGTTGGAATGGGAAGCAATACAGCTAAGTCTTAGAGTATCATTTTGGGCAGTTTTATTAAGTCTTCCTTTTGGCATTGGCATTGCATGGTTACTTGCACGATACTCTTTTCCTGGAAAAAGTATTTTAGATGCGCTTGTTAATGCTCCGTTAGTAATACCCCCAGTGGCACTAGGTTATATATTACTAGTTTTGTTTGGAAGAACCGGTCCTGTTGGAGAGATTTTAGAAAATTGGTTTGGTATAACCTTGGTATTTACATGGGAAGGTGCTTCTTTAGCATCTGCTATTGTATCCTTTCCATTATTAGTGAGAGCTATAAGATTATCAGTTGAAAGTTTGGATCCTGGATTAGAGAGAGCAGCTAGGACACTGGGAGCTGGACCAATCTGGACGTTTATTACTGTTAGCCTCCCTTTGATTTGGCCAGGAATATTGGCGGGAGTAACCTTAGCTTTTGCTAGATGTGTTGGGGAGTTTGGAGCAACCATAACATTTGCATCCAATATCCCAGGAGAAACGCGAACACTACCCTTGGCTTTATATACTCTTATTGAGCTCCCTGGAGGAGAGGCGGCTGCTTTGAGACTGATGCTAATCTCAATTGCACTAGCAATAATTTCCCTTTTTATATCAGAGTTTCTTGCTAGGAGATCCCGGAGAAAATTTGGGAGTATAAAAAATTGAATAATCTTAAAGTTTGCGCAAAAACTAAACTAGGCAAATTTAATCTTGATGCTGAGTTTAAAGCTGCAGGTAGTCAGGTAACAGTTTTATTTGGTCGTTCAGGTGCAGGAAAGACAACAATTATTGAAGCAATAGCTGGTCTTGGAAAATTAACCAGTGGTAGAATTAGCTTAGGCGGTAAGGTATTTTATGATAGTGCGTCAGGAATTAATCTCAAGCCAGAGAAAAGAGGACTTGGATATGTTTTCCAGGATGCTAGGCTATTTCCTCACCTAACTGTTCGTAGAAACTTACTTTATGGACGTCGCTTTTCATCTTCACTTGGGCATGTTCCTGATTATGATGCAGTTGTTGAACTACTAGGTATTTTAGAAATACTAGAAAGATTTCCTGCTACACTTTCTGGTGGGGAAATGCAAAGAGTTGCAATTGGAAGGGCGCTGCTCAGAGCTCCTGATATATTACTTATGGACGAACCATTGGCATCCTTAGACCCTTCACGTAAAAATGAAGTTATTAAATATATAGCACGTCTAAAAAATATAACATCGTTACCGATAGTTTATGTAACGCATTCAGCGGATGAGGTTTTAAGACTGGCAGATCAAGTAATCTTAATAAGTGATGGTAAAGTCCAAGCATCTGGAGTGCCTGCTGAAGTAATGGGCAGACCAGACCTTGAGCCTTTTGTGTTAGGGGGTGCTGGAGGGACTATAGTTGATACAATAATAGAGAGCCAAGAAAAGACATTTGAATTGACTCGTTTAGCATTTCCGGGAGGTACACTTCTAGTTCCAAGAATAAATTCGCCTAAAGGGACACGAATACGAGTAAGAATTCGCTCTCGTGATGTTGCTTTAGCAATTTCAAAACCAGAATCAATTTCAGTATTAAATGTTCTACCCGTCCGTGTTCTTTCTATTGGGTTAACTCGAGGAGCTGCCGTTGATGTTGTACTTGATGCAAAAGTTCCATTAAGGGCCCAGATAACCGCAAAATCTTTATCTGAATTAAATATTCATGTTGGTATGGAGGTTTTTGCTCTTATAAAGACAGTAGCAGTTGAAGGTCGAGAGCATGTATAGTGTATAAGTCATATGATTAATGAAATTATGAGGGCATATTAGAGTAAATTTACTATTTAATGTCTACTTTACTTTGGGAGAGTTTTAATGGGGTCAGCAACACCTACACAATTGATTGATAACGATAGAGTTAGAGTTACAGAGTGGAAATTTCAGCCTGGAGAGTCAACAGGCTATCACAGGCATGAATTTGATTATGTAGTTGTTCCAACTACTACTGGAGATCTGTTATTGAAAGAACCAGATGGTGATCGTGTTGTTCGAATTGAAACTGGAGTTCCATACTTCAGGAATGAGGGTGTAGAGCACGACGTTATAAACCCAAGTAAGGAGAATGAAATTATTTTTGTCGAGGTAGAGATCAAGTAATATATTCAGCCATTTATATGGTCTAAGCATATATTCACGAGTAGTAAAAGTTTTAAAATCGCTTAGGATAATTAAAAACGTGAGTTTGTTAAGACGTATTTTTCGTAGATTTGGATGGGTTCATCTCATCACACTCGGTTTATTAGCTGCCCTTATTGTCCTAAGAGCTGCAGACCCTGCCCCTTTGCAACTTTTACGATCCAAGGTCTTTGATTTTTATCAACAGATTGAGCCTCGTGAGGTTAGTCGACAACCAGTTGCTATAATTGACTTAGATGAAGAAAGTTTGAATGAGATTGGTCAGTGGCCATGGCCTAGGACAACGCTCGCGAGATTAGTTAATAATTTAAGAAAACTAGGTGCAGCGGGAATAGCATTTGATATAGTTTTTGCTGAACCTGATCGTACATCCCCGAATCTAATTGCTAAAAGTATACGTGGGCTTGGAAAAAAAGCTCAACAGGAGCTTGAGCGTTTACCAAGTAATGATGATACTTTTGCAAGAATAATTAAACGAAGCCCAGTTGTATTAGGGCAAGCAACAATTAATAGAGATCTTAAAACAACAAACAGAAAATCTTTAAAGGCTACGTTTGGATATAAACAACCAAAGGGTGTAAAAGCAAAAAACTTTATGCTTGCTTACCCGGGTCTTACAAGAAATTTAGAAGTACTTGAGAAATCAGCACCTGGTATCGGAGTGTTTACTTTTAAACCTGCAGTTGATGGAATTGTCAGACAAGTACCTCTAGTAGTTAGAGTAGGAAAGCGCGTATACCCAACTCTATCTATGGAGCTTTTGCGTGTAGCTACAAAACAAAAAACATTTGTAGTAAAGGCTAATCAGGCAGGTTTGCAATCTGTTGTTGTTGCGGGATTAGAAATACCTACGGACAGTAATGGGCAAGTTTGGATGAAATTTGCAAAACATGACCGCAATTTATATATCTCAGCAAAAGATATTCTTAATAAAACTGTTCCAACAGATCAAATAGCAGGACATCTTTTGTTTCTCGGTACATCTGCAGCAGGACTTCTTGATATTAAAGCTACTCCAGTAGACCCGGCAATTCCTGGAGTTGAGGTTCATGCTCAATTACTTCAAAATATAATGGATAAGATATACTTGAATCGTCCAGGTTGGGCGATTGGTGCAGAAGTTATTGCACTTGCGTTGTCAGGACTATTACTAATTGGTCTTGTGCCATTTTTAGGTTCGTTATGGACACTTCTGATTGGTGCAACCTCCATTATTGGACTAGTGGCTATTACATGGTGGGCATATCAGTCTGCAGGCATGCTTTTAGATTTAATTTATGCAGCATTTTCAGTGTTCTTAATATATGTAGTCCTAACATTCTTGAATTATATGAGGGAGGAAAGAGAAAGAAGACAGGTAAGAGGACAATTCAGTCATTATTTATCCCCAGATTTAGTTAATCAATTAGCAGATGACCCAAGCCGATTAACCCTAGGTGGGGAGATGAAGGAAATGACTCTATTGTTTGCTGATATAAGAGGTTTTACAACTATTAGTGAGCAATTTGATGCTGAAGGTCTTACTCGTTTTATCAATCGCTACTTAACACCCATGACACAGGTAATTTTAGAACGACAAGGGACTATAGATAAGTATATGGGTGATTGTATCATGGCATTTTGGAATGCTCCTATTGATGACCCAGATCATGCAAAAAATGGCGTTCGTTCAGCACTCGCAATGTTTGATGAGAGTGATAAAATGAATGAAGTACTAAAGATTGAAGCAGAACAAGAAGGTAGAAAATATATACCGCTTCGTATTGGAGCTGGTCTCAACACAGGTATTTGTTGTGTTGGAAATATGGGCTCTGATATGCGTTTCGATTATTCAGTCTTAGGTGATGATGTAAACCTTGCTGCTCGATTAGAGGGACAATCAAAAACTTATGGTGTTAACATAGTCTTAGGGCAAAGTACCTATGAAGCAGTTCAGGAGTTTGCATGTCTTGAATTAGACCGTATTCAAGTAAAAGGAAAAACTGTTCCTGTCGATATATTCTGTGTTCTAGGAGATGAAAAACGGGCTCAAAGTTCAAAATTTAAAATTTTAAAAGCATTAGGGACACAAATGATATCTGCTTATCGTTCCCAAGAATGGAAATTAGCTAGTACAAAAATTATAGAATTACAAGAGGCTGATGAAAATAAGGAACTAGAAGTGCTTTGCGAACTCTATAGAAAGAGAATTGAATACTATCAAGAAAACCCTCCGGGTGAAGGCTGGGATGGAGCATTTATTGCTACTTCAAAATGATTTTCTAGATATAGGTCTTTATAAGAACTAAGATTAAGAGCTTCATTCTGCCTTTAGAAATAAATCATTCATATGGCCATAGGCGAACAAAATTTTCATCTTGATTAACACTGATCAACTGCTTTTTGCTTGTTATAGTTTGTTTAATATTTGTTTCTTCAATTACTGCCTTTAAGGGTTTATTTAATACTAGCTTCACCTCCTTTTGAGGCAGAATTACTCTAACTGGATTATTTTCTTTAGTTGCTTGTCTAGCTATTTGTTTTGAATTTAGTCTTGGTTTTGTTTGTTGGTTACTTGAGGTAGAGGTTGCTACAGTCTTTGTAATAGCTGGTTTTTCAGATATTTGTTTATCTTCTAGCTTGACCAAACTTTTATTTGACTTTTGATTCCTGGAGACAATTTTATTTACTTTTGGGAGTGCAGATAAGTTTGTAGATGTTTCTATGGATAGCCGACCCATTACAATCATAAGACGGTAAACTGCAACTCTTGCATCGTGTTGAGCCGAAACTAGATTGATTCTTGCATTAAATAACTCACTTTCAGCACCTAATACATTGATTACAGTTTCTTTTCCGGCATCACGTAATTTTTGTCTTGCGTCAAAAACTTCAGCTGCAATGTTCACTGCATTTTGTAGTAATGAAACTCTTTCTCTCGCAGTTTTTAGGCCTGACCATGCAAGGCGTGATTCTTCCGTAATTTTTCTACGAACAAAATTACCAGAATCAATTGTTGCCCGATAGTTATAAGCAGCCTGTGCAGACCCTGCGCGGGTTGCAAAGCCATTAAAAAGAGTCCAAGAAGCATTGACTTTGGCCTTATAGTCTCTCCTAGTTCCCCGAGTTCCACTCAAATCATCTTCATAATTCCATTCCCCAGTGACATCTATTGTAGGAAAATAGTCAGCTCTAGCGCTTCGTTTAGCCGAGTTGGCAATTGTAACTTGCGAATCGGCGCTTAATATGGCGGGATTTTCAGCTAGGGCTATGTCTATTAATTCTTCTACAGATTCTGGTATGAGCCCTAATGGGGGAGTAGGCATTACTAGTTTTTGTGGGTAAGGAGCATGACCGAAAACTTGTTCATAGCGGCTAATAGAATCTTCTAGTTGACCTTCAAATGATACACGACGTTCTTTTGCCACCTGCAGTGTTGATTTAGATTGCAATACATCAACAGCTATACCTGCGCCTCTTCGGACTCTCTCATCCTCTAATTCCAGCTGTCGCCTAATAGTCTCTTCATTATTACCAGCAAGTCGAAATAGCTTAAAGTTTCGCATTACTTCTAGGTAAACAGAGATAGCTTCAAACAGAATACCTTGTTTACTAGTTTCTGCTGAGAGTTCTGCAGCTATCTTTCCAGCCTCAGCTGTTTCATTGTTAGCATCATTTCTAAAGCCGTTGAATAGAACCTGTGTGATCGTTATTTTTGCATTTCTAGCTTGTCCAGTTGTAAAGGGACCTTGGTCTGGTTCCCCCGATCTGCGGCCAGGGCTATTAATCCGCTCATATCCGAAATTTCCTGTAGCCTGCACTGTTGGTAGATATTCCGCAAAAGCAGACTTAACTCCTTCTTCTGCTGAAGATACTCCGGCTTCGGCAGCTTTAATTTGAGGATGGTTTTCTAAAAGTTCTTTTAGTTCTTCCTCAAGAGTTTCACCAATTGAGGTATTTATAAATACCAGTGAGGCGGATACAGCTAGTAAGCTTAGCCAAACTGTTCTATGAATCAGCTGCTTCATAAATTTTCTCCACTTCACCCTTAAACTAAATTAATATATCTTGATTAGGTGCCAGAATCATACTTCAACATGCCGAAATTTAGCAGATCGTTTATATTTCACAAGGGTGTTGAGTATATTAAATTACACAGATATTACCAAGTAAGCCAATTTGTAACTTCCATATGTAAATACTCTAGGCATCAAGAGTTAAATTTCCTTTAGGAATTGCGATGCAAGCAAGACATGAGCCTGCCTCTGGCTCTGCTCCGGGAGGATTAAGATAATCAACTTCTCCTTCTTTAATTGCAGTAATACAAGTACCGCAATTACCTGCTCTACAGCCAAAATCAATGTCTATATCATGATCTTCAGCAAAGTCTAGAATAGCTCCTGCATCTGGATCCCAATCTATTGTTTTTCCTGATTTTGCAAATGTAAGTTTTACACCTGCATTAGATTGCGATGCTTCTGTAGCTTCTTTATTAGTCTCAGACTTTGTCTTTTTTACAGTAGCTGGTCCAAATGCTTCAAAGTGAATATGCTTATCTGGAACGCCCCATGCTTCAAGGTCAGGAACAACTGTATTCATCATTGGAGGTGGCCCACACATATAAAAATCATAATTACTTGATGGTAAGACTTTTTTGAAAAGCTCTACCGACACACGTTCTGCATAAGCAAAATCCTCACCTTCTTTGTCTCCCTCGTCTGGCTTTGAAAAACAAATACACATTCTAATATTCTCATTTTCCTTACCTATTTGTTTTAAATGTTCAGCCATTACAGCTTCTCTACTATTTCGAACTCCATAGAAGAACCAAGTTTCCCGTTTAGAGCCAGATTCCACAATATCATTCAACATTGAGAGAACTGGGGTAAGACCTATACCTCCACCAATCAAAACTACAGGTGTTTGTTTAGTAGTATCCAGAAAAAAATGACCACCAGGAGCTTTGATATTAAGAATATCACCTTCATTTACATGGTCGTGGAAAAAATTTGATGAAAGACCAGGAGGGGCTTCGGGCTCATCACGCGGTGGGGGAACACGTTTGATTGAAGACCTATAATAGTCTGGATGGTTTGGACTATCAGAGAGAGAGTAGCATCTAATTACCTGCTTTTTCTCTCCGGGTATATCAAGACCAAACGTCAAATATTGACCAGGATTAAATGGTGGTAGAGGTTTTCCGTCGTGGGGAGAAAAATAGAATGAACAAATATCGCCACCTTCTAAAACTTTGCGTTTAACCTCAAATTTTCGAAAGCCGTTCCAAGAGAGTTCCTCAGACTCTTTTTCGAACCGTCTACGGTCCATAATCCTATCTATTTCTGCACGAAATATTTTATCTTGTTGTTCTGAGCTTCGTGCTAGAACTGCTTCACGCCTAAAGTTTCCTAAACCGGCAAAGAAAAGTGTAGATACTAATATCGCCAGAAAGATTAAAGCGACAATCTGGATGGCAATTTCCATCTTTCTCGACCCTCCCTAAAGCCGATAACTCATTATTTACATATGGTCTTGTGACCTTTAATTACCTTGACCTCTAATCGGTATAGGAAATTTAAAACTTACGACGTATTTCAAAACGTGTACCAGATAGGTTTTCTTCCTCTGTTCTCCAGCCATGCATAGCATCAGCTCGGAATAACCAAGCCTCGTTGATATTTTGTTGATAACGTAACCCTATTGCGTATTCATCTCCGCGAAGCGCTCTGCCGGCTTCATTATCTCCTTCAATTACCTGGTTAGTTGCTGCTTCTAAGACAATTTGGCGATCTAAATTGAACAGGTAACTGATACCTATTGCACCTCCAAATGCATTATGCCCCGTATCATTAAGTTTAGGGAAACCCGTTAGTCCATCGGTTTCAAAATTAATTCCAGTATTTTTTAATAGCCCATCTGCCCGTGCTGCAGATTGTGGTCGGTCAATACCTATAAAAAAATTACCATAAGGAACAAACGTAGAAGGCAAATTTGTAATTAATGAGTTTTCTAATAATAAGATTAAGCCATCGGCTGTATCTTGAAGGTTGTTATCCCTGTCTTGACCGAAGGACCATATCGCCCGGATACTATTTGCAAGCCATGCCCCATATCGCTTTGTGTGGGCCATTGTAACACTATTATATGACTCATCATTAAAGCCTCCTTCGCCATCTAATCTTGCAAATCCAGCCTCCCAATAAGCTTGCATAGCTTCAATAAATGTAGCAATACCAAATATATTTACATTGTGATCAGCGTTAGCATTTTGGTCATCCTTAAAGGCTTGGTTGGTAACCTTATCAATTCCAATAAAGAATGAAATATCCATGTTTGTTATATCAAAAATTGGGCTGTTAAGCGATGGAATCGCAGTCGCTACCCCTGTAAATGCATCTTCAACCCATATTCCATTTTGGAATAACATTGGCATAAGACCGAATGAGAAGGGAATATCAAGGCTTGAATATTCTCCACTAAAACCTGCATAAAGTGAACCGGCATCTCCCTCAAAAAAGAGTGCATCAAGATTACCGTCTATTTGTGCATCACATTTTTTATCTGGATCATTGTTTGGGGCATCGTCACCAAAAAACTCGCAACGGCTAAATTCTCCTTGCCCATCCAGAGGTCTAAAAATTGCATGAATTCTCTCAGTTCCTGTGAAACGATAATCTACATCAATATTGAGTCGTGTTGCTATTTGCCCAACTTCAACATTGCCATTATCATTAAATGCAATAGCACTACGCCAGTCTCCATAAACGTATAATTCAGTAAAGGTAGGATTCAATTCTCCTAAGGCAGTGCCACCTTCAGTTAATGGACCACCAGAATATAGCGGGTTGCCAATTTCAAGAAGAGGTCTAGTAACTGGGTAAGCTGACTTTCCCCCATATATTTCAAGTTGTGCCTCAATATCATATTCTTCTTCAGGATAACTTGGTCCAGCACTAAAAACATTTACATCGTGCTCTACAATTTTGGAGCGTGAGTCAGTTTTTATTTCAGCACTAAAACTAAGGCTTTGGTCTATAGACATTGAAAATATTATTACAGCTAAAAAACAAAATGTTAAAAGTCCGCACTTTGAAATATTTTTTAATTTTTTTATCACGGCTCAATTATCCTTTCACTTCAAACTCAACCGTGTAAGCATCAATGTCGAGCATCCATTCATTCATAGCTCGCTCCATTTCTTTTGTGGCCCCAACAAATCTCATAAAATATATTGGTTCAGCCCTGCTTCTCATTCGTATAGCAAGTTTATAGGTTCCTGGTTTTGTTATTAATTCTCCAGGAACAGAATAATCAGCATCCCGACTAGAAAGTGGGGGCAGACTCCGACCCTCCATCCTGACAAAAGGTGGGTGGTTTATAACAGTAGTGGGCTGAGAAGCTGGTCTTAAGAAGGGTAACTGATCAATATCGAAATTGACTGGTAAATACATCTCACGATCTGTTCCTTTTACGTTTGTGGTAAGGAACTTAGTTTGTAAATTTACTAATTGATCATCATGAGGAATTTTCCCGGATAAAACGTCAGAACTATGGAGATCTGCCATATCACCTGCTGAGTCTGTATACCCGGATTCCCAGATATTGTTTCCATCAGGTCCTACAAGAGCAACATTCACCCATAGTTCTGGTTGAGCACCAAGTGAGCCAGAAGGTAGATTATGACCTGAGTTTGTATTTGATATTGTGTAAGTAAAATCAAGACTTTGACCTGTTTTGGGGTCATCATCGAAAAACGGTCCATCAATATGGGAGCCATTTTCCATAACTTGTCTTCTCAATTCTCGCTTTTCTTCAATTAGTCCAATATTATAATTTATAATTTCCCTTGCTTCTTCTCTGTCAAAGCGATCCTCCCAAACCTCTGGGAATTCATATTCTTCTATTTCTTCAGAATCAACTAATTCCTCATATTGGTCTTCCCACTCTTCTTCTCCCCATGGAGCACGGTAGTTAAACTGCAGCCATTCTTCCATTGTCCAATTTTCTGCGTCCGGGTTGTGTGGAAAAATACCAGGATGGGCAATTGGGTATCCTGGTCCAGCAAATGCATGGCTATGTCTTATACGGTCTGGGTTTACCGCCCTACCATCAACTACCGCAGCAGGACCAGTTTTAAAGTGTCCAGCTACTCCAGGTTTATAACTCATGTGGCAATCTTGGCAGGAAACTCCCTGAGCATGGGCAGGCGAGTCACGGTATTGATCCCAAACAACTTCAAGTTTAATTCCTAAATTAACAGCTACTTGATGGCAAGAAACACAAAATTCAGATTGGTTTAGTTGAGAAAATATTTTTGCTTCATTGTGAATTTGATTGCCACGCTCATCTTTATTTGTAGCTACTTTCCAAGAGCTAGCATTTTCAACTACTTCCTGAACCCCATCACCTCCTAAAACACCGTATACAGGCTCAAAAATTTCTCCCATAACAATATTTCTTGAGCCATTAGCCTTTCCATAAGCGGTATTTACACGGTGACAAGTTATACAAGTGATTCCTTCTCTACTTACTTGCTTGCGTTCCCACATTGGAAGTTCTCTGGCTTCTCCCATTTGGGTACTTACTGTTGCATGGCATCGTACGCAAAATGTATTGATTGTAGGGGCTAAAGAATTAATTGCATTCTCAAATTTGTGAAACATTGGAGATAAAGAAGCGTATGCATGATTTGATGATGCCCACTCCCTATATATATCTTCATGGCATGATTTGCATTTAGATGCGCTTGGGAACAAGTCTTCACTTAAGACCTCAGCATGCATTTTGTTAACGTCAAGAGTTTCTTCAGCATTTGCTGAATCATTTTTATAGTTAGCAGTAAATACAAATATGGCGATAAAGAAAGCTAGAAAAAATATTTTAGTTTTTTTGCATTTTATCCTATACATAACCTTTTCTCGCTTCGTGAGAATATGTTCCATATCTATTTCTCGCTGTTTAGTCATCTCTCGTTACTCTCAAATTAAAACCCGGTTCCAAATGGTAAACATGACATAATTGGCAATCCTGTCTTACCTGACCTTCATTATGGCATTCAGTACATGTTACCTTATTTATAGCTTCAAAGTTACTTTCAAAGGTATGAGGATCTTTATCATTAAATGATTCGCTATAGTTAGACTCTAAATTTATCTTATGACAAGTTTGGCATCCTGCGTCTGGATCAGCTAAATTTATCCCACTTGGGTTAAGTAAGTTTATATGAGCTCCATGTGAATAGAAAGAATAAGGTCGATTTTTTTCTGTGTCAAAATTCCATTCCACATGAAACCCTGATATTTCAGTATTTGAAACAGCATGACACTTTGTACAGGCCCCGATGCCTTCTTTAGAGTCTAGCAACTCTTTTCTCATAGCTTCCGCAACATCAAAAATATCTTCATCATCATCAAAATTACTTATTGCTCCAAAATCAACCCAAGCACGTGCTACTTTATCACCGTGACCCATAGGCTTATATTTTAGTTCAACACCCTCACCATACCAACCTCCAAAATCTGGATCTGATGGTGACTCATATTCTGTATTAGCTGCCCAGGCACAAGCTACCTCCTTTATAAGGGTAGGGCTTAAACCAGAGAGCATTATCTGTGATTTTTCATCACCTACGGCTTCAGCAATTTTCTCCCCAAGTGCTGCAGGACCGTCTTCAGTAAGTTCCATTATCAAAGTTTGTAAGGGTTCGCTGTAATCCTCTGAGTCATCAATTGACGTACGTAAAAGATATGCACTAATTGCTGCTGGTTCGTCAACTGATACCGCTTCGTAATCCTCATCGTCATTCACTAGGTATTCTTCATCAAGTTCAATTGGTTCATCATCTTCTATTGCTTCGCGAACAGCTGATAGGGTGTCTTGCATTTCCTCCCAAGCTTCAAGTGTTGGTCCACATATTTCAGAAACTTCTTCTAAATCTAACAAATTTTCCTCAAATTCAGGGAGTCTCAGCAAAACAAGTTCACGACGGGGGATAGAGTCAGTATGGCAAGAAGAGCATGCTTGATCGAAGCCAACAGGTTTAACCGATTGAATTGCATTGTTTACTGCATGACAGGAGGTACAGTTTTTAGGGGCTAATTCTTCTAATCTTTGGTCTTTAAAATGTTGTGTAATATGAGTCGTATGATCAAAATATATTGCTGTACGTCGATCATGAGGAAAATCTGATCCAAAGTTTGGATGGTTGCTAGCAAAAGATTCAATTTCTTTTTCATGACATGTGTTGCATTTTGCATCAGACATTGCAGTGATATCAAAATTTTCGCCCTTATGCTCAGAATGGCAAGAAATACATCCAAAATTTATGTTTTTTTGTTTTTCGTCAATTCCATGAAATGAGGCATTATGAGCAAGAAAAGGATCACCACCAAAAGTATGACAATCTATGCAGTTTTTTGAAATATCATTTTCTTGAAATGCTGCTAAAAACCAAGTCCCTGCGTCTTCCCCATGAGGTTCGTGACAAGCTACACACCCAGTGGATGCTGTAAAGTTTGCATGACCACCTGTGAGTGGTCCTGCAGAAAGAATTTTATCTTGACCAGATTCACCCCTATCAAGTGTTAACATCAATGCTATAACCGCAATCACGATTGTGAATGCAGTTATAGTCATAAGACCTCTAAGACTTCTAATTGTTCTCCTAGGTTTGCATGATGGACGTTGTTGTGAGCACCCTCCGTCAGATCCAGGACCACTTTCGCATGGTCCACCAAACAAAGAAGAACGTCTACATTCATAGCGGTCACCAACTTTTGCTGGTTGGCACTCGTGTATTCCTCCGCATTTACCTCGATTATCTGGACCAAATTCACATGGTTTATCCCATTCAGCAGCTCTTCCACATCGAAATTTTCGATTTGGTCTTTCATAAGGGCTTATATCGTGCCTAAATTTATTTGGATCCATCATACTGCATACACATTCACGACAATGACATGCCAGAAAATTAATCCCAGCATACCAGCAGCTAAGGGCACATGAGTAAGTAGCCAATACTTCATTACTGATTGACAAGAGTAATGAAAATCAATTTTTAATTTATATTTACCAAGTTTATTTAGATTATCTAGATGCTTATGTTCCTCGGTATTTAGATAACGTGACACAGTTTGACTACTTTGATTTAACCAGTGTTCGGCAGCAGCCCCCCCAAGTGCATTGCTTATAAAAAACCTAGGACGACGAAAATACCACCTTAAAGTTTCTATATAGTGGCGTGACAAGGTATCGCTACCTGTTTTTTCTGTGCATTCAATAATTATAGCTTCAGATTTTTCCCTGATTTCTGCAAGTTCAGCTGGAATGCGTTCATAAATTATTTCCAGCTCTGTTTGGACTAGGCGTTTTGGGTAAACTTTTTGGATTATATATCCAAAAATTCCGCTAGCAGTAACTAGATAAAATATTATTGCTAGTGCTTGTTCGTATGCACCTGTAGGCCATAAATTTCCTGTATGGACAAAAAATAAACCTAATGCAGCTACTCCACCGACAACATGAGCTGCGAGCCAATAGGCGGAGCGTCCCAAAGGAACCATTGATAGTTTTTTACGGGCATTTAAGGTAGCTAAAGCAAGTATCAAACCAAATAGTACATACCCCGTTATAAATTCTGGGCGACCTAGGTTTACAGTTGACACTGAGGCATATGAGGCAAATGCTGCCAAGAAGGCAGCGCTTATTATCCATAGTAGGACATATCTAATTGTAACCGCATTCATCCTGTGGTCCCCGTAAACGTCTCTTCACCCTGAAAATTGACACGTTTAAGAGCATCATGTGGGCAGGCTCTTACACATGCTGGTCCTCCAGGATTATTTGCACAGAGGTCACATTTTGTTGCTTTACTGATAGGTTTTTGTGTACCTGGGTCTCTTAAGGGTGTGCCTTTTTGATCGCGAATTTCGACTAATCGGATATTATTATAAGGGCATGAATTGGCACATGTGCCACAACCTATACAAGTATCGTCATTAATAACAACGGCTCCGGAATCTAGTGAACGGTGGATTGCTCCGGTAGGGCACCCAATCATACAAACTGGATCCTCACAATGCATGCATGCATTTGTAACCATCCAATTATCAAATGTTCTTCCATGCCTAATAAACCTTGGGTTTCCGCCGTGCGTAGAAGCACAAGCGCGAACGCAGTCATCGCACCTTACACAACGTTCAAGATCTATTAACATAGCCATTGTACCGTTTATGTAGCGCTGTTCTAAAGCCCACTCCATAGGAGCATCTGCTTCTATTGATTTTGAAAGAGAAGTTTTTAAATGTGCTTTGGGGGTGGTGCTTATATTTGGAAATACATATTTTTCTATAATTGGTGCCGGAACCCTCAGTATATCAACGTAGCCTAGTGCAGACAAAGATGTTTGAAGTGATTCCCCTCCTTCATTTTTGCTTGCCCAAAGCTCATCAAAACCAAAATAATCACCAGCCCCTAAATATGTTAAAGTACGCTGTCCGTTACCCATTTTTACAGACACCCTTGCAAATCCAGCACGGATCATTAAAAGTCCGTCGGGATAGTTTCCTTGCTTGGCAATAATTGGCTCATCAGCAGTTTTTCCTTGTTCGCGCATTCGTTTATAAGAAACGTTCCAATCAAAGCTGCCAAAAGTTTCAAAGAGAGTTGCATTTGCTACCTCTTCGAGTTCTTTGGGTTCTAAATTAGAAAACAATGGGGTTTCTTTGAGGTGGACCTTAAGCGCATTTTCTCTATAGCGTTCATCAATCTTGCGGCGCCATTCGCTATCATATTTTCTAATTTCACGAAGACCTTGCCATCGAATTTCAAGAAGTTCCGCATCATCTTCCGCAAAAATACTAGCTGTGCGGGGGACACGACCTAATGCTGCTAATTCTCCAAATAGCGCTCCAGATCCAAGTTCAGCAGTGTTATGGCTATCAAGGACTGCGGGGATGTCCTGAATAAAAACATGAGACGAAGTTGTGTCTCCAGAATCAGTTTCTCTTACTGACTGAGACCCATATCGGGATACATCGCGTAGTTCCGGCTCTGATGAATTTGTCCATAGTTGGCTAAAAGCCTCAAGAAAATTAAGTTTTTTACTTGACTCTCTTCCTATCAATTCCCTAGGTAAGCTTGGACTTATGACTACTCTAACTTTTCCCTTAATTACTAAAAAGGCTGAGTTTCCGTAGTCTCCCTCGCGAACTACGATATCTCCTGGACGATAGCGGATTACTCTGGTGTCATTCTCAAGTATTCCAGAAAGTGGGGTGTGTTTAGGAAAACTTGCTGCATCTATTGCTCTAAATTCGGGCAGTTCAAGTAGTCTTTTCACCTCCGCTTCAGTCATATTAGGACCAAAGGGAGCCTCCCAGCGCTGTGGGCGCGCCATCATTGCGACAGTGGTCAACTTTTCTCCCCCCCTCTAAACTCTAACAAGTCGCTACTGCTGGCATGGCTAATAAAGTAACAGAAACACCATTGGTTCCTTAGTTAGCTATATGCAAAAAAAGCAAACTTAACCAAAAAGGTTGGGTCTGCTTTAAGTCAGCGGAATATTCATATTTATTGATAGCAGTCGCCTCTCGCTTTGATTTATTTAAACTCAGTGGGTAATAAACCTCCAACCACTCCTGATAGGTCTTGATCTTTGATTGCTTCTGTTAATGCAACTGCATTTTCTCTACTTGGGTTGTCTAGCAGCGTTTTTGCTTCGGCAACCCCAGCTAGAGCCTCACGTGCTGCAGAAGCACGTGCTTCCTGAAATTCTACAAACTTTGCAGATCCAGCTCTTTCTATAGCCAATGTTGCAGAAACTAACTTTGCGGCTTGCCCTACTATAAACGCACGGCTCATTTCAGCCTGAGTCATTTCTGCATTTTTTGTCATATCTGGAGGGTAAAAGCGATGTCTTATGCTACCTTGGCTATACTTTACGTATTCCCAATCTGACTTTGCGGGATGACCATTTTCAAACATTATTGCCAATTTTTCTGGATCTACATTTGCATTTGCTAAACCATGACACTCATTACAATTTTCTGCGATGCCATAGCGGTCAAAAGACCAACGCATTCCAGCCGCTGTAGCTGCAGCAATTCTCTCTTCCTTTGGTATTGATTTATTATTGTGAATTGGGAACCAGTCAGACGATGCTCCATGGCAGCTCTCACATGAAGGACCTGCTTTTGGTTTTGCTTTATCAGCAGAGGCTGCATCTTTTGCCACTAAGGTATAATGACACTGTACGCATGTTTCATTTTTTTTCATGCTTTTATTGCCGGTAGCCTTAGCAAGAGCTTTTGCAGCTTTGCTCTTATGAACCTTTTTGAATGAGCTAGCGTGTTTGGTAGCTTCCCATATCTCAAACTCTGCTTTATGACATTCGGCACATTTTTTTGGCCCTTGATTAAAGGGTTCTGCCATCAGTGTTTCCGAATTAAATGCTCCACCTGCAAGGATCGTAAAGACCAAAGCTAGTGCCGAAACCACTAAGAATTTTTTTAATGAGAACATCGGTGCTCTCCCCAACTGAATATTCCCCAATATATACGCCTATAGTGCGCGATTCTAAACAGTACATCAAGCCATTAAGCATGTACTAGCGCAAGTTTAATAAACTATTTGTTTTTGTAAAATCCTTTTAGTTTCATAAAAACAACCAAATTACGAAATAAACTCTAAATTTAGGGGTTTATACATCAGAAATCATTAATTTAGGTGTATAATTATCAGTTTTGTTTGTTTTTAACTAATAGTCCTTTTCTTTACTTAATTATATAGGAAACTCAATTTTCCCCAATCTAGCAGAAAGTTTCATATTTTCCCGATAATCTATAGGTATGCCAATTACAGCAGGTCCTTCTTGTTGAAAGGCTTTTTTAAGAGCTGGTAGAAATTCACTGGTATTTTTGAGAGTTTTTCCCCAAGCTCCAAAAGATTTTGCCCAAAGCTCAATGTTTGGGTTAGAGAATTTCAGGTCACTATGGCGCCCGTTGAAGGAATTCTGTTGTTTCCATTTTATTAAACCGTACTCTCCATCCATCCAGACTAACGCAACAACATTTAATTTGTATCGCACAGCTGTTTCAATATCTTGGGCATTCATATGAAACCCTGCGTCTCCATTAATTGAGAGGACTTTTCGATCTGGACAAGCAATTTTTGCACCTATTGAGCCTGGAAAAGCAAAGCCCATAGTGCAGAACCCGTTAGAAATTAGACAGGTATTTGGTTCATCACATTGATAATAACGTGAAACCCACATTTTATGGGCACCTACATCTGAAAGTAATATATCTTGCGGGTCTAAAAACTCGCGAACATCGTGTAGTACTTTTTGCGGTTTCATTGGAAAGGCTTTAGATCGCTTTTCTTTTTCAAGGTCGGACTTAATTGTTTTTCTTAATAAGGCTCTAGAATTAATATCAAATAATGGTAAAGGGATATTTCTTTTCTTTGCACGGTTGTTTATTTCTTCATTCATTTGCCACAATGCATCTGCTATGTCGCCTGCAACATCTACTGCAGGTCGATAATGGTCATCTACTTCTGCAGGCCAAAAGTCCATATGAATTATTTTCTTTTTTGATCCAGCATTCCAAAATGCTGGAGCATATTCTACTAAATCATAGCCAGCAGAAATAATCACATCTGCTTCTCGCATGGCCCCTATTATGTGATCTTTACCCTGCAATCCTACTGTGAAAAGAGAGTGTTTGTCTGATCGTGGAATAGCACCTTTGCCCATAAAAGTATTAACAACACCTATTCCTGTAATCTCTGAGAATCGACGTAATTGCTCAGAAGCTCTTTTTCTGACAGCTCCGTTTCCAGCCAGTATGAGAGGGTTTTTGGCTCGCATAACTATATCAACAGCTTTTGCTATTGCTTTATGGTCTGCTCCTGGCCTGCGTGTTACATAGGGTTTAATAGGTCTTTCTATGCTTTTGTGTTCAGCGATATCTTCAGGCAATTCAATTAAAACTGCTCCAGGTTTCTCAGTTTCTGCAACCTTAAAGGCTTTACGAATAATTTCTGGAATATTATCAGGATGATAAACTGATTGAGCCCATTTGGTTATAGGTCTAAACATGGCTATAGAGTCCATGTTTTGGTGGCTCTCTTTATGCAATCTTTCTGTGTCAGCTTGACCAATCAAACAAACTAGGGGTGCTCGGTCCATGTTGGCATCGGCTACTCCAGTAACTAAATTAGTTGCTCCAGGTCCTAGTGTTCCGAGACAAACTCCAGCCTTTCCAGTGAGACGTCCATATGCATCTGCCATGAATGCAGCTGCTTGTTCATGCCTACAGAGTATAAATTTTATTTTGGAATCCATAAGTGAGATCATTACATCAGCATTTTCTTCTCCAGGTATTCCAAATATATGTGTTACTCCTTCGTTCTCTAAACACTTCACGAAAAGATCTGAAGCTTTCATTGCATTATCTCCCTTATAAATTATATGAGATGAGAGTATCCGGGGCATTTTTTCAATCGTCAACACCCTAGATAAAAAAGAATACAACCAACTATCAAAGAGTATTTACTCCGGGGTGAAAAGAGTTTTAATACTATATAATTTAAATTTATCTTTTTGCTTTAGTAATGTGGTTTAAGTATTGATATAGAAAAAGTCTAAATGGGTGTAATGAAAATGTATAGAGCGTTTGTAGTTGAAAATAGAGATACTGGTACGTCAGGAGATGTTGTCCAGCTTAAATCTTCTGATTTACCAGAGGGGAATGTAACAGTCCGTATTTCATGGTCTAGTCTCAACTACAAGGATGGTTTAGCTATCACTGGATCTGCCCCTGTAATACGTAACTTTCCCATGACAGCAGGTATAGATTTTGCAGGTACAGTGGAGAATTCTGAAACCACAGAGTTTTCATTGGGTGATCAGGTAGTTTTGACAGGGTGGGGAGTTGGAGAGAGACACCCAGGGGGGTTTGCACAGTTAGCAAGGGTTAATAGTGGCTGGCTAGAAAAGTTACCTGATGGGCTAGATGCAAAAAATGCAATGGCAATAGGGACTGCAGGCTTGACATCAATGTTATGTATCTTGGCGCTAGAAAGCGTTGGAAGTAAACCAGATGCTGGACCTATTATTGTTACTGGAGCAGCTGGTGGAGTGGGTAGTATTGCAGTATCAATATTAGATAGCCTTGGCTATGAGGTTTGTGCAGTAACTGGCAGAACTTCCAGCCACAATTTTCTTAAGAGTCTAGGAGCTGGTAAAATTATCTCGCGTGAAGAGCTAACCTCTGATCCGAGCAAACCCCTTATGTCAGAAACATGGGCAGGAGCAGTTGATGTTGTTGGTGGTGATATATTATCTCGTCTTTTAAGTCGGCTAAAGTATGGTTCTGCAGCTGCAGTTTGTGGTTTGGCTGGAGGTCCTAAACTTAATACGACAGTACTACCATTTATTTTAAGAGGAATAAAAATTATGGGAGTTGACTCTGTAATGTGTCCCAAGTTGTTAAGGCAAAAAGCTTGGGCAAGGCTAGCTAATGATATGCCTAGGGAAAAATTGGAATCATTAACAGTCGTTGAACCCATTACAGCTTTGTCGACCCTAGCTCCACAAATTTTAAAAGGTCAAATTCAGGGGAGAGTAGTTATTGATGTTAATGCCTGAGATTAACATTAAATTTTTAATTAATTGGCAATACTCTAATTTGTAATAAATCATTAAAGTGATTGAGAATTTATAACCATCATTTTTTCTATCTGCATATCTTGCATAGTATGATGTATCCCACCTACTCCATGACCGGAATGCCTAAGGCCAGCGAAGGGCATCCAGTCAACCCGAAAGGCTGTATGGTCATTTACCATCACAGCTGCGGCATCAAGTTGTTTGTAACAGTAGGTAGCTGTATCAATATCACTTGTGAATACTGCTGCTTGAAAAGCTACGTCTAGTGAGTTTGCTCTAGAAATAGCTTGTTTTATGCTTCTATAGGGGTATATGCAAACTATTGGACCAAACACTTCTTGTGTACTTACACGTGCTTTGTTGGGGGGGGTGAAGAGAACTGTAGGTGCATAGCAGGTTTTTGATATGCGATAGCCTCCTGATAAAACTTTTGCACCGCCAATTTTTGCTTCTTCAACCCATTCAGCTACTCGATCAACTTCACGGGGTCGTATTAGTGGTCCTACATCAGTTGAAATTTTAGTAGGGTCTCCAACTTTCATAGATTTAGCTTCTTTTGCAAGTGCTTTAGCAAGTTTTTCAGCAATGGAGTAATGTGCGAATATTCTTTGAACGGAAACGCAAACTTGCCCTGCATGATAAAAACTACCCTTTGATAGTAATGGCACTGCCTTTTGTAAATCTGCGCTCTTTGTCACAATAACTGGTGCTACCCCTCCATGCTCTAAAGCACACCGTGTTCCAGGAGCTAGTTTTGAGCGAAGATACCAACCTACTGGTGCGCTTCCTATGAAACTAAAAAAACCAACTCGGCTATCAGTTACAAGGGCTGTGGATACATCTCGACCTTCTGTTATTACGGGTTGACACCACTCATCGGGTAAACCTGCAGATCGTAAAATTTTTACAAATCTCAAGCAAGATAAAGGTGTATCTTCGCTGGGTTTTACTATAACTGGGCAGCCAGCTGCAATTGCTGGTCCAACCTGGTGAATAATAAGATTAAGTGGATGATTAAATGCACTTACTGCTACTACTACTCCGATAGGCTCATGACTAGTAAAAGCCATACGGTGTGTTGAGGAACGAGAAATTCCCATGGGGATTTCACTCCCAGATTGAGTGCGGAGAGTCTCTATACATAACTTCACGCCATCTATTGCACGAGATACCTCATGCTTTGAATCAACTAAGGGTTTCCCTCCTTCTCTCGCGGACTCTATAGCAAGATAGTCAAACTTTGTTTCCATGATTTTTACTGTGCGTTCAAGAATATCAATGCGCTGCCATGCTGGAAGCCACTTAGCTTTATTTCGATATAGGTTATTTGCCGTATCTAAGGCATGCATAACTGTAGGCATATCAGCACGAGCAGCCCTTCCAATTTTTTTTCTGTTAAACGGAGATAAAACATCAACCGGCTTGGCTTTAGACTTTGTTCCGGGTACCATTAATGGATAATTTTCGACCATGGTTTTATCTCTCCCCTAAGTATTAAAGAGTTTAAAAAACTCTTTTTAGTAATATAGTTTCATATCTTCAGATTAACTGGGTTTTGATGAGATAAGCTGCTTATATTAGTAAAAACAACTGAGATATTACTATCCAAACTTAATTTCTAAAATTTCATAGCCATGCACACCGTTTGGAGTAGTTATTTCGATTGCTTCTCCAACCTGTTTACCAATAAGTGAGCGTGCTAGGGGGGACGCTATTGAAAGACGTCCTTCATTCACTTCGGCCTCATCTGCTCCAACTATCTGATACGTACTTTGTTTATCAGTTTCTTCATCAACTAGTGTCACTATTGCACCAAATTGGATACGATCTCCAGTGAGGTTTGAGATGTCAATTACTTCAGCAAGTGCAATTTTTGTTTCCAATTCATTCACTCTAGCTTCGATCATTCCTTGACGTTCTTTTGCAGCGTGATATTCCGCATTTTCTGAAATATCTCCATGTTCTCTTGCAGCAGCAATTTCTTGAATTACCCGAGGACGCTCTTCCTTTAATCGCAGAAGCTCTTCCTTGAGCTTAGCGTGTCCTTTTGGAGTCATCGGTAGTCGTTCCATGATTATCTTCCGGCAGTTATAACTCGATTATACTTATGTATTTATAAATTTCATGTTTTTATAATTAGCTATAATAAATAATAACACAGGCATCTTTTATGACCAAAGTTACTCTGATAATTTTTGATGTCTCAAAATTTTAACATGTTAAAATGTGTATAAACTAGAATAATGCTGCTTTCACTTGGTTTCAACGGATTTCAATATAGTTGTAATGGACGTACACCTAGTTCTTGGTTATTTATTGCTGTCAGGGCCTTAGCCATAGCACGTGAAGCTGAGACTGTTGTGAAATATGGGAGTTTATATTCTAAAGTTGCACGGCGCAGGGTATAACTATCTGATATTGCGTGAGAACCTTCAACAGTATTTACTACAATTTGGATATCTCCATTCTTTATAGCGTCAACACAATGTGGGCGTCCTTCATAAACCTTATTCACAGATTCTACATTAAGTCCCGCAGACTTTAAGGCATTAGCAGTACCTTGAGTTGCCATAAGCTTGAACCCTACTTTAACCAGCTGTTTCGCGACTTCTACTATATCACTTTTGTCTTGATCTCTAACAGAAATAAAAGCTTTTCCATTAAGGGGTAGAGCCATGCCTGCGCCTAATTGAGCTTTTGCATAAGCAAGCCCAAAATCACTATCGATACCCATCACTTCACCTGTAGACTTCATTTCTGGACCTAACAATAAGTCAACACCAGGAAACCTAGCGAAAGGAAATACAGCTTCTTTTACAGCAATATGTTTTGTTGGTTGTTTTAATAAGTTAAATTCATTTAATTTTGCACCTGCCATAACTAATGAGGCCACTCTTGCAACCGGCATACCAATTGCTTTTGCAACAAAAGGAACAGTTCGGCTGGCTCGGGGGTTTACCTCTATTATGTATACCTCATCATTTTTAACAGCATATTGAACATTCATCAAACCTTGAACTTTTAAGGCTTTGGCTAAAGACTCTGTTTGAGAGCAAATTTCAGCAACAGTATCTAGACTTAATGAGTGTGGAGGTAGTGAGCAAGCACTATCACCTGAATGAATGCCAGCTTCTTCAATGTGTTCCATTATACCAGCAACATACACTGATTCCCCATCTGAAATAGCATCGACATCAACTTCGCTAGCATCCTGAAGAAAACTATCAATTAAAATAGGACTATCCCCTGAAACACGTAATGCTTCAGACATATAACGCGAGAGATTTTCTTCATCAGAGATAATCTCCATAGCTCTCCCACCAAGAACATAGGATGGTCTAACTACAACGGGGTATCCAATTTTTTTAGCTATAACTATGGCTTCGGCTTCTGACATACATGTCGCGTTTGCAGGTTGCTTAAGGTTTAAATTTTGCAATAAAGTACGAAAGCGATCGCGATCTTCTGCCAAGTCTATAGCATCTGGGTCAGTCCCAAGGATAGGAACCCCGGCTGAGCTAAGTGCTTTTGCTAATTTCAATGGCGTTTGACCACCGAATTGAACGTTTAACCCAACCAATTCACCACGGCTAGATTCAACATTCACAATATCTAGGACTGTTTCAATTGTTAGTGGCTCAAAATATAGACGATCTGATGTATCATAGTCTGTTGAGACTGTTTCTGGGTTACAATTAACCATAATTGTCTCATAGCCAGCTTGTGAAAGTGCAAAAGCTGCATGAACGCAACAGTAATCAAATTCAATACCTTGTCCAATACGGTTTGGTCCACCTCCTAAAATTATGACTTTTTTCTTTTCTGTAGGGTCTGACTCGCATTCTGGTGGGAGATTTTCTGTGCCCGATTCGTAACAGGAATACATATAAGGAGTATTGGCATCAAATTCTGCTGCACAGGTATCAATTCTCTTGAAAACAGGGAATACGCCAAGTCTTTGTCTTAGGTTGGCTACTTCTGTGCTATCTATGGATGAGAGTTTTGCCAATCGTTCATCGCCAAAGCCCATACTTTTTAAGCTATGTAGATCTTTTTTATTTTTAGGAAGGCCATTTCTTTTTATATCTTCTTCTGCAAATACAAGCTCACTTATTTGTTCTAAAAACCATTTGTCAAACTTACATGCACTCTGAATCATCTCTATTGTTAGACCAGCACGTAAAGCTTCTGCAACAACTAAAAGTCTATCGGGGCGAGGTTGCCCAAGCGAGGCTATTATTGCTTTTTTATCATTACTATCATTGCTTCCGGAAATATTTAATTCATCTAGACCAGTAAGTCCTGTTTCCATTGACCTAAGAGCTTTTTGAAGAGACTCTTGAAATGTACGACCCACAGCCATTGCTTCACCAACTGACTTCATAGAGGTAGTAAGTAATGGTTCAGTACCTGGGAATTTTTCAAAAGTAAAACGGGGTATCTTTGTAACGACATAATCTATAGTAGGTTCAAATGATGCTGGGGTTGTTCCTGTAATGTCATTCTGTATTTCATCTAAAGTGTATCCTACAGCTAGTTTTGCAGCCACTTTGGCAATAGGGAATCCAGTAGCTTTAGATGCTAATGCAGAAGATCTTGAAACCCTAGGGTTCATCTCTATTATAACTAATTTGCCGTCCTCAGGATTTATTGCAAATTGTACATTCGATCCTCCAGTTTCGACACCTACTTTCCGAAGAACATCAATAGAAGCATTCCTTAGTCGTTGATACTCTTTGTCGGTCAAAGTTAATGCTGGAGCAACTGTTATAGAATCACCAGTATGAATACCCATTGGATCAAGGTTCTCAATTGAACAGACTATAATGCAGTTATCTGCTGTGTCTCTAACGACCTCCATCTCATATTCTTTCCAACCAAGAACAGATTCCTCTACTAGGACCTCATTAACTGGGGAGGCATCGAGTCCCCCAAGGACTATGGATTGAAACTCTTCTCTATTATATGCAATTCCACCCCCTGTTCCACCAAGTGTAAAAGAGGGGCGTATAATTGCTGGAAGACCAACTTCTTCCAAGGCTGTCCAAGCGTCTTCAATACTACGAGTAATCCGGCTTTTTGGAGAATCAAGCCCAATCTCGTCCATAGCTTCTCTAAAAAGTTTTCTATCCTCAGCTACTTTGATTGCCTGAGGTGAGGCCCCAATAAGTTTAACTCCATAGCGTTCAAGAACACCTGACTCATTTAGGGCTAAAGCAGTGTTCAGAGCTGTTTGACCTCCCATTGTAGGTAAAACAGCGTCTGGTTTTTCAGCAGCTATAATTTTTTCAACTATTTCTGGGGTAACAGGCTCTATATAGGTGGAGTCTGCAAACTCAGGATCTGTCATGATTGTTGCAGGGTTTGAGTTTACGAGGATTACTCTATAACCCTCTTCTCTAAGAGCCTTACATGCCTGTGTTCCTGAATAATCAAATTCACAAGCCTGACCAATAATTATAGGACCAGCCCCAATAATAAGTATACTTTCTATATCGGTTTTTTTTGGCATATCTCAGTTATCCGAATCCATAAGACCTATAAATCTATTAAAGAGGTATGCGGAATCTTGCGGACCAGGGGAAGCTTCCGGATGGTATTGTACAGAAAAAATTGGTTTTCCAACGACTTTTAACCCTTCAAGTGATCCATCAAAAAGAGATATATGTGTGGCAGTTACACCATCTGGTAAAGAGTCACGCATAACTTCAAAACCATGATTTTGGCTGGTTATTTCTACTTTTCCAGTTTCAAGATCTTTTACAGGATGATTTGCACCCCTATGTCCAAAGGGCATTTTTTTTGTTTTTGCACCAAGCGCTAAACTCAGTAGCTGATGTCCAAGACAGATGCCAAATATTGGTTTTCCATAATCAATTAATGCCTTAATAGTTGGTTCTGTATACTTAATTGTTGCGGCTGGGTCTCCAGGTCCGTTTGAAAGAAAGATTCCGTCAGGATTGTGTTGAAGTATATTTTCTATACTTGCAGTTGCCGGCACGACGGTAATATTACAATTATGGGATGCTAATAACCTCAGCATATTGCTCTTAGCACCAAAGTCTATAGCTACAACCTTATATTTTCCGGTTGAAATAGAGCTATATGAACCGCCTTGCTTATTAAAGTTCCATTCAGTCTCTCTCCAAACATAGCTTTCTTTGCATGTTACTTGCTTTGCAAGATCCATGCCGTCAAGTGTAGGCCAGCTTTTTGCCTTATCTATTAATATCTGTAAATTTTTTTGTTCAATATCAGCCATACATCTGATTGCGCCATTTTGGGCTGAGTAACGCCTTAAATGTCGTGTCAATCTGCGTGTGTCCAAGCCTGTAATACCTACGATATTATTGTTTTTTAGCCAGGCGTCTAAATACATAGTAGAGCGCCAGCTAGAGGGGCTTGTAATTTTTGAATTAAGAATAACTCCGCTTGCGACAGGTTTCTTAGATTCTAGGTCAAAGTTGTTTGTACCAACGTTGCCAACGTGAGGAAAAGTGAATGTAATAATTTGTCCTGCATATGAGGGGTCTGACATAATTTCCTGATAGCCCGTCATTGAGGTGTTAAAACAAATTTCGCCAATAGCAAGGCTTTGAGCACCAATGCTTTTACCAAGGAATACTGTCCCATCGGCAAGAGCAAGTGCCGCATTCTTGGAAACTGATGCAAGGTTTGACATAGGCATCTTCCGAAATTTTCCAAAAACACCCGCCGTTTGAATACTATTTTCGATGGCGGTTTAATTATACCATGGAGATATTAGGTTTAAATCAAGTTAATATATAAATTTTGCGGAAGTTAGGTTGCCTTTTATCCTCCGTCAAGACTACCTGAACATCTAGTTTCATTGCACTAATGTCAAGTAACCCTCTTGATTGAGTTTCTCAGCACGTTATAGTGCGCCGCCTTAACAATAACTTTGTGATAAAATGTCAATACTTAGACAACAACTAAACGACTCGTTAAAAACAGCCTTAAAAGCTCGAGAAGCTTTAGCTGTGTCCACTATTCGTTTGATTCTTGCAGCGCTTAAAGACCGTGATATAGCCTCTCGCACCAAGGGGATAGAGGATGGTATCACCGATACTGATATATTTCAGTTATTTAACACTATGATTCGTCAACGTAGAGACAGCATCAAACTTTACGAATCTGGGGGTCGTATTGATCTGGCAGATAGAGAAAAAGAAGAAATTTCTATTATTGAAGGGTTTTTACCTCCACAAATAGAGGGGGAGGAGATGCTAAATGAAATTCGATTAGTAGTTGACGAAATTGGTGCTAAGGGAATTAAAGATATGGGAAGAACCATGAATAAACTTAAACAAAAATTTGCAGGTCAAATGGATTTTTCTAAGGCCTCAGGAGTTGTTCGCAATTTATTAAACTGATCTTTATCTATATTATTAGGTGTTTAAAAAAGTTTAATCTTTTAACACTAACTAGCTGTAGTGATATTTATATAACAGCAGTCTATTATATTGATAGACATTTGTTTTTAAAAAATGAGATTGCGGATGCAGTTTGCTACTGAGTTTTTGGATGAAATACGCATACGTCTACCTTTAGTTCAGGTCGTTGGAAAACGTGTACGTTTATCAAAAAGAGGTCAGGAGTATACAGGGCTATGTCCTTTTCATAATGAAAAGACACCTTCGTTTACTGTGAACGAGGAAAAGGGCTTTTTTCATTGTTTTGGATGTGGAGTTCATGGTGATGTAATAGCGTTTGTAATGCGTGATGAAGGATTATCTTTCCCAGATGCTGTAAAAAATTTAGCAGGCGAAGCAGGTCTTAAAATTCCACTAGTCAGTGCAACCGAAAGGCAAAAGCAAAAACAGCAGGACTCACTATATCCAATTATAGAGGTCGCATGTAAATGGTTTGAGGTTCAATTAGCTAGCAACATAGGTCAAACAGCACGCTCATATCTAGCACGTAGGGGTTTTAAAAATGATGTAATTAAAACTTTCAGGTTAGGATACGCACCAGAAGAAAGAGATTCATTAAAAAAAGAACTAGAGAAAAAGGGAATAAGTGAGAGTCTTTCTCTGGCCGCAGGTTTGCTTACAAAGTCCTCAAATGGAGATAATACGTTTGATAAATTTCGTAATAGGATAATTTTCCCTATTTCTGATCGCAGAGGAAGATTAGTCGGTTTTGGTGGGAGATCACTCGGAGATATCCAGCCAAAATATCTAAATTCACCGGAAACACAAATTTTTCATAAAGGGTTCCTTCTATACGGTTTAAATATAGCCCAAAAGACTGCAAGGAATAACGGAAACCTTATAATAGTTGAGGGATATACAGATGTAATATCTCTCAACCAGGCGGGGATAACTGAAGTTGCGGCACCGCTAGGAACAGCTTTAACTGAGGTGCAATTGGAGGAGTTATGGAGAATTGTAGATGAGCCAATTTTATGCTTTGACGGTGATCAAGCAGGACAAAGAGCTGCTAGTAGAGCTTTAGATAGGGCTTTAGCCCAGCTTAAAGCAGGAAAAAGTTTACGTTTTATAACTTTAGCGGATGGAGAGGACCCAGATAGTTTGATTCAATCTGTTGGCTCTCAATCATTTAGGTCTTTGATTTCTGGATCTGAGCCTTTATCTACAATGCTATGGCGTGTTGCTGGTGGTGAAGAAAATCTAGACACTCCAGAAAGCCAACTTTCAGTTTCAAAAAAAATCGATGCCCTACTACTAAGGTTACGGGACGATGATACTCGGAAATTTTTTCGTAAATATTACAGGGAGAAGTTATTTTCTTGGCGGTCACAAACGGACAATTCAAAGCCTTCAAGAGACAGTCATAATGAAAGGAGTCAAGGACGCTATAGCGATTTTAGGGGGTTTAAAGCTATTTCTAGGTCTATCCCTGTTTCGGCATCACTAAGCAGTAAAGCTGATTCTGCCGTAGGTAGACAAAAATCCTTATTAAGAGTTTTTATTACTTTTCCATTTCTAGCTGAGGAATTTCATGAAGAATTAGAACGATTTCCATTTAGTATTCCTAAATATTGTCATATGCGCGATACAATAATTAATGCTATTCAGAATGTTGCAAAAGAAGATTTTGATTCTGAAGAAAAAGCTCAAAAATTAGCTAAAAGTGCACTAACGAGAGAGATTAAAGCAGAGAATTTACATGAATTTTTCTCAGAATTAAATGAAGATAGCACACTAGGTTTTAATTATGAGAATATACTCAGTGATTCGGAATCTATTGATCAGCATGAAAAAGCTCGCTTGCAGATCAGACATCTTTTTGATTTACATCACAGATTAGTAGGGCTTGAGGTCTTTAAAAAAGAAGCAACAGAAGCTTTTGCCGCAAATATGTCTGAAGAAAATTGGGATAAATTAGTGGGCGCGCTAAGCTCTTTGCAGGAGGCCCCTGGGATTGAAGAGCAGTTGCTAGAGAAAAATAAAAATAAAAAGAATATAAAGGAATAGGAACTCTCGCTTGACAGCTAAGGCAACTGAAATTACCTACTTCATAAATTTTAGCCTTGAACCTTTATGTTATTGATGCCATTTGGACTTAATATAGATATTTTTCTGTCTAACTCATGTTGTCGATCAATTAGGGTAGTATTGATCCTGTGGGGCATAAAGATATAAAATTGTTTAAAAAAGTTAACCTGAGTCGGTTGCACGGGAGATAAGTCGCTTAATGGCTATAAAAAATGCAAAGGCAGAAAGTAGTGATTCTAGAGATGACCAAGTGGATGGACCTCTTCTTGACTCTCTAACTGCATCTGTAAAAAAGCTCCTAACGTTTGGCAAAGAACGTGGCTATGTAACTTATGATGAGTTTAATTTAGCCCTTCCCCAAGATGAGGTGAGTTCGGAGCAAATTGAAGATACTATGGCTACACTCTCAGAAATGGGAATTAATCTTATTGAGAGTGACGAAGCTGAGGAATCGTCAGAGTCCAGTTCAACGGGTAATGCAGATGAAAAGGCGGCACGTGTTTCTAATGCAGCAGATGAGGATTTAGGTCGCACAGACGACCCCGTTAGAATGTATCTCCGTGAAATGGGTAGCGTTGAGTTGCTATCCCGTGAGGGGGAAATTGCTATAGCAAAGCGGATAGAGGCTGGGCGTCAAGGTATGATAGGAGGGATTTGCCAGAGTCCCTTAACTCTTTCAGCGGTAGTCGAATGGTATGATGCTCTTAAGGAAGGTGATGCCCTTCTGAGAGAAATTATTGATCTTGACGCAACTTATGGTGCTAATAATGCACCTACCAATCATAATGGCGGGGAAGTTTTACCTTTTATACCACCTGAAAACCATATTGATGAAGATACTGACAATCCAAGTAATAATGGAAAAAAAGTTATCTTAAATGATGCTATCTCTGAAGATGAAGATGAAATAGATAACTCAAGTGAATCTAATCTGGAAGAAGACTCGGATGAAGATGAAGATGAAATAGATAACTCAAGTGAATCTAATCTGGAAGAAGACTCGGATGAAGATTTTGATGAGGGGACGGTTTCTCTGGCTGCAATGGAGGAGGCTGTTCATGATGATGTTATGTCGCGATTACAGATAATAGCGGCTTCATATAAAAAGTTCAAACGCTTACAGGACCAGAGAATAGAGCGTTCCCTTGAAGGCAATGATTTTAGTAGTGCACAAAAAAAGCGTTATGAAAAACTTCGTGATGAACTTAGTTCATTAATTTCTGAAATCAATCTCAATAATGTAAGACTAGAGTATTTGGTTGACGAATTATATGGTCTGAACAAACGTGTACTTGGTTTAGAAGGTCAGCTTCTTAGGTTAGCTGTTAAAAAAGGCGTAAAACGTGAGGATTTTCTCAAACAATATCTTGGTAATGAGCTTGAACCCCGTTGGGGTGGGCGGGTAGGTCGCCTAGCTGGCAGGGGTTGGAAACACTTTGCTAAGGAAGAAAAACAGCGCATAAATGAAATAAGGTCTGGTATTGCTGAAGTCAGTGACATGAGCGGTTTATTACCAGGTGAGTTTAAAAAAATTGTTGCTAATGTTCAAAAAGGTGAAAGAGAAGCTAGTCAGGCAAAAAAAGAAATGGTTGAGGCCAATTTAAGATTGGTTATATCAATTGCAAAGAAATATACGAATAGGGGATTACAATTTTTGGATCTTATTCAAGAAGGTAATATTGGTTTGATGAAGGCAGTAGATAAGTTTGAATACCGTAGGGGGTATAAGTTTTCTACATATGCTACTTGGTGGATAAGGCAAGCAATTACTCGTTCTATCGCAGATCAAGCTCGAACAATTCGTATACCAGTACATATGATAGAGACAATTAACAAGTTAGTGCGTACATCACGTCAAATGCTTCATGAAATTGGTCGTGAGCCAACTCCAGAGGAAGTGGCTGAGAGGCTATCAATGCCTTTAGATAAGGTTAGAAAAGTATTAAAGATTGCTAAAGAGCCTATAAGTCTTGAAACGCCAATAGGAGATGAAGAAGATAGTCATTTAGGTGATTTTATCGAGGATAAAAATGCAGTTCTACCCGTAGAAGCAGCAATTCAGACAAATCTTAGAGAGACAACAACCCGAGTTTTAGCATCTTTAACTCCAAGAGAGGAACGTGTGCTTCGTATGCGTTTTGGAATTGGCATGAATACAGATCATACTCTGGAAGAGGTTGGACAGCAGTTCTCTGTAACAAGAGAACGAATTAGACAAATTGAAGCTAAAGCTTTAAGAAAACTTAAACATCCGAGCCGATCTAGAAAATTAAGGAGTTTTCTAGATACCTAAACGGAAAATAGAACAATAGTAAAAAGCTAGCTTACTTAAACAGTGACTTTTCTCAAAATCATAAAAAATAATCGACATGCAATTAACCTTGGTGTTATTGACGCTAGTAAGATTCCTTCAATAGCACTCATTATAAGTATGATGTCATATGCATCCTTGGTCCGCGAGAGTGGACTGGACTTCAGTTTTGCTATTGCTTCTAGTGCTTTAATGTGGGCTTTGCCAGGGCAAATTGCTCTTGTAGAGCTTCACTCAGCAGGGGCTACATTATTAGCCACAGTTCTTGCAGTAGCTATGGCAAACGCAAGATTTTTTCCTATGACAGCAACAATGGTACCTCTCTTTAGCCGAGGAGTGAAAAGAAAGTTTTGGTTATATCCTCTTTCACATTTTATCACTTTTAATAGTTGGCTATGGGTTGTTAGGCGTTTCCCTGAATTTAGAGAGGCTCAGCGAGTTTGGTATTTTCTTGGATTTGGGTGTGTTTGCTACATTAGTGGATTAATTGGTACTGTCCTTGGTTATTTTGTCTCTCAGTTTTTACCATCTGGTATTATGTTAGGTTTAGTCTATCTCTTGGTAGTTTATTTCATAGTAATGCTTGCAGATATTAGAAATTCAAGCGCTTTAGTTTCTGTTTTGTGCGGCGCTATTGCTGGCCCATTATTTCATGCTCTAAGTAATGATTGGGGCATTCTTTTAGCTGGTCTTATTGGTGGGACAATTGCATTTTTTATACTTGGAAAATTTCAGAAAGCTAGGAATAGCTAATGTCAGAATGGATGCTATGGGTAGCCCTAATTCTTGGAGTTCTAGTTAGTTTTAGTTGGCGAATAGCCGGTGTTGCTGTATCAGGAAAGATTAACCCACAAGGACCAATATTTCTTTGGATACAATCTGTAGCTTATGCGCTGTTAGCAGCTTTAGTTGCAAGAATGGTTGTATTTCCGAGTGGACCATTAGAAGACACTATTTTATGGCATCGCCTTCTTGCCGGAACTATTGCCATTATAGTATTTTACATAGCGAAACGTAGCCTTTTAACTGGTGTAACAGTTGGTATGGCAGTGTTTCTTGCATTACAAATTTTTGAATAATTATATATTTATATAAATGTAGTTAGGAGAAGGTCAAAGATAAATTGGTCCTTATATTCTAGTGTTCAATTTGTTTCTCTTTTATTAGAAAGTAGTGAAATCCAAGCAGTTTCATCTAGAACCTTTATCCCCGCTGCCTTTGCTTTTGTTAACTTTGATCCTGCAGTTGCGCCCGCAACAAGATAATCTGTTTTTTTAGATATTGATCCTGAGACTTTAGCATCAAGTGATTCAGCAAGGGCTTTAGCTTCAGCTCGGCTCATTTTTTCTAGTGTGCCTGTAAAAACTATTGTTTTTCCTGTGATTATAGATTGTTTATTTACAACGGAAAAAGGCTTAATTTTAAGTTCTGATTGAAGTGCATTAATTTCATTATAATTATCACGTTGTATAAAGAAGTCTACTATTGCACGTGCTGCCACAGGTCCTATACCATCTATACTTTCTAAGTCATGCCAATATTCCCCATTATATGATTGGGCATTTTGCATCGCTTTTCTTAGTGTATTCAAATCTTGGTATTTGCGAGCTAATAGTTTTGCTGTTGCCTTACCAACATGCCTAATACCAAGTGAGTATAAGAATCTTTCAAGAGTTAGATCCCTTGATTTTTCAATTGCTATAAACAAATTTTTTGCAGATTTTTCACCCCAACCGTCATAATTAGTTAATGGAGTTGTGGCATACTCTTCCTGTTTCTTTAATTTAAAAATATCACTAGGTTTTTTTAGCCTTCCGGCATCCCAAAATAATTTTATTTGTTTTTCGCCTAAACCTTCTATGTCAAGAGCATCACGACTAACAAAATGCTTCAGGTGTTCGATCGCTTGGGCAGGACATACTAAACCTCCTATACATCTTCTTGCTGCTTCTTTATCCAACCTAATAGCGGCATTGCCACACTCAGGACAATTAGTTGGGAAGATAAAAGGAGCGCTTTGTTCTGATCTTTTTTGTTTAAGAACATAGACAATCTGAGGTATTACATCTCCCGCACGTTGAACAACTACGCTATCACCTTCACGAATATCTTTTCGGATAATTTCATCTTCGTTGTGAAGACTTGCACGACTAACATTAACTCCACCTACATGGACGGGTTTAAGATGTGCAACAGGAGTTAATGTACCTGTCCGACCAACTTGAATAGTAATTTTTTGAAGAGTAGTTGTTGCTTGTGCTGCAGGGAATTTCCAAGCAATTGCCCAGCGCGGTTCACGTCCTGCAGCACCTAGGCGGTTTTGCCATTCAATATCATCAACTTTAAAAACAACTCCATCAATATCATAATCTAAGGTTTCCCTTATCTCACTAATTGATTTATATAATGTTTTTACATCTTCAGAATTTTCACATCTTGCTGTCATTGGGTTCACTTGGAATCCCCAATTTTTTAATTTATCTATAAAGTTTTGATGATAAGTAGGAAATGGCTTGCTGGTTTTACCATAGCCATAGGCAAAGAAATGGAGTTTCCTGCTAGCCGTCATCTCTGAATCAAGCTGCCTGAATGCACCTGATGCAGCATTACGAGGGTTTACAAAAAGTTTTTCGCCATCTTTTTTTCTGTGTTGATTTAGTTCGTGAAAGTCAGAAATTTTCATATAGACTTCACCACGTATCTCAATAATTTCCGGCAGATTTTTTCCTGCGAGTTTTCTAGGGATATCCTTTATAGTGAGTGCGTTTGCAGTAACATTTTCTCCCATAATTCCGTCCCCACGGGTTGCTGCAATAACTAAGTTACCTCTTTCATATTTTAGTGAGGCAGAAAGTCCATCTATTTTAGGTTCTCCAATTAGAGGTATTATGGTTCTTTCACTTAGACCTAAAAACTTTCTAATTCGATCTGTAAAATCATTCATGTCTTCTGATGAAAATGCATTAGCTAATGATAGCA
>MDSW01049096.1_pt1 | contig 52622 bp, 56 predicted proteins | sample 811171 | NCBI WGS metagenome assembly MDSW01 (sample SAMN05326641, study PRJNA326480) | marine metagenome | isolation source: seawater | place: Atlantic Ocean: North West | collected 2012
TAGCTAAGTATGGAAGAGATAACCGCTGAAAGCATCTAAGCGGGAAACTCACCTCAAAACTAGTTCTTCCTATAGAGCCGTCGTAGACCACGACGTTGATAGGCTGGATGTGGAAGCGCGGCAACGCGTGCAGCTGACCAGTACTAATAGCTCAATTGGCTTGATTTATGCACTGAAAATAGTTTTTGACTAATTCTATTAATAGAGAATCTTTGATAAATAATAAATCACAATAGAAAAAAATTAAAATTTTTATTAATTTTTTCAACTTTTGATGGTAAATAGCTAATATGAAAATCACTCACTTAGGCGCATCAACAATAATCGTTGAACATAAGAAAAAAAGAATAATGTTTGATCCTTGGTTGGACGATGGAATTGTTTACGGCGCATGGTTTAGGTGGCCACCTTCTAAAATACTACCTCAACAAGTCGGTAAACTCGATTATATAATTATATCGCACATACATGAGGACCATTGTTCAGCAGGCACTTTGAAACACTTAGATAAAAACGCCGAAGTGATAATTATGGACAGAAGACCTAATTTCGTGAAAAAATTTTTAGACTACAATCAATTTAATTTTAAAAAAGTCCATCTTATAAAACCCTATGAAATAAAGAAAGTTTTTTCTGATCTTTACGTTTCTTTTGTTGAAGCAGATGAAGAAAATTATTTCTCTTATTTAATAGACTCTGGAATTGTTTTAAAATCAAATGATAAAGTTTTATACAACTCAAATGACTGCTTACCATCAACAAAAGCTATAAAATTTATTAAAGATAATTTTAAACAGGTAGATTTAGCTTTATTGCCATACACTGGAGTTTCAGGATACCCAAACTGTTATTTAAACTTAACCCATAAACAAAAAATTAAAGAAGCAAAAAGAGTTACCATCGAAAGATTAAAATTACTTGAAGATACAGCTGATAAAATAAAACCGAAATTAATTATGCCATTTGCTGATCAATTTGTTATAGGAGGCAAAAATTCATATTTAAACAAATACTCTCCACATCCACCTTCAATAAAATTTGTATCAGATTATTTTAAAAGAAAAAAAGACTTTAAATTTTTACTTTTAAATATAAACCAATCTTATGACCTAAAAAAAAATAAGAAATCACCAAACAAAAAATTTAAATCACATACAAATAAAGAAAGAGAAATATTTATAAAAAAAATATCCAAAGTACAATACGATAATGACAAAGTGAAATTAAACCAAGCTATTTCAGAGGAAAGATTATTGGAGTATGCATCTAAAAGACTATTTGCAGAACAATTGAAACAAAATTACAAAACTAACTGGAACTTATTATTTAATATTAAAGACAAAGATGAGAGCAAAAAGTTTTTAATAGACTTAAATGAGTCCAAGTTAAAAAAATTAAATGGATCTTTTCCAAAAACTAATGGCAAACCATGTTTAACAATGAATATAGATAAAGATGTATTTATTATGTTACTTTTAGGTCATATGTCTTGGAATATGGCTGATGGAGCTTTATTTATACTGTATAACCGAGTCCCAAATAAATTTGATCCAAAATTATACGCTTTTATAAATTACCTAAAGGTTTAAAACTACGAAATCATTATAAATTAAGCTTAAATCGTACTTGACTGTTCAATTCTTGAACGATAAATTGTTCAATATTTGAACATTATGAAAAACGAACAAGATCATTTTGAAGTATTAAGAACACTTAAAAAGAAACCTGACGCTTCTCAGAGAGAACTAGCAGAAAATTTGGGTTTTAGTTTGGGTAAGTTAAATTATTGCTTAAAGGCACTTCAAAAAAAAGGTCTTGTGAAATTACAAAATTTCCAAAAACAAAAAAGCAAAATAAAATATCTTCAATATGTTGTAACACCAAAAGGCATCGCTGAACGAACAAAGCTTACTGTAGATTTTATGAAAAGAAAAATGAGAGAGTACGATGAATTAAAAAAAGAATTGGATGAAAAATAAATGTGGACAATTATAAAAATTGATAAAAGATACTTTGGCTTACTAAAAAATGAACTAAATCAAAAGTTAGGCTTAGGAGTAAATTTTTATAATCCAAAATTATGCTTTGAAAAGTATAAAAAAAATAAATTAATTAAAAAGGAGTTAAGTTTGCTAGGAGATTATATATTTTGCTTCCACAAACAATTCAATGATCCAGTAATACTAAATAACCTTAAATTCACAAAAGGATTAAAGTATTTTTTACGGGGATTTGAAAAATCTCAAATTGAAATAAAAAATTTTATAGACAAATGTAAAGAGTCGGAAAATAAAGAGGGATATTTAACACAAAAATTTTATGACATGTGTCTAACAAATAATTACAAGTTCTCATCCGGTCCTTTTACAGATCAAATTTTTAAAATAATAAATATGCAAAAAAATAAAATCGATATTTTAATAGGCAATATGAAAATAAATATAAATGGTGACAAGTTTTTATTTAGGTCTATTTAAAATAATTATTTTTAATATGACAAAAGATAAAATTAAATTTTGTTAAGTGCGGAGCTATGTTTAAATAATGTATAAAAAAAATAAAATTGTTGCAATAATAACTGCAAGAGGTGGATCTAAAGGTATTAAAAACAAAAATCTTATAAATCTTAATGGTCATCCTCTTATATCTTATACTATAAATTATGCTAAAAGTTCAAATCTCATAGATAGAACATTCGTAACAACAGACTCAAAAAATATTTCTTCTTTTTCGCTCAAACTAAAAGCAGAGGTTATCAAACGACCGAGGTATTTATCAGGTGATTATGTTATAAATGATCTTGCGGTAATACATGCTATTAATTTTATACAAAAGAAACTTAAATATAATTTTAACTATGTTGTATTTCTGCAACCCACAACTCCAATGAGAAAAATCGGAGAACTTGATGAAGCGATTAAACATTGCATAAATAAAAAATTTGATACTGTTTTTTCTAGTATTGATTATAAACCTTTTTTGTGGAGAAAAATAAAAAATAAATTAAAGCCTATTACATTTGAACCTAAGAAAAGGAAAAGACGTCAAGAGATTAACGATATTAATGAAACAGGATCTTATTACATAACTCGTAAAGAAACTTTTTTAAAATTTAAGGATAGATTTGGAAAAAAAATATCAAATTTTAATTCAGAGTTTCACTCATTTCTAGAAATTGATGATCAAAAGGACTACAACTATATTCAGCAACTTTTAAAAACAAATATTCCTAATAAAAATAAAATCTACATACCAAAAAAATTATAATGAAAATTAATACCAATAAAATTATACAAAATCACTTTTTTCAACATCTTGAAGTAATAAAAAAAACATATTCTAATTTATTTTTTCAAATTAACAAAGCAGCAGACTTGATGGCTTTATCAATTAAAAAAAAAGGCACAATTTTTTGGTGTGGTAACGGTGGAAGCGCCTCTGACAGTATGCATCTTTCCGCTGAGTTAATTGGAAGGTTTAAAAAAAATAGAAAACCTCTTAAATCCATATCTTTAAGCAGTAATGCTTCTACTTTAACATGCATTTCAAACGATTTCGGGTATGAAAACATTTTTTCAAGGCAGTTCGATGCTTTGGCAAAAAAAGAAGATATACTAGTTGCAATATCAACTTCTGGTAATAGTAAAAATATTGTTAATGTTTTAAATATTGCAAAAAAGAAGAGAGTAAAGACCATAAGTTTTTTAGGAAATAAAGGCGGAAAGTGTAAAAATAAAGCCAATTTAAGTTTGACAATACCATCGACTTCAACAGCGCGTATTCAAGAAATGCATATTTTTATCGGGCACATACTCTGTGATTTAATTGAGAGAAAGTTAAATTTATGAAACCATTTTTAATAGCTGAAATAGGCATTAACCATAACGGAGATATTTCAATTGCCAAAAAACTTATTGATTATGCGGCCGAAGCTGATTTCGATGCTGTAAAATTTCAAAAAAGAGATATAGACAGTGTTTACACAAAAGAATTTTTAGATTCTCCTAGAGAAAGTCCTTGGGGCAAAACTCAAAGAGACCAAAAGAAAGGATTGGAATTTGATGAAAAAGAGTATGCTGAAATAAACAGATATTGTAATGAAAAAAAGATTAACTGGTTTGCTTCGGGATGGGATTTAAATGCTCAAGAATTTTTAAAAAAATTTGATTGTAAATATAATAAAGTTGCATCAGCTATGCTTGGTAATTTCCCTCTTTTAGGCGCCATTGCTAAAGAAAAGAAATACACTTTCATTTCAACTGGAATGTCAAAAATCGAAGAAATTGATGAGGTAGTAAATTTATTTAAAAAAACAAATTGTCCCTTTGAGCTTATGCATTGCAATAGTTCTTATCCGTTAAAAGACGAAGAGGCGAATTTAAAATGTATTCCAATGTTGAAAAAAAGATATGACTGTAAAGTTGGTTACTCTGGTCATGAGAATAGCTTGATAACAGTTAGTATACTAGCTGTTGCGTTAGGAGCCACATCTGTTGAAAGACACATTACGTTAGATAGAACAATGTATGGTTCAGATCAAGCAGCTTCAATTGAAGCTAGAAATTTAAAAAATTTAAGTGAAGTAATTTTATCTGTTTCAAAAATTTTAGGAGATGGAGAAAAAAAAATTACGGAAACTGAGGAAAAAATTAGAAAAAAATTAAGAATAGAAAAAAAATGAAAACTAGAAGTAATGAAAGAATGGTTTATTTCAATGGAAAATTCATTCCAGAAAGTGAAGCAAAAATTTCAATTTATGATTCATCGTTAATGTTCGGTGACATGGTTTTTGAAATGACCAGATCTTTCAATAAAAAACATTTTAAATTAAAAGAACATATTGATCGACTTTTCTTAGGTCTTAAAATTTTGAGAATAAGTATTAATCTTTCCAAGAAAGAGTTACTAGACATATGTCATGAAACCTCGAAGATAAATGAGCATCTCTTTGAAAAGAATGATGAACACAGATTAATGATCGATATTTCAAGAGGTATATTAGGTATTTATGAAGACGTAGTTGGTGTCGAAAAAGGCTCAAATATTATTGTTGCTGACTTTCCTTTAAAGTGGACTGTTAGAGGTATGAGTAAGTTTTTTGATGAAGGGATAAATATGGTTATTACTCCTCAGAGAGTAATACCATCAGGTCTAATGGATCCAAAAATAAAAAATAGGAGTAGGCTATTTTACTTAAACGCAAATATGGAGGCTGCTCTTTTTAAAGGAGAAAACAATTGGGCTTTAATGCTTGATAATGATGGTTATATCGCTGAAGGATCTGGTGACAATTTTTTTATAGTTAAAGATGGAGCAGTAATTAGTCCGGAAGGAAGAAATATGCTTAGAGGTATTTCACGATCTTACGTTATGAATGAACTTTGCGAAAAATTAAAAATTAAGTCCATCGAGAAAAATATAGAACCTTTTGATGTATATGATGCAGATGAGGCTTTTATTACAGGGACACCTTTTTGTATGTTACCGGTAACAAGTTTAAATAGTATTAAAATTGGCGATGGAAAAGTTGGAAAAACTTTTAATAAGCTTCTTAATTTTTGGGGTAAAGAACATAAACTAGATATAAAAGAACAAATTAAAACTTGGGACAAATATTCCAAAAAAACTAAAGCAGTAACACCTTATAAGTTTTGATGATTAGTAATTTGGGTATAATGCAAGGACGACTATCAAAACCCCTAAATGGAAAAATTCAATCATTTCCTAAATATAGTTGGAAGAAAGAGTTTAATTTAGCAAAAAAACTATCATTCAAGTTTCTAGAGTGGACTCTAGATTACGAAGATTTAGATAAAAATCCACTGATGATGCAAGAAATTCACCCTAAAATTAAAGCTTTGAGCAAAAAATATAATATTAAAATTAAATCTATTACAGGCGATTGTTTTATGCAAAAACCTTTTTGGAAGACTTCAAACAGTCGCTTAAAGTTAAAACTCTTAAAAGATCTAAAGAATATAATTATTAATGCTTCAAATTTAAAAATTAAATTTTTGATTATTCCATTAGTTGATGCAGGATCAATAAAAAATAGGGAACAAGAGAAAACACTAGTGTTTGAATTAAGTAAGTTCAAAAAAATTTTGAAAAAAAACAAACTTCAAATTCTTTTTGAAACTGATTTAAATCCAAAAAAAAATTCTAAATTTATGAAAAAATTTAACAGCAATCATTTTGGTATTAATTATGATACAGGAAATAGTGCCTCACTGAATTTTGATCCAATCCAAGAATTTAAAGAATATGGAAAATATATCAAAAATATTCATTTAAAAGACAGAAAAAAATTTGGAAAAACAGTCCCTTTTGGTCAAGGGAATGCAAATTTTAAATTGATTTTTAATTTGTGTAAAAAAATAAATTTTAAAGGAAATATGATTTTACAAGGTGCTAGAAAAAGTATTGGCAAGGAGGAGATGACAATTAGGCAATATTTAAAATTTATTTCAAGAAATTCAATATGAAAAAATTTAAAAAAAATATTTTGATAACAGGGTCATCATCTGGAATAGGATGGAAGATAGCACAAATACTTTCTAAAAATAAAAACAATAATATTATAATAAACAGCAGAAATTTAAAAAAATTAAAAAAATCAAGTGAAGGACTAGGTAACTGTAAATTTGTTATCGGAGATGTAACAAAAATAAAGGATCTTAAAAAAATTGGGAACAAAATTAAGAATATAGATGTTTTAATCTGCAATGTTGGAAATGGAAAATCAGCAAAACCGGGTGAAGAAAAAAAGGAGGATTGGGTGAAAAGTTTAAACGAAAATTTTTTTTCAGCCGTTGATACAATTAAAATTTTTGAAAAAAAATTAATTAAGTCAAAAGGTATGATTATTTGTATTTCTTCAGTGTGCGGTATTGAGTATGTTAAAGATGCTCCAGTGACTTATTCTGTAAGTAAATCAGCTTTAAACACCTTTGTTAAATGTTATTCAAAAATTTTAGGACCGAAGGGTGTAAAGTTAAATGCTATTGCGCCTGGAAATATAATGTTTGAAGGTTCCGTTTGGCAAAAAAAATTAAAAACGAATCAAGTTAAAGTAAAAAATTTCTTAAAAAACGAAGTCTCTCTTCAAAAAATTGGATCATCCTCAGACATTGCAGAAACAGTAAATTTTATAATTTCAAATTCAAATTTTATAACTGGAAGTGTTTTTGTAATCGATGGAGGTCAAACAAAAAACTTTTAATGCTCAAAAAATTTAATTTAAAAGATAAATTTGCTCTAATTACTGGAGCTGGTGGGTTACTTGGCAACGAACATGCACATTCTTTATTAGAGTGTGGTGCTAATATCATTTTGACCGATATTAATACCAAAAATCTCGATAAAACTTTTTCAAGTTTAAAAGCAAAATATAAAGAAAAAGTTATAATAAAAATGAAAATGGATGTTACTAGTGAGACTTCGATAAAAAAATGTAAAAATTATTTAAAAAGAAAAAAAATATTTGTCAATATTTTAATTAATAATGCATCATTTAACCCTAAGTCAGAAAATTTAAGATCCTTATCGTTTGAAAATTATGATTACAAAAAGTGGGAAAGAGAAATTAGAGTTGGTCTTACAGGGGCTTTTTTATGTTCAAAAATATTTGGTAGTGAAATGGCTAAGAAAAAAGAGGGAGTAATACTTAATATTTCCTCAGATTTATCTATAATTGCTCCCGATCAAAGAATATATAATACAAGTAAAAAATATAAAAATGTCAAACCAGTTACATACTCTGTTGCCAAAACTGGACTAATAGGCTTAACTAAATATTTAGCAACGTACTGGGCTCCACAAAAAATAAGATGCAACGCAATTTCACCAGCAGGAATTTTTGATGGACAGAATAAGAGTTTTGTAAAAAAAATTAAAAAACTTATACCTTTAGAAAGAATGGCTGAAAGAGATGAATATAGATCAGCTGTTCAATTTCTTTGTTCTGAAGCTTCTTCTTATATGACTGGGCAAAATATAATTATTGATGGTGGCAGGTCTATATGGTGAAAAAAAAATTTGAAAATATCTTTAAAATTTACTCAAAAAGAATTTTTATAATTGATAGCAGAGGTATTAAAATAAGCTACAAACAGTTTTATGAAAGTGTTCTTAAAACAATTTTGATCTTAAAAAAAAAGGGTTGTAAAAAAAATACCAAGATAATAATTTTAGATGAAAATTCAGTAAATTATCTTATAATTTTAGTTGCTTGTATCTTTGGAGGATTTGTAGCATGTCCGTTAGATCCAAGTATAAAAAAAGAAAGAATTAAAAAAATTAAAAAATTGTACAAGTCAAAATTAATTTTAAAAGATTTAAAAGAACTTAAACTCAGTAAAACTTCTTTGAATTTAGACTCTAGAGAACTTAATTATGATGACACTGACTGTCTATTAATTAACAGTTATGGTAAAAACGGTGAGCCTACAGGAATTCTTTTTAAATCAAGTTCGATCTTAGGTAGCGCAGATTCATTTTCTAAACTAGCTAAATACAATAACAAGACGGTAATTCTACATTGTTTGCCAATGTTTTATATGGGAGGTATTTTAGATACTTTTTTTTCACCATTGATTTCAGGATCAAAAATTATCGTAGCGGAAAAATTTACAGTTTTGAACGCTAAAAATTTTTGGGCTCTTCCAATTCAACATAAATGTAATACTTTATTTCTTACACCCTCAATAATTGCTCTTATGACAACAATATTTAGAAATTCCAATAAAACTATCCTCAACCACGTATCAACTTACAAGTCAATATTTGCTACAGGTAGTATTTTATATCCGGAGGTAAGAAAAAAATTTTTCAAAATTTTTAAAAAAAGAATATTCTCTTGCTATGGATCAACTGAGATTGGTGGTCCATTATGTATTCAAAAGAATAGAGCTTCATTTAAAAAAAATTTTTGTGTAGGCAGTCACTCAAAAGAAGTTAAGATTAAAGAGAAAGCAGGTTATGGCAGAGGTTTTAATTATATTTTTGTCAAAACACCTTACTTTATGAAAGGTTACTTAACATCAAAAGGCTTAATTAGACCAATAGATAAAAAAGGATATTTTAATACTGAAGATCTCGGATACTATTACAAAAAAACTCTTTTTATCAAAGACACAAACAGGGCTATTATTAAAAAAGGGGGAGAGCTTATATCTTTAAATTTAATTGAGAAAACAGCCTTACAATTGAAAAGTATTAAAAATGTTTTTGCGATTGGGAAGACTGATTTTTATGCTGGGCAGGAAATTTTTTTATTTGTTTCTTTAAAAAAAAGAATTAATAAAGAGAGGGCTTTAAAAAAAATTAATTTGATATTAAAAAATAATTTAAGACCTGTTGAGGTGCCAAAAAAAATTTTATTTTTAGATAAGATTAATTTGGTTTCTGAAAGAAAAAAAAATAAAGATCAATTAATTAAACTTATATAATTAAAAAGTAGGAGGATAATTTGGATAATAAAAAAAAATATGAAAAAGTATTTATGGACAGTTTCTCAATTAGCAAAGATAAACTGAAAAAGGACTTAAAATATAATACCATACCCCAATGGGACTCAGTTGGACATATGTCTATGATTGCAGCTTTAGAGGACGCATTTAACATTACATTTGAAATGGATGATATAATTGACTTTAGCTCATATAAAACCGGAAAGGAAATTTTAAAGAAATATAAAGTAAATATTTCTTAAAATATTAAATTGAAAAAATTCAGCTTAGACTCAAAACAACTTTTAGATTATCAGCCCAATAGGCCACCTTTTTTAATGATAGATTATGTGACAGAGGTAGTTCCAGGTGTAAGCGCTAAAGGATTTAAAAACCTACCAAAAGATGAATGGTATTTTCCTATACATTTTCCAAATCACCCCAATGTCCCCGGGGCCCTTCAACTAGAAGCTTTAGCTCAAATGCTAACAGTAGCAATTACTACTTTACCTGGTAATAAAGGTAAAGTTACACATGCATTATCTCACGAGGTAAGATTTAGAAAAGAAGTTTTACCTGAACAAAAATTTATAATTAAAACAAAAGTTATTTCTTGGAAAAGAGGAATTTGTGAAGGTACTGGCCAAGGTATTGTTAACGGTGAAGTTGCTTGTGAAGCAAAAATGAAAATAACAATCCCAGAAATACTAGAGCAGTTTTTACCAAAAAAATGAATTTCAATAAATATGAAAACGAAAGAAAAAGAGGTTGATATTATAATTATAGGTGCTGGTGCATCAGGTGCAGCTGCAGCATGGAATTTGAGCAAAACAAATTATAAGATTGTTTGTTTAGAACAAGGGCCACTAGTAAACAAAAATAATTATTGCTCCTTTCAATATAAGTGGGAAAAACTAAAAAAAAATAAATTTAATATAAATCCTAATATAAGAAAACTTAAACAAGATTACCCGATCGATGATAAAAATTCTCCTATTTCAATAGCTAATTTCAATGCAGTGGGAGGTTCAACAATTTTATATTCAGGACATTTTCCAAGATTTCATGTTTCTGATTTCAAAACTAAAACTTTAGACGATGTAGGTAAAGATTGGCCTATCACTTACTCAGATCTCGAAAAATACTATGACCTTAACGATAAAATGATGGGAGTTGCAGGTTTAACAGGTGACCCTGTTTATCCTAAAATTTTAAATTTAAAACAACCTGTCCCACTAGGATATGCAGGAGAAAAAATAGCAAAAGGTTTTAATAAACTAGGTTGGCATTGGTGGCCATCCTATAGCGCAGTTACAAAAAAAATTAATGGAAAATACCAAAAAATGAGTGTAGATAAAAATTATTGGCCAAAAGCAATAAAAAACGGGGTTAATTTAAAAACTAATTGTAAAGTCAAAAAGATTGTCTCCAAAGCATCAGGGCAAGTCAGTGGAGTGATTTACTTAGATTCTAAAAATAAAGAGAAATTCCTTGGAGCAAAATTAGTAATTTTAGCCTGTAGCGGAATAGGAACCCCAAGGTTACTTTTAAATTCTGCTAATGATTATTATCCTAAAGGTTTAGCTAATAGCTCCGGATTAGTTGGAAAAAATCTAATGTTACATCCTTTAGGTTACGTAGAAGGAATATTTAAAAATTTTTTAGCTTCTAATTATGGTCCGGAAGGATGTTGTTTAGCTAGCCATGAATTTTACGAAACAAAGAAATTAAATGAATTTAAAAGAGGATACACCATTCATGTTTTAAGAGGAACCGGGCCACTTGAAACAGCGATGAACTCTTTAAAATTAAAACGATTAAAATTTGGAAAATCTTTTCATAAAGACTTTCTAAAAATTTATGGTTGTACAATACCTTTAGCAATTATTTGTGAAGATTTACCAGAAAAAACAAATTTTATTGAACTTGATAACTCCAAAAAAGATTCTGGAGGTATACCAGGAGTTAAAATAAATTATTCATTAAATAAAAATACAAAAAAAATGCTCGCGCATGGTATTGAAAAAGGAAAAAAAATTATGAAGACTATTGGAGCTCACTCCATTTTATCTTTTGCTCCTGTTAGACACACTGGTTGGCATACAATGGGTACTGCTTGTATGGGAGTTTCTGCAAAAGACTCGGTTGTGAATAGTTTTGGTCAAACTCATGACATAAAAAATTTAGTAGTTGTAGATAGCAGTATATTCACTACTTCTGGTGGAGTTAATCCTATGTCAACTATACAAGCTTTATCTTTAAAAATTACGGATGATATAAAATCCTCTCCTAATCGTTTTTTCTTATGAAAGGTCATAATTTGTATAATTTAGAAATAAAAAAAATTTTTAAAAAATATATTGATAAAATGATACCAAAGTACAAGTACATGCCTGAGGCGAGTAAAGTTATAAAGATAGAATATTTTTTAAAAAAAAAACAGGTTTCTAAAATTTTAAAACAAAAACCTCTTGATAGTGAAAGACTGAGTTTGTGTATCAAGAATGATTTATTAGAAGAGTATTTTACTTCAAAAAGAGTTATTGAGATATTGGAAAAAAGAACAAAAAATTTTATATCTAATTCAAAAATTATTTCTTCTAATTCCATTAAATTAACTAAATTAATTAAGATTTCAAAAAAAAATAAATGTTTGTAAAAAAAAATATTTTAATTACAGGATGCAGCAGGGGTATTGGAAAATCTTTAGTGGAAAAATTTTTACTACAGGGAGCTAATTTAATTTGCTGTGTCAGGAAAAATAGCAATGATTTTAAAAATTTTATAAAAAAAAATAAAAATTCATCGAACGTATTACAAATACTAGAGTTTGATCTTAAAGACGAAGAGGAAATGAAAAAAAGCATAAAATTTATTTATGAAAATAAAATTAATATAGATATTTTAATAAATAATGCAGGTATGCCTCAAGGATCTATTTTTGAGATGACACCAATCAAATTAATAAAGGAAGTTTTCGAAATAAATTTTTTTTCACAATTAAAGCTCGTACAATTACTTTTAAAATCTTTAAAGCAATCAAAAGACGGTGTAATAATAAATATAGGATCAGTTTCAGGTTTAGAACCATTAAGAGGTAATATTAGTTACGGCACTAGCAAAGCAGCTTTAATGTTCTCTACACAAATTTTAGCAGAGGAATTGAAAAATTATAATATAAGAGTTAACTCATTTGCACCTTCACTAACTAATACTAATATGATGAGTCTAATGGATGAAAAATCAAAAAAAAAAATTGATGAAATTGAGTAAAATAGAAAAACCATATTCTGTTAATGAAGTTGCTGAAAAAATATTGATTTTAGCCTCAGAGAAATTTACTAATATCAATGGTAAAATATTTACAATGAAAGATTTTAATGGTTAGTGAAAATAAGATAAAATCAATAATTGATCTTTCAAATAAAATGAGAAAAGTCATTCTCGAAGTAAGTTACAAATGCGGACAACCAGCACACATAGGGGGAGCATTATCAATTATAGAGATATTGGCTACTCTGTATGAGGATATTTTAGAGATTGATCTAAAGAATCCCAAAGATAGATTTATATTGAGTAAAGGTCATGGTTTTTTAGGCCTTTTAAGTATTCTTTTCTGCAAGAAATACATATCGAAAAATGAGATATTAAAATTCCAATCAGATGGTAGCGAGTTAATCGCACACCCGATAGTAAATCCTAAATTTGGTATTGAGTCATCTAATGGCAGTCTAGGTCAAGGTTTATCTTTTGGAATAGGCCTAGCATTATCATATAAAAAGAAAAAAAAAGATGGAAAGGTTTTTGTTTTAGTTGGTGATGGAGAATGTTACGAGGGTGCGATATGGGAAGCTGCTATTTCAGCTACAGAGTCAAATCTTAATAATCTTTGTTTAATTGTTGACTCAAATGGCTTTCAAAATGATGGTGCCATTAACGAGAAAATGATGTTTGACCACTTAAAAGATAAATGGACAGGGTTTGGTTGGAATATGCTCAGTTGTGATGGCCATAATATTGGTGAGTTACTCGAAGTGTTTTCAAAATTATCTAACAACAAGCCTACAGTGATTGTTGCAAAAACTATCAAAGGTAAAGGAGTATCATTTATGGAGAATAATAACGATTGGCATCACGGTCGTTTAACTGAAAAATTATTCCAACAAGCTATTAACGAGCTTAATTAAGATGAGTCAATTCAATGAAAAAATAGCAAGACAGTGGTCTAGAATGGGACCAAGAGCCATGTTTGGGAATTTTATGCTTGAGCTGGCAGAGAAACACGAAAATTTAATGGTTATGTCTGCAAACCTGGGCAGATCATCTGGTTTAGATAGATTTAAAGCAAAATATCCAAAAAAATATTTAGATGTGGGTATAAGCGAACAAAATTTGATTGGTGTGGCTTCAGGTTTAGAAAAAGAAGGTTTTAAAGTATTTGTTACTTCTTTTGCGCCTTTCCTTTCAATGAGAGCAAGTGAACAAATAAGAATGAATTTAGGTTATATGAAACTTCCCGTAAATTTAGTGGCCCTTGGCAGCGGTGTATCTATGGGTTTTTTAGGAAATAGTCATTTTGGATTAGAGGATGTAGCAGTTATGAGAACTATACCAGGATTAAACATATCTTGTCCCGCTGATTGTTGCGAAATGTCAAAGATATTAAACGATTACTCTTTAAATAATCGCGGGCCTTCTTATATCAGACTTACAGGTACACCAGGAAATCCAATAGTATATAAAAAAAATTACAATTACAAGTTTGGAGAGATAATTAGGCTTAAGAAAGGAAAAGATTTACTAATTTTATCTACTGGCTCTATGGTAGCCCAGTCTCAAATTGCATGTAATGAACTTACTTTAAATAAAATAAATGCAGAACTTATTAATGTGCATACGATTAAACCCTTAGATAAAAAAGTAACAAAATTATTATCGAAATTTAAAAATATTGTAACAGTTGAAGAGCACTCTATAATTGGAGGACTACATAGCGTCATAGCAGAAAAAATTGCAGCTAATTCGATTAGTACAAATTTATTACCTATATCTTTACCAGATAAATTCGGTCCTACAGGAAATTATAATTACTTACTAAATTATCATGGACTAGTTGGAGATAAGATTTCAAAAAAAATAATTAAGTTTTTAAAAAAAAAATAAACTTACCTTTCATGAAATTATTTAAAAATTTTAACAAATATAATGATAGAATTGCTCTTATCAGTGAAATAACAGGTGATATAACTTATTCACAAATAGATACATATACCAAAAAAATAAAAGATTATATTGAAAAAAGGAGTCTTGTTTTAATAATTTCACAAAATACTGTTGGTTCAATCGTAAGTTATATTTCGTGTATTCGAAACAATTTTGTAGTTATTTTAGTCGATATTAAAACTAATAATAATAAAATAAAAAATTTAATTAAACTCTATAAGCCAAGTTATTTAATTGCACCAGAGGCGGAGATTGATAACTTTAATTTTCAAGAGATAAATAAAAAAAAAATTTACGATTACTCAATATGTAAAATTGATTCAAATAACAAGATAACCTCAAACAAAAACTTGTCCTTATTATTACCTACATCTGGATCAATGGGCAGCCCGAAGTTAGTAAAGCTATCAAATAAAAATCTTTATTTTAATTGTAAATCAATTGTAAAGTATTTGAAGATTAAACAATCTTGTAGAACTATTACTACTATGCCTAGTAGTTATAGCTACATGTTATCAATTATAAATTCATATTTAGAGGTTGGTGCATCAATAGTTGTTGAAAAAAAATCAATATTAGAAAGAGATTTTTGGCATACATATAAAAAAAATAAAATATCATCGTTTAGCGGTGTTCCTTACATTTTCGAGACTTTGATCAAACTAGGGTTTAAAAAAATTTTAAGTAAAAGTTTAAAAGTAATTACTCAAGCAGGTGGAAAACTTGACTCAAAATCTCAAAAACTGATATCGATGATATGTAAGAAAAAAAAAATCAAATTTTTTATAATGTATGGCCAAACTGAAGCCTCACCCAGAATATCTTATCTAGGTCCAAAATTTTCTCAGCTGATGATTGGAAGCATAGGAAAACCAATCCCTGGTGTAAAAATGTGGATAGAGAATAAATTTAAAAAAAAAATCTTAAAACCAAATCAGATTGGAAATTTATGTATTAAAGGAAAAAATGTTTTTATGGGTTATTCATTTAATTACAATGATTTAAAAAAAGGTGATCAAAATAAGGGATATCTCAATACGGGTGATTTAGCTTATTTTAATAAAAAAAAATTTTTCTATCTCACTGGAAGAAAGAACAGGATTATAAAAATCTTCGGAAATAGAATTAATCTAAGTGAATTAGAAAATATGCTATCACAAAAAAAATTTGAAACCGTATGTATTTTTAAAGAGGATAAAATTTTTATACTATTTGAAAAAAAATATAAAGAGGATAAATTAAAGAAACAAGTTGCAGAAATAACTAGTCTAAATTTATCTGCGTTTAGATTCAAACTATTAAAAAAATTTCCAAGAACACTAAATAAAAAGATAGACTTCAAAAAAATTTTACAAAAAATATAATGATAAATTATCAAAAAATATTTAAATTAGACCCTTACTCCTTAAATCAGAGAAAAAAACAAGAACTTTTACTACCTAATTTTAAAAAATTAAATTATTTTCATTATAAAAATTGCGAGAGTTATAGAAAAATTATTGATAAAGTTTATGGAGAATTAGATAATAAAAAAAAACTTAAAGATCTCCCATTTATACATGTGTCTTTATTTAAAAAATTTGAATTAAAAACTAAGCAAGTAAAGGATCTAAAGATTTTTAAATCTTCAGGTACATCAAATAATCTATTATCAAAGATAAGTATTGATAAAACCACATCTTTATTACAAGCAAGAGCTTTAAATAAAATATTTAGTAATTTTTTTAATATAAAGAAAACTAAGATTTTGTTTGTCGATACACCCAATGTATTGATAGGAAGCAGCTTGTATTCTGCAAGAGGTGCCGCTGTAAATGGATTCAAACAAATGTTCAAGAACTATGAATTTTTACTAGATAATAAGAATAGTGTTCAAATCAAAAATATTAAAAAAAATATAAACAGTGATTCCAACGAAAAAATTGTTATTTTTGGATTTACAAGTTTAATTTGGGATTTTTTAAAAAAAATAAAAAAAAAAAATATCAAATTCAAAAAAGGTCAAGCTATACTTATTCATGGAGGTGGATGGAAAAGAATGGAAAATAAATCAGTCTCAAAAAAAATTTTTAACGATAGTATTAAAGATATTTTGAATATAACTGATATACATAATTATTATGGAATGATAGAGCAAACTGGTTCTATATTTTTTGAGTGTGAAAAAGGTTATTTTCATCCTTCAATTTTCTCAGAAATATTTATTAGAGACAAAAATTTATCCAATTTATCTCAAATGAGAAAAAGAGGCTTGATCCAATCTTTATCTATACTTCCAAACAGTTATCCAGGTCACAACATTTTAACAGAGGACCTAGGAGAGCTTTGTGGAATAGATGATTGCAAATGTGGGAGAAAAGGAAAATATTTTTTAATTTTTGGTAGAGCTCCGAAGACAGAAGCAAGAGGCTGTAGTGATGTATACTGAGAACTTTTCAAAAAAAAATATTAAAATTGTAATCGGAAAATTAGATTTTAATTCAGATATAGATATTGCATGGAGTGATGAGACTATAGAATTTTTAAACAATATTTACCTACAAATTAATAAAAAAAGAACTTATAAAAAATTTACAGATCTAATGACTTTTGGTTTTTGGTGTAGAAAGTCAAATTTATTGAAGATTAAAAGCGATTATGAAAAAAAATATAGAATGTTTGGTCGGGGACTGGTTCTACATATTACACCTTCTAATGCTTCTATGAATTTCGCATTTTCTCTGGCAATCGGTTTGCTTTCTGGAAATTCAAATTTAGTTAGATTGCCACAAAGGTCTTTTGTGCAGACGAATTTACTTTGCAAAATAATCAAAAAAATAATCCATAAAAAAAACTTTAAAAATATAAGAAAAAGAGTTTGCATAGTTAAATACGAAAAATCTAATGAAATTTCTGCGTATTTATCTTCAAAAGTCGATGCTAGAATTATTTGGGGTGGAGATGAGACCATAAATCAATTTAAAAAATATATGACAAAACCAAGATGTATTGATTTAAATTTTTCAAATAGATATTCGATTTGTTTAATCAAACCACCATTAAATAAAATACAGGGTGACATAGCTAATTTAGCCCTTAGATTTTACAATGATGCTTATTTTATGGATCAGCAAGGATGCTCATCACCACAAGCAGTCATTTGGTTAACAAAAGAAAAAAAATGTAATTTCAAAATAAAATTTTGGAAAAAAGTTTCAGAAATAGTTGAAAAAAATTATAAAAGCGACTTATCGACTGCAGGTAAAAAAATATCATTAATATCAGAGTCAGCTATTAAAAGTAATTTAAGCTTTAAAACTAAATATAAAAATTTTAAAATAATTAAGATTAATTTAAAAAATCCCTCAAAAGATATTGAAAAAATAAAATGCCAGTTCGGAACTTTTGTAGAAATTCAGATTACTAATTTAAAAGACATTAAAAATATTATATCTAAACAAACTCAAACAATGTCTCTCTTCGGAATAGAACCAAAAGAAATAGAAGGTTTGATACAAAAATATAAATTACCAGGTATAGATAGAATTGTACCGATTGGAAGAGCGTTCGACATTGGTCCGATTTGGGATGGATATGATACAATCACATCTCTATCTAGAATTATCGGAAGATAAAATGAAAAAAATAAAAATATTTGATCAAAAAAAAATATCTGAATTAACCAGAATTTCAAAAAAATTTTTATTTATAGACAAGGCTTATGATATAAAACCGGGAGTCTATGGAAAATCAAGAAAAAAAATTTCACTATCAGATTGGTTTTTAAAATCACATTTTAAAAATGAACCAACTATGCCGGGCTCATTATTGATTGAAGCTATGTTACAAACAGTAGTTACTATCATTTATTCTGATGATAAATTTAAATTTAAAAGGTCTCTAATTGTTAAAACTCAAACTAGTTTTTTTAAAAAAATTGATAAATCAGGAATAATTATAATTAAGGCAAAAATTTTAAAAAAAACAAATAATTTCATTCTAGCAAAAGCTGAAGTTCATTTTAAAAATCAGAAAATCTGTGATGGAATTTTCCACTACATTAATGTGTAAAAATGAAAAATAAGATAAGATACATTTCTCCTCGTAATTTTAAATCAATGGTTATCGAAAAAAATAATCGTCAAGGTTTTTCAATTAATTTGAAAAAAACAAATCTTACAAATTTAAAGAAAGGTGATGTTCTGATAAAAAATTCGTATTCGTGTATCAATTATAAAGATATTCTTATTTGTAAAGGTAATCCAGGACTAGTAAGAAAATTTCCACATATTCCTGGAATTGATTTTTCAGGAATTGTTATTTTTTCTAAAAGTAAAAAATTTAAAACCGGCGATAAAGTCGTCTCAATAGGTCAACCAGTTGGTGTCAAAACCCAAGGATGTTGGTCAGAATATATAAAGCTTTCAGATAGATGGATAGAGAAACTACCTAAAAATATTTCTTTAAAAAATTCTATGATTTTTGGAACAGCAGGTTTTACAGCCATGTATGCAATATTAAGACTTATCGAGAGCGGTATTAAAAAAAAAACAAATTCAATTTTGGTCACTGGGTCTTCTGGAGGAGTAGGTTTATTTTCAATTTTGATTCTCTCCAAAATAGGTTTTAAAGTTACTGCTTTAACGAGACATGCCAATGCAGAAAAACTTTTAAAGTCTATCGGTGCTTCAGATATTATTTTACAAAAGGAATTGGATAAACATATTTTGTTGCCACTTCTTAATTCAAGATTTTCCGCAGTAATCGATAATTTAGGTGGACATGTTTTATCTAACGCATCAAAACTTCTCATCAATGGTGGAAAAATTATCTCTGTAGGAAATGTTTTAAGCAATAATTCAAATATAAGCATTTTGCCTTTTATATTGAGAAAGATAGAAATGATTGGAATTAATACTGAAACAGCACCTAGGGCCACTAGAAATCATATTTGGAGAGAGCTGGCAAAGATCCAATCAAATAAATTAAAAAAGATATTTAAAACACATAAATTTAAAGATTTAAATCTTCTTATCAAAAAATTAATAAAAAATTATAGCGGTGGAAGAAGAATAATCTCTTTTAATTAGATTAAAACTTTTTTAATGCTTAGCAAAATCAAAATTTTTTTAAGACTTTTATTAAAGACTAAATTTAAGATCCTTAAAGAAAACGAAAAAAAATACATAATTTTTGATAGAGAAGGCAGTAGTAATATTTCTAAACTTTTACCTCATGACTCATATTTTATTTTAGATACACGAAGCGAAAACCTGAAGAATGTATATTTGTCAAAATCTATTTTTCTAAATATATTTAAACATTTTTTTATACATAAAAAAAAAATATTTACTTCTTATTTAATAAGCGTAATTTCTGAAATTAAACCATCAATAATTGTTACTTACATTGATAATTCGTTTAAATTTTTTGAAATTTCAAAATTATTAGAAAAACAATATAAATTTATTGCCATTCAATTATCAGCCAGGTATGACATAATAAGATTTAAATTAGAATTTGAAAAAAAAATAAGACATGAAGACCTAACAAAATATTTTTTTATACCGCATTATCTTTGTTTTGGGGATTATGAAAAAAATCTTTATGAGAAAAATAAAATATTAGTAAAAAACTACCAAAAAATTGGTTCTTTAAAATTGATACAGGCGATGGATTATTTTAAAAAATCTAAAGAAAAAATAGAAAACAATAAATATGATATTTGTTTAGTTTCAGATGATGCGAGTGGTTTTAGTAAACACTTTAGTGAAAGTTCACTAGAAAAAGATTATGCAAAAATAGCTAGCTTTGCAATACAGTTTAGTAAAAAGTTTAATAAAAAATTTATCTTTATTTGGAAAAGATATCAAAATCATCCTGATCACATTAGAGAGTATGAATTTTACAGAAAACAACTAACAGATAATGAATTCAATTATTTATTAAATAATTCAATTCATAAAACTGATCAATTTTCTTCATATAAAGCTTTAATTGAAAGTAAAGTAGTAATAGGAGTATCTACAACAATGTTAAGAGAAAAACTATCTCTTAAAGGTAAGATCTTAACATGTAATTACACTAACCTTCCTCTTTTTAATTTTCCCAAAGATGGAATTTTTGTATTAAAAAAGTATGAATATAGTGATTTTGAAAATAAACTAAATTTTCTTTTAGAAATGAGCAATGAAGAATATTTTGATAAAATAAAAGAAGTAGCACCTTATATTATTAAATTTTATGATAATAATGACTTAGAAAGTGTAAAAAAAATTTTGAAATAGCATGAAAACCTTTATCAAACATTTTATAAATTCAATTTCTGTTTGTATTGATCTTAAAAGAAGAAAAAAAGGTAATTATTTCTTTTTAATAAATGTTTTATTTATAAGATTTTTTTATGCATTCCCTTGGATTAGAAATTTAAGAAAGCCCTTAATTAAAAAAGATTTTATAGAAAAAAAATTATTTAATAAAAAAATTTCAACAAATAATGTCCTACAAAATATGATACTAAAAGGACACAATAGTAATTTCAAATTAAAAAAAAGTCATTTAGAAATACTTAAAAAGGATATAAAATTTAAAAAAACAACTTTTGCATTCAAAGGAAATAAAAAAAATATTGAGAAGTTTAGTAACTCCTTAAAACCAGATGATAATTTAAATCATATTACCTCTAAAAGTAAAAAATTCGAAATTTCACATGTTGGATTAGAAGTTGATCTTAATAAAGCTAAAAAAATAAAACAATTTGCATGTTCTAAGTTTTTTATAAAAATAGCAAAGAGTTATTTTAATACTAGTAATTTTACAATCTCTGGACAGTGCTATATTTCAAATCCATTCAAAATAAACGAACAAGAAAAAAAAGATAACGCTCAATATTTTCACTACGACCTTGAATTTAAAAAATTTTTTAAAGTTTTTATTTACTTAAATGAGGTAAGTAAATATGGGGGACCTCACGTATTTGTTGAAAATTCTCATAACAAAAAAATTTATGAACATATTCTTGCCCAAAGAATAGATGAAAAACAAGTTAAAAATAATTATAAAAAAAACTCAATAAAAAAATTTTATGGTCCTGAAGGACACATTATTTTAGAGGATACATTTGGACTTCATAAAGGTGAGGTACCTACAATTAATACAAGATCTATGCTTATTCTTATCTATGGCATAAATCAAGGGATAAAGGATTATAATTTTTTCACTAAGCCCTAATCTCAAACTTTCCTTAAATAATTTAAAAAACGTTTACTTGCCAAAACGTCATACTTAAAAAAATAATCTTTTTCTATTTTTGCTGACTTTTGGAGGATCTTTTTTTTTTTAATTAGAGTAGTAAATTCTTTCGAATTAGTAGCAGTTGGTATTTCTTTATCTCGGTTAAAAGTTGGAATAAAATCTCTATGAAAAATTCTAAATACATTCTTGTTTTTAATTGCAGCCTCCAGACCAATCGAAGTATCTCCAAAAATAATAAAATTACTAAAGTTTAAAAGATCTCTTCCCTCAATTTTTTTTGGAATAATGAATTCATGTTTCAGATGTTTTCTGAAATAATCAAATGTTTTGCTTATCTTTAAAGGATGTGGCTTAAGAAGAACTACATAATTTGATAGATTTTGATCATTAAGAATTTTTACAAAAGATTTATAATCATTTAAACTAGTAAAAACTGTGATAATTTTTTTGTTTTTTGAAATATTTCTTGTTTCAAATGGTTTAATTATATTTTTTGATTTTGCATAAGGGCTTAATTCAATCTTTAAGGACCCTACAACGTGTACAGTTTTTCGACCAAAGATTTTTTTTAAAATTTTTGAATACTTCTCTCCCTGACAGAAAAAAATATCAGGCCGTGGTGATTTCATATTTAAATTTTTACCAGTGAATTCATTTTTTCTTATATTAAAAAAAAGATTATCGCTTGAATAGTTTGCATGATTTATACTTATTAAATTAGTTTTTTTATTATTAATTTTAGCAAAATAATAAATACATCTAGCTAGAGGATAAAATTCTAAATAACTTATAAAATTTTTACAATGAAAATTTTTTAGAAAATTTCCAGTTGAAATTCCGTTGATTAAAGAATTCTGAATACCTCCAAAAAATGAATCAACCAATTCTTTTTTAAGGGGATAACTACAATTTTTTCCAACAATATTATAATAACTTTTTTTATTTAAAAGACTAAAAACTTGAAAAAATTTTACCAATGTAAAAAAATAAATTTTTATAATTTCAGCAAAAGAAATATAATGATCTAAAAAAAAATATTTACATGGTGTTTTTTTTAAATTGTTTTTAAAAGTTATGATTTTTTTTATAAAAAAAAGATCTTCATTTAAGCTTATAAGGTAAGCATTTTTTTTTCTATTCTTAAAAGAAATTTTACCATATTGTCTATCGATAAAGTATTTTTTGTGAGTTACGAGATCTATACCAAATGAAAAAAAACAATTTTCGATTTCTTTAATATTTGCATCCTTTTTAAAAAAAATCTTTACATATAAATTAAAAATTAAACTTTTCACAAATTTCTTAAAAAGTTTAAATATTAATTTAAAGTAATTAATATTATTTCTGGTTATTTTCTTTTTATTTAAAACATTATGTAAATTGTAATACCAGCTGTCATCGTTAATATTATCTCTATCTACTAATTTAGTTGCCCACCATAAAGAAAAACCCTTGTACTTTAGATCCTTTAAAAATATATCTTTTAGTTTATTTTGAGATAGCCAATTAATGTAATTATTTCTTGTTTTATCCCAGGAGCTCATTTTCTTAATTTCTTATCTAGAGGGTGATAACCTTTTAAGTCATTTTTTAAAGGAATTTTGTTTATCCATTCAAAATATTTATGAATTCCATCTTTTAAACTAATGAATTGAAATTTAGGAAATATCTTCTTAAAGTATTTATTAGATGCATTCCAACCAAAAGAGTCACCTTTAGTATTTTTCCTTATTATAATTTTTGATTTTTTGACTTTCTTTTTACTATTTTCTAAAATTAAAATTTTCAATAAATCCTTTATCCGAGTTATCCTTCCTGTTGTTAGGTTAATAATTTCATTTTTTTTTAAATTTTTATTTCGAAGGGTTTGTACAAATATGTTTGCAACATCATCTATGTACTGAAAGTTTCTAAACCTGTTCAGAGATCCTTTTACTATTATAGGCTTATTTCTCCACAAATAATAAGAATAAATACTAATCATACCTTTTTTTAAAAAGTTAAGATTTTCTCCAGGGCCATATGTATTAAAAACTCTCAAAATAACTGTTTTAACTTTTGTTTTTTTTAGAACTTGTTTGATAAACATTTCTCCTGTGAATTTCGAGACACCATAAATAGAGTCTGGGTTTGTACTGGATTTCTCATTTATCTCTTCATTTATTTTTGAGCCATAAACCGCTACTGAGCTTGAATAAATTAATTGTTTAACCTTTAATTTTTTTGCTAGCTCAGCAATCATGTACGTTCCGTACCCATTAGAAAGATAATCAATTTTGGGATTGTCGTATGCACTTTCTCCTCCAGATTGAGCCGCTAAATGAAAAATTATATTAGGTCTCCAATTTTCAATTTTTTTTATAACGGTTGCATTGGTTATATCTCCTTTTATAAATTTACATTTTGGATTTACGTAAGGTATTCCGCCAACAGTACTAAGATTATCTACCACTAAAACCTTGTAACCTAAATTTATCAATTTTTGAGTTATATGTGCTCCTATAAATCCTGCGCCGCCTGTAACTAATATTTTTTTCATATTATTTATTTTTAAATAAAAACTCTGCAATTTTGAAATCTAAAGGTGTATCTATATCAAAACCTTCAATATCATTTAATAAATAAAAAAAGGGTTTCCTCCCTATAAGAGTTTTCTTATTTTTCATTAAATTTGTGGACAAGATATTTATTGCAAAATTTAATTTATAAATTTTCGGTAAGTCTTGGGAGTTCTGAGTTTTACCTATTTTAAAATTTAAAGGTTTGTTTTTATGGTATAAATATTCTTTTACTAAAGAAACTGTATTAAAACTATCATATTTTTTTTTATATTTACTAAATTTGTTAATTATTTCGTTATAATTTTTCTCGCTGACGAGGGGAGATGTACAATTAGTAAACATAATATATTGACTTTTAGTTGTTTTAGCAATGTATGACCAAAAATCACTATTTGAACATTTTGAACTTGCAAAATAATTTTCTCTTTTGAAATAATCAATTTTGTATTTTTTAGCAATTTTAATTGCTTTTTCTGAGTCAGTATTAATTATAATTTTCTTTATTCTTTTGATTTTTTTAAGTTTTTCGATTTTATATATAAGAAGGTTTTTCTTAAAAAATTTTCTAAAATTTTTATTTTTTACTCTTTGAGAGCCTTTTCTAACAGGTATAACAGCAGTTAAATCATTTATCATTTGAATAAAATAATTTATTTCTTTTTTCTAACTCTTTAATTCTTTTAGAAAAATCATAATTAAGTTTCACTCCGAAAATTTTATTATCCTTTCTATTCTTATATTTTAGCCATTCTATTTCAAACTCAAATATTTTTTTTAGGATCAAATTAAAGTTTTTTAAGCTATATTTATTTATTTTAAATTCTATATTCCTAGTTTCAGTACTATTTATTAATTTTGATTTAAAAAGACTATCCATAAATTTTTTTGATTTTGGAGTGACTGAACCTCCTACTTTAATTATTTTACTATTTTTTATTTTTTTAATATTCCTTTTCAGTAAGTTATAAAAATAAGGTGAGTCAACTTTGTCTTTCTTTAGATTAAAAGATCCCACTAAATCTGATCTCCCAATCACAACTCCTGAAAGTTTTGAGAAATATTTGCTTTTAATTATCTTGTCAAAATTATTGAAAGAGTTTTTACTTTCAAGGTTTACATATAATTTTTTTTTATAATTTTTGGGAATTGATTGAATGAATTTTTTTAAACCATATTCACTTTCAACCATTGGACTTACTATCCCGTCAACTTTTAGTGATACACAAAATATTATGTCGTTGATTGCTTCACAACCGCCGATTTTAACATTTAAATTCAAATTTGCTTTTTTTGTCAATTTTCGCATTAAAACTAAATCACTGAAATTTGCCCCCTCATCTTCAAGAGATTGCTTAACAGCAACAGCTCCAATTTTTTTTAAGAAATTTAATTTTTTTTGTAGGACCTTCATTTAGAAATACATATACTTTTAAATAATGTTGACAATTTATTTATATAAACGTAATATGTTCAAAATTTGAACATTAATGTCAATCAAAAAAACCTTTAAAATCGCGGTTACAGGTAAGTGCGGAGCATTTCCAAACCAATTTAATTTTAATTTTTAAACAATTTTTTACTAATTATTTATGTTAAAAAAAATCACTAATTTAGTCTTATTAGGCGCAGGTTACTCAGCAGATGAGGTTATTCCAATCATAGACAGTATTAAAAAAAAAAAAAAAATTTAAACTTAAAGCTATTTTAGATGATAACAAAAAATTTTTTAAGAAAGAAATAAATGGAGTGCCAATACATGTAGGTTTAGAAAATGCATACAAGTTTAAAAACTGTTCTTTTGTTTTTGCAATAGGCTCTTATAAAAATAAAAATCACAGAGAAAAAATTTTAAAAAAAACTGAACTAAAGATAGATAGGTTTCCAAATATTATTGATCCAAGTGTAAAAATTGAAAATAAAGTAAAACTAGGATATGGAAACATCATTTATCCATACAGTATTATTTGTTCTGATACTGTAATTGAAAATTTTTGTGTTCTCACTCATTATTCAATTATTGCTCATAAGGTTCAAATAAAATCTTTTACTACAATCGGATCGCGAACTTCAATTTTAGGTAATACTAAAATTGGAAAAGAAGTTTTTATCGGTGCAAATGTTCTTATTGGAGAAAATTTAAGAATTGGAAATTATTCAAGGATAATAATGGGTACACAACTATTTAAGAATTTAAAAAATAATCAAATGGCATTTGGGTCGCCTACAAAAATTTTAAATATATGAATATTGATAAAAAATTTAATCTACTTACAAAAAAAATAAAATTACCTAAAAATATTTTTACCCCAAATCTAACTTCAAAGTTAAGTATAGTTACGGCTCTTAAAAATATTGGAAGAAGTAGAGATGTATTAGATTTAGGTTGTGGGAGTGGAATAATAGGAATGTACATTTTAAACGAAAAAAAAAATATATATTTATATTGTTCTGATATTCAAAAAAATTCAGTTACAAATACCAGAAAAAATTTAAAAAATTTTAAAAACAAAATTCAAGTAAAACATGGAAGCTTATTTAATCCATGGAAAGGAATAAAATTTGACTATATAATAAATGATGTATCGGCAATCTCGGAAAAAATTGCAAAAATATCTCCATGGTTTAAAAATAAGATTCCTTGCAAGACAGGAGTTAATGGAACTAAACTTACAATATCAATTTTAGATAATGCTAAATATTATTTGAAAGCTAATGGGTGTCTTCAAATAGCAGTATTGAGTCTTTCAGACGTAAAAAAAATTATTAATCAAGCAAAAAAAAGATTCAAAAAAGTAAATGTAGAGGTAAAAAAAGCTTGGTTCTTACCTGATAAAATGTATAAATTTAAAAAGTTGCTCGTGGAGTTAAAAAAGAAAAAAGTAATTTATTTTGAGGAAAAATTCGGAAAAATAGTTTGCTATACATCTATAATAGTTTGTAAGAATATAAAATGAAAATTTCACAATTTAATAAATTAATTTTAAGATCTATTGAAGAAAAAAAAGTAAAGAATTTAAGTAAATTAGAATGGGACTCTTTAAGTCATCTTAATATTTTAACTGAGCTTGAAAAAAAATTTCCTAAAAAAATTACCTCAATAAAAGGTATAGCTGAACTCAACAATTATAGAAAATTAATCAATATTTTAACTAAAAAAAAAATAATTGAAAAATAAAAAGATGATAATAGGTGAAATAAGTTTGGGTTCAAAAAAAATTGATCTTCATTTAAGAAAAAATTTTAATGATCAAAAAAAATTTCAAAAAATTTACCAAAAAACAGGAATAAAAACTGTTTACGAAGCTAGTAATGAGGAAAATTCTTTAACTCTAGCAACAAAAGTAGGAAAAAAAATTTTAAAAAAAATTGATAAAAAAATTGAAAGTTTATTTTTTGTGTCTCAATCTCATATCTCTTCAATTCCATCTAGTAGCAGTTTATTGCAGTCAAAATTAAATCTAAGCAATGAATGTTTTACGATGGATATCGTACAAGGGTGTTCTGGATTCCCCTATGCTTATTTAACTGCAATAAATTTAATTAAAGGTGGAGCTATTAATAATTCTTTGATAATTTGCTCAGAAACTTACAGAAAATTCATAAGTAAAAAAAACCATACTTGTGGAACAGTATTTAGTGACGGAGCTTCAGCGTTTTTTTTAAATAAAAGAAATTTACCTAAAATTTTATCTAGTTACACATATTCTGACGGAGATGGAGCTAAAAACTTATGTTTAAAAAAAATTTCTAATAGCAGAAAAGAACTTTTTATGCATGGGAGTAATGTATTTACTTTTACAAATCAAAATGTTCCTTTGATAGTAGATAAACTATTAAAAAAGGCAAAATTAAAAATCACTGATATTGAGTATTTTATTTTTCATCAAGCAAGTTCAATAGTTTTAAGAACCTTGAGAGAAAAATTAAAGATTCCCAAAAAAAAATTTTATGATAATTTTAAAAATATAGGCAATACCGTTTCAAGCACGATACCTATAGCAATAATTGAATCCTACAAAAAAAATAAATTACCTAAAAAAAAACCAATATTAATTATTGGTTTTGGCGTGGGATATTCTGCTTGTGGAGGAATATTTATCTTTGACAATAAATAAAAATATAATAATTACCGGAACAAGTTCAGGTATAGGTAAAAAGCTAACACTTCAATTTTTAAAAAAAAATAATTTTGTTTGGGGCTGTTCAAGAAATAAACCAAATATCAATCATAAAAATTATAAACATTACATCGTAAACCTAGAAAATGTTTCATCACTAAAAAAATGGATAAATAAAGTAGTGTCAGAGTCTAACCGAAAAATCGACTTATTAATTTGTAATGCAGCTATTTTCAACAGATCTTTAAACATAAAAGAAAACTCAAAAAATATTTATAAAACAATAAATACTAATCTTTCTTCAAATATAATTTTGAGTAACCTCATATCAAAAATAATGATTAAAAATCAATCCGGAGTAATAATTTTTTTTTCATCAGTCGCTAGTATTATTAATCAGGAAGGAAGCGCTACATACGCGGCATCTAAATCTGGATTAGAAACTTTTAGTAAAATTTTGGCTAAAGAACTAAAAAAATTTAATATAAAAGTTCATACATTCAGGATTATCTATTTACCTTCAAGACTGTCTTCAGGATTAAAAATTTCGAGCATCAAATCTATTATGAAGAAATTTAAAACAAATATTTTTAGTTCTGAAAAAAAAATTTTCCATAAGATTGAAAAAATTACAGAAAAAAAATTAAATTTGAATACTGTTATATATGATAAAAAAAAAAATTATTAGGCGATTTAAGATAAAGGATTTAATAAATAGAAATTTTTTTAAAACTTTCATAGTTGCAGAAATTGGTATCAACCATGACGGAGATTTTAAAAAGTGTAAAAAATTAATTGACGTATCATCAAAAGCCGGGGCTGATGCTGTAAAATTACAAACTATAAATCCAAAAGAAAGTTACCATGAAAATACTAAATCTTTTAAAGCTTTTAAAAATAAAGATTTTTCACTGAAAGAGTTAATGCTTTTAAAAAAATTTGCTGAAAAAAGAAAAATTATTTTATTTTCAACGCCTGGGGATATTCCAAGTTTAGAAAAAATATCTAAAGCTGGCTTTAAGTTAGTTAAAATCTCCTCTGGATTATGCACAAACCTTCCGCTCATAGAAGCAACTGCTAAAAAAAAAATACCAATGATAATTTCAACGGGTATGACATATTTGGACGAGATCAAAAATGCAATACAGTCTGCAAAAAAATATAATAATGTTTGTGTAGGCTTGTTAAAATGCACATCTCTTTACCCTGCAAATGATACACAAATTAACTTAAACTCAATAAGAGCTCTAGAGAAGAAATTCAACATACCAGTAGGGTTTTCAGATCATACATTAGACGATCTTGCAGCATGCGCAAGTATTGCAAAAGGTGGAAAAATTATTGAAAAACATATTACATTGAATAAAAAACTTGGTGGAGCAGATCATAAAATATCTCTTAATCCACTCGAATTCAAAAAAATGGTTAAAAAAATAAGAAGAGTTGAAAAACTTCTAGGTAGTGAAAAAATATCTCCAACAAAAGAGGAAATAAGAAAAAAAAATACCACTCAGAGGTATATTTTTTCGAAACTTAAAATTACAAAAGGTAAAAAAATAAATCTTAATAATATTGTGTTTAAAAGATCTAACTTAAAAAAAAATAATGCTTTAAAAGCCCAAATGTTTAATAAGTATAAAAAAATTAAAGTAAAAAAAAATATTCAGAAAAATAATATTATAAAAAGTTCTTTTTTCTAAAATGTACTCTATATTAATTACTTCAGTTGGCGGTGGTTTAGCATGTCATTTGTTCTCAGCTATAAAAAGAGGAAAGTTTAAAGATCTAAGGATAGTAGGAGCTAATAATATTAAAAATATTCAAGCACAAAATATATTTGATAAGTTTGAAATATTGCCCGATCCTAATGATAAAATATTTTTACCGAAACTTATTAATATTATAAAAAAAAATAAAATTAAATTGATCATCCCAGGATCTGATGAAGAGGCATTAGCGATGTCAAAAAATAAAAATAAAATTGAGAAGAATTCATGCTTACTTGCTTGTGTAGATTTTAAGACACTTAACATATTCAATAATAAAATTATGACCTATGAAATTTTAAAAAAAAAAAAATTACCTGTAGCTAATTTTTTCCGAATAAATAATTTAAAAGAAATGAAAAAAAAATTGAAACTTTTTAATAAAAATGATTTTGTTATCAAACCTGCTCTTTCAAGGGGAGGTAGAGATATAATAGTTGTATCGAAAAAATTTAAAAAGATTGAAAAGAAGAACTTTGGAAGAGAAATTCATTTACCAAGAAAATTATTTTTTTCAAGGTTTATGTCAAAAACATATTTTAAATTTCCAGCGGTTTTAATGGAGAGACTTTTTAATCCTGTATACGATTTAGATATGTTGGGATTTAAAGGTAAGCCAATAAATGTAATTTCGAGAAGAAGACTTAATCCTAACGAACCAAATGAAGGTCATTTAATCCAAAAAAGATCAAATATTATTCGTATTGGTAAAAAAATAATAAAAGAATTTAATCTATCTTGGCTGTATGACTGCGACTTAATGATCGATAAAAAAGGTAATTACAAAATTATCGAAATTAATCCAAGGATGAGCGGCAGTGTTGCAGTCTCTATCGAAGCAGGTCAACCTATATTTGATAATTTAATAAGTCTGGCAAGAAAAAAACCTATTAAAAAAAGTCAAATTTTAAAAAGAAAACTAATCTTTCCTTACACAAAACTTGCAAAAGCATAAACATGAAAAATAAAATTAATGTTGAAGTTATTAAAAGTATAATAATTAAAATTAGACCAAATTTAAAAAAAAAATTGAGCCTTGATAAAAATCTCTTAATGGAAGGGTTGATTGACTCTTTTGATGTAATCCAGATTATCACAGAGCTAGAAAAACTTACAAAAAAAAAAATTAATCTTTCAAAAATTACAAAAAAAAATTTTTCCTCTCCCAAAAATATTTTAAAATTTTTAATAAAATGAAAATTTATACAAAACAAGATATTTACAAAACTTTAAAAAAAATAGGATTAAAAAAAGGAGACACTATCTTTGTTAATCCTGAATTTTTTAGATTTGGAATTTTAAAAGAAGCTAAAAATAAGAGGATTTTTTTCAACATATATTTAAATGTCATAAAAAAAATAATAGGTGCCACAGGCACTATTGCAGTTAATACTTATACTTTTAACACATTAAGGGATAAACAAACTTTTATTTATGAAAAATCAATCTCAACTAGTAGTGAATTTAGTGAGTTTGTTAGAAAACAGAGAGGATCAATTAGAAGCAATCACCCAGTTTTTTCCGTAACAGCTTTAGGAAAAAATAGAAAAAAAATTTGCTCTAACAATTCGTTGAATAATTATGGTTATAATTCTCCCTATCATAGACTTTTAAAACTGAATGCTAAGATAATTAACTTTGGCATTCCACCAGTGTTTAATCCAATACTTCATCATGCAGAATTTCTAATTGGGTTACCTATTTATTATAATAAATTGACAAAGGTTAAATATTTTAAAAAGAATAAAGAGATAAAAAAATTATACTCATCATCGGTTAGATATTCCTATGTAGACACAATTAAATGCCCAAAAAAAGCAAAGTTAATCAATTCAGAATTAATTAGAAAAAAGATTACTAAATACTCAAATCTTGGCGCATCAAAAGTGTATCTAACTAATTCCAAAAAATATTTCGATTTACTGATAGATAAATTATCTAAAAATCATTTTTTTTTATATCCAAAAAATATCAATTATTCTTTTTTTAAAAAAAACCAATATCCAGTAAAATGAAATATAATCTGGTAACCTCCACTCAAACCTACTTGTGGTCAAAAAATAACATTAATTTTTTGGTGGGTGATTGGTGTTTAACAAACGAAATTAAAAAAAAAAACTATCAATTTAAGTTTCAAAAATACCATGGAGAAAATAGGAAAAAATTAGTAAGAAAAATAAATTTTTTATTCAAAATATATCTTTATTTATTAAAAAAAATTACAAAAAGTTTAAATAAATATCATAAGGTAAGTTTTTCTGAAAAATATTGGGAAACACTTTTATCTAGATGGTTATGGCATTTTCTAATGTACACTTTCGATAGATGGGAGATTTTGAGATCATTAAAAAATAAAGAAAATATTTTTTTTACAAAAAAAGTTATTTACGATGATAAGAGTTTTATTAACAATAATACTCTATCTTTCATACGCAGCGCTCATGATCCAATTTGGAATAGTTGGATTTTTTCACAAATGATAAATTTTTTTCCTAAAATAAAAGTTTTGAAAAATAGAAAAAAAACAAAGACTATTAGAAAAAAAAATGAAAGAAAAAAAAAATTTGATGGAAAAAAATTTATTTTTGAAAATAATGATAAAATATTTATAAAAGATTTATATTTTGATAAATTTCTAAAAATTAAAATTAAAATCGGATTAAAAAATTTTAATTTTTTAAATTATTCAACACCAAATTATTATATACCAGGATTCAAAATTGGAAATAAAAGACTAAATTTTAAATTTCTAAATAGGAAAGAAAATAATAATTATCTTAATTTTTTAAATCAGATAATTAAATATCAGATTCCAAAAGTGTTTTTAGAAGGATTTAAACCCACTAATTCTTTACTAGACAAGCTTAATTGGCCAAAAAATCCAAAAGTAGTTTTAACTTCGATTTCACATTTAAATGATGATTTTTTTAAATTTTATATTGCAAATAAAAGACAAAAAGGATCAAAACTTTTTGTATTTCAACATGGTTGTGGCTACATATACGACGATCTTAATCTCGGACATATATTCGAGAGCAGGATTTCAGATAAATTTTTTACTTGGGGATGTCGTTCAAAACAAAAAAATATTCATCCTCTTTTTGTAACAACAACAGCAGGTAAGGTAATTAAAAAATCAAAAAAAAGAAAAGGTTTTATTATTCCATTATATGACTTTGCGAGATTTCCAAACAGACTTACTAGCTTTTTAAGAACTGGTAGCGATGTTAAAAATTATATATCGAATTTTGAGAATTTTTTATCTAATTTAAGAAAAGAAAAGATAAAACAACTCAAGATTAAATTTAGATTGGACGAAAAAAATTCGATAGTTTCTGAAGAGTTAAAAAAAAATATTTTAAAAAGATATAAACAAATAAAAGTTTATGATAATAAAAAACATTATATATATGAAGAGTCGATAGATTATAATTTAATAATTGAAACCTGTAACTCAACTAATTTTCTTGAATGTATTAGTTTAAATATCCCGATTGTTTTATTATGGAATAAGAATATCATTATTAGCAAAAAATATAAAAAATTTTATAAGGAGTTAGAAAAAGCAAGAATTATACATAAGTCTCCAAAATCACTTGCAGAATTTATAAACAAAAATGAAAATTTCGAGAAATGGTGGTATTCTGATAAGTTACAAAAGTCCTTAAATACGTTTAGAGAAAAAATTTGTAAAAACGAAAAATATCCTATCAATCATTTAAAACAAATCATTAATAATGCAAGATAAACTAAAAATTTTTCAATACTTAAAAGAAATAATCGGGCAAAAATATTACATCAGTTCATATTATATTCTTTTTTTTATGATCGTAGGAATGTTGTTTGAAATTTTATTTTTAAATAATCTTGTAATTCTTTTAGACCTTTTTACCTCAAATAATGATCAAGAGTCCAAATCTATAACGTTAATAAAAAAATTAATTGGAAGTGAAAATATAGAGCTTAAAGTTCTTGCTATTTTTATAGCGTCCTTTTTTTTAAAAACTATCTCAAATATTTTTGTTTCTTGGAGACAAGTAACTTACTTACATGACTCCGAACTTCATGTTTCTAAAAATTTTTTTAAAAACTATTTGAATTTACCTTTAATATTTTTTCAGAGAATTAATACTGCAAATATTTTACGTAAGCTTACACAAGAAATAGATAATCTTAAAATATTTATTTTTGCAGTTTTTACTCTTTCCCTTGAATTAATTGTCTTAATCGGCATAACTCTTTATCTATTAAATTATAACTTTTTAATATCGGTGGTATCAATATTTAGTTTTATAGTTTTTGCTATTTTATTAAATGAATTTCATAAAAAAAGATTTCTAAAGTATGGAAAAGATAAAATAGTTTTTCAAACAAAAAAGCTTAAAACAATTATCGAAGGTTTATCTGCACTTAGGGAAATTAAGATTAGAGGTAAGGAGGAAGAAACACTAGAAAATTTCTACAATAATATTTTTCAACTTCGTAGAATTGGAATAAATTCTTTAATGATAAGCAATCTTACAAGGCCTATCTTTGAAATTTTTTTGCTCACAATTATTTGTATATTTCTAACTTTTATTCTAATCAACGGTGGGTTAACGCTAAAAATTATACCTATTTTAGGACTTTACTTAGCAGCAAGCTATAGATTGGTACCATCTTTAGCAAAAATAGTTCAAAGCTTTCAGCACATACAACTTTTCTCTCCATCAATTGAAAATTTGTACAGAGATAAAAAAATATTCGATACCAATTCTGAGATAAAATTGAGCTCAGAAAGGCTTATATTTGAAAATGAAATACAATTTAACGACATTTCTTTTAGTTATGGTGATGAAAAAGAAAAAAAACAGATTTTTAAAAACTTCGATTTTATAATAAAAAAAAACGATTTTTTGGGTGTTGTCGGTAGAAGTGGTTCAGGCAAAAGCACCTTAATAGACATTTTAATAGGTTTATACAAACCTGAAAAAGGCAAAATTTTAGTAGACAATCAAAATATAGAAAAAAATATTAAAGGATGGCAATCAAATATAGGATGTGTTCCACAAGAGGTATTTATATTTGATGACACACTTAAGAAGAATATTGCTTTTGGAATAAATTCTTCTAACATCGATGAAAAAAGATTAAAACAAAGTATAGAATTCTCTTTCCTAAAAGAATTTACCGAAAACTTAGAAAATGGTCTTGATACTGAAATAGGTGAGAAAGGAGCTAAAGTTTCTGGAGGCCAGAGACAAAGGATTGGAATAGCTCGAGCAATATATAATAATCCTGATATTTTGATTTTTGATGAGTCAACTAATGCACTAGATAATTTTACAGAGAAAAAGATCTTAAACGAGATTCATTTGCTAAAAGGCAAAAAAACAATTATTTTGATTTCACATAAAAAAGAAAATTTAAAAAATTGCGATAAAATTTTGGATTTAGATGAAAAATATATTCAATAATAAGACAATTTTAATTACTGGTGGTACCGGTTCGTTTGGTCAAGCCTTTACTAAACATATTTTAAAAAAATATAATTGTAAAAAAATTATAATATTTTCGAGAGATGAAAATAAACAGTATCATATGCAAAAAAAATTCCCTCAAAAAAATATTCGATATTTTATTGGAGATGTTAGAGACAAAGAGAGATTAGTCATGGCGATGAGGGGTGTAGATTATGTTGTTCATGCTGCTGCACAAAAACATGTGCCCCTTGCTGAATACAATCCAATTGAGTGTGTAAAAACAAATATAGATGGTTCACAAAATATTATTATTTCTGCAATTGAATGCAAAGTTAAACGTGTTATAGCTCTTTCAACTGACAAGGCAACTAATCCGGTCAATTTATATGGAGCAACAAAATTAGCTGCAGAAAAATTATTTCTTTCAGCCCATTCATATGTAGGATCGCAGAATACAAAATTTGGTGTTGTAAGGTATGGTAATGTTATCAATTCTAGAGGATCTGTAATTCCACTTTTTAAAGATCATCTTAGAAAAAAAAATTCTCAAATTCCAATTACCCATCCTGAGATGACAAGGTTCTTCCAAACACTTGAGCAATCAGTCGAGTTTGTAATACGGTCATTATCCATGATTACTAATTCTGAGCTTTTCATTCCAAAAATGTATTCGCTAAAAATATTAGATCTACTTAAAAGCTTGGATCAAAAAGCCAAATATAAGATAATAGGTATAAGACAAGGGGAAAAAATCCATGAAGTTTTATTTTCGACTGAAGAAAGCAGATTCATTTTAGAAATAAAAGATTTTTACGTAATCTTTCAGAATTTAACTCATCTCAAATCTTTCAAATCATCAATCAAGAGTAAAATAAAATCAAAAATTAAAAAAATGGAAAATAATTTTTATTATACATCTAAAACTAATAAAGATTTTTTAAATTTAAATAAGATTAATAAAGTATTTGATTTAAATTAAAAAGAAGTCAAATTAAATGAATAATTATATTCCTTATAGTAAACAAAAAATTAGTAATAATGACATAAGATCAGTGGTCAAAGTTATGAAATCTGAGATGCTTACCCAAGGACCTCTAGTTAAGATTTTAGAAAATAAATTTACTAAATTAACCAATTCCAAATTCTCAGTTTGTGTTAATAGTGCTACAAGTGCTTTGCATGTAGCTTGTATGGCACTTGGTTTCAAAAAAAATGACATTCTTTGGACTACACCAAATACTTTTGTAGCATCATCAAACTGTGCACTGCACCTTGGTGGAAGAGTTGATTTTGTCGATATCGAATATGAGACAGGTAACATTGATGTGTCACTTTTAGAAAAAAAACTCAAATTTGCAAAAAAAAAAAAAATTTTACCTAAAATTGTAGTTCCTGTGCATTTTGCAGGTCTACCTACTCAACAAGATAAAATATTTAAATTATCAAAGAAATATAAATTCAAGATTATAGAAGATGCCTCACACTCGCTTGGTGCAAATTTTAAAAATAACAAAGTAGGAAGCTGCAAATGGTCTGATATTACTGTGTTTAGCTTACACCCAGTTAAAATAATTACCTCGGGTGAAGGAGGCGTAGCTACTACTAATAATAAAGAATTATACGAAAAAATGCAGATGTTTAAAAATCATGGAATAACAAAAGATAAAACAAGATTTTTTAAAAGAGTAAAAAATGAATGGTATTATGAACAACAACATTTAGGTTTAAATTACAGAATGAACGAGATATCTGCAGCTTTAGGTATCAGTCAATTAAAAAATTTAAAAAAATTTGTGAAAGAAAGAAATCAGATCGCACGATATTATGAAAAAAATTTAAATAAAAATCATCTCTTACTACCCTACAGAAATAAGAACTATTTATCGTCTTACCATCTATTTATTATTAAGATTAAAGGAAAAAACTATAAAAAAATTCAGAGAAAATTATTTAACTTTTTAAGAAAAAAAAATTTTTATGTGCAAGTTCATTATCTCCCAGTACACCTACAACCTTATTATCAAAAAAAGTTTAAATTTAAAGTTAATTCTTTCCCTAACGCAGAAAAACATGCTAAGAGTTCTGTATCAATACCAATATATCCTGGATTATCTAAAAAAAATTTATACAAATTAAAAAATCTAATTAATAATTTTATAACTTCTAATGTTTGAAAAGCATAAAAAGGTTTTAGTAGTTGCAGCGCATCCTGATGACGAAGTTTTAGGTTGTGGTGGAACAATTAGAAAATTTACAAAAAAAGGTGCAAAAGTAAAAATTTTATTCATAAGTGACGGAGAAACTTCTAGAAAAATAAAAAATGAAAAAAGAAATCAAAAAATTAATTTAAGAAAAAAAGCAGCCATCAAAGCTGCCTCAATTTTAAAAGCTGATAAGCCGATTTTTTTAGATTATCCAGACAATCAATTAGATAAATTTCCCTTATTGAAATATGTAAAGGAGTTAGAAAAAATTATTTTTAAGTTCAAACCAGATTTAATTTTTACACATAGCTATTCTGATTTGAATATAGATCATAAAATTACCAATAATGCTGTAATTACTGCGACAAGACCAATTGGAAAATTTGTTAAAACAATTTTATTTTTTGAAATTCCATCTAGTACTGAGTGGAATTTTACAAATGATAAAAAATATTTCAGGCCTAATTTGTATTGTAATATAAATGATACTGTAAAATCGAAAGTTGAAGCGCTTAAGCAATACAAATCTGAATTGAGAAAATGGCCACATCCCCGGTCTCTTAAAGCTATAAACTTAAGCCTAAAGAAAAATGGTTCAGTTATCGGATGTAATTATGCTGAAGCATTCGTAGTGGGCAGAATTATTACATAAGAAATTTAACTTTGAAAAAATCTGTAAAAAAGAAGTTGGTCTTAGGTACCGCGAATTTTGGAAAAAAATATGGAATAAGAAAGCTTAAGAGTAAAAAAAACTATTTAATACTTAAAACTCTAGTAAAAAATAACGTAAATTGGCTAGATACTTCTGGAGCATACACTAACTCAGAAAAAATAATTGGAAACAGCAGATTAAATTTTAATATTATTTCAAAAAATCATTTTAATTTTTCGCATAGTTTACCTAAAAAAAAATTACAAAAAAAAATTAAAAAAATAATTGAAAAGTCTTTAACAAATTTGAAAAGAAAAAAAATATATGCATTTCTTATTCAAAAATCTGGTGTATTACTAAGTAAAAATGGAGAACAGATTTACGAGATATTAAAAGAATATAAAAAAGAAAAAAAAATATTAAAAATTGGTGTATCAACTTATAATTTTAAAGAATTAAGAAAAATCATTAAAAAATTTAAAATTGATATTGTTCAGGCTCCTTTTAACATTGTAAATGATGAATTAACAAAATCTGGAACATTAAACTTCTTAAAAAGAAAAAAAATTGAAGTGCATGTAAGATCTATTTTTTTGCAAGGAATATTGTTAGTTAAATCTAAAAAACTTCCAAAAAAACTTAATTTTTTAAAACAGCACTGGATCTTATTAGAAAAATTTTATAAAAAAAATTCTCTTACACCTATCGAAACATGTCTAAGATTTGTACTCTCATTTAGGAAAATTGATAAAATTGTGTTTGGTGTGGATGAGGTAAATCAGCTAAAGCAAATTTTAAAATCAAGAATAAATAGGGTAAATTTACCATTCCCGAAAATTGAATTAAAAAATAAAGATATTTTAAGCCCAATTTTTTGGTCAAAATTAAAATGAAGACAATTATTTTTCGAGTAGATAGTTCTGATAGACTTGGCTCTGGTCATGTATTTAGATGTGTGAACTTGGCACGTCATATTAATAAAAAAAAATTTAAAATTTTATTCGTTTGTAAAAATTTTAGAGGAAATTTTATTGATTATATCAAAAAAAATAAATTTAAAGTTTTAATAAATAGAAAATTTTCAAATTATCCAAAAAAAAAGTTATCTTTAAAAAGTCAAATTCAAGATGCAAATTTTATAATAAAAAAAAATTTAAAAAAAATTTGCCTAGTAGTTGTAGACCAACCACAATTGAATTTTGAATGGCGAAAAAAAATAAAACCTTTTTGTAGTAAAATATTTTTGATTAATGATATTCATAATGACAAAAAATATTGTGATTTTCATTTAAATCATAACCTTAACAAATTTAAAAATAAAATCATTAATGACAATAAAACTCTTTTACACGGAATTAAATATTTATTAGTAGGAAAAAATTTAAAACTTAAAAAACGTATCATAAAAAAAAATCAAAAAATATTTGTATATTTAGGTAGCGTCGATAGCAAACAAGTTACTCAAAAATTAGTAAATTTTATGAAAAAAAGAGAACTAGCCGATTATAAATTTTTTGTAATGATAGGAAGAAATAATAAATTTAAAAAAAATATTAGATTTAATACCACATATAAAAATATTGCTTATTTAAAAGATAACATCGTTAATTTTCAAAATTTTTACAGTAAAATAGATGTCGTCATTTCTGCAATAAATACAACAATGTATGAGCAACTTAAATATGGATTTAAACCGATTGTCGTTGCTCAAAACAAATTCCAACTAAAAATAGGGACTGAATTACATAGAAAAAATTATGTTAAATTAATTAATTTGAATAACATTAATACGAATAAATTGAAAAATATGATTGATAGGCATACAAACTTCTTTTCTCAGAAAAGCAATTCTTTAAGTATTCTTAAAGAGAACTCTGTGAAAAACATTGCAGAAATTATTCAAAGGGGTATTTATTAAAAATGAAAGTAATTTTATTATTACAATCAAGATTAGGATCATCTAGATTGCCCAAAAAAAATTTTATTCCAATAAGAAAAAAGAAAGAGCCTTTAGTTGAACTAGTTTTAAAAAGAATTTCTTTAGCTAAAAAAATAGATAAAGTAGTTGTTGCAATTCCAAAGATCAAAAAAGACGATTTGCTTTACAAATTTTTGAGAAAAAAAGGCTATTCGGTTTTTCGAGGTGAAGAGACAGATGCTTTAGATAGATTTTTCAATGCAGCAAAAAAATATAAAGCAGATATTGTTGTAAGAGTTACGTCTGATTGTGCATTAATTGACCCAAAATTGATAGATAAATGTGTAGACGTTTTTCTAAAAAAAAAGCCAGACTATTTATCAAATAGATTTAACTTAGATAATAATATTAAAAAGTATTCTTGGGCTTACCCAGACGGATTTGATACAGAAGTATTTTCTTTCAAGCTTTTAAAATATGTTCAAAGAAATCACAAAAAAATCCATAGAGTTGAGGGCGGTGTAATCACCCCATTTTTTAAGCAAAATCCTAAAATGAGAAAAAAATTTGTTTTAGTAGGATTAAATTCACCAAAATTATTAAAACAATATCCACAACTTTCAATTGATACAAAAAAAGATCTAGCTCTAGTAAAAAAAATTTATAAACATTTTTCTCCGTCTATTAATTTTTCTTGGACGGATGTTGTAAATTTTTTAAATTTAGAAAAAAAAGAAGTTAGGGAAAACGGGCAGATTTTGTGGCGTAAAGCCAAAAGTCTTATTTTGAACGGCAACATGTTAGTTTCCAAAAACCCAGAAATTTTTTTACCTAATAAATGGCCAACTTATTATAAAAAAACAAAAGGCTGCAATGTTTGGGATTTAAACAACAGAAAATTTCTTGATATGTCTTTAATGGGAGTGGGCACAAACATACTTGGATATTGTAATTCGGAGGTAGATAAAGCAGTAAAAAAAACTATCCAAGATGGAAATTTATCTACTTTAAATTGTCCCGAGGAGGTAGAACTTGCGGAAAAATTAGTTGCTTTGCATCCATGGTCAGACAAAGTAAAATTTGCAAGAACTGGTGGCGAAGCGAATGCAATAGCGATGAGAATAGCCAGGGCTAATACAAAAAATCATAATGTAGCTTTTTGTGGCTATCACGGCTGGCACGACTGGTATCTTTCTTCAAATTTAGTTGATAAAAACAATCTTAACAAACATCTTATTCCAGGACTTGATCCCGTAGGAGTGCATAAAAAATTAATTAAAACTAGTTTCGCATTTAATTATAACGACATCACACAGTTGCAAAAAATTATATCAAAAAATGAAATCGGAATAGTTAAGATGGAAGTTTGTAGAAGTTCTAGACCAAATTTAAGTTTTTTAAGGAAAGTAAGAAGTTTATGTAGTAAAAAAAATATTATTTTAATTTTTGATGAGTGTTCATCGGGATTCAGGGAAAATCTAGGTGGATTACACCAAAAATATAAAATTGAACCAGATTTAGCAATATTCGGAAAGGCGTTAGGTAATGGCTACGCTATAACAGCTGTTTTGGGCAAAAAAGAAATAATGGACTCAGCAGACAAGTCATTTATAAGTAGCACTTTTTGGACTGAAAGGATTGGCCCAACTGCAGGTATTAAAGTTTTGGAAATAATGGAAAGAGAGAAGACATGGAATAAAATTACTTTTCTTGGAGAGAGACTTATTAAAATTTGGAAAAAATTATCATTCAGACACAATTTAAAAATAGATATTTTTGGAATACCTTCACTTGCTAAATTTAGTTTTATAAGTCGTGATGCTCTAAAATATAAAAGTTACATTACCCAAGAAATGTTAAAAAAAAATATTCTTGCTTCTAATGGAGTATATATGAGTTCCTCTCATAATATAAAAATTTTAAAAAAGTATGAAGAAAATTTAGATAAAATTTTTTATGATATTTCTGAATGCGAAAAGGGTAATTTACTGATTGATAGCTTACTTAAGTATCCAGCAAGTCGTGTACCATTTGGAAGAGTAAATTAAAACTTCATCAATTTTATTTAAACATGTCAAAAAAAATAAAAATATTAATTGCAGGGGGTACAGGCTTTATTGGCTCATTTCTTGCAAAAGAGTGCTTAAAAAAAAGATGGCAGGTAGATATCTTATCAAATAAAAAAATATTTAAATCAAAAAAAAACAAAAAGATAAATTATATAATATGTGACATTTCAAATTTCAAAAAATTGAAAAGAAAAATAAAACCGAATTATGATTATGTTATTAATTTAACCGGTTATATAGAACATACCTCAAAAAAGAAAACATTTCAGGTTCATTATAACGGATGTAAAAACTTAGCTAATATTTTTAAAAATAGATTTCCAAAATCATTTGTTCAAGTTGGATCAAGTTTAGAATACGGTAAATTAAAGAGCCCACACAAAGAAAACAATTTTGTAAAAAAAATCAATCTTAAGACTAATTATGCATCAGCAAAATTTTTAGCGACCAAACATATTTTAAATCTTTGTAAGGAAAATAATTTTCCTGGTGTGATCATAAGATTTTATCAAGTGTATGGTCAAGGCCAAAGAAAGGAAAGAATAATACCGTTTATAATTGATTCTTGTAAAAAAAATAAAAAGTTTCCTTGTTCTTCTGGAATTCAATCTAGAGATTTTTTATACGTAAGCGATGCAGTCAATGCCATATTTAAAATATTTAATTCAAAAAAAAAAATTTATGGTGAAATATTTAATATTGGTTATGGTAAAGCAATTCAAATTAAAAAAGTTATACTTTTAATTAAAAAAATTGTAAAAAAAGGAACACCTATGTTTGGAAAAATAAAGTTAAGGAAAGAGGAGTCTTTAGTTTTTTTCCCAAGTATTGCTAAAGCAAAAAAAATATTAAATTGGAGACCAAAAATAAGTTTGAATAAAGGAATTAAACTAGCGATTAGAAACTAATATGAGTGCTATAATAAGAAGTGCAGTAATTTTATGTGGCGGAAAAGGCACAAGATTAGGAACCTTAGGAAAAAAAACTCCTAAATCTTTGGTTAAAATTCATAATTATCCGATACTTTGGTTTATCTTAAAAATTTTAAAAAAAAATAAATTTAATCACTTCATATTGCCAGTTGGATTTCAAGGTAAAAAAATTAAAAAATATATCTCTTCTCACAGAGAATTAAATAAACTTAACATTGATTTAGTCGATACAGGCAAAAATACATCAATAGCAAAACGGATCTACCGCATTAAAAGAAAAATAAGTTCTCAAAACTTTATTTTAGTTAATGGGGATGCAATATTTAATTTTGATCTAAATAAAATTTTTAACAATCACGTAAAAAAAAAAAATGATATGACTTTTATAGGATGTGAAGCGAAATTAAATTTTGGAATTGTGGGAAAAATAAAAAATAAAATTGTAAGTTTTGAGCGAGACGTTGATTTTAATTCTATAAAAAAAATAAAGAATAGTAATTTTTTAGGTTATGTTTATTCTGGTATATCAATAATGAATAAAAAGCTCCTAAAAAAAAATTTCAAAAATTTTGAAAATTTTGAGAAAAGTTTTTACCCTCCAATTATAAAAAAATTCAAAACAAATTTAGAACAAATTCAAGGGTTTTGGAGTTCTATAGATAATGTAAAAGACATGGAGGATCTTAATAAAAAAAAAAATATGAAAAAATACAACGCGGTTAAAAAACTAAAAAAACAGATTAAAAATTATTGAAGATATGAAAAATTTTTGGAAAAATAAAAAAGTTTTAATTACTGGGCACACAGGCTTTAAAGGTAGTTGGATGACTTTAATTCTTAAATCTGAAGGTGCAAAAGTATTTGGGTATGCGTTAAATCCAATCTCTAAACCAAATTTTTTTGATGGACTGAGGCTAAAAAAATTTACTGACATGGATATTAGAGAAAATATAGAAAATGTTATAAAAATTAAAAATGTTTTAAAGAAAGTTAAACCAGATATAGTTTTTCATTTAGCTGCACAGTCAAGTGTGCTCGTAAGTTATCTTTCACCACTAAGCACTATCAAAACAAATGTTATTGGTACAATTAATGTACTTGAAGCAATAAAAAATTGTACAAGTGTTAAATCAGCAATAATTGTGACAACAGATAAAGTATATCTAAATCAGGAAAAGAAAAAAAAATTTAAAGAATCAAATCATTTAGGCGGTTATGATATTTATAGTGGCAGTAAAGCTTCTTGTGAAGTTTTAACTCATAGCTACTTAAATTCTTTTTTTAAAGAAAGTGATTGCAATATTGCAACTGTTAGATCAGGCAACTGTATCGGTGGAGGAGACTGGACTAAAGATAGAATAGTTAAAGATTGCGCTGAAAAGTTTATATTTAATAAAGATATTACAATTAGGAGTCCGCGTGCTTCAAGACCTTGGCAACACGTAATGGAACCTATTTTTGGATATCTAAAATTAGCAGAAAAACTTTACAAAAGTAAAAAATTCATAGGCCCGTGGAATTTTGGGCCGAATATTAAAAATAATTTGACAGTCTTAGAAGTAGCAAAATTTGGAAAAAATTTAATGAGATCAAATTCTAAAATTAAGTTTACAAAATCAAAATTTTATGAGTCTGAGCATCTTTCACTAGATAGTTCTAAATCAAAACTATTCCTTAATTGGAAAACTTACTTAAAACCAAAAGAAGCTTTAAAATTAAGTTTTGATTGGTATTTATTATATTATAAAAATAAAAATATTAAAAAAATAATTGAGTTTACCTTTGAACAAATTCAAGATTACAAAAAAAGATTTATTAAATAATGGAAAAAATCAGACTTTTTAAACCTTCAGTTGGCGGTGAAGAATTAAAAAACATTAGAAAAGTATTTAAAGCATCGTGGCTTGGATATGGTGCTTTGGTAAATACTTTTGAAAAAAAATTTGCGAAATTTATTGGAACTAAATTTGCTGTAGCAGTAAATTCTGGCACTGCTGCATTACATCTTGCTTTACTTTGTAAAAATTTCAAAAAAAATAAAAAAGTTTTAGTACCCGCAATAACATTTAGCGCAACAGCCGCTGCTCCATTATACTGTGGTTTATCACCAAAATTTGTTGATGTTAATAAGGAAGATTTAACAATTGATTTTGAAGATTTAAAAAAGAAATACTCTAAAGATTGTGTAGCGTTAATTTGTGTGCATATGGGAGGTCATCCTGCCCAAATGGAGAAAATAAGACCATGGGCCAAAAAAAAAAAATTATTTTTGATTGAAGATAGTGCAGAAAGTTGTGGTACTTTTTATAAAGGTAGAAAATTAGGAACATGGTCAGACATTGCATGCTTTAGTTTTGAAGAAAAAAAAATAATCACAACAGGTGATGGTGGGATGATTTGTCTAAATGATAAAAAAATGTATGAAAAAATCAAATCTTTAAGTTTTCATGGATGGAATAAAGATCCTTGGTCTAGACATAAAAAAAGTTTTTTAAAAAAAAAAGAGTTTACTAAACATTGGTTATATGAAATTGAAAATCTTGGTTATAAATATAATATGAACGATTACATGGCTGCGTTAGGATTAGCTCAACTAAAAAAAATAAAATTATTTAATTTAAAAAGAGAAAATATATTGAAAAAATATCTGAAAGGTATTAGAAATTTAAAATATATAAAACCAACTTATCCATATTTATTAAAAAATTCTTCTTATTGGCTTTTCTCTGTAAATACAAAGTTTAGAGATCAACTAATAAACTTCTTAAAAGACAAGAAAATTAGTACCGCAGTTCATTTTGTGCCTCTTCCTTTGAATAAAATTTATAAGAAATACAAAAACAAAAATCTTAAAAATTCAATGAGTGTATGGAAAGAAATAGTTTCCCTGCCTTTTTATCCCGATTTAGATGATAAAAAAATAAATTATATTATAGATTGTTTAAAAGTATTTGATAAAAAAATAGAAAATGGAAAAATATAAATTAGCATATCAAACAATTGATAAAAAAGATTATCGAAATATGTCGAGTTTTCTTAAAAAAGGGAAACACTTAACACAATCAAAAATAACAAAAAAATTTGAAAAAAATTTTTCACAATTTATTGGCCAAAAATTTTCGACATTTGTAAATTCTGGATCTTCAGCTAATTTATTAATTGCTCAAACTTTAATAGAGGGTAATTTTCTCAAAAACAAGATAGTTGTACTTCCATCAGTCTCATGGTCGACTACTGTAAGTCCTTATTTACAACTTGGATTTAAGGTAATTTTATGTGATTGCGATAAGATAAATTTAGGGGTTTGTCCTATTCAACTTGAGAAAATCTGTAAAAAGTATAATCCAGGCTTAGTCGTAGTTGTTAATGTTCTTGGTCACAGTAATGATTTCAAAAAGATTAATATTTTGAAAAAAAAATATAATTTTAAACTTGTCGAAGACAATTGTGAAAGTCTTGGTAGTTACTCTAAAAAAAAATTAGGCTCGTATGGTATTGCCTCATCTCACTCTTTTTATTATGGCCACCATATCTCAACCATCGAAGGTGGTATGGTTTCTTCGAGCGATAGAAAATTTTATAATATTTCATTAGCAATAAGATCTCATGGATGGGCAAGAGATGTAGAGAAACCGTTTAGAAAAAAATTAGAAAAAAAATATGGCATAGATGAATTTAAATCTCTTTATACCTTTTATTTTTCGGGTTTTAACATAAGATCAACTGACTTTAATGCAAATATAGGAATAGGACAATTAAGGAAGATAAAAAAAATTTCATTAATCAGACACAAAAACTATTTAAGATATAAAAATAATTTAAAAAGTTTTTGGGCACAGAATAGTAATTTGAAATTAACTTCAAGTTTTGGTTATGCAACTTTTGTTAAAAATAGACTTAAAGTTTTTAATTATCTTAAATCTAAGAGCATTCAATCAAGACCTTTGATTTGCGGCAATATGGGTCAACAACCATTTCTAAAAAAGAAAATTAAGAACCCACTAAAATTAAAAAATGCTAGATTTATTGACAAACATGGTCTTTACCTACCTAATCATGCCAACTTATCCTTTAAAGATATAGATTTTATTTGCGATCAATTAAAAAAAATCGCTAGGCCTATTTTTTATTAAAAGTGTTAATTTCAATCTGCATACCTACCTATAATAGACCGTATAGTTTATTGAATTGTTTAAATTCCTTATCGCTTCAAACAAAAAAAAATTTTGAAGTTTGCATTTCAGACAATTGTTCCAAGACAAATATTAAAAAATTAATAGAACCATTTAAAAAAAAATTAAATATAAAATTTAAAAAAAACAAAAAAAATTTAGGTTTTGCTATTAATGTTTTAAATGTATCACAAATGGCTAAAGGTGATTTTATATGGTTTCTTGGAGACGATGACCTTTTAGTAAAAAATGCTATTGATAGTTTAACAAAAATATTAGAAAAAAAAAAAAATTGTGAATTTATTTGGATAAATTCATTTCACTTAGACTCTAAATTTCTTAAAAAATATCCCTATCCTTTTAACACAAAAAATTTACCTTCGAGTATGACAAAGCATTCTAGTCAAACTAAGAGTAGAGAATTGCCTTTTTTTGATCTTATTGACAAAAAAATATCTTTTGATTTCTTGTTAGGGATTTTTGTTTGTGCTTTTAAAAGAGAAAAATGGAATGAAAATATAAAAGTTGCTAATCTAAATTTAATGAAAGATGTAAAGCCCTGGTCAAATTTTGAAAACACATGTTTTTTTATAAAAATATTTTGTGAGGCATTTTCTAATTCAAAAGCTTATTTATGTGCCAAGCCCCTTAGTGTTAGTTTATATGGAGTAAGAGAGTGGAGCAATTTGTATCCATTTATTGAAATTGTGAGAATTCCAGAGGCACTAGATTATTATAGAAGCAAAGGTTTAGGCTTTTTTAAATATATATCAGCTAAAAATTTTGCTTTAAGAAATTTTTTTAATTATTTTGTAAAGATTTTCATTAATGGAGATAAAATGGGTTTTAAATATATTAATTTAAGGAGACATTTTTTTTCTAATTTAATTTATCCAAATGCTTGGTTTTCAATATTATATTATATTAATAGACGATTAAAACTTTTTACAAAGAAATTTTAAGATGAAAATACACGATGTAAATATTACTCCACTGAAAATTATTTCCGATGAAAGAGGTAAAGTGATGCATATGCTTCGTTCAGACAACAAAATTTTTAAATCTTTCGGAGAAATTTATTTTTCAACAATTTTTCATAAAGCTATTAAGGGTTGGCATTTACATAAAGAGTCTTTTTTAAATTATGTTTGTGTAAAAGGAGAAGTAAAGCTAGTTTTATTTGATGATAGAAAAAATAGCCAGTCTAAAAATGTCTATCAAGAGATTATACTTTCGACCTCAAATTACTCTTTAGTTACAATTCCACCAAATATCTGGAATGGTTTTAAAGGTTTAGATCAAGGTGAGTCCATAATAGCTAATTGTCTTACAATGCCACATAATGAAAAAGAGATGGTTAGAAGAGATCCTTTTGATAAAAATTTCAATTATACTTGGTAGAATGACAAAAAAAAATATAGTTGTGATTTTAGCTGGTGGATATGGAACTAGATTATCCGAATATACCAAAAGAATACCTAAGCCTATGGTTAGAGTTAAAGGTAAACCAATTATTCAACACATAATCAATCATTATAAAAAATTTGGCTTTAAAAATTTTTTAATCGCAAGTGGTTATAAAGGAGATGTAATAGATAAATACTTTAAGAAAAATTCAAAAAATTTAAATATAAATGTTGTAAATACAGGATTAAACACAATGACTGGAGGACGGATTAAAAGGTTGAGAAGTTATATTAAAAACGAGAAATTTCTGTTAACTTATGGCGATGGATTATGTGATTTAAATATAGATAAATTATTTAAATTCCATCAAAGAAGTAAAAATATTGTCACACTAACCGCTGTGAGGCCGCCAGCTAGATTTGGGGCAATTAAAATAAAGGGTTCAAAAGTAAATTATTTTAAAGAAAAATCTAGTTTAGATGAAGGTTGGATTAATGGTGGTTTCTTTGTTATTGAACCGGAAATTTTTAAATTTCTTAAGGGTGATACAACATATTTAGAGAAAGAACCATTACAAAAACTTAGCAAAATGAAAAAGCTTGGTGCTTTTAAACATAAAGGTTTTTGGCAATGTATGGATACAGAGAGAGATAAAATAATTCTAGAAAAATCAATTAGTCAGAAAAAATATAAAATTTAAATGAAAAAAATTTTATTTAAAGTATTTATTAAACTTATTTATTTAGCACCACCGAATTTAGCATGCATGCTAAATAATATAAGACAAAAAATAATGAAAAGGGATATTAAATTTTATTTTGATAATGAAAAAAAATTATACAAAGTAGTAGAAAATAATTTTACCATGTTTTTTTATGATAAGATGAGAGGCATGAATACATATTCCTACGGAATAATTAATAGAGCTCGCTCTTTAGCTAAAACTTACTTTATAGATAAGATTGAATTTAAAAAAAGAGATTACGTGATTGATTGTGGGGCAAATTATGGAGATATCTTCAATTTTTTTGACAAAGATCTTGAGATTAATTACGTATCATTTGAGCCCTCACCCAAAGAATTTAATTGTTTAAAAATGAACTGCCCAAATCAAAAAAATAATGAATATGCTTTAGACAATGTAGTTGGAAAAAAAACATTTTTTTTAAAAACTGATACCGGTGACTCCTCTCTTATAGAACCAGCTGGAGGATTCAATGAAAAAATTAAAATTAGCACTATAACTTTGGATGAATATATAGCAAAAAATAATATTAAAGAAATAAAGCTTTTAAAAATAGAAGCAGAAGGAAACGAGCCAGAGGTACTTCAAGGTTCAAAAAATTCTCTTAAATTAATAAAATTTATTGCTATCGATGGAGGCCCTGAAAGAGGTTTGAAAAAAGAGACAACCATTGAATTTGCTAAAGATTATTTAGTTAAAAGTAATTTTGAAATGATTCACTTTAATTCAAGTAAAAATGAGGTTAAAGGATTATTTAAAAACATTTCTTAATTGAACATGAAAATGAAAAAGACAATTTTTTTAGTTTTATCATGCTTTTTATTCTTAATTATATTTGAAATTTTTAGTTTTTCTGTAATTAAATTTTACTCGATATTAACAACAAAAAAAGTAAGTTCTGAGTCGACCGCGAAGTACAGTTATATTGAAACTTTAGATATTCAGGAAGATAAGAATTACTCTGCGTTTTATGGATGGAGAGGTTTTTATAGTGATGATAAATATAAAGTAAGACAAACTTCAATTAACAGTAATTGGAATAAAAAAAGTCTAGTTTATTTTTTTGGAGGTTCTACTGTACTAGGTGCGGGTACAACGTTTGATAAAACTGTACCTTCACATTTTTCAGGTTTAAATCATAATTTTCAACCTATAAATATGGGAGAACATAGCTATGTTTCGGGACAATCACTTAATCGATTGATTGAAATAATTGACCAGATTAATAAGGACGACATTGTTATTTTCTACGAAGGTGTAAATGATGTAACAGTAAATTGTCAAAAACATTTGGGCATTAACGGTCATTCAAGAGTTTTTAAAATAAATCAATTAATTAAAAATGAAAATAATATAATTTATTTAATTTATAAAAAAATTCTTCAAAATTTTCAAAGCACTAATTCATTTAAACTTATAAATGGATCTTTCAAAAAAGTATTCAATTATGATTTAAAATACAAATCAATCGAAGATATTTTTATTTGCGGTAATAATAAAAACGCTCAGAAAGTTGCAAAAAATTTGGTTAAACACTGGATGGTTGCAGAGACATTAGTAAAAAACAAAAACGCGAAGTTTTATGCCTTTTTGCAACCTTCACCTTACACTGCTGATTTTAAATTAAGTGTACCCTCAAGAGAAATTTGGAAGAGGTCTTATGATAAAGTTTATCCTATAATAAGAGATTTAATTAATACAAAAGAAAATTACCATGACCTTAGTAAAAGTTTAAAAAAAGATTTTTACGTTGATTGGTGTTGTCACATGCATTCTGATGGCAATGAATTTATTTCTAAAAAAATTTTTGAGTTAATTTTCTAATTTTCAAAAAATTAATAGATACAATTATGAAAAAAAATAAAGTAAGTGTTATTATGAATTGTCATAATGGTGAAAAATATTTGAGAAGATCAATAAAAAGTATCTTTGACCAAACTTATAGTAATCTAGAAATAATTTTCTTTGATAATTGCTCAAATGATAGTAGCGCAAAAATTGTCAAATCTTATGACGATAAAAGAATAAAATATTTTTATTCAAAAAAAAAAATTAAAATTATATGAGGCCAGAAATCAGGCTGTAAAAAAAGCAAAAGGTAGTTATTTATCCTTTTTAGATGTAGATGATATTTGGTCCAAAGAAAAAATTAAATTACAATTAAATAAACTAAACAAAAATAAATCAAATTTTATTTTTACAAATTATTTTATACAAAATGATATAAAAAAAAAAAAATTTGTGAGATCTAAAAGTAAATTGCCTGAGGGAAAAGTTACTCAGAGCATTTTAGATAATTATACTGTAGGAATAAATACTGTTCTGATGAAAAGAGACATTTTTAAGAAATTTAAGTTTAAAAACAAATATGATATAATTGGTGACTTTGACTTATTTATAAGATTAAGTTTAAAATATAAGTTTTTGAGTATTCAAAAGCCCTTAGTGACTTATAATATTCATGGAGATAATCTCTCAATAAAAAAAATTAAAATTTATAAAAAAGAGTTACAAGATTGGATTAAATTTAATGAAAAAACGCTCCTTAAAAATTATAATTTAAAAAAAATCAAACTTTTTTTGTTGAAATTAAGAATTAAACAGTTTTTAAGTAATTTCTATAATTTTTAAATTGGGCGTGTAGTTCAGTGGTAGAACGCTACGTTGACATCGTAGAGGTCATAAGTTCAATTCTTATCACGCCCACCAAA
>MDSW01067236.1_pt1 | contig 52466 bp, 33 predicted proteins | sample 811171 | NCBI WGS metagenome assembly MDSW01 (sample SAMN05326641, study PRJNA326480) | marine metagenome | isolation source: seawater | place: Atlantic Ocean: North West | collected 2012
CCCGCGCCCGCGCCCCCCGCGTCGGACTCGAGCCCCACGGCGCGTTCGAACCGAGCGATGACCTCCTCGACCTCCCTGCTCCCCGGCTCGAAGAACGTCTCCACGTCCTCGTGCCCGACCTCTTCCACGGACTCCGGGCTCCACGCGGGCGGGTCGCCCTTGCCCTTGTCCACCAACCGCGCCCTGACGCCCTCGTAGAAGTCGTCCCTCGAGATGCACTCGGCGACGGCGCGAAACTCCATTCGCAAGCACCTCGCGAGGTCCAGCGGCGGCGGCGGTCCGCCGCTGACGTTCATGATGTCCACTGGCGGTCTCACGCGCTTGAGCATCGCGGCGGTCACCCTCAGCGACGCCGGGCACCCCGCGCGCATGAGCTCCAGGAGCTCCTTCGCGACTTTCCGTTCCCTCTCGCGTCTGCCGCCGACCGCGGCGGCGTTCAGCGTGAGGTCCACCTCCTGGACGTCGTCGGAGACGAACCACCGGTCGATGACCGCGAGGTGCGGGTGCAGATCGTTCGGCGTCTCCTTCACCTCCCCCGACGTCTCCTTCTCGAGCTTCCTCAGCTCCTCGTCGACTTTGTTCGCCCAGTCCTTCGCGTTCCGATCGAGCTCGGAAGTCGTCTCGCCGCCGCTGAACGTCCGCTCCAGCGCCGTCGCGAGGCTCTCGACGATCTTACCCACCGCGCTCGACCCTATCGCGTGCGTCGCTAACCCGAGCTTCTTCGCGTCGTAACCGCCGACGCGGCGTCCTGTCAGCGCGAGCGCGTGGCCGACGCGACCGGGGAGATTCGACAGAAAATACGTCGCGCCGACGTCGGGGACTAAGCCGATGACGCACTCCGGCATCGCGAGGACCGTGCGTTCGGTCGCGACGCGGAAGGCGCCGTGGATGGACACGCCGCAGCCGCCGCCCATGACGACGCCGTCCATGATCGCGACGTGCGGCGTTCGCGCGTTGGCCAACTGATGATTCATCTGGTACTCGCGATTGAAGAATTCGAGGGCGAGGGGCGGCGCCTTGTGGCGCTTCGGGTCAACCTCCGGCGGGCGCATGTCGTACACAGCCTTGACGTCCCCGCCCGCGCACAAGCACGGTCGCTCGCCAGCGCCGTTCAAGACGATGCACTTCACGTCCTTGTCCGCGTCCCATTCCGCCCAAAGCTCCGAAAGCCGCGTGACCATCGAATCGCTCAGGACGTTCAGCTTATCGGGGCGGTTCAGCGTGACGACGCGCACGGAGGACACGGCGTCGACGAGTATATCGTCCGCGTCGGAGGACATCTTGGCGAGGGTCGCGGCTTCGGGCGCGACGCGGGCGACGACGACACGCGCGCGTCGAAGTGTCGGATATCTCGAGTAACAATTCGCTAAGCTAGGCTGCGCCTTTTTCTCGACCGCCTACTCGTCACTCGAATCGAAGCGTATGTGCGTGGAGTTGCGCCGAGCCGCGTCCGCGTTCGGAGGCGACGTCTTCGCCTCCTTCGAGCTCTCCGCGCGCTCGTCGTCCTTCTCCTTCGGGCGACTCCGCTTGAGTTTCACCTCGAACCCACTCCCTCTCCCTCCCTCCCCGGCGGTGTCGTCGCCGAAGCTCAGCCGCGCGGGCGCCGGCAACGCGGCGGACCGAGGCGTCCCGTCGCCGCCGCCGCTCACGCGCAACACCCCCGGTCTCTGCGTCGTCAACTTCGCGCGCGGCGTGGGTGATATCAACGGCGACGTCCGGATGACGTCCAAGATGTTCTTCAAGTGCGGGAGGTTCTGCGCGAGCGGAGACAACACCTGCGCGATGGACCTCGGGCACCGCGTTAAATCCTCCTTGAACCGCCGCACCGCGCTCTGGGGGAGGTCGATGGATAACGACTCGCACAGGTCCGTTATCGACGCCGCGACGCTCTCCACGTCAGCGACGGACATCGACCCGGCGTCTTGATGCGCGGGGACTGAGAACGCGACGCGCTTTTCCTGCGTGCTCGGCGTCTTCCCGAGCTTCCCCGCCTCCGACGCGAGTCGGTCGAGCCCCTCCGTCGGTCTCCGCGCGACCGGGGTGTTGATCGTCCCGAGCCTCGACGCGCCGACGCCGACGAGGTCGTTGATCGCGCTCGCGGTCTGAATCGCGAGCACCGCGGCGTCGGACGCTTTCGCGGCCGCGTCGGACGCGATCGTCGCGCGGATCGCCGCCGCCTTCGCTCGCTCCGCGGTTGAGATCACTTCGTCGACGTCTACCGACCTTCCCCCATCCACGGCGTCCGCGGCGGCCGCGGCGGCGGCCGCGGCGGACGCGGCAGCCTTCTTTGCATCCTTCGCGCCCTCCCATCGAGCGGCGACTGCGTTCAGGTCGACGTCCCCGGCGTCGACGACGGCGTCGAGCGGTCCCACTTTTTCCGGATCCGCGGATTCGACCTCGTTGTTGATGAAGTGCATGTCGTCGCCGTCGTCGTACGGCTTGTCGTCGCCCACGTCCGCGATCGCCGCGGCGAGCGTCATCATCCCTCCTTGCCCACCCCCACCGTCGCCGCCTTCTCGTCCCGCGTCCGCGCGGAACCGGTTCGTCTGCTTCAGGCTCGAACGTTTCTTCGTCGGCGGCTTCGCGACTACGGCGTCAAACGCCGGCGCCGGCGCCGGCGCGCGCTCCGGGCTCGGGCTCGGCGGCCGTCCCACCCGCGCGAGGCGATTCAACAGCGCGGTCGCCTCCGTCGCCTTCTTGACCTCGGACGCGAGGTCGCGCAAGCGCCCCTCCGCGCCCTTCAGCGCGACGATGCGAAACTTCCACCCGTGGTTCGTCGCGGTGATGATCGGCGTGAGCAACCCGCGCATCTTCTTCGCGGCAATCTCCGCGGCGCCCTCCGCGGCGACCGTGAACCGCGCTCGCGCGTCCGCGGCGACCGAGTCCACGGCCTGCAGCGCGATGTACATCGTATCGCGCTCGAGCGCGCCGAGGACGGCGGCGAACGCGGCGGCGCCGACGGCGTCGATCTTCCCGCCGCCGTCGTCGTCCGAGTCGGAGTCGCTTCGGTACTCCGCCTGCTTGTTATCCTTATCCGCCACGACGACCGCGCCGACGATCTCGCGCACGTGTCTCTTCGTGTGCGCGATGAGCGACTGCGTCAGGCGCTCGACCAGCGACCACCCCGACGGCGCCGCCGCCGCCGAGCGCGCCGTCTCCAACGTGATCTGCTCCGCCGCCGCCTCCGCGACGCGATGCGCCATGTTCGACGACGCGGGGATGTGCTCGATGATCGCCGCGGTGCACACGCCCGCGCCCTCGCCCGCGCCGCCGAGCGCGTGCACCGCCTGTCCCGCGGCGACGACGACGCACTCGCCCTCGCTCCACGTCGCCGCCGTCGCGGCGGCGGCGGCGGCGACGGATTCGGGCACCCGACCGGGGGCGCCCAACAGGGGCGCGAAGAGCGTCGGCACGAGCGCCCTCGCGAGCGACGCCGCGGCGGCGTCCGTGTCGTCTCTCCCGCGCCCGGTCCCCACGAGCGCCTCGAGCGCCTCCGCGGCGATCGCGAGCTCTCTGGAGGGTAACGCGTCCATGGTCATGCGCGCGCACGCCGCCGCGGGCGGGTTTAAATTCTCCTTCAGTCGCTCGCACGCCTCCGCGGCGCACCCTCGGCCCGCGGCCTCCGCGGCCTCTCTGACCGCGTCCACGGCGGCGTCGCCGCCGCGTAGCCGCATCTTGACCTCGTCCGCGAGCGCTCTGAACTCGCTCTCCGGCGAGGACGGGTCCCCGAGCATCGCGAGCGTCTGCGCGTGCCCGGGCGCGTCCGTCCACGCGCGGAGCGCTTTCACGCCGCGGCGCGCGACCGAGGACGCGACGGACATCGGCGTCGTCGCGTCGCACGCCCGCAGGGTCGCCGCGACCGCGCCGAGCTCCGCGGCGGCGGCCTGGCACGCCTGTTTAGACACGCGGAAGGGTCCTCCGCGCGCGGGGTGCTCTTCGATGAAGCATTTCGCGTCGCTGAGGTGCGGGGCGACCTCGTCGTTGATGAACGTCAACGTCGCGTCGTCGATGCACGGGTCGTTCTCCTCCGTGGCGCCGTCGTGATGGCCGTCCCACCCCCATCCTTTCTCCGTTCGGGCGGGCTTCCCCATGCCCCCCGGCGCCTTCGCGCGTCGAGCACTGACCTCACCGCCCGCGCCGAATTATTGCGCCAAAATGCGGGCTGCCTCGAACGCGTCAAAAAATAAACCACGACGCCACTTCCGAGCGCGCGCGGCTCCGTCGTCCACCGCTCGAATGGTGCACATAGCCGAAGATAAGGGCGACGTCCCGATGACGGACGCGCGACCGCGCGACGACGGCGCGTCGCGGTCCTTCCCCGAGCACGACGACGCGAAGCTCGACGAGATGCTCTTCGCGCGAACGTCGCTCGACACGTCCTCGAGATCCGCGTCCGGGACCAAGGCGTCCTCCGCGCCGAAGAAGCCGACGATCGACGAGCTAAACGCCCTCGACGACGCGGACCCGGAGACGCACAAGCTTCGAGGGAACGCGTGCTTCGCGACCGGGGACTACCTCGCCGCGGAGGCGCACTACACGGCCGCGATCGAACGCTTGCCGCCGCCGCCGGAGAAGCGAGCGCCGCCGCCGCCGTCCGAGGACGACGAGCTCCCGGACGAGATGCCGCCGCGTTTGGCCCCGGATCGCCAGCGCGCGGTGTTCTACGCGAATCGAGCCGCGTGCTTGTTGAAACGCGAGAGGTACGAGGAGGCCGCGGCGGACTGCACCGCGGCGATCGACGCGGACGACCAGTTCGCGAAGGCGTACCACCGCCGCGGCGTCGCGCGCGAGCACCTCGAAGACTTCGAAGGCGCGCTGGCGGACTACGAGATGTGCGCGAACGAGCTCGAGGACGGGACGTGTGTGGTCTCCAAGGCTGCGGTCGAGCGGCTCAAGCCGATCGTGGAGCAGAAGCGAGAGGCGATGAGAGGCGAGATGATGGGGAAGTTGAAAGACTTGGGGAACAGCCTCCTCGGGAACTTCGGGCTGAGCGTGGACAACTTCAAAGCGGAGAAGGACGAGAACACGGGGTCGTATAACATACAGTTCGTGCCGGGGGGCGCGAAGAACGCGGACACGATCGCGGACGCGAAGAAGTGACGTGATGATACCCGCGGAACGGACGCGCGCGCTCGTTTAGAACTACGATAGATATCGAATACGCTATGTTGTGCCTACAGTTGGTTGTCGTCACCAGGTTCCTTCCCGGCGTCGCGCCCCCCCCCCTCGCCCGTATAGCTCGTCGCACCGCTCTTCGAACGCCTCGATCTGCATCTTAGACACCTCCTCGAAGAACAACCCGACCGCGTGCGCGTGTATCACGGACCCCACCCTGAAGTCGATGTCGAACCGCACCTCGCACTCGTCGTCGTGCGACCCCGGGGCGAACCTCCACCTCGTGTCCAGGCGCTCGAACAGACCGCTCGCGTCCGGGGCGTCCGTGACCGCCTCCGCGGTGACCGCCGCGTGCGTCGCGCCCTTCTCGAGCGTCACGACGCTGAGGTACCGCTCGTTGAAGAGCTTGAAGCCGATCTCGAGCTCGGCTTCGAACGAAGATCTCGTCGCGCTCGCGTTCGTTTCGTTCGCGTCGCGCGACGACGCCTTGGCACCCCAGCCGCCGCCGCCGCCGCGACCGCGCCGCAAGACCCTGGACGCGACGCAGAACGGCACGAACTCCTCGTACTTGTCCACGTCCGCGACGACGTCGAACAGCTTCGCGGGCGAGTGCGGCACGAGCTTCGTGGACGAGAACGTCTTCTCGCGGACGTCGTCGGCGGACGTCGACGGCACGCCGAAGAAATCGCGGCGACGCGGCGCGAGCGACGACGCGAGCGCGGCGGTCGAGGACGCGCACGCGCCGCTCGGACCGACGGTCGCGTTCGACGCGCGGCGCGCGGCGAGGAGCGACGACGCGAGCGCCCGCGAGGCGCGGTGGGACCACACCGCCGCGACCGCGCTCATGCTCAGTGCGGGAGGTTCGAACCATCGAACGAACAAGCGGCAAGCGTCTGGTGCTCACAAGCAGCAGCATCGCACTGTCGAGCTTCGACACGTACGGAACGCAGTCAGGGATGGTGAACGACCGATACAGTCGTACCGTGCACAGAGAGAATCTGGATCGAAGCTGCCACCGAGAAAATTCGGCTCTCGCGCTCAGCCAATCAACGCGCGAGACCGGAAATCCACGCTCCTCCTCCTCCTCTGTAAGCGCGAAGACGCGAGGAATACCGTCATTGAAGCACCCGGAAGCTCAGGCTCACCCACCCCTCACCGTCGAAATGGCTGCCATCACCTCCGCTACCTCCGCCGTCGTGGCTCGCCCGGCGTTCGTCGGCAAGACCGAGTCCCTCCGCGCCCGCGCGGTCGCCCCCGCGGCGCCCAAGCGCGCGTCTGTCGTGACCCTCGCGTCCGCGGACGAGACCTCTCGCCGCGCGGCCCTGTCCGTCATCACGGTGCGTCTACGGCGAACGCGACGCGCGCTCGCGCGAAAACTCGCCGGCGGCGTCTCGTGAGCACATCGACGCGCTCGTTTCCGTCGCGCGGCGGCGAGTCGATCGCCCTCGCGCGTCGCCGCGCGACGGATGCGACGGTGCCGATCGATCGGAAAACAAACCCTCCAGCTGTGGCTCGAGCGAGTAAATTATATCCCGAACTTCGTTCGCTGACCGTCGCGCCCCTCTCCTCTCTCCATCGACAGGCTGCCGGCGTCGCCGCGGTCGCGAAGCCGTCCCTCGCCGCGTACGGTGACTCCGCGAACATCTGGGGTGCCACCACGAACACCTCCGGTGCGTCTTCACCCGTCGTCCGCGTCGCTCTCGGAGCGTCGGAATGTTAACGGGATCGATCGGTCGATCGAGCGACGATCGCGACGTCCAGCGGCGCGACCGACGTCCCCGCGGACGCGCGCTCGCGACCGGTCCCGACGCGCGAGGGCGACGGAACTCGATCGTCGTCGCCCTCGCGTCGTCGAAACCGTCGACTTCGCGCCCGTCGCGTCGCCGCCCGCGCCCGCTCGCCGCTCGCGCGTCGAGCCTCTCGGACCACGCACGACGCTGACGGCTCTCGTCTCGAACTCGATTTATCCTCTCCACAGGCTTCATCCCGTACTCCGGCGACGGCTACGCGTTCCTGCTCCCGTCCAAGTACAACCCCTCCAAGGAGCGCCCGTTCCCGAACCAGGACGTGTACTTCGAGGACAACTTCGACGCGGTGACGAACATCTCCGTCATGGTCGAGAAGAAGTGCGGCAAGTCCAAGATCGAGGACTTCGGCTCCCCGGAGGCGTACCTCGAGAAGATCGGGTACCTCCTCGGGCAGCAGGTGTACGCTGGCGAGACCCGCTCCGAGGGTGGCTTCGCCGCTAACAAGGTGTCCGCCGCCGCGGTTCTCGACGTCTTCACGAAGTCCAACAAGGGCAAGACGTACTACTACTACGAGGTGCTCACCCGCACCGCGGACGGTGACGAGGGCGGTCGCCACCAGCTCATCGCCGCGACCGTCTCCGACGGCGACCTCTACACCATGAAGCTCCAGTCCGGTGACAAGCGTTGGTTCAAGGGCCAGGAGCGCGACCTTAAGCAGACCTGGAGCTCCTTCACCGTCGCGTAAGAGGTTCACGCGTTGGCGACCGCGCTCGGGGGGCCCGAACGCGGTAGTGCGGGACTAGAACATTTTAGGAGACGCGGCGTGGCTTTTCTGAAAGGATATCAGGATTCGATTTGAACATCGCGCGTTCGCGTCCTTCATTTTCCTCGCGAGCGTGACGTCGTCGTGCGCTCGTATTACATCTCGCGCTAGAAGCGCTCTACGGGAAAACAAATTCGTCCGTCGTGCGGGGTACTCGTACACTCCTCCGTGTTCGTTCGTTCGCGCCTCCAAAAAAAAACATTCTTGCTCGTCGCGTCTCCTCTTCGCTCGCTCACACCCTGTCCGCGTACCGCCGCAGCACGCTCGTGACGTACGGCGCGCGCAGCCACGCCTCCTCGTCGTCGTCCGTGCGAAGCCGCACGTACCCGAGGACCCGAACGTGCCACTCCGCGACCGTCCGCGCGTCGGCGCCGCCCATCGAGTGCGTCTCGGCGGCGGAGACGAGGTGTCGGACGTCGGGGTGGACGTGGAAGGCGAGCACGCGCGCCATCGCGTCCGCGTCGCCGTCTCGCACGCGGTTGATCTCCCTCATGATATCAGATACGGTCATCTGCAGCGGCGGCGGCGGCGTGGGCGACCGCGGCGGGGAGATTTCCGCCCACCCGGGGGAGTCGGATTCGGTTCCGTCCACGAGGTCGAAGCGCTCCTCGCCGGCGTCCTCGTCCGGCAGCGGCTGCGTCGCGTTGAACACGACCGGGTTCGGCAGGTTCGCGTCCCCGCCGGTGAGATCGACGAGATGCGGTGGCGTCGGCGTCTTCGCCCGAGGCGGCGTGATGTCCGCGTCCGCGGCGACGACGCGTTCCGCGTCCGCCGCCGCCGCCGCCGCCGCCTCTGCCGCCGCCGCTTCTTCGCGGTCGATCGTGACCCACGCGCGATCACTCCCCGGCGCGTCCGCGTCGACGTCGGGAACGAACGCGTCGTCGACGTCTTCGTCCGTGACATCGTTATCGCTGACGTCGACGCGGCGATGGCGCGGTTTCGACGTCACGTGCAGCCACGCGGACGCGACGACGACGCAGAGCGTCGTGAGAAGGACGCATCGAAACTTCACGCGCGCGGCGGCGAGTCTCTCGGACACGTCGTCGTTCACGAACACCTTCGCGACCTCCCGCACGGTCGCGCTCGTCATGTTCACGATCATCACGTTCCTCGGGCGCTTTCGAAGGAGGCTCGATCGCGAGTGCTCCGCGATGATCTCCGCTCGGCGGTGCTCGAACGCGTCGATCCACGCGTTCGCGGCGTCGCGCTTCAACGCCCACGGGATGATTTCGCGCGCGCACCTTCGCACCGCGTCCGCGTTCAGTTTCGCGTCCGTCACGCTCCACGCCGCCCGAATCGCGCGGACGCACGTCCTGTCGAAGTTCAGCGTCTCGAGCGCGGCCTCGCTCACGGGAGCCAGCGCTTTGTGCCACTGACGCGCGTTCTGCTCCAGCGACGACGCGAGCCTCTCCGCGTTTGTCTTTTTCAGCTCGATCAACGCGTCCTGCGCCGCCGCGGTGTCCGCCACGGGCGACGTCTTCGCGTTAAACTCGTCCACGTGTCGACGCGCGATGCGCTCGATCTTCTCTCGAAGCGACGCCGCGAGGTCCGGGAGCGGCAGGCGGTCCGTCTCCGCCTCCACCGCGTTCGTCGCGTGCTCTAGCGCGTCGGACGCGAGCTTCGCGGCGGCGGCTTCGTTCCGACGCGTCCACTCGTGCCCGCGAATCTCGAGCTCGCGCTCCGCGTGGGATCGATGCATCGCCGCGTTGGGCGATTTCAGCAGCCACGCCGTCGGGGACGCCGTGGGCGCGTCGTCGCCGTCCTCGCGTCGACCGAGGACGGCGTCGTCGAACGCGTCTAAGCCGGCGCGTTTCGCCGCCGCGTGCAACGACCGGATGTCCAGAGCGGCCATCGGAAGCGCCCCGGGGCCGTCGACGCTCGCGACGCGCGTCGTCGCCTTATCCGCGCTCGCGCGGATCGTCGACGCGGTCATGTCCAGGTCGTACCTGCGCTTCGACGCCGCGTCCGCGGCGGCGAGGATCTCCGCCTCCGCGTCATCGTTCTTGACCCTCGCCGCGACGACGCGAACGGCGGAGAACGATCGGAACCGCTGCATCGTTCGAGCGTGCGCGCCGTTCGCGCTCTTCGCGTACATCGCGATGCGCATCGCGAGTTGTTTCTCCACCTCGCCGACGCGCGCGCTCGCGATGCGCTTCAGCTCCGCGGGAGGCTGCGGGACGACGATGGCGTCGATCTCGGATTCCACCGCCTCGAACGCGTCCGCGACCGCGGCGTCCAGCTGGCGCTCGACCGCCGCGTCGTTGATCTCGACGTCCTTCGCTTCCCTGAGGGTGAGCTCGCGTCGCAGGGACTCGAGGGGCGATCGCCATAGCGGCTCGAGCCCGAAGAGGCTCGCTTTGAATAAGTCCTCCGCGTCGTCCTTCGCTTTCGCGAGCCTCGATCGAAACGCCTCCGGGGCGAGCGGCGGCGGCGGCGGCGACGCCGCCGCGCCGACGTCGCCCCGCAGCGCGACCTCCGCGGCGGCGACGTAGAGGTCGACCGCGGCGTCGCGCGCTTGCGACAGGAGCTGTCCCTCCCAGGACGACCACAGCGTCGGAAGCGACGGGAAGTTCCCGGCGTTCACGGACTTCACGAGCGCGCGGAGCAACGCCGCGAGCGCGCGAGGGGGGAGCTTCGCCTCCGCGTTCCGCAGCACGTCTTCGCGCAGCGCGTCGACCTGTTCGAGGAACTCCGGCTCGAGCTCCGCGTACGGCACGGTGTGTAAGCTTCGAAGCGCGATCCGCGAGGACGCGGGAAGGAAGAGCGTGTGCGCGTTCACGCGACGCGGCGCGGCGGCGGCGGCGTCGACGTCGTCGCCGCCGCCGAAGAGCCGCGCGAGCGTGTAGTTCCCGTCCACGAGCGGTCGTCGTCCTGGAGGCTGGGTCATCGCGCCGGCGTCGTCGACGCCTCCGTCGCCGACGAACGACAGGAGCCACTCCGTCGGGGTCGTGTCGCCGAGGTCCTGGAAGAAGTCCTCGACGACCCACGTGAGCGGGGGAAACGTCGGCGGGGGAATCGTCGTCGTCGGCGGCGGCGGCGGCGGCGACTCGGCCTCAGACTCGGCCTCGGCCTCGGACGCGTCGTCGTCCTCGCGCTCGTCCTCGCGGCGTTCGTCCTCAAGGTCCGCGCGAAGGGACCACAGCCGTGCGCGCCGAGCGAGGATCTCGAGGTACTCCACCTCCGCGGCGGTGATCAGCTTCACGGAGTTGTACAGCAGATGTGAGGAGAGCAACGTCGCGAGCGCGAAGACTTGCGCGTCGTACGCCTCCGCCACGCCCGCCGCGCTGAAGCCCTCCGTATCCACGAGGAGTATCTCGCTGCCGTCCACCTCGGAGATCATGCCCGTCTCCCCGAGCCACAGGCCCATCGTCGTGGACTCGTGCGTCGGCCCGAGCTCGAACCCGGACGTGGAGGCGTTCAGGACGTTGCACAGGAAGGACTTTCCGGTGTGGAAGCCGCCGACGACGGACACGAGCGAGACGCGTCGGTCCCCCAGCTGTTCGAGCCTGCGGAGCCCGTCTTCCACGACCTCGAGGGAGGAGTGGTCCGCGTTCGGTCTCGTGATTTGGAAGATTCGCGAGTGCGCGTCGCACGGCGGCGCGGCGAGGAGCGCGAGGAGCGCGAGGAGCCACGCGCGGCGGGGGACCGCGCGCGCGCGCGGCATCGTTTCGGGAAAAGCGTTTTTCAGACGCGATTCGCGCCGGGGAGCGGAGGACGCGACGTGAACGCGCGCGCGGTCGAAAATGCCAACGCGCAAGTCGTAGTTATGCGTGGGCAGAACGCGCGCGCGCGCTTTCGAGCGGCGTTAACGCTCGTCGCGCGCGTCGAGTGTGCGGCGCAATGAGATCTGGGAGCGATCGTGTTTTTTCTCTTGGAGCTGTCGAGATGAACTTCGCGCTTTTCGCTGTTTGTCGTCGCTCTCCCCTCTCACAGCGAGATGCGCCGGGCGTTGGGTCGGCTCCTCCCGCCTCTCGCCTCGGCGGGAGGCCCGCGAGGGACGCCGAAGACCCCGCCCTGTCGCACGTGGGGACGAGGGTGCGCGGGCGCGAAGGAGACCGACGGCGAGGGCGAGGCCCCCGCGATCGACGAATTCCGCCGCGCCGCGCGTCGGAACCTGGAGGACGCGCTCGGGGAGCCGCTCGCGGCGCGAATCGCACCGCACCTGCCGCACCGCGCGACCGGCGAGCCGCCTCCGAAGATCGCCGTCGGCATCTCCGGCGGCGTCGACTCCGCGGTCACCGCGTGGATCCTGAAGAGAGCCGGGTACGACGTCGTCGGCGTGCTGATGCGAAACTGGGACGAAGCCGAGGAGACGGGCGGCGAGTGCGCGTTCGAGAAGGACCAACGCGACGCCGCAGCGGTCGCGAGATCGGTCGGGATCGAGCTGAGAGAGGTCGACTTCGTGAAGGAGTACTGGCACGCGGTGTTCCAGCCGTTCTTGAGGGACTTCGACGGCGGCGCGTCGACGCCGAACCCGGACCTCGCGTGCAACCGGCACATCAAATTCGGTTCGCTCCTGAAGCACTGCCTCCTCGACGTGAAGGCGGACGTCCTGTGCACGGGGCACTACGCGAAAATCGTGCGCGGTCCAAACGGAGTCTTCTGCCTGCACACTGCGGAGGACAAGGAGAAGGACCAGTCGTACTTTCTCGCGTCCGTGAAGCAAGAGGCGTTGAGAAACGCGTGCTTTCCCTTGGGGTGGCTGACGAAGACGGAAGTCAGGGCGATCGCGGCGGGGCCCGCGAAGCTGCCGTCCGCGGTGACCTCGCGACGAAGCAGCCGGGGGATCTGCTTCATCGGACGAAAGAAAAACTTCGGAGAGTTCGTGCACGAGTACCTGCCCGAGGAAGGGAGAACGTCCGAGGCGAGCGCGACCGATTCGGACGCGGCGTCGGGCGCGTTCGTCTCCGTCGTCGACGGCGCCGTCGTCGGCGCGCACAAAGGTCTCGCGCGTTACACGTGCGGCCAGGGCGCGCGCGTCGGCGGCGCGTCGGCGCCGTGGTTCGTCGTCGGGAAGGACTCTCGCGCGGGGGTGACCAACGTGTACGTCGCCCCCGGGTCGGATCACCCGGCGTTGTTCGTCGCGACCGCCGCCGTGGCGCGGTGCTTCTGGGTCGAGGGGAAGTCGCCGCTTTCGGACGGCCTCGACGGCGGACGGTTCGGCGCGAAGACGAGGTACGGCGCGGAGATCGTCCAGTGTTTCGTCAGGCGGGTCCCGCACTGGAGCGCGATCACGCTCGAGCGCGGGAAGTACTGGCGCGCGGACGAAGACCTACGCCGGGAAGACGACGAGGAGAGCTCGGACGGCGGCGCGCTCCAGGTTGACTTCGACGACCCGCAACGCGCGATCACGCCCGGTCAGGCGCTCGTGCTGTACGACACGACCGGGTCTGTTTGCTACGGCGGCGGCGTGGTCTGGTACCCGGGGGTGTCCGAGCACGAGAAGGCGACTTAGATTAGCTAGATGTAGCCGTGAGTATCACATTACAATAGTCTAGAACATGAGCATTCGTACGTCGTACGTCGAAAACAAATTCAGTCTTTGATCTTTTGCATGAGCGCGACGAACGCGGCGGCGCGAACCATGAGCCGCCGCCGCCGTCCCTCCGCGTGATTGAGCGTGCCGTTCCCGTGCGCCCCCGGCGGCGCGCGGTGAATCGTCCTGTGCAGACCGTTCTTCAGCCGCGACAGCGCCATCCTCGTTCGGTGCCGGAAACGGAATCGACTTCCGCGATGCGCGCCCGCGGTCTCGCCCGTGCTCTCTTCGTCGGACGAGATCGCGATGTGCGAGTTCCGGTAGTCCAAGCTCACGCCGTCCCACGCTTTCGAGGTTATCCTCTTTCGCAACCGTCGGAACCGCAGAAGCTTGCGCCCTCGGATGTTATTCGCGCCGGCGGCGGCGCCGCCGCCGTTCATCTCGCCCCTCGCCGCCTTTTCCAACTTTCGCATGAACGGCTGGAGCCCCTTGCACGCGCCGATGGATATCACCGCCGCGGGGACGCCGCTGTCTTCGTGGTACACGCTCACGAGCTCCGCCGCGGGCTCGTTCTTCCCGCTCGACTTCGACCGCGCTCGAGGCCGCGGAGGCGAGACCGCGTTGAACCCCGAGCTCGCGGGCGAGCTCGTCGCGGACGCCGCCACGGGCGTCGTCGGCACCGTCGTCGGCGTCGACGGCGCGCTCGCGTCGTCGTCGGACCACGACGCGTCGCGCGCGCTGTCCAGCGGACGAATGCGCTGCCCGCTGAATATCCGCCGCACGCGGTACCCGCGGCCGCTCAGCCCCGTCCTCTGAAGCATGCGGTTCGCCTCGCGAACGCCCGTCGCGTCCTTCGTGACGCCGTAAAACGCGCCGTCCTCGCTCTTCCACCGGCGCCTGACGAACAGGTAGTCCCGCGGCGCCATCGGCATCGGGAACTTCATGCGCCAGAACGCGAGCTCGGTCCTGTCGTGCGCGGCGTCCGCTCCCTCGCTCTGGCACTCCGCCTCCTCCACGAAGCTGTTCTCGCTCGGGGCCGCGAGCGGCGCCGGCCGCGACGACGCGAGTTGATCCGCGCGCATCAACGTCGAGTCCCACGTCGCTCGCACGACGTCGTTCATCTGCGCGTTCGCCAACGACTCCGCGGTGACGCCTCGCACGACCGCCTCCAACCGAAACTGCGCTAACCCGCGATCGCCGCCCTCGCTCGTCCCCGGCGCCGGGCCGTTCCGCCGCAGCATCCTGTAGTCCGTCCCCGTCCCGGTGCTCCCGCGGTGGATCACCGTCCACGCCGCCTCCTCCGCCGCCGCATCCGCCGACACGGCGGCGGCGGCCGCCTCGACGCCGCCGGGCGCGCCTTTCCACCCGCCGGACATCGTGACGTCGACGGAGCTGACGCCTCGCTCCTCGCTGTTCGCCCTCGAGCGCGGTTCGCGCACTGAACGCTCCTCGCGGTCGTGAAGCGTCGGGTGCGCGGCGAGCTCGTCGAGGAAGTAGCGCACGTCGTCGTCCGTCACGAGCCGCTCGAGCTCCGGGGTCATCAGAGACGAGCGGCCGTCCGCGCCGTCGCCGGCGTCGTCGCCGAGCGCGCTCGCTCGCCGCCGCAGACGCGCGCGGAGCGTCAGCGGGAGCACGATCAGCGCCGCGATCGCGCGCGCGAGGTGTCGCATCAGCGCCGTCGGCGCGCGGAAGGGAGACGCCGTGACGAGGATCGCGAGCGCGGTGACTCCGCTCGCGTACGTCACGGCGAACGGCGCGAGGTCCGCGAAGCGCACGCCCTGCGCGCGTGAGAGGGGGTGGACCGCGTCAGATCGCGCGTTGTCGTCGCGCGGGGGGGGGAAGATCGCGGGCTGAGCGAGACGGCGCGAGGGAAGGCGGATAGCGCGTCCGCGACGGAATAAAAACAAGATGGGACGCGGACCTGAGTCATCATCATCTCCGACAGCGCGTTGAGGTCCTTCGCGCTGAACGTCTCGTACGCGCGATACCCCTCGACGCACGCGTGGGATAATGTTACCGCGAACAGCGCGCTGAGACACACCTGGACGACGCCGACGTCGTCGCGTCGGCGTGCCATCGTCGCGGAAGCCGTCGCCCCGCGCGCGAAAAAAAGTGAAAACGCGTGGACCAACACATTTGCCGTGAAGAGATTCGCCGGGCTAAGCTCTCGGCCGTGGAACTTTGAAGGAGGCGCGGTCAATTTTTGCCGACGCTTCGCGAGCTTTGAAAGCGAGCACGCGCGAATTTCACCCGTCAAGGACGTTTTTCGCCCCTATTAAATGCAGTCGTTGATCGAGGCTTCGAGGGTCGAAAATCCAGCTCATTACAAAAATAAGTGCTCACGCGCTGATACACTCGTTAACGGACGTCAGTTCGCGAACGAGCTCACGTCGTCGCGGTCTTGGTCGACCCACCCCCACGCGATGATCGACACCCGCGCGCATTTTTCCCCCTCCGCGCGTCGAAGGCCCTCCGGGACCTGAGGGACGCCGTGCCGCCACTCCACGTTGACGTCGTGGCCGAACGCGTAGCAGCTGCCGTTGGTCTGAGGGAGGAACACCGTCGTGCCCGTCTTGGCGTGCTCGAACGCGACGTCCCTCGTCGCGCCGAACGACACCGCGATCGTGCAATTCTGCGTCCTAGCCTTGTCCTTCTTCACCGCCGCGGCGTCGTGGTGGTACGGCTTCCACTCCTCCTCGTCGCGATACAAGTTGAACCGCGTCGCCTTCACGTCCATCTGAAAGTACGCCGCGATCTTCTCCACGACCGCGGTGAACATCGGCGAGTCTTGCTTCCACTTCCCGTGCCGGTCGCGATCGTTCGCGATGAAGTGGCTCTTCTCGTGCCACGGGATCCACATCTCGCTGGACCCCGCGGCGGAGACCTCCTCGAGAAGCGTCGCGTGCGCGCTCTCGTCCGCCTCGGCGCAGAAGAAGTTCGGGACGTACGTCACGTGGCGTCCGTGCATCTTCCGCCCCAAGGTCTTCGCGGCGGCGTCGCCCACGACGAGTTTTAAGCCGGGCGGCGCGAGGCTCGGGGAGAAGTCCTGCGTGTTGCGGCCCTTCTTGTTCTGCGTCTTCGCTCGCGGCGTCTGATGCGACGCTTCTCCCGACTTTGGCTGCGGGCGCGTTCGCTCCTGCGCGCGCGCTCGCGCGCGCTCGTGCTCCTTCTCCGCGCGCTGGCGCAGCAGGTCGTCTCGTAAGTCCGTCGTCTTCTTCAGGTTTTCGCGCAGATCGTGCGCGTCGTCCGCGACCGCGTCCGCGGGCACGGAGACGACGACGTTCGCGCGATCGGCGTGATCCTTCCCGTGCGACGGCTTCTTCCGGTTCCTCCGTCTCCGGTTCACGTTCTCCCTCAGCGGCTGCGCGTTGGACGCGTCGTGCGTCGCGTTGTGAGTCATCGCGTCGACGGCCGTGTCGTTTATTCGCGTCGTCCCGTGCCGAGGCGCGCCGGACGTTCTGTGATGACTGACGAACGCAGGTTCGAGGAAACAGAATGTTTGAAAACCGATCGAACGCAACGCAACGACTGGAGGACACACAGTCGCGGGCGCCGATGCTCCGCAGGGCTGTCATGGCGGCCGTGAGCGGCGCGAGCGGGCTCGCGTCGCCCCCGTGCGTCTCCGTCGCTCGCGCGCCGATTCCCCGGTGCGCGGCGTCCCGCGCGGTCGCGGCGGTGAGGTGGCACGCGTCGTGGCGCCCGGCGAGCCGCGACATCGCGGTCGGCGCGTCCGCGCCTTCTTCGCCGACGCGGCTCGGCGGCGTCGGGCGGGGCGTCTCGCTTCGCGTCGTCCGCGCGTACGGGCGGGGAGGCGATTGGGACGACGACGAGTGGGACGACGACGAGGACGTGAACCCGTGGGTGCGCTCGCGTCCCTCCCAACTCGCGTCCGTCCGTCCACACCCCGCGCGTCGTCTCGGGTGGATATCCCTCGTGCACTCGTTCGCTCGTCCTCTGACCTCCGCCGCTCCCCTTCCCTTTTCTCGCAGGCTGACGACGACGACGACGACGACGACGACGACGACTCCGTCGCGGTCAAAACCGAGAAGGACGTCGCGTCGCTGCGAGGGATACAAGGCCCTCGCGTGGACGAGACCCTCCCGATGCCGGAGCCCGGGGAGTGCGCGGACCCGCCTCGGGCGCTGACGAGGGAAGACGTCGTCATCACGTTCGCGCGAAGCGGCGGCGCGGGGGGTCAGAACGTGAACAAAGTCAACACGAAGGTGGACATGCGCCTGAACTTGGACGCGAACAAAGACTGGCTCCACCCGTGGGTCTCGAGACGGTTGCGGATCTTAGAGAAGAACCGAATCAACAAGGACGGGGACTTCGTGATGCAGTCGTCGCGGCACCGGACGCAGTCGAAAAACATCGACGACGCGCTGGAGAAGATGCAGTCGTGCCTGAACCGCGCGTCGAAGCTGCCGAACAGCAAGTCGAACAAGGCGAAGGCGAAGAAGGTGGCGAAGCAGGCGAACAAGGCGAACAAGATTCGGCTCGCCGACAAGAAGCGAGGGAGCGAAAAGAAGTCGCTGCGGGGGAAAAAGGATTGGAGCGACTACTGATGACGCGCCGCGTCGGCGCGATCGTTCCCGTGATGTCGCCCTGCTGTAGAGAGTAGAGAGCGCGCGTTAATCTATCCCCTCGACGATTACCGTGACCCCTGAGTCGTACTCCACGACCTCGGTGTCCACCGCCCCCGCTGGTTTCGAGTCGCCGTCGCCGCCGCCCGCGTCGTCCGTGAGCCCGTGCGTCTTTCGGAACTCCTCGCGTCGCTCTTTACGCTCCTGCAGCCGCTCCTTCCTCGCCTTCTCCTCCGCTTGTTTGACCGCGTACTTTCTTCGCTGCGTCTTGCGTTTGCCGTATCCGGTGACCCAGTCCCTGGAAGAGAGCGAGAGACGCGGGCGGGGGTGAGAAAAAGTAAAAGCGCGTCGTCGGATTCGATTCTACGACGTGTGGTGCTTCGGGCGCTCACCTGCGAACGTTGTCGTCGAAAACGGCCTCCCCCCCTCGTTTCGTCTTCTCTTGTCCGCATTCCTGGAAAACAGCGAGTGGGTGGGGCGATGTCAATCTTCAGCGCGCGCGGGGGGTGTCGAGACGAAAGCGACGAACAGCGGCGGTGAACGAATCTCGGCGCACCATCTTCGCGAGCGGTCTCCCCCCTTTCCCTTTCCCCTTCGCCCCTCCTTTGCCTTCCTTCCCGAAAGCCCCTTTCGTCGTGCCGAAAGGGGCTTTCTTCCCGAAGGGTTTCTTCGCGGCCGTCGTCTTCCCCATCGCGCGAGGAGCAATGGTCTCGGATCTGGGTTTGAGTCACGCATTTTACGACGAATTATTGAAAACGAGGGGCGTTCGGTCCTCACAAGCGAGGGCGCAGCCACGGCTGGTGGAAGCGCCGCGCGAATCGAGAGCGACGCGGTCGACGCCGTCCCGTGGACGACGTGCACCCGCTCGACCGTCCGTGAACTCGCGTGGTCCGGGGAATCGAGACGGAGGCGCCGCGTCGACGACACGTCGTCGGGGGGGGGGCGGTTGGGCCACTTTGTTGACACGACACGTGGGGAAGGGGGGAGGCGAAGAGGCGACGATGGAGACGCGCCGGTCGACGCGCTCGACGCGCTCGAAGCGCGCGCTCGAGCCGACGGACGACGAGAACGAGGTGAAGGAGCTGCAGCGCGCGGTGAAGCGGCTGAACACGGGAGGAGACGCGGTCGCGACGACGACGTCTGACGTCGTGAGCGGGAATTCCACGCGCGCGACCGTCGGTAACGAGACCGAGGCGCCCGCGCTGCGGTCGCCGTCGCCGACGCGCCCGCCGATGGACGAGCACGAGCCGATGAGCGCGGACTCCGGGCCCGGATCCCTCGGCGCGGGGACCACGTACGCGGAGATAAACAGCATGCTGCGAGGGCTGCACTTCGCGCGGTTGGAGCGGCACCCGATGCCGCCGACGTGGCCGGACGAGAAGATCCCGGACGAGGGGAACGAGACGTGACGCGACGACGTTCGGTTCGCGCGATTAGGATAAGATTAGGACACGATAGCCCGCTCCGCACGCCGCTTTAGACGCCGCGCCGCGCGACGCGATAGAGACGAGCCGTTCGTCTTGGATGGTAGTACGAGTATATTCGTTACGAATAGAATGAATCCTTACGCCGCCGGCGCTCGCAGTTTCGCGTCCTCCTCCGCGGTCGTGCTCTGCACGACGAGGGGAGGGAAGCTCCACATCATCGGCATCATCCCGCCCGGGTGCCCGCCCACCTTCGCGCCGCTCGCGGTGGAGGACACGATCGCCGCGCCCGGCGGCGGCGCCCCCGGGGGGTGGCGCATCACCATCATCCCGGGCGGCGGCGATGCGAACGGCATCGACCCCATGAACACGTGCAGCTGGTGCTCGAGCTTGTGCTTCTCCTGCTGAAGCGCCACCTTGTCCCGCATCAGGCTCGCCTTATCGCTCGCCAGGGCGTTCTTCACCGTCTCGAGCGCCTCGTTCGACGCGGTCAGCTTCTCGAGGTTTTCCCCGAGCTCCGCGAGCTGCTTCCTGAGCGACGAGATCACCGCCGCGGCCTCGGTGACGATCGTCGCCTTGTCCGTCGCCGGGGGTTTGCTCGGGTCGAGCAGCGCGCTGAGACCCATGAACCTGATCGAGGGATAGGAGAGGGGGGAGGCGGGTCCGTCAGTCGGCGTTGTTGAAATTAGGGAAAAACCCTACGCGCGCGTGATAAAAGACAAGAGGGGCGCGCGATCTTGCGCGGCGCGCGGACGCACCGGTCGTTCAGCGCCTCGCGCCTGAGCTTCTCCCGACGAGATTTCTTCACCTTCGAGAGCTCTTCCCCGCCCTCGCCCCTCCCCCGCTTGCCGACGCCCTCTTCTTTCTTCCCCGCGGCGACCGCCGACGCGGATCCTTCGTCCACCTTCGCGAGGATATCCTGCGGCAGCGCGACGTCTCCCATCTCGAGGGACGTGATCGCGTCCTCGTCCACGGCGTCGAAGATGTCCGCCAGCCAGTCCCCGGAGTCTTCTTTGTTGACCGCGGTCTCCTCTTTCTTGACCCCGACCGCGCCCGCGGGCGCGATACTCTCCCCCGCGTTCGCCCCGGGCGCCGACGTCATTCTTTCTCTCTTCTCGCTCGAGAAGGAAAAAAAAACCCTACGCCTTCGCCTTCCGCGGCGTCGCGATACGACGACGACGCGCGGGTTTCGCGCGTGCGCGCGAAGTCGCGCGGAGCGAGTTCTCGAAGAAACTCGCGACGACACGCGCGGCGTCCTCCACGCGCGCGCTGGAAGTTATGCCGCGCGGAGGACGGGCGAATGCTCCTCGTCCTCGAACTCCACAAACGATATCATATCATGCGAAAGTATCTCATTGGCCCGAGGCGGTTTGACGGTCTGCGAACCATGAAATTGTCTCCATCTGTCTTCCTTTTCGAGAAATTGTGGGCGGTCGGTCGGAAAAAGCTGCGAGTTTTCGCTCGCTCGATCTGCTGTCTCTTCTCGATCTCGCGCGTTCTCGTGTGACGTGACAGTTTGAACGGCGCTCGGGGACCGGCCCCGGACGCACGCGATGGCGGCGGAACGCGCGCACGAGGCGCTCATGAAGCGCCTGAACGCGTGCCTGAAACGCCCGGAGAATATCCTGTGCGTGGACTGCCCGATGCGCCTGCCGAGGTGGGCGTCGTTGAACTTGGGCGTCTTCATGTGCACGAACTGCAGCGGCATACATCGCGGCCTGGGCGTGCACATCTCGCGCGTCAGGAGCACGCAGCTCGATAAGTGGACGGAAGATCAGGTCGCGTTCATGGAGAAGATGGGGAACGAACGCGCGAACGCGTACTGGGAGAAGAACATCCCGCCGGGGGCGAAGCCGAAGACGTCGGATCTCCCCACCGTCGAGCGGTTCATCCGCGCGAAGTACGAGAGGAGAGCGTACGCGGACAGGACGATCGACGGGCCGACGCCGGGGGACGGCAGCTCGGCGGACGCCGCGCCCGCGCGCGCGGTGAACGACGCGCCGCGCATCGACGTGGGGATGGGCGCGCGCGCGCCGGCCGCGCCCGCGGGCGGCGGGATGTTCGACCTGCTCGATCTCGCGTCGCCGACGCCGCAGGCGCCCGCGGCGCCTCCCGCGCGACGAGACGCCGGCGGCGGGTGGGCGGACTTCGGATCCGCGGCCGCGCAGGCGTCGACGGCGCAGCCGCAGTCCGGCGTCGCGTCGAGCGCGACCGACGGGTTCGACGCGCTGAGCGGCTTGGCCGCGCCGTCGTCGGACTACGCCCCGACGATCGCGGCGAACGCCGGCGCCGGCGGCGGCGGGTTCGACGCGTTCGCCGCCGCCGCGGCGCCCGCGAACCCGGCGTCGCCGGGGGGCGGGGACGACTGGGGAGCGTTCGCGGACGCGGCCGCGCCGGCGGCGGCGAAACCGGAGGTGTCCAAGGACGACATCATGAGTCTGTTCGACGCGCCTCAGCCCGGTGCTTTCCCGGGCGCGCAGCAGAACGGGATGATTGGAGGGATGATGCGCAACGGCGGGACGATGGGCGGCATGATGCCGAACGGCGGGATGATGGGCGGCGGGATGCCGAACGGCGGGATGATGGGCGGGGGATTCGGCGGCGGGGACCCCGCGCAGATGCCTCCGCAGATGATTGGACAGATGGGACAGATGGGACAGATGGGACAGATGGGGCAGATGGGACAGATGGGGCAGATGGGGCAGGTGCCGCCGCAGATGATGGGAGGGATGCGCCCCGGGATGATGCCGCAGCAGCAGCCGCAGATGGGCGGCGCGATGGGCGGCATGATGCCGCAGGGGATGGGCGGGATGATGCCTCAGCAGATGGGGGGCATGATGCCGCCGCAGATGGGTGGGATCCCGCCCCAGAATCAGCAGCAGCAGCAGCAGCAGCAGCAAGAGCGACAGATGTTCAGCGAGTTCGGGTTGTGAACGACGAGCGATTTGATTAGACCGACGACGGCAGCGATTGATTGAACGTACATTTTCATCACACGGCGCGTAATATCGCGCCACTCTCTCTCTCTAAATGTCACCCGGGCGATCGCTCACCTCTCCTTCGCCTGCTGCGCCTGCCGCCGCATGCGCTCCTTCCGCGCGCGAATCGCCTCCTCCTCGGCCATGCGCCGCGCCTCCTCCTCGGCTTCCGCGATGGCGGCGCGTTCCTCCTCCTCAGCCTCCCACTCCTCGATCGTGTCCTTCACCTTCAACAGCGCGAAGATCGTCAGAACGACGCCGCCGATGAGAGCGACGTAGCCCATCGGTCCGCTCTTCTTCTTCGCGACGTGATGCGTCTTCAACATCGCGACGAGCTTCGCCGGCATCGCGCCCGACATCTCGTCGAGCTTCTCCGTGCCCTTCCACAGCTGGTACGTCGGCAGCGCTTTCACGTTACACTTCTGCGCGACGCCCGGGAGCGCTTCCATGTCCACGCGCGCGAACGTAATCTTCTTGTACTCCGGCGATTTCGCGAGCGTCGTCATGTACGGCGCCATGGACTTGCTCGACGTGCTCCACCCCGCGACGAATTCGACGAGGACCAACCCGCCGTCGCCCGCTTTCCTGAACACCTTCGCGTACTCCTCCTCGGTGTGGCAGTTGATGATCCGGCTGAACGCGGGCATCTTCCGCGCGCTCCCCGCGCGTCGTCGGACCGCCATCGTGTGATATGCGCCGGTTGTGAGTGCAGCGCGCGTCGACGATTGTGCCGCGGCATTCGATCGCCTTCGATCCTATCCGCGACAGCAACGAACCCTAACTGAACTGCTTTTTCTCACGCGCGAAACATTCTTCTTCGCGATCTGAGCCGCCGGGGCGGTCTTTTCCAACGACACGCCGCACGCCACATGAGCGACGGCGAATACTCCGACGACGACGATGGACACATCGGGGGTGACGTCGACCCCATCTTCGATCCTAACAACAGCACGTTAAAGGTCGACGTCGGTTCCGGTCTCACGAGCCATGACTGGGCGGACATCGACAACAGCGACCTCGTGGCGAAAGTTCGAGGCAGCACCGGTTTCCGAATCATGCGCGAGATCGCGCCGTGGGACGGCGCTCTCGACGCGCCCCCCGCGCTTCTCGAGCAGAAGGTCTTCGAGTTCTTCTACGTCCAGAGGAAAGAAGCGGACCTGTGGAAGAACCTCGTGAAGGAGTGCTTCCCGAAGAAGTACGAGGAAGCGTCGAACGACAAATCGGAGAAGAAAAGGCTGCAGTCGCTCTGGGCGAAGGGCGTGTTAGACGAAATCAAAGCGATGCGCGAGTACGGCAAGCACACGGTGCGATGGCTCAACGCGGTCGTGGACGCGCAGCCCGCGGATCACTTGTTCCTGCGACGCGAAGCCCTCAAGCACGGGCCGGACTCTGTCGAGGCGATCGCCGCGAAGATCGTGTGGGATCAGTGCTCCGACCGCATCAAAGACCAAGCCTTCGCGGCGATGCACCTGTGGACGAATAAAGGCGGCGCGCAATCCGGTGGCGTCGCGCGGATGTACAAGCACCAGCACGACCTCCTCGAGGAGCTCGACGCGCACTACACCGCGGTGAACAGAGCCGTGGAGAACAACGAGATGCTGCCGCTGCCGTTGCACGTCGTCCTCTCCACGCCGACGGGGTCCGGTAAGACGTTCACCGCGCTCATGGTGCATCTGCGTCTGTTCAAGGTGAAGCACCCGAACGCGATCTTGGTGTACTCCGTCCCCACGAAGCAAGTTCTGAAGCGCGTCGGTCAGGAGTGCGAAGCGCACGCGGCGCCGTACTGGACGGCGGCGAGAGACCACAGCGGCGACGGGACTTTACACCAGGTCCGTCGGCCGTACTCGATTCGCGACAAGGCGAGGAACAGAAAAGCCATGCGCGCGAAAGCCGCGATCGGAGAGAAGCTGAGCGCGGGGAGCGGCACGATCGAGCAGCAGCTCGAGTACGCCGCGGACGTCGGTTACAAGCTGAAGGACCGCGGCGCGGGTAAGCCGGACATCATCATCGCGGATCTCAACACGACCGCGTCGCTCATGAAAGCCGCGGCGACCGCGGCCCCGGGGAGCTTCTACCACAAGAACAACCTCCTGTTGTATTTTGACGAGCCGAACATGGGTATCCATCTCGACCCGAACGTGTTAGGCGTCGTGAGCGTGATTCAGGCGCACATGCCGATCGCCGCCGTGCTCGCATCGGCGACGCTAGGTCCCTGGGAAGGACTCGAGCAGTGGTGGCGCGGTCCCGACCCGGCGCGGCAGATCACGATCTCGCTCGAGCCGTACGACCTCCCGATGTCTACGCTGCACGTGTGGAACGCGGAGAAGCAGACCGTCAGTCCCGTGAGCCCGCTCGGGATGTTCAACAACCACGCGGAGTTCCTACGCGTGATGAAGGACGATCGTCTCCCGCTGCTCTTGCTGAGACACTTGTCCTGTCGGCAGGGTAACGATCTCATGGGGATCAAAGGTCCGGGCGGGGCCTGGGATAAGATCCAGGGCGACGTCAAGTCTTTGCGTAAGACGGTGGAGCCGATCTTCAAGAACCTGTCCTACGCGGATTTCACGCGCTTACGCGCGCAATGGGCGACGGGCGAGGGCGCGCCCACGAAGGTGGACGGCATCCGTGGCGCGCTGTCCAAGGAGGGCGTCACGATGGTCGGCTGCATCGACCCGAGGAAGGTCGCGATGGACCTCGCGGGCTTCGCAAACCAGGAACAGTGGCAGCAGGACGTGCACAAGATCAACGCGAAGCTCAAGGAAGCGGAGAGGGGGATGAAGGAGTCCGCGAAGGCGGAGAAGCGCGCGAAGAAAAAAGACGAAGAAGAGGAGGCGCAGATGGGCGACGACACCGAGGGACAGATCGGATTGATCACCCTGCGACCGATGCTCAAGATTAGCCTCGCGGAGGCGGTAGACGCGGACATCGACACCCTCATCATGCTGTCCAAGGGCATCGCGTACGCGTGCGGCTCCGGCACGGAGCCGATGGTGAAGCGTCTGTATAACCAGGCGTTGCTCACCGTCCCGGACTCGCTGCAAGGTCGCGCGCCGCCGCTCAACGTCCTCGTCGTGGATTACTCGTCCATCTACGGTACGGACTGTCCCGCGGTGGACACGCTCCTCCTGCAGGAAGATCTCGGTCGCTTGCTCGCCTGGGAGGATCTCCAGCAGTTCTTAGGTCGTCTCCGTCGCGACGGGACGGCTATTTTTTACTCCCTGCGCACGCTGCGACGCTCGACGCTCGGGCAGAGCGCGGAGGACGAGGAGAACAAGGCCGAGGAGGACTACCAGAAAGACGTCGAACTCGCGGTTCTCAAGATGCAAAGCGGTGGCAGGGACACCGCCGCGGAGGTCGCGACGCTCACTAAGCTCGCGGAGGATAAAGGCCGGTCGCTCGCGGAGACGGGGGCGTTCGTGTTGACGTCCGCGATGTCGTTCGTGCTGCCCGCGCCTAACGGCCTCCCCGCGGACGCGCCGAAGATTCACCCGGCGGAGATGGCTGGCACGGACAAGGAGCTCCTCGCCGCGCTCACGAAGGTGGTCGAAGCGAACACGGAGCTGATCGAGTCGCTGCTGAAGAAGCGCTCCGAGCAGGTGCTCGCGATCGAGAAGGTCGAAGCGCTCGCGCTGTCCGCGTCTCCGTTCGTGAACCGGACGGGCGGTGTGCGGTTCTTAGGCTGCGCGGGGCAGACCCTGAAGGTGTTGTTCGACGAGGACATCCTCTCCGAGGAGGCGATCTTCGCGTGGAGACAGAAGAAGACGAATGCGGTGGCGATCGAGCCGGACGCGGACGCGAGGTTCCTGGAGAAGGCGAAGGCGTTCATCGCCTGGCTCGAAGAGGCATCCTCGTCTGAGGAGGAGGATAGCGATTAAATATCCTTCGCCTCTATATTAAATCCAATGATATCATGTACACGTTAACACCCGTCGTCCCGGCAGCGCGCGTTGCACGAGCGCTCGTCAAGCGTCGTCCTCGGCTGATTTTTCCGAAACCAAAAATGCCCTTTCGCCTCCTCCAACCTGGGATGACCCCGAAAACGAGACAACGAAACATGGGCTCCGACCGATAAAACGTCGTTTCCGGGCATCGATTGGCTGTCGCGCGGGTTTTCCTCGGAAGGTGCGACGAGCCCCCGCTCGGGACCTCTTCTTTCTTCCGTGTGCGTCGAAAGGTCGCGAGGCTGCCCTCATACGCGACGCCGCGCCGCGCGGTGCGTCCCTTCCCATCTTCGTCGGGAGGTTCGCTTGACGATCGCGAAACGCGTCGACGCGCGTGCGCGATCTGGTGAAAGGTCGCGGCGTGCGCGACATGGAAGCTCTGCCTGACGCGAACGGTGTCGACGCCAACGCGCAGGAACTGCTTTCTTCGCGTGTCATATCCGGTTGGGACACGCACCCGACGTTCTTATCGGACACGGAGCTGCTGGGTGCGCGCCCGCCGCGACCGCCTCATTATTCGCGCGACGCGTCGGCGTGCGCGTATCGCGCGCGTCCATCGCGCGTCTAACGCGCGCACGCTCCAGATCCAAGCCCGTCGTTGCTCCTTTTCCCTTCGTTTCTTTTTTCTTCAGCGTCCGTCCCTCCTTCTCGCCCTCGACTCCACGTCGTCCCCGTCTCCACAGAGCTCGGCTTCGACGACAAGAAGAACGGCGCACACGCACACATGACGGACGGCAACACGCTCCCACAGGCCGCGGGCGTGAGCGCGGAACTGATGAAGATGCAGTGGCAAATCGACGGAGGGAAGCACGCCCCCGGCGGCGGCGTGGGCGTCGCCCTGAACGGCGCCACCGCGGACAGTCTCGGCGACGACGAGAAGATCCGCCGCGCGTGCGCGACCGCGGCCGCGGTGCAGGGCGCGATCGCGGAAGGTGCCGCGTTTGACATGGGCGGTGCGGGTAAGGAAGTCTTCACCGCGGTCTTGACGTCGACGGTGATCCAGAACAAAACCGCCGGAGACGCCGACAAAGCGAACGCGAAGAAGAAGAACGACAACAACAAACGCGCGCGCGCGGGGAAGAACGCGAACCCGAGCGAGGGAACGAAGAAGAGCAAGATCGGCGCGAACGGCGTCGGGCTGCTGTCGTCGGATAACCACAGCAGCGGCAGCGCGACGAGCAAGCCCACGCCCGGGACGGACGACGCGGATGACCTCGTGAACATCCACGACCTGCAGTTCGTGTGCGACGCGATCCCGCCAAACACCCCGGACGGGAAACAACGCTCGTCGCAGTACCGCGGCGTGACGAAGCACAAGCGGAGCGGACGATGGGAGGCGCACATCTGGGTGAAAGAGACCGGGAAACAGATGTACTTGGGGGGATACGACACAGAGGAGCACGCCGCGGAGGCGTACGACGTCGCGGCGATGAAATGCAAGGGCGGCGCGGGGAACAACGGCACGAGGAAAGTGCGATTGAATTTTCCCGCGGCGAAGTACGCGGAGCTGAGCTCGTTCATGGCGTCCGTCAGCCTGGAGGAGCTCGTGATGGCGATTCGCAGGCAGAGTCAAGGGTTCGCGCGCGGGTCTTCGGGGTTCCGAGGCGTCACGCACCACCCGAACGGGCGATGGGAGGCGCGAATCGGCATGCCCGGGTCGAAGCACATCTACCTCGGCTTGTACAACGAAGAAGCTGCGGCGGCGCGAGCGTACGACCGCGCGCTGGTTCGACTGCGAGGCCCTGGCGCTGCGACCAACTACGCTTTGGTTTTCTACAAGACCGAGCTCGAGGCGTTCGAGATGGACAAGTCCACGGAAAAGCTACACGCGTCGACGACGGCATCTGCGGCGACGAAGGGTGGCAAAGGGAAAGCAGCCGTGGCCGCTCCCCCCGGCAAGGTGAAATGTTAGTCGGCTACTTCTCTTCCCAGGCTAAGGGTACGATTCCCCTGTTTCTACGGTTGAATGACTCCCTCTTTTATCATTTTTGATACCACGTCCGCGAACTTGTGCACAGGGAACCCCATGACGTTGAAGTAACACCCGGAGATCGAACTCACGAAAGCTCCCGCGGGACCTTGGATCCCTGCGAAACGAACGAACGAAACGCGAGACGCGGACAAGTAAGTGATGCACGAAGTGTTCGTAGAAAACCTTCAGCACGATGTGTTTTGATGAAGGAAAGATGTGTAGACGAATAGAAACCCCCGCGCGCACCGTATCCACCCGCTTTATCGAACGGCTCGCCCGTTTTGATGTACGCCGCGATCTCAGCCTCGCCCAGCGGCGCGAACGTCACCTTCGTCGTCTCGCTGAACGTTTTCACGAGACGTTCGCCGCCGCCGCCGTTGTTCGGGAAAATGACCCCGACGCCGGTGTGGACCTGATGAGTGATCCCCTGGAGCGACAGGAGCATCTTCATCGCCTCGTCAGCGTCCTTGGGTTTCTCGAGTATCGCGCCGTCGGGGCCCTCCACGACGGTGTCCGCGCCGATGACCACGAACGGCGCGGGCTTCTCCTTCTCCAACCGCGTCGCGACCTCCATCGCTTTGTGCGTCGCCGTCGCGGAGGCGTATTCGGCGCCACCGGTGAACGTGGATTTATCCAGATCTTCGTCGAAATTGGAAACGACGACGTCGAACTTCAACCCCTGCGCGTCGGAGAAGCAGAGCTTCAGCAATTTGACAATCCAACACGACGAATCCGACGAGAAAGAAGGCACCGCGTCTCGCGACTCACCAGGTTACCGAGGATCTCTTTCCGGCGCGGCGACGCCGACGCGAGGATGAGGCGTCTCGCGCACAGCGCTTCGGCGTGCTGCAGTATCATATTACTTCGCGCGACGTGCGGCTGCGCACGCGGGAGTGCGTCTCTCGCTCCCGCGTCACTGCCAAAAACAACACCTCTGCCTCTCGTGATTTCCGCGGCCGACTCCGAAATCAGCTCGTGAGTGGTGGAGGCGCAGCCACAGATCGTCATTACGTGTGCGCACGCGGCCAGAAGCGTGGGATCGAAGCTCCGATTTCTACCGGACTTCATCAGGTGTACGCGAGGCGAAAGTCGCTACGCACACGCGATCCGCGAGCGAGCTCGAGGAGAAGCGACGAGACGCCAGCAGGCGTAACCCTAAAACACCGCGGCACAGATGGATCCCAACCAGCAGATGCAGGGCATCTCGCCTGAGGACGAGAAGCGCATGGCGACGATGATCGAGGGGATGCAAACCCGCGATAGTCTACGTATGTACAACAACCTCGTGGAGAAATGCTTCGACACGTGCGTGCAGAGCTTCAGGCGAAAGACGCTCGAGAAAGACGAGGAGAGGGTGCGTGCCTTTCTCGATCGACCACGTACGCAGATCTCCTTTCCAAATCTTCGCTGACGCCCCCGCCCTGCCCGCGTCTTCGCAGTGTGTTAGCAAGTGCTGCGAGAAATTCTTGAAGCACTCGTCCCGCGTGAGCATGCGCTTCGCGGAGCTCAACCAGGTGACGCAGCCGCCTGGTCATTGAGCCTATTCTTTACGCTTAGAGAGGAGAACTCTTATTAATAATCAGTGACGGAGTTAGGATCGATCGTCTCGCTCACACGCACACCTCCGCGAGCGCGTCGAAGTAGTTGGGGAACGTTTTCTTCGTGCACGTGGGGTCGTTGATAGTCACCCCGACACCCCCGCACGCGGCCAAGGAGAAAGCCATGGCCATGCGGTGATCGTCGTACGTGTCGACGTCGATGCCCTCGTTGATCTTCCCGCTCGCCGGAGGCGTGATGACGCAGTAGTCCTCACCCTCGAACACGTCGCACCCGAGCTTCCTCAACTCCGTGCAGATCGCGATCATCCGTTCGGTCTCCTTAACCCTCCAGCTCGCGACGTCGCGGATGGTAGTGACGCCGTCCGCGTACAGCGCCGCGACCGCGAGCGTCATCGCCGCGTCCGGCATCGCGTTCATGTTCACGTCGATCGCTTTCAACTTCCCGCCCGGTCCCGTGACCGTGACGTCGTTCTTGCCCCACTCTACCTTCGCGCCCATCAAACCCATCGTGTCCGCGAACTTCGTGTCACCCTGCAAGCTATCCGTGCCGCACCCGATGACCTTCACCTTCCCGCCCGTGATCGTCGCGCCGGCGAGAAAGTACGACGCCGAGGACGCGTCTCCTTCGACGAACGCCTCTCCCGGGGATTTGTACGTCTGACCGCCCTTCACGACGAAGCGCTGCATATCGTCGAAGACGCCGACCTCGACGCCGAAGCGCTCCATGAGCTTGACCGTCATGTCGATGTACGGCTTCGAGACGAGGATGTCCGTGATCACGATCTCGATGTCGCCCGTCGACAGCGGCGCGGACATCAGGAGCGCGGTGAGGTACTGGCTGCTCACGGAGCCCTTGAGCTCGACGCGGCCGCCGGGGAGGCCGTTCGCGACGACCTTGACGGGGGGGCAGCCCGTGCCCATCGTGCACTCCGCGTCGACGCCGAGCTGCTTGAGTCCGTCGACGAGATCTTCGATCGGACGCTCTCGCATGCGTTCGACGCCGTCGAGGATGAAGGTTCCGTCGCCGGCGGCGGCGACGGCCGCGGTGAGGGGCCTCATCGCGGTCCCCGCGTTCCCGAGGAAGAGCTCCGCGCCCTTCACCGGGATCTTCCCGGCGCAGCCTTCGATCTCGAGGATGTTGTTCGCGCGATCTTCCGTGATCTCGAGTCCGAGCTGCTTCAGCGCGTCGACCATGTATCGGATGTCGTCGCTGTCGAGGAGGTTCAGGACTTTCGTCTTACCCTCCGCGAGCGCGGAGAGGAGGAGGATGCGGTTGGACATGGACTTGGACCCGGGGAGGGTGACCGTGCCTTCGATCTTCTTGATGGGCTCGAGGTAGAGCTTCTCGAGCGTGCCCGCAGACGCCTTGACGGACACGGATCGCGTCGCGGCACGGCGCGTGGTGCGCTTGCGGTGCTTGAGAGCAGCGGCGGCGGTTGGCGCGATGGCCGATTGCGAAGCGACGGCGCTCATGTTGATTGGCGGCGTTGGTTAGCGGTCACGCGGTGATTCGCCGGTGGGGGACTCAAGCCACGCCGTCAGAGGCTGACGGGGTCGAGTGTCGTCCGTGTGGCGCGCACGCGAACTCTGAGGTGAGAGTGCAGGGTAGGGAGGCTGACGGTCGATCGAACGGCTCGAGGGTGAGACGCTCACTTTTTTCGCCAGCCGTCATCCACACTCGGAACTCGGAGATCCGTCCTGGTCGGCGGAAAGCGGCTCGGGCCCGAATTTCACGGAGCGGAAACTGAGGAATTCGACGAAGCGGGACTTTTTGACGCTTCACAGACCGTCGATCGATGATTTTTGTTTGATTTTCGGAAAAATCATTTTTTCAAGGACCGGAGCGGAGAACTGGACTGGACGGGAGACGAAACCGACGACCAGAGAACGAGAAGGAGAGAAATCCCACGACTGGCATGGTCTCACGAAAACGTCATAGTTTTGGCGACGAACGAAACTTTGCCAGGGGGAGTGAAAACCGAGAAGCTTGTCCAGCGAACCTGCTTTTTTCACTCAAACACACGCGCGGAGTCACGGAAGCACACCCGCAGCGACAAACACTGCTCAAAACCTTGCATAAAACACGCGCTCGCGAGGAAAACGTCGACCTCGACAGAACGCAAGGAGCGCGTTTTTCCGTCACGAGCGGTGTATATTCCGCGCGGAAATTGGAAGTTACCGACGGAGTTGATGCAAACCGATCATCGACCCGCAAGATAATTTAATCAAGCGCAAGACTCGCCGGCGGCATGCCGGAAAATGTTCTCACTGAAGATGTACACGATCTTTCAGGCTTTTCGGAGGTGAAAGCGAATCATGAACTGAAGAAAATGAGAAACTTGAAACCAAAAAAGCGACGTGCGGGCAATGAAGACAAAGAAAAAAGTCGCGAACGGCGGTAAAATATTGAGGCATCTTGTGTGCATCTTAACAGATGGGGTAAAGTGCATATTTCATGAGCAAAACAAACATAACTTATGAATATGAAAAGACTGCAAGCAAAAAAAAACTCGTAAGCACGATTTGAAACACAAATATCCTAAAGCGATCGCATATATCAACCACAGCGAGCGTTGAGGGATATTCCGTGCAAACCGTGCGACGTAAAACACGTTGGCGCATTGTTCCGTCGAATAAGAACGCTTCATAGCTCTAATCACGCAATTTGGTGGATGTCTCGAACAAAGTGTCGTTGAACAGGGAGATTCCGATTTGCACCATAATTTGTGTATTTGAGAAGTTATCTCACCGAAAGGGAATGTGAAATTGTGCGTGGAGATCGACTCTGTACACATGGGTCGTTTGGCATAATTTGGCCGGTGTAAATGATTCGCGACGGCAACGCGGCGAGTATTTCGGAATCGGTGAAGTGGAATTAATGTTTTTGAGCATCTTAGATGTGAAGTGGTGCGATTATTGCGCTTATCTTTTGATTTCGATGTGATTTTTTTTCTTATTTTTGCGCAGATGGACCATGCGATGTGTATTGAAAAGACTGGCCCCTGTTTTGCGTTCTTAACTCGGCTTCTTAACTCGGCGTTTCGTTTTCATGATTGTGTCAGAGGTTTGTCGGTGACTCTTTACCTTCTTTCCCTTTACTGAAATGAATAAATAAGTGGGAACCTACCGCGCGCGCCCTTTTGTGAGAGAATGTGTGAATAAGTTGATACTGTTACGCCGATGAGTGAGTAAATAAATACGGTTTCACTTCAGCGACGAGTCAGTAAGTTAGTAAGCAAATACTGTTTCGCTTCAGGGACGAGTAGTTAAATAAGTAAATAAATACTATTTGTCGCGGTTTGAGGTCGCACATAGGTAGTAGGTACTTGCGTCTCGACGAGAAAGAAGGTAACATGATGAAATATTTGACTTTCAATAGACAAGAACTGTGAATGTGCAACTGTTTCGTGGAAAGAAGTTATGTCCCTCTCCTCCGTAAATTTTGATTTCAAGGTCTCGCTCGCTCCGTTAAAAAAATACTTGGGAATCCAGTGAAAGCGTGGGGTTAAGGTACAGTACCCGGAAATCAAGGGTTAAAATTAACGATTTATTATATACTTTCGTTCCGCGGTCAATTGAATGATAGAAGGCATTCGGGTTCAGACGTTCGATGAAAACGTGCTTCAGCACCCTATGAAAAATAGCTCTTTACGTGATAATCGTTCCGGAAGACGAAAAATAAAAGCGTAGGTGAAGCGTTTGTATCTTCGTTCAAGAGCTAGTGTTCAACCAAGCAAAACCTCTACAGGCGGTGACTCGTGCCTCGACCCCCTCCCTTCACTCGTCCTCGGGTGTCTTGTCGTCCGCTTCGCTCTTGATGCTGTTCAGCGCCTTCTTCGTCGCCTTCTCGAACTCCTCGACCTGTTGCACGACGTGCGTCGCGCTGACGCGCATCTTCAAAGCGAACGTGCTCATTTTCGCGTCCTGCACCGGGAGACGAGAAGAGAAAGAAAATCAGAACCGTGTGCGGAGTCGGTCGTGAGATCGAAGCGAACGAACGCGTCGGGAGCGAGCGGCTTAGCGACGTACCTCGCCGGCGACGGCGTTTTTGCACGGGAACGATAAACCTTTCCCTCCTTCCTGTTTCGTAAACGTCTGCCCCTTCCACATCGCCGCGTTTAAGATCAGCCTGTAGTTACCCTTCGCGCGCATGATCATCCGAGCGCCGCCGGTCTTGGTCAAATTCACCCGCAACTCCCCCCGTCCTCGCTCCTTCCACGACGGCGCCTTGCCCTCCTCGGTTGTGAACTCGTACAGCGCGCCCTCGGTCGTGAAGATGCAGTCCTCGTCCTCCTCCCCGGTCGTGACCTCCTCCTCTTTCAGGGAAATAACCGGCTTCGTCTCCGCGGGGGCGCTCTCGGGGGTGACGTCGTCGCCGTTTTCGTCCGTCGTCGCCGCCGCCGGCTTCGCGCCGAACAGCTGGACCGGCTTGTCGCTGTCGCCGAACACCTTCGACAGCGACGGGAATCCACCCTCGGTCGAGGCACTTTTAGCGAAGCCGCCGAAGCCGCCGCCTCCGCCGCCGAAACCGCCGAAGCCGCCGCCCCCCTCGCCTGGCTTGGAAGCACCGAAGCCCCCGAAGCCTCCGAATCCAGCGCTGGCTCCGCCGCCGAACAGCGACGACGTCGACGGCTTCTCCTCCTTCTTGTCCGCGTCGGAGTCCTTGGGTTCGTCGTCCGACTTTACCGTCTCATCCTTCGCGCCGTCCACCTTCGCGTCCTCCGTGGCTGGTTTCTTCGCATCCACCTCCTCAGCAATAGCATCTTCCTCGCGCGCGCGTTTTGATCCCACCGCGGTGTCTTCTTTCTCGGCCGCCATCTCGCACGTCCCTGTCCGTGTCCGCTCGCGTGATCTGGCTTGGCTGAGCGTGTGCCCACACAGTTTGGTTCAAACAATCAAACGATTTTTCATCGATTTTTTTCCCCCCGCCATTCATGCATTCGGCTGCATCCCCCAGCGCGTTTCGCCGACCATCCATCGTTTCGAGTCGTCACTTCTTCCAGCGCGCGCACGCCTCAGATGGGGCTCGACGTCGAGGGAGAGGTGAAACAGCTCGTCGAGGAGATCAAGCGGCTCGGCGGGAACGTGGACGGAAAGACCACGGTGCGCGCGGCGACCGCCTGCGTCGCGACACTCGCGCGGCGCCGTCGTTCCTGTCGGCCATTCCAGTCGTTGAACGACATCTCTTGTTATTTCAACGCGCGGCGCTGAGTTTCGTCGTTCGTCCGTCCCAACTCGACGCAGGTGAAGTTCGGGGTGCTGTTCGCGGACGACCGCTGCGCGAACATCTTCGAGGCGCTGGTCGGAACCCTTCGAGCTGCGAAGAAGAGGAAAGTCATCCACTTCGATGGGGAGATGCTCCTGCAGGGCGCGCACGACCACGTCGACGTCGTCCTCCTGCAAGAGTGAGTGAGATTCGCGGGTGGATGGATGGCAAATTTCTACGTTCTTCAATAGCTTCCCTAGTAGTCTACGTTGTCGCCTCGCTCATCAGAGACCTAACAGCCGCCGGTAATTCTTCCCCGGCTTGCAAACGATGAAATCCTCCAGATCGTCGTACTCCCGGCTCGTCCCTCCGCGCTTGCCCTCGGCCTCTTTCAGGGCTTCGACGTATGGGTTCCTGTCGCGTTTTCGCCTCCGACGCTTCTTCGCGTTTTTCGTCCCGTTCACGGCGCCGTCCGCGTGCGCTGTCGCCGACTTGACGCCGCCTTGCTCGACCGCCGCGCCGCCGCCGACGACCCACTCGTCCGCCCAGCTCATCCTCGCCGCGAGCTCGTCCCGCGTGTGCATCACCTCCTCGAGGTACGCCCCGCCCTTGCCCTTGTCGACGAACGAGTCCAAGCCCTTCACGGACTCCGTCGGGCGGCCGTGTTTGTCCAGCGAGAGCCGCTCCGTCATCCGCGCGCTCTCGAAGAACAGCTCCGCGCGCCACGGGCGCAGGATTTCCATCACGTGCGACGGAAGGACCGAGTGCCGCATCAAGAGTTCGATCGACTTTTGCAACCGCGCGCCCGCGGATATCACCTCCGCGAGCTCGTCCGAGTCCTGAGGCTGGGCGTAGACCGCGTCTAAACAGAGCCTCGCGGTCTTGACCGCGAGGACGAGGAACCCGGGCATCCCTTTCTTCGCGTCCGCGGCATCGCTTTTCGCTTTTGTGAACTTCAGCGCGGCGTCCAACGTCTTCTGCAACGCGACCGACGCGTCCGATATCGCGTCCAAGTGAGACGCGAGCGAGTACGTCTTCGCGAGCGCGATCAGATCCCTCTCGATCGTGCTCACGAGCACGGTGCACGCGTCGAGGAGCTTGCCCTTTCCAAGGTGCGGCGACGCGTCGAATAGAATGTCTGCCAGCGAGCTCACGCGGTCGGACGCGGTGTCCACGCGTTGGTAATGATCGACGATGATCTCCGTCGCGTCCGTCGCGAGCGAAGGCGCCTTCATGACGTGGTCGTAGAACATCGCGTCCCTGAGCAGACTCATGGACGAGTCCACGACGAACGCGGCGTCGCGCGAGTGCTCGCTGCCGCTCGCGCGCATCAGGGTCCTCGTCACGCGAAGCATCCCGCGCGCGATGTCCACGTTAACGCCCCCCAACCCAGACGTGGAAACTAAATCGTGAAGCGCGAGAGAAAACATCGCGGCGACGCCGCACGCGGGGAAGTGCCTCCCCGCCCGTCCCGCGGCCGTGAACGAGTTCGACGCCATCGCGGGCTGCGCGCGCTTCGCGACCGCCTGCGCGGCGGCGACTCTCTCCTGTTCGTTCGTGACGCGAGACGCGAGTGAATGCGCAGAGTTGACGTCCCCGGCGGCGGTCGCGATCGAGACGCACGCGCTCAGGAGTTGCAACGCCGTCGGCGTCTGCGCGGACGCGACGCGCGATGACCTCCAATCGCGCCACGCCGTCATCGCGTGCGTCGCGCACGTCACGACGTTCTCGCTCGCGTTATCTTCCTCCGCGTGGAAATTAGAAGGCGAGGTCGACTCCCGGACGCACGACGCCGCGGTCTCGAACACGTGGGCGCGGTGTTCGCTCGCGAGTTCTTCCGCTTTCAGGTCCAACAGCTTCGCGGCGCCGCTCAGCGTGACGCGGCACGCGGTCGCGGTGGACGCGTCGTTCAGCTTGAAATCCGCGGACGCGCTCGCGACACTCTGCATCGCCCGATGCGCGTCCAAAAGAAACGCGCGGTAGCTCTTCAGATCGCTCGGCGTCGTCTTCTCTTCGTTCGACTTCGAGACGGTCTCGAGACATTTCTCCGCGCTCGAAGGGAACCGAACCGACTCGTCGAGCATAATCTCCACGACCGACCGAAGAGCCGAGCAGCACGTTCGATTCTGTTTCAAACCATCGCGCGTGCCCTTGACGAGCCCGTCGATGAGCTGAAGCACGTCGCGCGTGAACGCCACGGCGGCGTCCGCCGTTGTCCGCGTCTCCGCGAGATGCAAACGCGCCACCGCCGGGAGCCTCTTCGCGAACGCGCTCGCGTCGCCATCCTCCGCGTTCGCGAGCTTCTCTACCGCTTCGTTCGCGATAGACGCCGCGCGGGAGAGCACGCCGCGCTTCCACCGCGTAATCTCCGTCTTCTTCGTCGCGTTCGCGACCACTTCCGACGCGAGGTCGTGCGCGACACAGGTCACGAACTCGTCCCCGTGCTCAAACCCAGAGTCGAACGCGCCCACGGCGACGGAGACGTCCTTTTCCATCCTCAAGAGCTCGCTCGCGATGGATAAGCCGCACGCCGCGGTCGTTCCGCTCTCGTCGAGGCACGCGCGCGCGGTCGCGTTCAACGCTTCGCGGCAGGATGACGACGACGAGACGTGCACGACGCGCGTCAGCGCTCGCACGACGCGAGACGTCGCCCTCGGCGGCTTTCCTTTCGCGAGCGATGGCAGTTTCCGAACCAAGTCGAGCACGGCCGCCTCGTCGTCTTCGCCGAGAGACCAGCCGGCGCAGCTCTCGCTGATTATCGCCAACGTCTCGCTCCACCTCGTGAACGACGCGCCGTCGTCGTGCGTCAGTCCGCGAGACGCGAGCCTCATCGCGGCGGCCGCGCATTCTCTCTTCGATCGAAACAAACACGGGAGCGTCTTCGTCGCGAGCGTCTGATCCTCGCGCGCGATCGCGCACTCGAGGAGGTCGATCGCCGCGCGTTCGTCGAGACCGTCTACGAACGCGTCCACGTCATCGATCGGCATCGCGCTCACGCACCCGGCGAGCGCGTCCACGGCGTCGCGGACCGTTCTCGAGGACGCCGCGGCCAGGGCGACGAACGCCGAGACGCGGCGGCTCCCGCCGTCCTTCTCCGCCGCCCTCGTCGTCGTCGCGAGCATCACGTCGCCGAGATTCTCGTGCCGCATGAACGCTCCGCGGAAGGTATCGTACGCCGCCGAAGATATCGACGCGGTAGGCGGGGCATCGCGCGTCACGGCCAACGCGCACGCGCACCAATTCGACGCCTGCGCGGACGCGGTCTTGTGATGGTGCGCCGGTCCTCCGTCGCCGCCGTGAAGTTTCTTACCGGCGAATCGCAGACACGCGCTCAGGACCGTTCGCGCGTTCTCGCCGTCCTCGTCCTCGCGCGCGCCCTTCGCGAGCCGTCGCTGCGCGAGCGCCTCCTCCTTCGCGGTGAGATCGCCCTCGAGCAAGTTGTCGAGAATCTCCCCGAGGAGGTGCGACGGCCACTCCGCGTCCAGGAGCTCCGCGGGCGAGAACGACTCGCTCATGACGGCCGCGCGCGCGGAGAGAGGTCGCGATCGATCGCTCACGACGACTCCGTGCGCGCGTGCATCGTGGCGTGGTACCCGCGCGGCTTCTGTTGCGCTCGTCCGTCGCCGAGTGTGGGAAATGGGCGAGCGAGCGCGGGAATATCGTTTTCTCGGGATTCGCGTCATCAGCCGACTAAGTTGAGGATTCATCGGGAATCTCAACCGCTTTCGCGTTTGAGAGGGTTGAAAAACACGTGAAATCGCGATCAAGCGTTACAACTACGTGTAGTTGTACAGGCTGGTTATTTACAGGATTCGGTGCAGGGTGGTTAAAATCTGTCAGAGTTATCCTATGTCAGAAATCTGTCGTTCCCCTCACGTGAAGGCGCTTTCGACGACGCGCGCTCGCACTTTCGCACGCTCCGACGCCGTCGACCGCACGCTCGACTCAAACTTTTTTCACCCCGAACGCCCTTTCGCGCTCGTGTTTGAGCCTCCCCCACCTTCACTCACGCTCACGAAGACATCATGTCTCAAGGTACGCGCGCGCAACCCCCCTCCGATCGGATTATCGCGCCGATTGACAATCTTGATTGTCTTTCGGACCGATATTTTATACGATCCGAGATCACTTCGACGCGCGCACGCGATCGCGCACGCGTTTCACGTCACGATGTCCGCCGCTTCCGTTTTCGTCCCCTCCGTCGCGTTCGCCGCGAAACCCTCCGCGAAGTTTCGCGCGAAAGTTCGCGGTCGCGCCGCTCCCGCGCGATCGACGACGATTCGCGCCGGAATCTTCGGAAAGAAAGATGCTGATCCTCCGCACGATCCCGACAACCCAGGTTTCGACACCCTCTGCTTGCACGCCGGGTACACCCCGATCGGGGATGAAGCGACGTACGGCTTAGGCCAAGGCGCTTCCCGCGGCGTGCCGCTTTACCGCACCGCGCCGTACCAGGTACGCCCCCCGCGCCTCTTTCCCCCCGCGATTCGCGCGATCGTCAAAAAGTAACAAAAAGCGCGACCGTCGACGAATTCTGTAGTCTGACTCACCGCCCGACCCCCTCTCTTCCCCCCACCACCCCGACGTCGACGCGAAACAGTTCAAGAACACGGAGCACGCGGCGAACCTCTTCGCGCTCAAGGAACTCGGCAACATCTACTCCCGCCTCATGAACCCGACGACGCACGTCCTCGAGTCTCGCGTCGCGCAGCTCGAGGGCGGCCACCCCCTCGCCGGCCTCGCGACGTCTTCCGGGACGGCGGCGTGCTTCTACAGCATCATCACCCTCGCCCAGGCGGGGGATAACATCGTCTCCAGCAACAAGCTGTACGGCGGTACGTACACGCAGTTCAACGACATTCTTCCCACGATGGGCATCACCGTCAAGTTCGTGGACGCGGAAGACCCGGAGAACTTCAGGGCGGCGATCGACGACAAGACGAGGGCGGTGTTTTGCGAAACCGTGTCCAACCCCGCGCTCGAGATCGTCGACCTCGAGGCCGTCGCCGAGATCGCGCACGCGAACGGCCTTCCGCTCATCGTCGACTCCACGTTCTCGACGCCGTACCTCACGAAGCCGTTCGAACACGGCGCGGACATCATCTGCACGTCGCTCACGAAGTGGATGGGCGGCCACGGCACCGGCGTCGGCGGCATGGTCATCGACAAGGGCGGCTTCGCGTGGGGCGCGGGCAAGCACCCGCTGTTCGACAAACCGGACACGTCCTACGGCGGTCTCCGCTGGGGACACGACCTCCCGGACGCGCTCGCGCCGCTCGCGTACAAGCTCAGGATGCTCACCGTGCCGCTGAGAAACCTCGGCGCGTGCATCTCGCCGGACAACTCGTGGATGTTCCTCCAAGGCATCGAGACGCTGTCGCTTCGCATGGAGCGTCACTGCGAGAACGCGATGAAGGTCGCGGAGCACCTCAAGAAGCACCCCAAGGTCGCTTGGGTCAAGTACCCCGGCCTCAAGGACGACCCGCAGCACGCGAAGAACCTCAAGTACCTCAAGGGCAAGGGCGGTCCGATGGTCATCTTCGGTCTCAAGGCCGCGGACGCGCCCGCGGCTGGCAGGAATTTCATCGACAACCTGAAGCTCATCTCCCACGTCGCGAACGTCGGCGACGCGCGCACGCTCGCGATTCACCCGGCGACGACGACGCACTCTCAGATGAACGCGGCGGAGCAGGCGGCGTGCGGGATCCCGCCCGAGATGGTGCGCCTCTCCGTCGGCATCGAGACCTCCGGGGACATCCTCGCGGACCTCGACCAGGCGCTCGAGAACGTGTAAAAAAAAAAATGCACGCGTCGCGAGAGGAGGAGACCAACCGGCATCATGAGCGTTAATAGCCTTTTATCACGTTTGTAATATACGTCTGATATGAACAACGTACAGTATTCTCTCTCTATCTTTTCGTGCTCCGAGCCGTCGCTCACCGCGCCGAGATGCCGAGGCTCAAAGCCGCGCGCAAAGGCTCCACGCTCGCCTCTTCCCCGCCCAACGCCTCCTCCAACAGCTTCAACGCGTTTTCCGGGGTGATGACCTCGTCGAACGGAGGGCCTAACCGTACCGCGTACGATGGGTCGTAGCACCGCCGCGCGGCTCTCGCGACGGGCGTCGCCGCCAACGCGCGGACGTACGCGGCGTCCCCCCCCGACGCCCCGAGCGCGCCGAGCTCGCTCCAGTCCGTCTCCGCCGCGGCGCGTCGCCAGCACACCTCCAACAGCGACTTGTTCGCCTCGCGGAACTCCCCGCCCGCGGACGCGAAGACCGAGAACGCGTCGATGAGGTCGTCTTCGCTCGCGCCTTTCGCGCTGTCGCCGAGGCACGCTTCCACGAGCTTCAACGGCGGCAACGGCGGCGACGACGCGTCCGCGGATCCGACTTTCCTTCGCGCGGACAACGCGGACTGAATCTTCGCGAGGTCGAGCGCGGCGTCGATGGCGACGACGTCGTCCGCGTCCGCGGGCGCGCCTCCCGCGAGCAAGGACAGTTTCGCGAGCGACAGGTACTGCGCTTGTTCCCTCACGGACGCGTTCCCGCCGCCGCTCGCGCCGGAGACGCTGAGGCCGTGGAGCGTCCCGGCCGCGCCTACGTAGTCGTCCGCGCGCAACTGATGCAACCACAGAAGCGGCGGGTGCGGCTTCAGGCACTCCCCGAGCTCGCCGTAGAACTCGTCGGGGGTATCTTGCAGCATCTCTGCGACGCGCGCGCCGACGCCGGAGTGGTACCCCGGGTTCATCATCATCCGGTGGAACATGAACGTCGCGAACGTGCATTCGCCGTCCTCCGCGGCGCCGCGTAACGTCCGCATGTGATGGTGCGTCCTCGCCACCGCGCCGTCGATCGCCGCGCCGTCGCCGACGCGCGCCGCGTGCGCCATCGCGGTCTCGCACACCTCTGCGAGCTGCTCGTACCCGAAGTGCGCCTCCGCGACCGCGGCAACCGCGTCCATGGTGACCGCGAACGGACCGCTCGCGAAATCTCCGGACGCGAACCCTCCGAAGCCGCCGTCGCTCGCGCGCGCGGCGTTCATGAGCGCGGGCAAAACGCTCGCGCGCGCGCGCGCGTACTCGTCCCTCGCCATCGCCCTCTCCGCGGACCCTAACGGCGCGGACGCCACGTGCGCCGCGGTCGCGTCGAGCAGCGGCGTCGCCAGCGCGTAGAGCTGCGACCCGAGCGGCGACGCGAGATCGGGCGCGCCGCCTCTCGCGGCCTCGTCCCTCAGCGCCGCCGCCGCGTCGGCGGCGGCGGTCAGCGCCATCCGCGCGCCCTCACCCGCGTTCCACCGCGGCGGCGGCGCGACCGCGCCCGCGCCCGCGGGCGGGTACAGCGACGCGTGATGCCTGCGGAAATCGCTCGCGGAGCTCAGCGCGCCGAGCAACGCCCTCGATAACGCGTCCAACGCCGCGGCGCGCTCGTGCAGCGACGCGCGCGCCCGCGCGCCGGCGTGCCGCTCCAAGCCGTCCGCGAGCGCGGGCAGCAGCGCGTCCGCCGCGCCCGTCGCGCGGCTGTAGCACACCTCCACGGCGGGACGGCCTCTCACCGCCGCGTCCGAGGCTTGCAACGCCGCGCCCGCGGTCGTCGCCGCCTCGAGCAGGAGCGCCAACGCGTCGGACCCTCTCTCTCGGTCGGCGCCGGTCTCCGCCATCTCCGCGGCTTCGTTGTGCAGGGAGCGGACGCACAGGAGCGCGGAGACCATCTCGCCGTGCTCGAGGATCGCCTCGCGCTCGCTCGCGGCGAGGAGCTGCCACACCCCGGACGCTTCCACGAGGAACCGCAAGAACACGTCGTGCCTGCGCGCTTTTTCGTCCAAGTGCAACTCCACGCCGGGGCCCGGACCGTCCGGGCCGGGCCAGTGCTTCGGGAGCGCGTCCACGATGGCCCTCGAGCACGCGGCGAACGCCCCGACGCCGCCGTCGACGTCCCCGCCCTCGGTGCCGTCCAGAGACCCACCTAGCGCGCCCGCGGCTCTCAGTCGGAACCCGCACTCCGAGGGCGCGGCGCCGTGCCCCGCGACGTACGCCGCGAACTCGTTCCTGACCGCGGCTTCGGCTTCTTCGCGCGCCGCGTCCGCCGCCGTCGCCCGCGGCGCCGACGCCGCCGCCGCCGCCGCCGCCGCGAGCCTCGGGCTGAAGCGCGTCGGGCTCGGGCCCGAATCCCGCGGCTCCGGCGGTGGCGCCGGCGAGGGCGATCTCTTGATCGGCGACGGCGGCGCGGGCGCGGTGGGCGCGTACGCGACGACGCCCATCAGCTCCGTGAGCAGCAGCCACCCCCCGAGTTCCGGCGCGGGGGCGGCGGCGAGGACGCCGCCGCCGCCCGCGGCGGGGTCGTGCAACAGCAGCTGCTCTTGAAGCGTCGACCCCGCGAACAGCGCGGCGCCGCCGCCGGAGGTGACGACGAGCGCGGATTCGCGAGGGGCGCCGCCGACGTGGACCGTCGCGCGCGCGCCGGGGGCGCCGCCCGCGGGGACGGATCCCGCGGGGGGAATCGTCGACGCGAGGAGCGCGAACGCGCCGCCGCCGCGCCGCCGCTCGCCGACGTGGATCGACCACCGCGCGCCGTCGCGGCACAGCACCGTCGCGTCGTCGCCGTCGCCCGCGGCGATGGACGCGATCTCGAGATCACCGTCCGACTGCAGCGCGCTTTTGATCGCGGGCAACACCTCGTGCGTCTCGCCGAGCGCGACGTCGCCGTCTCGCGACACCTCCCACTCCTCCGTCGACGTCGCGGTGAGCACGAGCAGTCTCATCGACCCTCCTCCGCGCGTCGACGATCGCGCGAACGCGATCGATCGAATCGATCGGTGCGCCGTCGACGGTTTAATAAACCTGAGCGCCGCTTTAGACGCGCTCATCGCGAGGTTCACGAGCCGCGACGGCGTCGTCGCGCCGCCGCCGCCGCCGCCGCCCGTCTCCGCGTCTCGATCCGCGCGTTTGACGATCAGCTCCCCGCCGTTCGGCGGGCACTCGAGAAGGTAGAGCTCGCCGTCCGCGCACCCGACGGCGGCGACGACGCCGCCGGTCGGCGACGGGATCGACGCGACCGCGGTCACGGCGGGCGCGCCCGGCAGCGACGCGGCGCCGAGCTCTCGGAACGTGCCGCCGTTCGCGTCGCATCGCGTCACGGTCACGACGCCCCCGGAGGAGGCGCCGCCCGCGCTCGTCATGAGCAGCGCGCCGTCCTTCGACGATCGCGTCACGTACACGATCGGGCGTTCGCCGCCGTTCGCGTAGTACTCCGCGCAGCTCTCCGGCGCGGCGCCGCCCTCGAGCTCGCACGGCGTCTTCGGCAGCGGCCACGCGAGGACGACGTTCCCGCGCGTCACCCACGCGGTCGATCGCTCCGCGTTCATCCCGCCGTGCGACTCGTGCGATCCGCCTGCGATGGCGGGCGGGTGGACGGGGAGGAAAGGGGGCGTCGGCGAGGCGTCCGGGAGGGCGCGGGGTCGACGCGGGGCGAGATCCGCGCGACGCGGGAAGCGCGAGGCGGCTGGATGGATGTTTTTGAACGCGTCCAGGGCGAGCGCGCGCACCCGACCGCAGGACCTCCACCGCGCGCGGGGGGAGGTTGCACTGCACGCGCCACATCGCGCGCGATGTCCCACCGGTCGCGTGTCGCGCGCGCGACGCGTCGAAACGCGGCGGGTTGTGGACGGTCGTCGCCCCGCGTGCGTCGTGGTATTCGAACAGAACTTCGGCGGTCGATCGACGCGAGCGCCTGACTGCTTGAGTGGCGAGCGCTCGCGAAACTTCCAGTCTCGCTTCCGTCGTGGAGGTTCCGATCGCGCGTCGATCGCGCGCCGCCACTCCGCGACAGCGCGGCGGCGGGACGGACCGGGGCGGTCGGGGCGTCGGCGACGAGCACCTCGAGCGATCCCCCGGCGGGATGGGGCTCTTCGGCGACCTCCCGTCCGCGAAGGACGAGGTCGCGGCGAAGACCGGCGCGAGCGGCGGTGCGTCGGAGACGCCGGGGAAAGACGGCGCCGGGACGTCGACGACGCCCGGCGCCGGCGGGGGATGGTCCGGCGCGGGCGCGGCGCTGCGCGCGCCGCCGCGCAAGTCCCCCGCGCTCGTCAACCCCGCGATGCTCAAAGCGCAGGCCGCGGCGCTTCGAGCGCAGCAGGCGAAGCTCGCGCGGATGAAAGATTCCGCCGCGGCGTCCGCGTCCACCCCGCATCCCGACGCCGCGCCCGCGTCCGCGTCGAAGACCCCGGGGGCGAAACCCACGCCGGGCGTCTCCCCCGCGGCCGCGACGGCGGACGCGAGGGACGCCGCGGGCTGGGGCACGCTCTCCGCGGACGTGGACGAGGAGTACGACCCGCGCAGACCGAACTCGTACGAGGACGTCGTCCGCGACCGCGCGCGCCGCCGCGCCAAGGACGAGGCGACGAGGGCGCGCGAGAAGCAGCGCGTCGAGCTCGAGCGCCGCCGCGCGCGGCTCGAGCGCGACAGAAACGCCGCGGGGGGGAGAGGAGGGGCGATCGATCGGAGTTCGCTGAGGGTGACCGGGGAGGAGGCGCACGCGAGACGCGCGAGGATCGGCCGCGACGGCTTCCTCGTCGGCGGCCATCTCGAGACCGCGGACGGTGCCGGTCCCGGCGGCGCGTCCACGAGCGGCGGCGGGGGGAAAGACGCGAAGGACGCGAAAGAGCCGAAGATGACCCCCGCGCAGAGGATGATGATGAAGATGGGGTGGAAGGAAGGCCAAGGCTTGGGAAAGAGCGACCAAGGGATGACGACGCCGCTCATGGCGGAGAAGCGCGGCGCGAAGCACGGCGTCATCGTGAACGCTCCGGAGATGTTCTTCGCCACAGGGAGCGACGACGAAAAGGCGGGGCTGGGGGGCGGGAGCGGGGTCGTCGACGCGACGCGCACGCTGCTGGGCGCGCCGAAGTTCGTGTCGAGTCGCGCGACGGAGGGAGGCGACGGCGACGCGGTCGGCGCGTCGCCCCCCCCAGCGAGAGGCCCGCCGTCGAAGGTTTTGCTCCTTCGGAACATGATCGGACCGGGCGAGGTGGACGAGGACTTAGAGGACGAAGTCGCGGAGGAGTGCGAGAAGCACGGCGCGGTGCACCGGGTGATGATCTTCGAAGTCACCGAGTCGGGGTACGACCCGCGCGAAGCCGTGCGGATTTTCGTGGAGTTTACGAAACCGGAAGACGCGGCGAAGTGCGCGAACGAGATGGACGGTCGGTTCTTCGGCGGGCGGACCGTCGCGGCGTCGCACTACGACGAAGGTCTGTTTGAGGCGAACGAGTTAGGACCTCAGCCCGGGGAACGCGCGATAGAGTCGTGAACGGACGACGTGATGAAAGAACGTCGCGTCTTAGAGCTACGAAAACCAAAAACCGAGGAAGGGACGGGAACGATCAGTCGTTCTTCTTCTCCTCTTCGTCCTTCTCGCCGTCCCTCTTCTCAGCCTTCACCCCCCGGACCGCCTGCCCTATCACTATCACGAAGCACACGATCAGACCGACGCACGAGAACGTCGCGAACGTCGCGACGGCGCCGTACAGCTTCGGGTTCTTCGCCGCGAGTTTCCGCGCCGATCCGACGAATCCGCCGACGCCGCCCGCTCGAAACGCCTCCGCCGCCGCGGCGCAGTCTTTGCTCAGACGCTTCCGATACATCTCCGCGGTGTCGTGCACGTCGATCATCCACATCGCGAGCGCGCGCGTGAACTTCGAGAACCTCACCGCGAACCACGACATCGGCGCCGGGACGGGCTCGCCGACGCCGTCGGACGCGAACGACGCCGTCGCGAACGCCGCGAGCGTCTCCGCGTCCCTCTTCGAACCCTTCGGGAACTTGAACATCTTCTCGTCCCGGAACAGCACGAGCGTGGGGTACCCCTTGACGACCTTGTTGAACCGGTCGCACGTCCCCGGGTTGGCCGTGCAGTCCACGTCCGCGACGGCGACCGCGCCGTCGAGCTCTTCCGCGACGTTCGCCCACGTCGGCGCCAACGCTCTGCAGTGGCCGCACCACGGGGCGTGGAACTTCACGAACCACGGGCCCGCGGTCTGGCCCGTGGCTGCGCGCGCGAGGCGTCGGGTGGGAGGGGAGCTCGAGCGTGAGACGACGGTCGGACTCGGAAGGGGTCGGGGACGGACGATCGGACGAACGAAGGGTGGAAGAGGAGGGGGAGGCTGCGCCGCGTTCGACGACGGACAGCTTTTTCGAGGACGCGCACCCGCTTGCGTGTGGTGCTCGAACGTCTCGTCCGTGAGGTGGATCACCTCCGCGGCGTGCGCGGCGAGAGGGGCGAGCAGTGCGATCGCCGCGACGGCGAGGACGACGCGGCGGATCATCTCTAGCGCGCGTATCGTGCGGTCGCGCGGAGGGAAATGACATCCACCAGATCTCCGAGAAAACGAATCGACCGGCTCGCGCTCGGCGCTTCAGGCGCGTTCTATACAAAAGTTTTTCACCCATATCCCGGTTTCAACATTTGATCGCTCCCCCTTTCAACTGACCGGTGAACTTTTTTTGTATGGAACGACCCTCAGTTCCAGTCGGTGACTGTTGGGGGGCGGGGGTCGACGATCGCGATCGGGCGAGGCGTCGCGCGCGGTCGTCAGAGCGTGACGCGCGCGTCGCACGTCTGGTCCGCGCGTAATCGCACCGGGTCGAACCGAACGCGTCGTGCGACCGAACTCGCCGTCGCGAACACGCGCGCGGTGCGCGTCGGGGTCGTCGGAAGGAGAAGAGAGCGAAGCGCGCGGGGCTGGGGCAAACGTCGCGCGAGATGGGCAAGGACGAGCAATTCGCGGGCGAAGCCGGCCGGGGGTTCCCCGGGGCGCCGAAGAACTTCGACCCGGAGAACCCTCTCGCGGATAAGGTGGCGGCCATACAGATGAGAGAGCACATCGTGCGCGAGAAGATCATCAAGGTGGAGACCGCGAAGGTGCGTCTCTTCACGCGCGACGCCTCGCGTGCGCTCGTTGGGCGTCTGAAAAATAAACCCTAAACGTTCCATCCCACGCGCGCGAACTGACGCACACGTCTTCCTTTCGTCTTCACAGCTTCTTCGCGAGCGGGTTCAGAAGTGTTACTTGATGGAGGGGGTGAACCACCAGCAAAACTGCAAAAAGGTGCGCGTCCTCGGGCGTCCACGCCGCGCGAACGCGACGGTCCATCGATTTGATCTCGAGACTTTTTTTTTTTCGTCGCCCTCGCTGACGACCTTCCCTCCCTTTACGTTCAACAGGAGGTGAAAGCGTACCTTGAGGCTATCAAGAACGTCGGCGTGCATCGTCTCAACGCGGGCGAGCACGACAAGGACATTCAACAGAAAAAATGAACGCCGCCCGATAGGGGCGACGAACATCATCGTGTAACAAAACTGAGGCTAAACTAAAAAATAAACGATCGACGAGAGGTCGCGTCGTCAACCCGCGCCGGCGAGCTTCCCCGCGACGATCGCGGCGAACACCAACCCCCCGTACGTCCCGTTGCTCTTAAACTTCCTCGCGCAGTCGTCCCTGTCGTCCAAGTCGACGTCGCGCACCTGCCACGCGAGGTGCGCGGCCGCGGCGGAGACGCCCAGGTAAAACGGCGCACCCAGCCCGGCGGCGGCGCCCGACGTCAGCAGCCCCGCGGTCGACAGCGCTCCGAACCCGGCGAGGTACTTCTTCGTGTCGTCGCCGAAGTGCAGCGCGGTGGACTTCACGCCGACGCGCGCGTCGTCGTCCTTGTCCTGGTGCGCGTATATCGTGTCGTAGAGTAACGTCCAACTCGCGGCGCTGAGGTACAGGGGCAGCGTGACGTACGGGTCCAACGTCCCGTGCACGGCGGCGTATCCTAATAACGCTCCCCAGTTGAACGTTAAACCTAAAAATGCCTGCGGCCAGTTCGTTATCCTTTTCATCAGCGGGTACGTCGCCACGAGCGCGAGCGAGGACGCGCCGAGGAGTTTACTGAAGTCGTTCAGCTGCAAGAGCACGGCGAGACCGGCGCCGAGTTGCGCCCCGAGAAACGCCGTCGCCGCCGCCGGCGACACCGCCCCGCTCGCGATCGGTCGGTTCCGCGTCCGCGCGACGAGCTTGTCGATGTCCTTGTCCCACATATCGTTTATCGTGCACCCGGCACCGCGCAGCAAGACGCTCCCGGCGCCGAAGAGCGCGAGCAGCGTGGGGTCGGGCGCCGCCCCCGGCGCGGCGGCGACGGCGATGGACCAGAAGCACGGCCACATCAGGAGGTACACCCCGACCGGGCGGTCGATCCTCGCGAGCTTCGCGTACGGCGCGAGCGCGGGCGGGAGCGCGCGGTCCACCCACGTGTGCTCCGCCTCCGGCGCGGGGATGGACGACGACGCGGAGGACGGCGACGGCGCGCGCGTCTTCGCGTCGTCCTCCGTCGACGACGACGACGACGCGCGTCGGTCGTCGTGGACGCTTCGACGCGCGCGACGCGTCGACGGCGGCGGCGTGGGGTCGACGCGCGCGCGGTCGACGACGCCCGCGGCGGCGTGGAGGCCCCTCGCGCGGTCACGGGCGAAGAAGAACGCGTCCGAGCGAAGCCGCTCGCGCGCGTCCGCGCGCGCGACGTCGAGGGGTTCGTCGTCGACGAGGAGGCGACGACGACGAAGATCGTCGACCGCGCCTCGCCACGGCAGGAGCGCGGCGCACCGCTCGCGGTGACGCGAGAGCTCTCGCCCGCGGCGGGACAGCGCGCGGAGCATCGTCGTCGTGGAGCCGACGTCGCCCCGGCCGAGGCGGCGACGTCGACGCCTCCGCGCGTCGGGGAGTGCGGGGACGGACGAACGAGGCGAAGGTCATCCTTCTGCATCTGCACACGAAAAGGTTGCGTGCCGTGCTATTTTTTCGCGTTGTTACGGCACATCGATGAGCGCTGTCGCGAGGTTCACGACGATGGCCGCGTCCACGGGCGAGGAGATGCTCAAGAAGAACGTCTGGGCCGTCGTCGGGAACCACGGCCGGAACCCGGTCGTGGAGAAGCTGTGCGACCGACTCAGGTCGCACGGGAAGACGGTCTTTCGAGTGAACCCGTACGGAAAGCCCCCCGCGGAGTACAAGTCCTTGACCGAGATCGGCGCCGCGGTCGAGTGCGTGAACCTCGTCGTGAACCCGACGATGGGCCTGGACGTGCTAGACGAGTGCGAGAAGCTCGGCATCGCGTCGCTGTTCGTGCAGCCGGGCGCGGGGAGCGACGAGCTGCGCGAGAGCGCGTCGGGAAAGTCGATCGCGCTGCACGAGGGCTGCGTCCTCGTCGAGCTCCCTCCGAGCGCGGCGCTGTAGTAGGTGAACGTACAGTAGGTGAACATAGATAGTATCCGTCGTTCGCGCGTCGTTATTATCATAATAGAATAGGAAACGCACGCGCGAGCGAGCGAGCGAGAGAACGACGCGTCTATCATACTAAACCGTCCTCGCCATGTACCGTGCCATCCTTATCGCCGCGCGCATGCCGTTCCCTGCGTACGCGACCCGTCCCTCCGCCTGCTCCGCCGTCGCGCCCGGGCCGATGATTCCCATCCCCACGGGCTTGTTGTACTCCAGCTCGAGCTGCTTGAAAATCAGCGAGCACGTCGCCCCCATCTCCTGGCCGTGCAGCGTGCTGCCCTTCTCGATGTATCCGATCACGCACACCGCGTCCAACGCGTCGTTCTCGAGCATGCGTTCCACCACGAGCGGGGCTTCGTACGTCCCGGGAACCCAGACGACCTCGTCCACGGTCGCGCCCATCGCGATCGCCGCGACGCGCGCGTCCTCGAGCATCCTGTCCATCAGGACGTTGTGGAACTCGCCGATGACGACGCCGACGCGAACCGGGGCGTCGCTGTCGTCGCCGACGTGGTGCACGGAGGCGTCGGACCACTTCGCCTTCTCCGCGTCCGTCTGATGCGCGAACACGACCGCGTCGTCTGTCTCTTGCACGCTCCCGGGGGTGTGGTACGTGTACTCTTTCGGGAGCGACGCGCGCTCGTCCGTCGCGCGCGCGCGCGCGGTGGCCCCTCGGCGCGTCGCGGACGCGTTCGCCTGGCGCGGGATGGGGGGACGGGAGAGGGGGAGAGGGACGGTCGTCAGTCGGTCGGGCGACGAGACGAACGACGAGACGACGGACCCCGCGACCGAGGACGGCGACGCGCGCGCGAGGAGAGCGCGCGCGGCTCGCGCCTTCGTCGCCTTAGCTGTGACCCGCGCGGGCGCGAGCGCCGCGGACGTCATCGACATCGACATCGACATCTCGACGTGCCGTGGTTCGGTTCGTTGTGAGGCGACGCCGCGCCGCGATTTGGTTTTATCCGAGGTTCACCGCCTTCTGTTCTTCCCGTCGCGAGCGGCGGTGAGTGAATAAACGCGCGTGACCCATAAGTCGAAAGATCGACCGCGCCTGAGGTATATAACCCCTCATCTCGCGAAACTGGCATCGACTGTACTTGAACAGGATTCATACTTCAGTTGGTAAACCCTCGTCAGTATTCTCCAATACTTGACAAGCTCCTCATGTCAGACGAAGACTGAAGCTCACCTAGTCTGAGCCGGAAATCTGCGATTCTCCTATGACGCCTAGTCAGGGATTTCGCTTGATGATGGCCCCCCGTCGACATTCCAAGTCGGGGCTGGACGGCTAGGTGACGTTCTGATGGCTATGGGCTTTTGGTCTGCTGGACGTTTGGTTTTTTGTTTTTTTTATTTTCGCATTTTTTTCGGAAATTGTCTTTTTCTCGTACACGTACTGTACACGTACGCGCAAACAGTCTCACGAGAAGAAAACCGACGCGACGTGCCGCGTCCTCGTCACGGTCAGAAATTGGCGGAAAATCGACCGCGCGTTCGCCGGTGACTGGGCAACCCGCGCTTTCCCTCGGTCTGAAAAAGCGCAAGCGTCGACCGGGCGGGGCGAATAAAGGGCCTTTTTTTACCGCCGCGCGTCTTATCCACTTCGCGCGCGCGCTGAACGTCCGCTGCCGCGCTCCTCGACGCACGAAGGTCGTGCACGAGTGAAACCAAGTATCATTTTAACGAGTCCGCGCGCTCGACACCGCGTCGCGTCCGCGTACACGCCGAACCGCGCCCGCTGCTCGTAATCCTCGCCGGGCGAGGTTATTATTCGGCAAGATGATTAGCGCGCGGTGTCAGGCCGTGCGCCTGCCGCAAACGTGCGCGCTCGCGCGCGGAGAGCGTCAGAACCCGTCGAAGATACCCGCGAGCAACGTTCGCGCGCCTGTCCAGGTGAGACTCGCGCGCGCGCGCGTTCGACCGCCCCTTTCAGACCCCCCGCTTCGAATCGTCGCCGGATAAAACCAACAACCGAACGAATTGCTGACCTTTTTTCCGCGTCCCTTCGTCCCTTCCTCTCCCTCGCGCAGGCGCCGAACCGCGTCGCGATGCACCCGACGCGCCGCAAATCGCACGTCTTGCGCGCGATCGCGGAGCCCGAGCCCCGACCGCCCGGCGGCGCGGCCGCGCCGGCGAAGGCGAAGCCGAAGCCGCCGTCGAAACCTCGCCAGGCCGCCAGCGCCGGCGCCAAGGCGCCCGCCGCGGCGGTCAACCCGAACGGTCCCGCGGGCGCCGCCGCCGCGGCGGCCGCGGCGATGCCGCCCGCGCCGCCGCCGCCGGCGGCGTCACCAGACCCGGCGGCGCCGGCCGCCGCGGCGGCGGCCGCGCCG
>MDSW01107587.1_pt1 | contig 52465 bp, 46 predicted proteins | sample 811171 | NCBI WGS metagenome assembly MDSW01 (sample SAMN05326641, study PRJNA326480) | marine metagenome | isolation source: seawater | place: Atlantic Ocean: North West | collected 2012
ATTGCAAATGTCAAAAAAACAAAACTATAGTATCAATTATGTTTCCTCATTTGAAACTGAGTTTAAAATCAACACTTTTTTTAGGCTAAAAGAGAAAAATATTGTTGAGTCATTGAGGTCTAAAAATTTACTTTCTAAAAATGATAGCCCTCAAGAAGTATTTTTAGCACTTAGAGAATTAAGAAATAGCTGGTGAATTTAATTTAACTCTTTAACTATTTCTTCTACAATTTTTTTGGCATCTCCAAATAGCATAAGAGTGTTGTCATTATAAAATACTTTATTGTCTATACCAGCATAACCTGGCGAAAGACTTCTTTTAACAAATAATACTGTTTTTGCGGCTTCTACGTCTAGTATTGGCATACCAGCAATAGGGCTTGTTGGGTCAGTTTTAGCAGCTGGATTTGTAATATCGTTAGCTCCTATTACAAATGCAACATCGCATGAACTAAAGTCAGAATTAATTTCTTCTAATTCAAAAACTTCATCATATGATACATTTGCTTCTGCAAGTAAGACATTCATATGGCCTGGCATTCTTCCCGCAACTGGATGAATTGCGAATGATACTTTAATCCCATTTTTCTTAAGTAAATCTGACATTTCTTTTACCACATGCTGTGCTTGTGATACTGCCATTCCGTAGCCTGGCACTATTATTACGTGTTGTGAGTTTTTCATAATAAATGAACCATCTATAGCTCCACCAGATTTAGCTGTTTTATCACTATTGGTATTTAAATTACTAGAACTTTCTTCACCGAAGCCCCCTAATATAACATTTATAAATGATCTGTTCATTGCCTTACACATAATGTATGATAAAATTGCTCCTGAACTTCCTACTAGGGCGCCGACTATAATTAAAGAAATATTTTCTAACGTAAAGCCTATGCCTGCAGCCGCCCACCCAGAATAAGAATTCAGCATTGAAACAACTACTGGCATATCTGCACCGCCTATTGGAATTATAATCAGTATGCCTATAATAAGAGCCAATAGGGTTAAAAACAAAAAGAGCTCTATACTTTGCACTTGAACAAATAAATAAATTCCAATTAGAAGCATAATTGTAAGGATTGCATTTATAGTATGCTGAAGTTTGAAAACAATTGGATTTCCTGACATTAAAGATTGTAGTTTTAAAAATGCAATTACAGAACCTGAAAATGTAATAGCTCCTATAACTAGCCCTACTGACATCTCAATTGCACTAACTACTTTAATTTCTTCTCCAATTGAAATACCGAATTTTTGCGGAGCAAAAAATGCCCCAGCTGCAACAAATACAGCAGCTAAGCCTACAAGACTATGGAAAGCAGCAACTAATTGAGGCATAGCTGTCATTTGAATTTTAAGTCCTAAAGTTGTTCCTAAAGAACCACCAATTAATATACACACAACTACTGGCAGAAAATTAGCTGTATTTGGCTGTAAGGCCAAGGTAATTACTGCTATCGTCATTCCTAATATACCAAATAGGTTTCCTCTTCTTGAGGTTTCTGGTGAGGAAAGTCCTTTTAAGGCCATAATAAAAAATACCGAAGATATTAAATAAAGAATTGAAGATAAATTTTCACTCATTACTTATTTTTTTTCTTTTTATACATTGCTAACATCCTCTGAGTTACAACGAAACCACCAAATACATTTATGCTAGCTAAAATTGTGGCAAGATAGCCCATAATTTTTGATATGTCCATGACATCTTCATTAAAATTTTTATTATCTAATAAAACCAGTGTTAAACTTCCTATAATAATAATACCCGATATAGCATTTGTTACACTCATTAGTGGAGTATGAAGAGCTGGTGTAACTGCCCAAACTACAAAATAACCAACAAATATAGCTAGTGTGAACACTATAAAGTTTATAATAAAAGGATCTACATTTTCCATATTTTAGCCCTCATAAAAATATTCAGTTTTTTTGCCATTTCTTATAAGTAAAGTTTTTAAAAGTAGTTCATCTGTTGATTCTATATCGAATTTTTTATTTGTAGATATAAAGTTTTTTATAAAATTAAATATATTTTTTGCAAAAAGTAAGCTTGCATCATTTGCAATAAGACTAGGCAAATTAATAGGCGAATAAACTATTTTATCAAATATATTAATTTTTTTACCTAATTCAGAGCCCTGAATGTTACCTCCTGCGCTAGTAGCTAAATCTACTAAAATACTTCCACTTTTCATTTTTTCTATTGTTCTATTTTCTATCAATAAAGGTGCTTTTTTTCCTGGTATTAATGCTGTAGAAATAATAATATCCATATTTTGTGCGATTTCATGTATCTTATTTAATTGTTTTTTTTTATATTCTTCGCTCATCTCTTTTGCGTATACGCTTTCAGTTTTTTTATCACTACCTTCTTCTACTTTAATAAATTTAGCACCTAAACTATTTACTTGTTCCTCAACTTCTGGTCTAACATCAAAGGCTGAAACAACACAGCCTAATCTTTTAGCAGTAGCAATTGCTTGCAATCCAGCAACCCCAGCACCTAATATTAAGCATTTTGCTGGAATTATTGTGCCTGCAGCGGTCATCATCATTGGAAAAGCTTTTTTAAAAATACTACAGGCTTCAATTACTGCTTTATAGCCAGCTAAGTTGGCTTGAGAAGAAAGTATGTCCATAGACTGGGCTCTGCTTATACGCGGTAAAAAATCAAGCGCGATTAAATTTAGATCTCTCCCTACTAAATTTTGTATTTTTTTATAGTTTTCATAGGGATTAAAAAGACCTATTATTATTGATCCTTTTTTTAAAGAACTCAATTCTAAATTATCTAATACAGAACTTACACAAGTTAATATTTCTGCTTTGGATAAAATTTCTTCTTTTTCTAGAACTAGGGCTCCATTCTTTATATATTCAGAATCTTGAAAGTTTGCTAGTTTACCAGCTCCTTTCTCAACATATACTTCAAAACCATTTTGAATAAAATTTTTACAAGATTCCGGAGTTATCGATACTCTTTCTTCATTTTTATTTGTTTCTTTAATTGTAGCAACTATCATCTTAGGTCAAGCTAATTGCTATTCTCCAGGAATTTTCAAATCAGGTAATTGATTCATAGTATTCAATGTTGCAATTAGCCCATCTATACCCTGACTATTTAGAACCATTTCAAAATCATTCCTTTTTGTTCTTAATAAACTCACTCCTTCAACTTGCATATCTATTACCTTTAAATCGCTTTCTCTATTTCTAACTCTCCAAACTATATTAGTAGTAGGATAGTCAGGTGATTCAATGGTAGAGTATACAAAAGCATCTTTTTTCTTTATCTCAGTGTTGTTTACTGTAAATTTTTGACCTTTATATGTTCCTAATTGAGAAGAATAAACTTTAACTATATGTAATTCAAAAATTTTTGTAAACTTGTCAAACTTTTCTTTTGGTGTCTCTTTATATATTTTTTTTCCTAGAATAACCTTTGCTATAAATGGCATATCAAATTTTTGTTGTAAAAGATTTTGTAGTTCCTTTTTTCTTTTTTCTTTATCATCTACGGGTATTTTTAAAATTTTTATAGCTTGATTGCCTATATCAACAACAAATTCATTAGCATCATCTTCAGAAATAGAAAATAATAAATTACTAAATAAAAACATAAAAAAACTGAAAAAGATGACTATTTTTTTCATTTAAATCTCCATTATTCTACATCAAAGTCTTGAAACGGATCCTGGTCATCTGCAGCTTGATTTGTAATCATTCTATTTCTTCTTTCAAGATATAGACTTCTTACTGTAGCATAAAAGTCTACAGAGGTTGCTTCAAGATTATCAATTTTCTCTAAATTTTGTTCTCTAAAATCTATACCTTTTACGGCTGTGCCAATCCAGATCCAATTTTCTTTCCCTTCTCTATTTAAAGCTACAGTGACTGGATCTGCAACAAAACCTGCAACTTGCCCTACAGCATCTCTTACAGTACTTGGACCAAGTAAAGGTAATACTAGATATGGTCCAGATCCGACTCCATAGACGGCTAGTGTTTGTCCAAAGTCTTCTTTCTGCTTCTCAAAACCCAACTGCGTAGCTACATCAAATAACCCTAAAATACCAATAGTAGTATTTAAACAAAACCTAGCTATAGAGTTTCCGGTATTATTTAAATCACCCTGTAATGCTGAATTTATAGAAGTCCAAGGCTCTTTTAAATTACTAAAGAAGTTTCTAACTCCAGTTCTTACTTCATTGGGTAAGATTACTCTATAACCTTTAGCTAATGGTGCGAGTAAGTATTTATCGAAAAACTTATTAAATGCAAATGTTCCTCGGTTAAAACCTTCCCATGGATCTTGTTTTTCATTTTTTTCTGCAACACTTTCATTTACTGAATGATTATGCGCAGAGCAATTAACTAGTAAAAAAAATGAAATTAGTATGAAAGCATTTATTATCAACTTCATTATTACACCTACTAAAAGAAGTTTATAATAAAACTATTATATTACAACTAAATAAACTGTTAAATAGTCAAAAACTATCCAAACCCGCCTCCACCTGGTGTTTTTATGAATAATTTATCTCCTTTATTAACTTTTATTTGAGAAACATGATCCAGTTTTATAAGCTTTTTATTGGCCTTAACAATATAATTTTTTCCACTTTTAGCTTTATTACTAGTATTTATTCCAAAAGGTTTTACTAATCTTCTGTTAGATAATATTGTTAAATCTAAGTTTTTTAGAAATTCTATTTGTCTTATTACTCCATTTCCTCCAGTCCACTTTCCTAATCCACCACTTTTTTTTCTTATTGAAAATTCATTAAGTCTTACAGGATAATACCACTCTAAAATTTCAGGGTCTGTAATACTTGTATTAGTCATATGACAATGTACAGCATCTGTACCATTATTTCCATAAGATGCTCCTTCTCCCCCACAAATTGTTTCATAATAACCAAAACTTTTATTTCCAAAGGTAATATTACTCATAGTTCCATAACAAGCTGCTTGAACTTTTAAGGCAGCATTTAAAGTATCAATTAATGTTTGAGAAGTTTCAACATTTCCAGCAACAACTGGAGACGGATAAACAGGATTCAAAAATGAGTCTTCTGGAATTATAAGTTTAACATCCTTTAAGAATCCTTCATTTAAAGGAATATCTTCTTTTATTAAAGTCCTTAGAAAATAAATTATAACTGATTTAGTCACTGATTTTGGAGCATTAAAATTATTTTTTAATTGTTCTGATGAATTAAAAAAGTTTATATAAAGTTTTTTGTCTTTTGAATTAAAATTAATTTTAATATTAATTGTTGCACCATTATCCATTTGAGTACGAAATTTAGATGGAGGAATTTTTTTTATAACCGTAGATATAATTTTCCTACAATTATTTTGGATGTAATTGACATATCTTTTAACAGTATTTTCTCCATATTTATTTATTATTCTTCTTAATTCTATTATTCCTTTTTGATTAGAGGCTATTTGAGCTCTTATATCATATAAGTTTTGGTAAGGATCCCTTGATGGGAAAGGGCCTTTTTTAAGTTCATTTAGTATTAAATCTTCATTTATTCTTTCTTTTTCTAAAATGGGAAGACCATCAAATATAATACCTTCATCTAATATTTTTTTTGAGAAAGCAGGCATAGAGCCAGGAGTAATTCCTCCTATATCGGAATGATGTGCTCTATTAGCTAAAAAATAGGACACAGCATTTTTGTGCTTATTTAAAAGCGGAGTAATAACTGTTAAATCAGGCAAATGAGTTCCTCCAGAATAAGGATTATTATGTAATAGACTAATACCTTTTTTGAATGATTTGCTGTGCTTACTGATTAAATATTTTACAGTGTCACTCATGGCGCCTAAATGTATAGGTATATGAGGAGCATTAGCAATAAGGTCTCCTTTACTACTAAATAGTGCACAACTGAAATCCATTCTTTCTTTTACATTTATGGATTGTGCTGTATTTTTTAATACGATACCCATTTGTTCTGCAACAGAATAAAATAGACTATTAAACACTTCTAACATTTCAGGATTTGATTTATTGCTTTTAGAAAAATATTTTTTATTAGTAGTTTTTTCTTGTTTATGTATTAAAAAATCACCTGTACTTAGTTTTTTTATTATCCAACTTTTTTCAATAAAAAAAGTAGTATTATAGTCACAAAAAATAGCAGGTCCGATTAGAAAATTATTATCTTCAGTAAAGTAATTTTTATTAATTTTTTTAACATTAATCCATTTACCCTTGTAATAAATATTAGATTTTTTAGTTTTATAAGTATTTTTTAAAAATATTTCTTTATTAGATGCTCTAATTTTTTTTAAGTCATAAAATACATCTGCTTCTATAGAGTCTATATATACTTTTTTAGTAGGGTAATTAAAGCCAAATAGTTTCTTATGTTTATTATAAAAATTTTTTTTAATATTTTTAATTTTATTTTTTTCAAGTGGAATAGAAATCAATGTATTACAGTTATGATATTTAATTCTAAATGTAAAAGTAGTCTTTTTAAATTTTTTTCTTGAAAAAATTTTTTTTATTTTTTTAATAGAAAAAAAAATATTTTTTTCATTTAATAGTTTTTCAATAGAACATTGATAAGATGTTCCATTGCTAGCTACTCCAATGCCATAAGCTGAAAGAACACTAGAGTATGGGCTGAATATTATTTTTTTAAGACTTATTTTGTTAGCTAGTTTGCAACAATATTGTCCAGATGCTGATCCAAACGATAATAAAGAATAATCTCTTATATCATGGCCTTTTTGAATAGTTATTTTTTTTATTGCATTAGACATATTTTCAAGAGATACATTGATAAAGGCTTCCGCAACTTGATATATGTTACTGTAATCAGTAAAATCTTTTTTTACTTTTTTAAGTATTACTCTTAACTTTTTAATTGAAGCATTCGTGCTAATTTCTAAATTTTTACTTTTTCCAAATAGTTTAGGAAATTCTTCTTTTGATATTCTGCCAAGTACAAGATTGCAATCAGTTAATGTAAGGGGCCCTTCATTCCTGTAGCAGGCTGGACCTGGGAATGATCCAGCACTCTCTGGTCCGACAACAAATCTGCCATTTTCGTATTTTGTTATTGAACTTCCTCCTGCTGCTATGCTATCTATTTTTAAACTTGGAGTTTTGATCAAAATGTCTGAAATTTTTACCTCAATTCTTTTTTCTAGTTCTCCATTATAATGCCAAATATCTGCTGATGTTCCTCCCATATCAAAGCCTATAATTTTTTTTTCTTTATTTTTTTTTGATAAGTCTATTCCAGCAGTTAAACCTCCAGCCGGACCAGAGAAAATAGAGTTTCTTCCGTTAAAGTTTGTTTTGCTTTCAAGTAAACCATTGGATTGCATGTAGTAGATATTATCTGCTTTCAAATTACTTTCTAGGCTATTAATGTATTTATTTATAATAGGGTTTAAATATGCATCTACCAAGGTAGTATAGCCTCTTGATGTAAAGTTTATTGTTGGAGAAACTTGGTGGCTACATGATATATATTTGAAGCCTATTTTTTTTGCTAAATAAAGGATTTCTCTCTCATGTTTAGTGTGTTTAAAGCCATTGATTAAGTTTATAGCAATAGAATTAATTCCTTTATTAAAAAAATTTTTTAGTAATCGATTTGTTTTGTTCTTATCTAATATCCTTAATACTTTGCCACTTTTTGAAATTCTTTCGTCTACTTCTAGGACCGCATTATAAATATCTTTTTTTCTTATATGGTGTCTTTTAAAAATATGATTTCTTTGTTGCGTTCCTATAATAAAGTTATCTTTAAAACCTTTAGTAACTAATAATAAAACATTAAACCCTTTTCTTTCTAATAATGCATTTGTTCCGATAGTAGTTCCTATTTTTACAGTACCAATAGGGTATCCAGAATATTTTTTAGAATTATTTTTAATTAAGTTAATACCGTGAATAAGAGAATTATATTTCTTATCATTTTTAAAACTTAATACTTTTTTTGTAATAACCTTATTTGAAGGACATACAGCAATAATATCTGTAAATGTTCCTCCTTGATCTATCATAAAATTCCATTTATTTTTTATTTTCATAATAATTTTTTTAAGTTAAATTATATAGTAACCATAATAGTAAAAAAAAATAATAAAAAATGAGCATTTGGGGAAAATTAATAGGAGGGGCAACAGGTCTTGCATTAGGTGGCCCAATTGGAGCAATACTAGGCATAGCTGCTGGACATGGAGTAGATAAAGTAAGTAATTATAGTACGTCAAATAATAAAAAGTTTAGTAAAATTGAAAAGGAAAAAATCTTTGCATCAAGTGTCATCGCTTTAGCTGCAAAGTTATCTAAAGTAGATGGACATATTTCAAAGGAAGAAATTCTAGCTTTCAAGAAAGCTTTTGAATTCTCTAGAGAAGATGAAAAAACAATATCTGAAATCTTTAATGCCTCAAAGCAAAATACAGAAGACTATAAACAAGTAGCAGAACAATTTTATTTAGTATTTAAAAATGATAAGAGTATATTAGTAGAACTTTTAAATGCCTTGTTCACTGTGGCATACGCTGACGGACACTTGCATAAAAATGAAAATGAGATGCTTTCTGATATTTCAAAAATATTTAATTTAAACTCTAGTGAATTTGAAAGCATTAAGAATATACATCAAGATAATGATTATCTGCATAACAAATCTTTGAGTAAATACTATAAAATTTTAGGGGTAGCAGAAAATCTAAGTATGATTGAAATAAATAAAAAATATAAACAACTTATAAAAGAATATCATCCAGATAGATTACAGGGATTAGGGCTTCCAGAGGATTTTATAGATTTAGCTAACAAAAAATTAATGAAGATAAATGAAGCATATAACTTTATTAAAAATAAAAAAAAAGAATCTGATGGTAGTTAAAGAAAAACTATCTCCCAATTATTCAAAGAGAAAAAAAAAAATTAAATATATAATTTTACATTACACAGGCATGGAAAATATTAATGACACTATAAACTTATTTCTTGATCAAAAATCTAAAGTAAGTTGTCATTGGTTAATTTCTAAAAAAGGAGTTTTATATAAAATAGTTGACGAAAAGAATGTTGCGTGGCATGCGGGTATATCTTATTGGAAAGGGCAAAGAAATCTTAATGAAAACTCAATAGGTATAGAGTTAGAAAATTTTGGTCATGGTAAAAATTATACTAATTTCTCTAAAGTTCAAATAATAATTTTAGAAAAGCTTCTAAAAGAAATTTTTGAGAGATATAAAATTAGAAAGAGGAATGTTCTTGCTCATTCAGATATAGCTCCAAATAGAAAAATGGATCCTGGAGAATTGTTTGATTGGTCTAGTTTAGCAAAAAAAAAATTAGCTTTTTTTCCTAAAGCTTCTAAGGTTAATGGTAATAATTTTTTATTTCAGATAGGACAAAAAAATAAGGAAATTTACAAAATAAAAAAATTACTTAATAAAATTGGCTATTATTGTTCTAATACTCAAACTTATGATCTAAAACTAAAATTAGTTATAGAAGCTTTCCAAAGAAGGTTCATACCTGAAAAAGTGAATGGTATTATTGACAACAAGGTATACAATAGAATTATAGAAGTATTTAAAAATACTTGACAATTTTAAATTTAAAATAAATCCTTACCAGGAAGATAGTCGAGCAGTTGCTTTATTTTTATAAAGAGGAAAGTCCGGTCTCCAGGAGTAACGGTGCCGGGTAACCCCCGGCGAAGGTGACTTTAGGGAAAGTGCCACAGAAATAAACCGCCTATTTAGGTAAGGGTGAAAAGGTGTGGTAAGAGCACACCGCATTTATGGTAACATAAATGGCTAGGTAAACCCCACCGGGAGCAAGACCAAATAGAGACTTAAAGACTCCAATTAGAAGTCTGGGTAGGTTGCTTGAAATCATTAGTAATATTGATTCTAGATAGATAACTGCATAATACAGAAACCGGCTTATAGACTATCTTCATTTAATTAAGAACAAAACAAGTACAAAACTAAAATAAAAAAAGAACAAACATAAATTTTTAATTTGTGTCATTGACGACCATAAAATCCCATGTTAGCACTATTATATACCATACTAGGAGGTATTTTTGATAGAGTTTGTAGGAAAGTTTTTGAATAAGATTGATAAAAAAGGAAGAGTAAGTGTTCCAGCTTTTTGGCGTCCTAAACTATTAGGTAAAGAGTTCTCAGGAATAGTTGTTCAATCTGCAGATGGATATAAAGCAATCGATGGATATTCACAAAAATATTTAGAACAATATCAACAGTGGTTAGATACAAAAGACCCCTTATTAGAATCAAATGAGTATGAGGCAACATTAATATTTGGTTCATCAATGTTACCCTTTGATCAGGAAGGTAGAGTTTTAATACCAGAGTTTTTAAGAGTCGATAATTTTATTAAATCAGAAGCTTTATTTGTAGGGATGGGTAGAAAGTTTAGAATATGGGAGCCAGTTGCATTTAAAGAATATGAAAGAAAAGCTAAAGAATATATGAGTAAAAGAAAAAAAAATGAATCTTAATACAGAGTTTAATAATAAACATAAGTCAGTTATGCTTAAAGAAGCTATTAATTTTTTGAATGTACGTGATGATCTTTATTATATAGATGCAACTTTTGGAAGAGGAGGATACTCAAAAGAAATACTAAAAAAAGCAAATTCTAATTTAATATCTTTAGATATTGATCCAAGTGTTACCTCATTTGCTAAAGACCTAAAAGATAAATATGGAAAAAGGTTTTCATTTATTAAAGAAAACTTTAAAAATATAAAAAAAATTTTAAAAGATAAAAAGATTAATACTATCAATGGAGGCATAGTATTAGATTTAGGGGTTTCATCAATGCAAATTGATAACTCTAACAGAGGTTTTTCTTTTATGAAAGATGGTCCTTTGGATATGAGAATGAGTGATTTTGGTATAACTGCTCAAGATATAATTTATTCATTATCTGAAAAAGAGTTATCTAATACTATTTGGACATACGGCGAAGAAAAATCAAGTAGGGCTATAGCAAGATTAATTGTAAAAGAAAGAAGTCTCTACAAAATTGATAGCACTTTCAAACTAGCAGACATAGTAAAAAAAGCAAAAAAGTTCAATAAAAAAACAAAAATTCATCCTGCGACTAAAACTTTTCAAGCTTTAAGAATTCTTGTAAATAATGAACTGAAATCTTTAAATGATTTTCTTAAAGATTCTAAAAATTTACTTGCACCAGGGGCAAGAATAGTTATTGTAACCTTCCATTCTTTAGAAGATAGAATAGTGAAATTTTTTTTTAATAAAATATCAGGTGAGTTAAGTAATGCTAATAGACATTTACCAAATGAAATTAAAAAAAAAATATATAAATTTAAAAAAATTAATAAAAAACCAATAGTACCTAAACAAGAGGAAATAAAAATAAATATAAGGTCTAGGTCAGCTAAATTAAGAGCCGTAGAAAGGATAGCTGGTTAAAAAATGAGAAGAATATTTCTTTTAATAATAACATTTTCGCTTTTATTTGGTGCGATTACTTTTTTAAACTACGAGTTGGAAAAAATTGATAATAAGCTAAAAAAAATAAGTATAGCAAATAAAAGTTTAGAAGATGAGTTAAGTTTTTTAAAAACAGAATGGGAATATATTAATTCTCCAAACAATATTAGTATTTTATCTAAAGAACATTTTGATCATAGTCCTGCAGAATTAATGGAGATGTCAGAGTTTATGCAAGTGCTTTTAAATAAAAAAAAATAGAATGAGTGTTTAATTGGTATGAAAAAAAATATGAATTATAGTAAAATAAAAAGAATTCATTCAAATAAACTTTTAACAATATCTTTTTTAATATCAATAGCAAGCGTAGTAATAATTATGAGAATTATAGAGCTCTCATTGCCGTCTAAAGATATAAAAGCTAGCAGTTCTAATAATAATTTAATTATACAAAGTAATGATAGAGGGCTATTGTTAGATAGAAATAATAGAATTTTAGCTTCAAATATTTATTTATATAATTTAAAGGCTTATCCTAGACAAATAAAATATCCTGAAAAAACATTTTTAAAACTTTCAAAAGAAATTAACTTTCCAGCTGAGCAAAACGTACTTAAAAAATTAAATAATAAAAGAAAATATGAAGTTATTATATCAAGAAATATCACTGCTCCTTTAGCTAAGAAAATAAATAATATTGGCATTCCAGGAATAGAATTTATTCCAGTAAAAAAAAGATTCTATCCACATAAAGAACTTACATCCCATTATGTTGGACATGTAAATTTAGAGATGAATGGAGTATTTGGAGCAGAAAGAAGTTTTAATAAACTGCTAAAGAATGGAGAGAATGTAAATCTTGCAATTGATATAAGAATACAATACGCAGTAAGGAATGAATTAAAAAAAGCTATAGAAAAATATAAAGCAAAAAGTGCTACGAGCATTATAATAGATATTAATAGTGGTGAAATATTATCTTTAGTAAGTATTCCAGATTTTAATCCTAATCTAAGTATAGACTCAAATAGCGATAGTTATAGAAATACAGCCACTTTGAATCTTTATGAAATGGGATCCACCTTTAAAATTTTTTCTATTGCAGCTGCTATTGAGAAATCTGAAATTAATTTAGAAACTAAATTTGATGCAAGTAAGCCAATTAAAATATCAAATCATTTAATTAAGGATTATCATCCTCAAAATAGGATTTTGTCTACAAAGGAAATATTTTTAAAATCTTCAAATATAGGATCTAGTTTAATAGCCTTGAAATTAGGTAATATTGAATTAAAGAAGTTTTATAAAGAACTAGGTTTATTAAGCTTATCTAAAATAAATTTATTAGAAAAAACAAAGCCAATTATACCAAAAAAATGGGGAGAAGCTGAAACAGCAACACTCTCTTTTGGGCATGGTTTATCAATTTCTCCAATACAAATGGTAGAGGCGGCTTCAATATTATTTATAAATAATAAAACATTTGTGCCAACTATTAAAAAAGTAAAAAATGTAAATGAAATAAACAAAACAAAAATAATTTCAAAAAAAACAAATAATATTTTGAAAAGCCTTATGTACGAAAATACAATAGAGGGAACAGCTCAAAGAGCAAAAATAAAAGGCTATTATATAGGGGGAAAAACAGCTACAGGAGAAAAAGTTAATGATAAGGGTCTTTATGATAAGACTAAACTAGTATCGTCGTTTTTATCTGTATTCCCAATAAATGAACCTAAATATATTTCTTTAGTACTTTTTGATGAGCCAACTTTAGGCCTTAAAGTTAATCAAAGTGCAACAGGTGGATTAACTGCAGCACCTGTAACAGCTAATATTTTAAAAAAAGTCTTACCATTATTGGGTATTTCTAAAAATATTAATATAGAACCAAAAATAATTATAAAAAATAAGGAAAAAATTAATCTTGTATCTTTCTGAACTAATAGATAATGATATCCATGTATATAGGAATATAAATAAGAAGCATCCTATTTCAGGCATATCAAGTGATTCTAGGCAGATAAAAAAAGGAATGATTTTTGCTGTAATTGATGGCATTCAAACTAAAGGAAAAAAGTTTATTAATCATGCTTATAATTCAGGAGCCTCAGCAATCTTATGTAATAAAAAAGATATAAAAGATATAAAAGTAAAAATAGATAATATTTTAGTGACAAAAAATGTAAGATTAGCAGTATCAAAGATAGCAAAAAAATTTTATCCAAATCAACCTAACTTTATAACGGCAGTTACAGGAACAAATGGTAAAACATCTATTGTAAGTTTTTTGAGAAAAATTTGGTATTTAAACGATATTAAAGGTGCAAGTATTGGCACACTGGGCATAGAATATAATACTTATAAAAAGAAGACTAAGCTTACAACCTTAGATCCTATAAATTTGCATAAAGAATTAAGTCTATTAAAAAATAAAAAAATAAATTATTTGGCTATGGAGTCTTCTAGCCATGCTTTGGCTCAACATAGATTAGATAAAGTAAAAATAAAATATGCAGTATTTACAAACTTAAGTAGAGATCACCTTGATTATCATAAAAGCATGCAAAGTTATTTTTTATGTAAAGGTCGTTTATTTAAATATATTTTAGACAAAAAAGGAAAAGCAGTAATAAATGTAGATACAAAATACGGAATAAAAATTAAAGAAATTTGTGTTAAAAGAAATATCAAGATTATAACTTATGGCTTTAGTAACAAAGCAGATTGGCAAATAATAAAAATAAAAAATTTTAATGAAAAAAACTGGATCAAATTAAAGAAAAATAAAAAAACTTATAATTTTGAATGTAATTTCTTTTCTGATTTTGAGGTAGAAAACCTAGTCTGTGCAATAATATTAGCAAACATCAATGGGTTGTCTTTAAGAAAAATTTTTAAAAGTCTAATAAAAATAAAAGAACCTACTGGACGAATGCAAAAGGTTTTAATTCCTAATAATAAAAACAAAATATTTGTTGATTTTGCTCATACACCAGAGGCATTAAAAAATGCTTTAATGGGATTAAAAAAACAAATATCTAAAGGAAGTTTATTACTAGTTTTTGGTTGCGGTGGTAATAGAGATAAAGGAAAAAGAAAAGTAATGGCTAATGTTGCAGAAAAGTTTGCCGATAAAGTTTTTATCACAGACGATAACCCTAGGTTTGAAAATGCAGGCTCAATAAGAGCAGAAATATCTAAAAATTGCAAAAATTCAATTAATATTGGTAATAGAAAAAAAGCTATTTTTAAAGCAATAAAATTAATGAAGGAAGAAGACATATTATTAATTGCCGGTAAAGGGCATGAAAAAGTTCAGGAGATTAGGGGAAAAGCCATTCCTTTTGATGATTTTAAAGTAGTAAAAGAAGCTATTGCAAAGGTTAGTTTAATATGAATAGTATTTGGGATTCAAATTTATTAAAAAAAGTAATTAACGCTAAGTCCAATAAAAGTTGGGAAGCTAAGGGGCTACAGATTGATAGTAGAAAGGTTAAAAAAGGTGATTTATTTTTTGCTTTAAAAGGGGATAAACATGATGGACATGATTATATAGGAGAGGCAGTAAAGAATGGTGCTTCTGTATGTTTAATTGCTAACAAAAAAAAAGATTTAAAAAATACAACTTATGCTTTTGTTAATAATGTAGTAGATGCACTAGAAAATATGGCTGTTTATGCAAGAAAAAGATCATTGGCAAAATTTATAGGTATTACTGGGAGTGTAGGTAAGACTGGTACTAAAGAAATGTTAAAAACAAGTTTATCTAATGTAAGTTATACTTTTGCAAATGAAAGTAGCTTTAACAATCATATTGGAGTTCCCTTAACTCTTTCTAGGATACCTGAGCAAGCAAAATACTGTATTTTAGAATTAGGAATGAATAGAAAGGGTGAAATAAATAAGCTTTCTAAATTAGTAAAACCTGATGTAGCAATAATAACAGCTGTTGAAAAATCTCATTTATCAGGTCTAAAAAACTTAAAAAATATAGCTTTTGCAAAAAGTGAAATATTAAATTATTTGAAAAAAGATGGTTGTTTAATATTTAACTATGATACCAATTACAGTGATATAATTACTAGTAAAGCAAAAAAACTAGGAATTAATAACATAATTACATACGGGACAAGTAATAATGTAGATATAAGACTAATAAAATTAGAAAAAGAAAATAAGCTTTATTCTGTAACAGTAAATTTTTTTGGTAAATATTTATCCTGGAAGATGCCATCTAATGGAGAACATTGGATATATAATAGTATGTCTGCTTTAGCTCTAGCTAAATATTTTCAAATAGATTTAGAAAAAATATTACATGGTTTAAGTTTATTTCAAGTTCCTGAGGGTAGAGGAAATAAGTCAAATTTAAAATATAAAAATAATATTTTTACAATTATAGATGATTCTTATAACTCTAATCCTGCATCTTTAACTGCTGCGTTAAATAATTTAAATAAAAATAAATGTACAGGAAAAAAAATATTGGTTTTGGGTGATATGCTTGAGCTAGGGAAAGATAGCTTAAAAATCCATAAAGAATTTAAGACAACAATAGAAGAAATTAATTTAGGAATTATATTTACAGTAGGTAAATATATGAAGGCATTGAACAAAAGCCTTAATAAAAATCTAAAAAAATATCATGAGGATGATTTAAATGAAGTATTTCTATGCTTAAAGGCGTTAGTAAAAAATGGTGACCTAATATTAATAAAAGGATCGAATTCAATGAATCTAAAAGAAATTGTAATAAAAATGTTTAGAGAGTTTGAAACTATATGATTTATTATTTTTCACTATTTTTACTAGAAAATTATAGTTTTTTAAATATTTTTAAATATCTAACTTTTAGAGCTGGTGGGGCATTTATTACTTCTATCGTTATTAGTTTTATATTTGGTCCTTATTTAATAAATTATTTTAAACAGAAGCAAAAGTTAGGACAACCAATTAGAGAAGATGGGCCGAGGTGGCAAATAGATGCAAAAAGAGGAACACCTACTATGGGAGGGACTTTAATACTGTTTGCTTTAACTATATCTACTATTATGTGGATGGATTTCTCAAATTTATATTTATGGCTTTTATTATTTATTACTTTAGGTTTCGGAATTATTGGCTTCATAGACGACTATTTAAAACTTAGCAAATTTTCTTATAAGGGACTATCAGGTAAAATTAAAATTTTATTACAATCTTTAGTCTCATTAATTTTCTCTTTTTTACTAATTAGTTTGTCTGAGGAAAGTAATACTTATTTATTTTTTCCAATTTTTAAAAATTTCTTTATAGATTTAAGTTATTTTTGGTTTATTTTCTCTTTGGTAGTAATAGTTGGTTCGTCAAATTCTGTAAATTTAACTGATGGATTAGATGGTTTAGCTATCGTTCCTATAATAATAGTTTTATCAACTTTTTCTATTATATCTTATTTAGTAGGTAATACAATTTATGCTGATTATTTAAGTGTCAGTTATATAAAAGGTGTAGGTGAAATTTCAGTATTTTGTGCTGCATTTGTTGGTGCCGGCTTAGGTTTCTTATGGTTTAATGCACCCCCAGCAAAAATATTCATGGGTGATACTGGTTCTTTAGCTGCGGGTGCGTCTATAGGCTCTATAAGTGTTATTACAAAAAATGAAATAGTACTTCTTATAGCTGGAGGACTTTTTGTTTTAGAAGCAGTGTCTGTAATAGTGCAGGTTTTTTCTTATAAATTTACCGGAAAAAGAGTATTTAAGATGGCTCCTTTACATCACCATTTTGAGCAAAAAGGTTGGTCTGAGTCAACAATAGTAATTAGATTTTGGATTATTTCAATAATATTAGCAATGATAAGTTTGGTAACATTTAAGATTAGATAATGATGAATTATAAAAATAAATATATTAATAATGAAATTTTAATTATAGGTTTGGGTAAAACCGGTAAGGCAATTGCTAATTTTTTTAAAAAATTAAATGTAAAAATTTATTTTTGGGATGATAAAAAAATTAATCTTAGAAATGCGAATAATAGAAAAGTTCAACCTTTTAAATTTAAGGAAAAAAGAATAACAGATTTTGACGAAATTTTTGTTTCACCTGGAGTAAATAAACAGCATTTTCTAATAAAAGAGGCTATTAAAAAAAAATTAATTATAAAAAATGATATTGATCTTTTCTGGGAGCTTCAAAAGCTTAAAAGACATTCAAAAAAAATAGTAGGTGTCACTGGCACTAATGGTAAGTCAACTATTTCATTGATGATATCTAAAGTATTAAAAACAAAACCTTTAGGAAATTTCGGAAATTCTATATTAAAAGCATTAGAAACAAAAGAAAAGAATATTGTTGTAGAATTATCATCTTTTCAACTAGACTATATAAATAATTTCAGTCCAAATATTGCTATTATTAGTAATATTGAAAAAGACCATATAAATCATCACAAAACATTTAAAAAATATTTAGAGGCTAAAAAAAATATTTTTAGACATCAAAATAAAGAAGATTTTTTAATTTTAAATTTTGATGATAAAAACAATAAAAATTTATTGGTTTCAAAAAGAAAGATTAAGTCAAAAATAGTTTTAATATCAAATAAATCTTTTTTAAAAAAAGGTATTACGATAGCTAATGATAAGTTAATAGATAATTATTTTTCTAAAAAAGAGTACACACTAAGATATAGTAAATTTCTTAATCTAAAACATAATAAAGTTAATTTAGGTATATCTTTTGCCGCACTAAGGATATTAGGCTTAGATGCTAATCATATATTAAAAAAGTTATCTTATTTTAGAGGTTTGCCTCATAGACTTGAGCTATTAGGAAATATAAATAATATTGATTTTTTTAATGATTCAAAAGCTACTAATGTAGCGGCCACTTGTTCAGCTTTAGGTGCTTTTGATAAAGTAATTTTAATAGCAGGAGGGTCCGATAAAGGAGATAATTTTAATCCTTTAAAAAAATATAGAGATATTATTTTTGAAACTTTTCTATTCGGAGAAACAGCTTTTAAAATATCAGATTCTCTACACGGCAGTAAAAATAATATTTGTTCTGATCTTGATGATGCTGTAATAAAATCTTTTAATTTAAGTATTACTTCAGGTAAATTTTATCCTATACTCTTTTCTCCAGCATGTGCCTCGTATGACAGCTATATTAATTTTGAAAAAAGAGGAGAACATTTTAAAAGAATTTTTAAAAAAATTAAAAAGGAAGCAGCATGATGAATTTTTACAATTCTTCTTGTAAGTTAACTAATAGATGGTTTAAATCTATAGATATTTTAAATCTTTCACTATTATTACTCTTAATGGTATTAGGCATACTATTTGTAAGTACTGCTAGTCCTAATGTAGCAAAATCAAAAAGTTTAGTAGAGTTTTATTTCATAAAAAAACATTGTATATTTGTTCTTTTATCGATTTTTTCTATGATATTTTTTTCCTTTTTTTCAGAAAAGGGTATTATTAACATATCGTATTTAGGACTTTTCCTTAGTTTATTTTTATTAATCTTATTGTTTTTAATTAATAATGAAAATAATGGAGCTTCTAGGTGGTTAAAGTTGTCAAAACTATCTATTCAACCATCTGAATTTTTAAAACCATTTTTAATAATTATGTTTGCGTATTTATTAAATACTAGTAAGAAGTTTAATATATTTAATTATAAAATAGAAGGAACAGGCTTAGCATTCTTATTGTTATTTTTAATTAGTGTATTGATGCTTGCACAACCAAATTTTAGCATGTTCGCACTAATTTTTTTAGTTTTTCTAGCTCAATATTTTACGATAGGAATAAACTTAAAATTTTGTGCATTAGTTTTTATATCTATTTCAATTCTTACAGTTTTAGCTTACACAAACTTATCTCATGTAAGATACAGAATTGATAGTTTTTTAAACCCTAACAGCACACACTTTCAGGTAGAAAAATCATTAGAAGCCTATAAAGCAGGAGGATTTTTAGGGAAAGGACCAGGTGAAGGAGAAATAAAAAAATATATTCCTGACTCTCACACAGATTTTATTGTGCCTGTCATAGCAGAAGAATATGGAGGAATAGTTTGTATATTATTAGTTTTAATTATTTTATGTATTTATTTAAGAGGTATATTTTTGTTAGATAAAAACAAAAATAAATTTAAAATAACCAGTTGTGTAGGACTTCTTACTTTATTTATTATACAAGCGTTTATAAACATATCAGTCTCAATCAAACTAATTCCTACAACTGGGGTAACTTTTCCATTTATTTCATATGGAGGTTCATCATTAGTCTCAATGGGAATAGTAATGGGGATGGTTTTAGCGTTAACCAAGAAAGAATTTTCTGAAAAAGGTTTAATTTATGAATAGAAATAATAAAAATAGAAATATTCTGTTTGTAGCAGGGGGTACTGGCGGTCACATATTCCCAGCACTAGCAGTATATGAATTTCTTCATAATTCTAATGTAAATTTGCTTTTTGCGACAGATAAAAGAGGGTTAAATAATAAAGAATTATATAAACTAGATCCTTATTTAATTAATGCTAAAGGGTTTGAGGGAAAAAGTATTATGAGAAAAATTTTTTCTATTTGCTTACTTTTTTTTAGTTTTATTAAATCCTTTATATTTTTAAAAAGAAAAAAAATAAGCATCGTTATAGGTTTTGGATCATATGTACAAGTGCCATTTGTTTTGGCAGCTCTATTATTGAATAAAAAGATACTCTTACATGAAGGAAATGCAGTAATCGGTAGAGCTAATAGAATTTTTTGGAAATATATAAATATTAGAACATCAGCATTTAATTTAGATAGCCTCAATATAAATACTATAACTGTAGGTATGCCAGTTAGAAAAGAAATCTTAAAACTTTATGATAATAAATATTCTTCACCTAAAAAAAAACAAAATGTTAATTTAGTAATTTTAGGAGGAAGTCAAGGTTCAGAGCTTTTATCATTAAAGTTATGTAATTGTATAATTAAATTACCAAAAAATTTAAAAAACAGGTTAATAATTGCTCATCAAGTAAGAGCAAACGATTTGAAACGTGTTAAGGAAAACTACAAAAAAAATAATATTAAATCAAAAGTTCAAATTTTTATAGAGGATATTAGTAAACATTTAGAAGAAGCAAGTTTGGTAATTTCTAGAGCGGGGTCCTCAACAATTTGGGAAAACTCTATTGCGGGTATACCAGCTGCATATTTTCCAATATTTAACTCAGTAGGTGATCACCAGTTTAAAAATGCTGATGTATTTAGAAAAAAAGAAGCCGCATGGATATTTTCAGAAAAAGATTTAGATGAAGGAAGGTTTTTTAAATTTTTAATTAAAACTCTTGATAATTATAAAATTTTAAATAAAAAAGCAATTAAAAATAGAAGGTTAGCTTCACCTAATGCTACTAAAGATATAAGTAACTTAATAATGAGATTATAAGATGCAAATATTTAGTAATAAAATTGGTTTAATTCATTTTGTAGGTATAGGTGGCATTGGTATGAGCGGTATTGCGGAGGTTTTGACAAATTTAGAATTCAAAGTAACTGGTAGCGATATTACAGAAAATCAAAATGTTAAAAGGCTTAAACAACTGGGAATAAAAATTTATATTGGTCATAATAAAAAAAATATTTTGAATGCTTCTATTTTAGTAGTGTCTTCAGCAATTAAAAATAATAATCAGGAGTTAATAGAAGCTAGAAAAAAAAGAATACCAATAGTGAAAAGAGCAGAAATGTTAGCAGAATTAATGAGATTTAAAAAGACTATTGCGGTTGCTGGAACACATGGAAAAACTACTACAACTTCTTTGATGGCAACAATATTGGAAAAAGCAAAATACGATCCTACGGTAATTAATGGAGGTATAATAAATTCTTATAACAGTAATGCAAAATTGGGCTCTAGTGATTGGATGGTAGTAGAAGCGGATGAATCAGATGGTAGTTTTCTTCGTCTTCCTTGTACTAATGTAATTGTAACTAATATAGATGCTGAGCATTTAGATTATTATAAGAGCTTTAGGGAATTAAAGGATTCATTTAAAAAATTTATTAATAACATACCTTTTTATGGAATGGCTATAATTTGTATTGATAACCCAATAATACAAAGCATCATATCAGAAATAGACGATAAAAGAATAATTACATATGGGTTAAGTCCTCAAGCAGACTTTAGAGCTAAAGATGTTTTTTATAAGGATGATAAAACTTATTTTACATTAGAAGTTAGTCCTAAAAAAGATGCCTCCTCAAGGATTGTTAAAGATATGGTTTCAAATATACCTGGGATTCATAATGTTCAAAATATACTTGCGGTATGCTCAATGTCTTTAGAATTAGGAATAGAGACAGATACAATAAAATTAGCGTTAAAGGAATTTGAAGGTGTTAATAGAAGGTTTTCTTTACTGCATAAATACAAGGGAATAAAAATATTTGATGACTATGGACATCATCCTGTTGAAATTAAGGCAACTTTAGCTGCAGCTAGAGAAATTACTAAAAGTAAGCTAGTTGCTATCATCCAACCCCATAGATTTTCAAGACTTAAATTATTATTTGAGGATTTCACCACAGCATTTAATGATGCCGATATTGTCTTCATTACTGAAGTATATGCTGCAGGAGAAGAAGAAAATAATGATTTTGGAAAGAATAACCTTATAAGCTCTCTAGTTGCTGCGGGTCATAAAGATGCAAGACCATATGATGAAATTCAATTAAATTTAGTAATTAAAAATAATTTAAAAGAAGGTGATTTAATAGTTTTCTTAGGTGCAGGTGATATAAGTTTACAAGCAAAAAAATTCATAGAAAAAAATTTAAAGGAAGACATATTATGATTTCAAATATATCATATTATAAAAATTTAAAATCTAAATCTGATTTTAATGGAAAACTCAAGCACAACGTTGATTTATCCAAATTTACCTGGCTTCAAACTGGAGGCAAGGCCAAACTTTTTTTTATACCAGAAAAATTAATTGACCTTAAAAAATTCTTAAAAAATTTGAATATAGATACTCCAGCTTTTATTTTAGGTGCGGGATCTAATACTTTATTTAGGGATTTGGGATATAATGGTGTAGTTATAAAATTAAGTAGAAACTTTGAATATATAAAAATAATTAACGATAACGAAGTAAAAGTAGGAGCTGCAACAAACTGTATTAAATTAGCTAGAATACTAGCTAGAAAAGGTGCATCAGGCTTAGAATTTTTTTCTGGTATTCCAGGAACTATAGGTGGAGCTATAAAAATGAACGCGGGTGCTTATGAAAAGGATACATCTGATTTTTTAAGAAAAATAAAAACTATTAATAGAGAAGGTGAAATTAAATATATTTATCCTCATGATTACAAAATGATATACAGAGAAACTAACTTCCCTGAAGAATTTATTTTTTTAGAGGCTACTTTTGAATACAAGAAAAATAAAGATGTATCTGACAATTTGAATAAAATAAATGAACTAGTTACAAAAAGAAAACTAACTCAACCCATAAAAGAAAAAACAAGTGGATCAACATTTAAGAACCCCAAAAATTTTAAAGCCTGGAAGTTAATACAAAAAAGTGGGTGCAAAAATCTTAGAGTAGGTAAAGCGTCCTTATCAAAGTTGCATTCCAACTTTATTATTAATGAGGGTGGAGCAACTAGTAAAGACATTGAAAAATTGGGTGAAAAAATCAGAGAAAAAGTTTTTAAAAAATTAGGAATAATTTTAGATTGGGAAATAAGAATAATTGGAGAATAGGAAAATAGTTTGAGTAAAAATGTTTTAATAGTTAAAGGTGGTTTTTCTGATGAAGCAGAAATTTCTAGAAAGTCGGCTTGTAGTGTAGAAAAAGCATTAAAATTAAAGGGTCATAAAACTATGCTAATAGAACCAAGCCAAGATTTTATCTCATTTTTATTAAGAAATAAAAATAATATAGATGTTATTTTTAATGCACTTCATGGCTCTTGGGGAGAAGACGGAAAAATTCAGGGAATTTTTGAATATTTAAAAATACCTTATACTCATTCTGGAGTTACCTCTTCAGCTTTAGGTATGAATAAAGTTTTTTCCAAAAGTATTTTTATCCAAAACAACATTGCTTCACCCAAAGGCAAAATAATAAGTAAAAATATTTTACTCAATGACGAACATATTAAAAGGCCTTTTATAATTAAACCTGTAGATGAGGGTTCTAGCTTCGGGGTACACTTAGTAAAAAAAGATACTAACTTAAACAGTCTTATTATTAAGGACAATTTAAAAAAATATCTTTTAGAAGAGTACATTCCAGGTACAGATATTACAGTAGCTATAATGAATGGTAAGGCAATAGGTTTTATAGAGGTAACTACTAAAAATGAAATTTACGGATATGATGATAAATATAATAGTACTAAAACAAAATATTTGCAGCCAGAAAATTTAGATAAAAATATAGAAAACCTATTATTAGCAAATGCTGAAAAATCTTTTGATTTACTAGACTGCAAAGGTATAGCTAGAGTGGATTTCAGATTTAACAAAGAAGATAAAAACAATAAACTATACATGCTTGAAATAAACACACAACCTGGATTAACAGATACATCTTTATTTCCTAAAATTGCCATTAATGCAGGAATAGATTTTCCAGACTTGATAGAATGGATAGTAAAAGATGCTGGTGTAAACAGATGAAGAAATTATTTTTTAAAATATTTGAGATAAATTTAACTAACATCTTACTATTAGTTTTTATATTCATATTCTGTTTAATTATATACAGGCCTAAATATATTTTAGAAGTAGATATACTAGATAATTATATTAAAAATTTAGGTTTTGAAATAAAAAAAATAGAAATATTAGGAAATAATAGAATTGGAGATGCAAAGATACTAGATAGTATAAATTTTTTAGAGTGTGAAAATATATTTTGTTTGGACCTAAAAAGTAGTAAGAATGCTTTAGAAGAAAATAATTGGATAAAATCAGCAAAATTAAAATTACATTTGCCCTCTTCACTAATAATAGAAGTTGAAGAAGAAACACCTAAGTTTGTTTTAAAGTCTGAGCAATCATTTATTCTTTTGAATCAATATGGTTCTAAAATAATAAAGCTAGAATTTATTAATAAAGATTTAGAAAAGCTAATTGTTTTAAGTGGAAAAGGAGTAGAGAGTAAAGTTTCTGATTTATTAAGCATTTTTGCAGTATATCCTGAAATATCAAAATATATAAAAGAGGCTGAATTTGTATCTCATAGAAGATGGTCACTTAAACATGCCTCAGATATTATTATTGATCTTCCTGAAGAAGACCCAGAAATAGCATTTTTTAAAATTGGTCAATTACAGAGCAAATATGGCTTTTTATCAAATAAAATTAAGAAGGTAGACTTAAGAATAGAAAATAGAATGATAATTAAACTCAAAGAGAGAATTATTAAAGAGAGTAAAATATGAAAAAAAATAAAAATCTAATTTCCGCATTAGATATAGGTTCTAGTAAATTAAGTTGTATGCAAACTATAACTGATAATAACGGAATAACAAAAGTTTTAGGCTTTAGTATTATTGCTACAAAAGGTATAAAGTCTGGGATTGTTACTGATTTTAATTTAGCTTCAGAATGTATACTAAAGGCTATAAATGATTGTGAAAAGCAATCTGGAGAAATAATTAAAGAGTTAACAGTTTCGATTTCTTCTCATAAGTGTTTTACTAAGATAATAAGATCTAAAGTTGAAATTAAAGATGAAAAAGTAACAGAGAACGATATACAGGCATGTATAAATAAAACTTTAGAAGATGATTATTTGTTTGATAAAAAAGTAATAAATATCTCTCCTATGGACCATATTATAGACAAGGCTGATGGTATAACTAATCCTATTGATATGTATGGAAATGAACTTGAAATTGACTTTTTATTAACATGTATAGGAATTAATCATTATAAAAACTATGTAAAGTCAATAACATCATGCAATGTTGATATATACAGGATAGTTTTTTCAAATTTTGCTGCAGGACATGCAGTATTAAATGAATATGAATTAGATCTGGGTTCAGTAATAGTAGATATGGGAGCAAGAACAACCTCATTAGGAATGTTTTCAAAAAACAGTTTTATCTTTTCTGACGTAATTCCTTTTGGAGGTAATAATATAACTGAAGCAATAGCAAGAAAATTAAGTATAACATTTGAAGAAGCTGAAAAATTAAAAGTTATGCAAGCCTCAGTTTTAGATGCTAGTCAAGAAGAAGAAATGTTTTTAGAAATACCCTCTATAAATTTTGAAAATGAGAAAAATTTTATTCAAGTAACAAGAAGAAATTTATATGATATTGTTAAACCTTTTTATGAAGAACTACTGAAGTGGATATATCAAACAATTAAAAGTTCTGGAAATGTAAATTTGATAGGCAAAGTTTTAGTTTTTACTGGAGGAGCTTCTCAAATAGATGGCTTATCTATATTAGCAAATAATATGTATAATTATAATTCAAGAATTGGAACTGCTAAAAATTTAATGTTTAACTCTCATCATACATTAGATGCATCTCATTCCGTAACAGCCGGCCTTATTCAAAATGAGCTTAATATAATTAGTAAAAATAAAATTGGCTTTACAAGACATAAGGAACTTAAATTAGAAAAGAAAAGAAGCTTTTCTTTAATAAAGAACTGGTTGGAAGAAAATTTTTTTTAACTTAAAGGAGTATAATATGACAATAAACTTAACAGAACCTACAAACGAGCAATTGAAACCCAGAATAACAGTAATTGGAGTTGGTGGAGCAGGCTGTAATGCTGTTAATAATATGATAGAAGCACATTTAGAAGGAGTAGAGTTTCTAGTGGCAAATACAGATGCACAATCTTTAGCTAATTCTCTTACTGATAGAAAAGTTCAATTAGGAGCCAAATTAACTAAGGGATTAGGAGCAGGAGCTAAGCCTGATATAGGAAGGCAAGCTGCAGATGAATCATTATCAAATGTATTAGATCAATTAGAAGGAACACATATGTTATTTGTAACTGCAGGTATGGGTGGTGGAACAGGAACAGGGGCAGCCCCCGTAATAGCAGAGGCAGCAAGAGAAAGAGGCATCTTAACAGTAGGCGTTGTGACCAAACCTTTCGAGTATGAAGGTATTAGAAGGACAAAAATTGCTGAGCAAGGTATAAAAGATCTTACAGATTCAGTTGATACACTTATTATAATTCCAAATCAAAATTTATTTAGAATAGCAAATAAAGATACAACATTTACTGAAGCTTTTAAGATGGCAGATGAAGTTTTATATAATGGTGTAAAAGGAGTTACAGATTTGATAGTTAAACAAGGTAGGATAAATTTAGATTTTGCAGATATACAAACTGTTATGTTAGAGATGGGCAAGGCTATGATGGGGACAGGAGAAGCTGAGGGTGAAGATAGAGCAATTAAGGCTGCAGAAGTTGCTATATCGAATCCTTTACTAGATGATACATCTATATCAAATGCAAAGGGAGTTATTATAAATATTTCAGGTGGTGAAGATGTAAAATTATATGAAATAGATGAAATAGCTGCTCACATAAAGAAACAATGTAAAGAAGATGTAAACCTCATAGTAGGAAATACTATTGAAAAAATAGAAGATGGTAAAATTAGAGTTTCTTTATTAGCTTCTGGAATAGCTGCCGAAATTAGAGAAAATGAAAATGACAATTTAGAAGAGTACAAGAAGCCACGCTTAGTTTCTGATATTAGTAAAACAGAAAAGAATAATACAATAAAAGCTGACTTTGGAAAAAAAACTACTACTAAACAAGCTGATTTAGAGGAATTTTTATCTAAAGAAGTTAGTGACGCAATTAAAGAAAACAAAGTTTCTAATGGTTCACAAAAAGAAAGTGATGGATTTTTTATTCCTAAAGAGGAAACTGTTCCAAATACAGAAAAAGAAAATATTACTGACCCTTTTAAAGAGGCAGAGTTTTTAAATGCCAATACATCCTCCAAGGAAGAAATTGATAAAGAGGTAATAGAAAATACTAGCCTCATCTCAAGATTGTCTAATGTAAAAGAAAAGGCACTTAATGTAGGATCTAAAGCAATTTCTATGGTTAGTGAAGTAGCAAATAAATCTTTAGATAGTAAATTTGCTAGAAAAGTAGAATCAGATGAAGCTATAAGTTATGAAAATAACACTGCTGAAAGAGTAGAACCATCTTTTGATGAAGCAAATACTTTTGATAGAGTTAATTCTTTGCAAGAAATTGATAATAATAAAAATTTGCAAGAGGATAATTATGTTAACATACCTTCTTTCTTAAAAAGAAATAAAGAGTAGTTAATATAAAATTGTAATAATTGTAATAAAAAGTTAATAGATTAAATTTTTTTATTTTATTATTATTTTTTACATGATTTTAGATAATTTACAAAAGACTATAGCAAAAGAAGTAAATTTTTCTGGTGTGGGCTTACATAATGGAAAAATTTGCAATGTAAAACTTTTACCTGCAGCAGTAAATACAGGTATCATATTTAAAAGGGTTGATATCTCCACTAATAATATTATACCTGCTGATTTTAAATTTATTTCTGATAGTAAATTGTGCACTACTCTAAAAAACTATGGTAATGATGTCAAAGTATATACTGTTGAACACTTGTTGGCTGCCATTAGAGGTAATGATATTGATAATATTTGTATAGAGTGTAACTCTGAAGAAATTCCTGTATTAGACGGGTCTGCGCAAAAATTTGATACCATGATTAAAAATGAAGGAGTTGTCAAACAAAATGAGTATAAAAAATATTTGCTTATAAAAAAGCCAATAACTGTGCGAAATGGTATTAGTAAAATTACATTATTACCTTCAAAATCTTTTAAAATAAATTGTACTATTAATTTTCCTACTCCTATTGGCAAGCAAAATGTTTCTTTTGATAAGGAACTTACAGAAATTTACAGTAAAGTATTTAATGCTAGAACTTTTTGTTTTTTTGATGACATAGAGAAAATGAAAAAAAATGGCTTGGCTAAAGGTGGTAGCTTAGAGAATGCTATAGTAATAAAGAATAAAAAAGTTTTAAATACTGGTGGTCTAAGAAATAATTATGAGTTTATATATCATAAGATTTTGGACTTGCTAGGAGATCTCACTTTGAGCAACTATAACTTAGTTGGATCAATAATTGCAGAATGCCCTGGTCATGAAACTAACAAGTTAGTAATGGAAAAACTATTTTCTAGTTTTTCTAATTATCAGATAGTTCAAAAAAGGCCAGAAAGTTCATCAAATAATATTGAGAACAATAACTTCTTCCATAGCACAGTATAATTACATATTAGAATATCTTGGTCCATCTCCTCCTTCAGGAGGTGTCCAATTAATATTTTGTAAAGGATCTTTTATATCACATGTTTTACAATGTAAACAGTTTTGAAAGTTAATTTGTAATCTAGGACCTTCTTTTTCTATATCAACTATCTCGTATACGCCAGCAGGACAGTATCTAGTTTCAGGAGAAAGATAATTTTTTAAATTTGTGTTAATTGGAATATCTTCATTTAAAATTTTTAAATGATTTGGTTGATTTTCCTTATGATTAGTTCCTGAAAAAGATACATTAGTAAGTCTATCAAAGCTAAAGATTGAGTCTTTTTTGGGATAAGTAATTTTTTTACAGAATTTCTTATTTTTAATTGCCTCATTGTCTTTTTCTTTATGTTTTAGGGTCCAAGGAGCTTTTCCTCTAAATATTTTTTGATCAACAAAACTATTTAACAAACCAGGAAAAAGTCCATTATTGAAACCAGGGCGAATGTTTCTAGACTTATATAACTCGCGAAAAATAAAACTATTTTTGAAAGCTTCAGAATATTGTGATAGTTCTGATTCATTAAAATTATTTTTTGAACCTTCAAAAAAAACTTCTGCAGCTATTATACCAGATTTCATTGCATTGTGAGTTCCCTTGATTTTTAGTACATTTAATGTTCCTGCATCGCATCCAATAATCAAGCCTCCTGGAAAAGAAAATTTTGGAAGTGACTGATAACCTCCTTCGTTAAGGGCTCTTGCTCCATATGAAATTCTTTTACCTCCTTCTAAAATTTTCCTAATATTTTCATGCTTTTTAAATCTTTGAAATTCTTCATAAGGATTTAAAAATGTATTTTTGTAATCTAGTCCTATAACGAAACCAATGGAAAGTAAATTTTGAGATAGTTTATAGGCAAATGAACCACCATAAGCATTATTATAAAGAGGCCAGCCAAGTGTATGCATAACATCTCCTTTCGGAAATTCTTTACTATCTACTTCCCATAACTCTTTTAAACCTATTGCATAAGTTTGAAATTGACTTTCTTTATTTAAAGAAAACTTATTAATCAGTTGCTTGCCTAGATGGCCTCTACATCCTTCTGCAAAAATAGTTTGTTTACCAATTAGTGCTATTGAAGGTTCATATAGGTTAGTTTTTTCTCCATTTTTATCTAAGCCCTTTTCTCCAGTTATAACACCTTTAACAACATTTTTTTCATCAAATATAATATCCTTAGCAACAAAACCAGGAAAAATATCAACACCCAATTTTTCAGCAAAAGAACCTAACCATTTACAAAGAGCACCTAGACTTATAATGAAATTACCGTCATTTTTCATATCTGAAGGTAATAAAAAATTTGGAATTTTATAGGATTTATTTTCGGTTAAAAAAGTAAAACTTTCATTATTTACTTTTGTTTTGACTGGAATATCAGTATCTTTCCAATCAGGAATAAGTTCGTTTAGAGCAATTGGGTCTAAAATTGCACCAGACAATATATGAGCACCAATTTCAGGTCCTTTTTCTATAATACAAATAGAATGATTTGTGTTATTTTTTTTATCAATCTCTTTTAATCTTATAGCTGTAGATAGTCCAGCAGGTCCAGCGCCGACTATTACCATATCGTATTTCATTTCGTCCATACTCATGATAATAACATAGTATTTATATAAGTTTTTGCAAAGTATTTACTAAAACATCATGTATTTTTTTATCTCCTGCGGCACAAACTGTGTCATTTGTACCTATTTTTTTACCATCCCAAGTACTAATAATACCACCAGCGCTCTTTATTATAGGTTCTATTGCTGCAATATCCCAAATCTTAATATTTCTTTCTACAACTCCATCTATAATGCCTTCTGCACATCTCATATATCCTAAAGCATCTGTCCCCCATCTAATAAAACTTGTGTTTTTAAATAAATTCTTATTAAAATTAGCATAACTGCTAAACATTTCAGGCTCGGTAATAGCTATTATTGCTTCTGATAACTTTTTACATTTTTTTGTTTTGATTATATTGTTATTTAGATACGCTATGTTATTAAAATTCCAAAATCTTTCTTTCAAAATAGGCTGATCTACTAATCCAAAGATAAATTTTTCTTTAAATTTTAGAGACAGTAAGAAAGTAAAGACAGGAATACCACTTAAGTACGCTTTAGTTCCATCTATTGGGTCTATTATCCATGTATAATTGGAGTTTTTATTTTTATCCTCTATTTCTTCTCCAATTATATTATGACTTGGGTATTTTTCGAGAATTAACTTTCTAACTAATTTTTCTACTTTTAAATCTAAAGGGGATACTATTTGTCTAAAATCATAACTTTTTCTGTTAAAAGAATTTTTTATAGATTTATAACCTTTTTTTAATTCTAATGAGACTATATCTGCTACATAGTGACTAAATGAAAGTAAATTTAAAATATTTTTTTTTTGCATGTATATAATAATATTTTTTTTTATACTATAATAATAAAATGATATTTGAAAATAAATATATAAAATTTATAATCATAATATTTAGCTCTATACTTTTCCTATTTTTTTCATCTTGTTCATCAAATAAAAACAAGGAAATAGAATATGTAGAAAGAGATATAAAGATTATTTATGAAAGTGCATTAATAAGCTTAGCTAATAAGGATTATGAAGAAGCGACAATTGAATTTGATGAAGTTGAAAGGCAACATCCTTATTCTAGCTGGGCAAAGAAAGCAATTATTATGTCTTCATATGCTAGTTATAAAGATAGAGACTATATTAAAACTGAGGCAAATTTGAAGAGATTTTTAAATCTTTATCCTGCGTCAGATTTTGCATCTTATGCACAATATTTACTTGGTATGAGTTATTATGATCAAATAATAGAGGTTACTAGAGAACAAACTATGGTTATTGCTGCATTAGATACCTTTAAATTAATAATGGATAGATACCCTGATAGTGATTATGCCAAAGATGCTTATTTTAAAATAATTTATTTAGAAAATAATTTAGCAGCCAAAGAACTAGACGTAGCAATGACTTACCTTTCATTAAAAAAATACATATCTTCATTAAGAAGATTTAAAAATATTGTTAATAAATATCAAACTACGACTTATGTTCCTGAAGCACTACATAGGTTGGTGGAAATCTATTTAATTCTAGGAGTAAAGGATGAAGCAATAGTTAATGCTAGGGTATTAGGTTATAATTATCCAAATAGCAGATGGTATAAACTTAGTTATAACTTACTTAAAAAGAATAATATTTTATTAAGTGAATAACGGTTATGTTAAAGTCATTATCAATTAAAAATATAGTACTAATAGAAAAACTAGAACTTAATTTTAATAATGGACTTACAGTTTTTTCAGGAGAAACAGGAGCAGGAAAATCCATAATTTTAACTTCTCTTGGTTTAGCTGTTGGAGCAAGAGCAGACTTTTCACTAATTAGAAACAAAGCAAAAGAAGGTACAGTAACTGCTGAATTTAAGGTAGATAAAAGTAATTTAGCTTTTAAAAAAACAAGAGAATACGGACTAAACACAGAAGAAACTATTATTTTGAGAAGAGTTCTTTTTAGTGAAGGTGGAAGTAAAGCTTTTATTAATGATAATTTAGTAAGCTTAAACTTTCTTAAAGAAATAGGATCTATGCTAGTTGAGATTCATGGTCAAAATGAAAAAATAGGATTACTAGATCCTGTAAATCATCTAAAAATTTTGGATAGATTTGGTGGTAATAATATGATTTTATCTCAAGTAAAAAAAAGTTTTAATAACTATAAAAAGCTAAACGATATTTATAAAGAATTATTAAATATAGAAAGTAGTAAAAAAAATCATGTTGAGGTTTTAGAAAATAATATAAATTTGATTAAAAATTTAAATTTAGAAAAAGGTGAATACACAAGCATTTTAAAAAAAAGAAACTTAATGACCAAGCATGAAAAAATATTTTTAGCAATAAATAATATACATAACATATTAGATGACGAAGGATTAGGGGCATTATCTAATCTAACTAGAGAAAATGTAAATTTAGATAAATCTTTTGAAGAAAATGAAAAGTTAGATGAAATTAAGGAAGTCCAGAAAGCAATAAACAACATTTTAATAGAAGGAAAAGATATATTATTAAATATATCTAAACTAAAAGAAGATTTCTTATATAATAAAAATGATTTGGATAATTTAGAACAGAGATTATTTGATATAAGTACGCTTTCTAGGAGATTTAAAATACAACCTGAGGCATTAGAGGAAAAATTAAAAGAGTTAAATGAAGAATATACCTCTTTAAATCAAAGCAGTGAAAATCTTGAAAAGATAAAAAGCAAATTAAGTCTAGCAAAAATTAAATATGAAGAAGATTGCCATATTTTAACAAAATCTAGAGAAAAAGCTTTAAAAGAATTACAAGAACAAATTAATTTAGAACTTAGACCTTTGAAGCTAGAAAATGCTAAATTTATGGTGGAACTATCGAGAAGAGAATTTAGTAAATGGAATAAAGAAGGAGCAGATATTGTAAAGTTTTTAATAAGCTTTAATAAAGGAATATCAAAAGGAGAAATTCATAAGGTTTCCTCTGGAGGAGAACTTTCAAGGTTAATGTTAGCTATAAACCTTGTAATAGCTAAAACTATTAATAAAAAAACATTAATTTTTGATGAAGTAGATACGGGGGTCAGCGGAGCAGTAGCAGACTCAATTGCTGTTAGGCTTCTAAACCTATCTGAGTTTCAGCAAGTTCTGGTTGTGACTCATTTACCCCAGGTTGCTGCAAAAGGAAATTATCATTATAAAACATACAAAAAAATGCTAGATGAAAATACTTTTACAAGTGTTTTAAAACTAGATGAAAACGATAGAATAGAAGAAATAGCAAAAATGATATCAGGAGATACTGTTACAAATGAAGCACGAAACCTTTCTAGCAAACTTTTAAGAAATTAAGTTTATGGAAGATTTTAAAAAAAACACAAAAAAAAAAATTGAAAACAAGATAAAAAAGCTAATTTTTAAAATAAACTATCATGATGACCTTTATTATAATTATAACACACAAGAAATTTCAGATTATGAGTATGATATATTAAGAAAAGAATTAGAGACTATAGAGAAAGAACATCCATCTCTAAAACTGCATAGTTCTCCTTCTTTTAAGGTAGGATCTAAAAGCACAAAAGAAAAAAAAGTATTAAGACACAAAACGCCAATGTTGTCTTTAAATAATGCATATAAAAGAGAGGAAGTTGAAGCTTTCTATACTAAAAATAAAAAGCTATTTAACAACTTTAAAATATTAGCAGAAACGAAAGTAGATGGGCTATCTGCCTCATTAATTTATAAAAATAGAAAATTAGTAAAGGCACTCACAAGGGGTGATGGAATAAAAGGGGAAGATATTACCAATAATATAATCTTTGTTGAAGGAGTGGTTAGAGAGTTACCAAATAAATTTCCAGAAGAATTAGAAATTAGAGGAGAAGTTTTTATGCCTAAGCAGAACTTTGAAGCTCTGAATAGTATTAGAAAAAAAAATGGAGAGCAAACATTTTCTACTGCTAGAAATGCTGCTTCAGGCTCCATTAGACAACTAGACCCTCTGATTACAAAAAAGAGAAAATTAATGTTTTACGGTTATTCTATATTAAGTGATAGTGTTTTTTTTGGAGATACCCTTTCAGAAACTAGGAAAATTTTATCAAAATACTCTTTTATCTTAAATGAGCCTAGTAAACTATGCAAAAATATTTCAGATATGATGGATTTTTACGAATATATTTTTAAAAATAGAGAAAATTTAAAGTATGATATAGATGGTATCGTTTATAAACTAGATTCTTATAAACAACAGAACATTTTAGGAACTACTTCTAGGTTTCCAAAATGGGCATTAGCTCATAAACTTCCTGCTGAAGAAGCTATCACTAAGTTGCTTGATGTAAAATTCCAAATAGGTAGAACAGGCTCTATTACACCAGTGGCTTTATTAAAGGAGGTTATAATTGGAGGAGTAAAAGTAAGCAGAGCTACACTCCATAATGAAGACGAAGTTAAAAGGCTTGATCTAAAAATAGGCGACACTATCAAACTTCAGAGAGCAGGTGATGTAATTCCTAAAATTATGAAAGTTCTTCCAGAGTATAGAGATCACTTTCAAAGGGAAATTATTTTCCCAGAAGTATGTCCTAGCTGTAATCAAAAATTAATTAAATTAAAAAAAGAAGTAGTAAAAAGATGTACTAATTATAACAATTGTGATGAGCAAAGGATTTTTAGATTGTGTCATTTTGTTTCGAGAGAAGCTTTAAATATCGAAGGCTTAGGAGAAAAACAAATAAGATTTTTTTTTAGGGAAAAAATAATTAATAATTTTGAAGACATATTTACTTTGAAAAATAGATATAAAAATAATTTAGTAAGTTTATTAAAATATGATGGATGGGGAGAAAAAAGTATTTTAAATCTCTTTGAGTCTATAAATAAAAGTTCAAAGGTAACCTTTGACAAATTTATATATTCTTTAGGTATTAGACATATAGGAAAAGAAGTGGCAGGTATACTAAGTTCAAAGTTTAATAACCTTGATAACTTTTTAAGAGTTTTTTCAAATAATAATACTGAAACTCTAGCTAATGTGGAAGGAATAGGACAAACTATAATAAACAGTCTAACTTATTATTTTTCAGAATATAAAAACTATAAATTAGTAAAACGACTTTCTTTTTTTTTAGACATAGAATATAGAAGTTTTTCAGGTAAATACCTGAACAAAAAGATTGTTATCACAGGCACCTTTGATAATTTCTCCAGAAAATATATAGAAGATAAATTAAAAGTTGAAGGAGCTAAAATAACATCTACTGTTTCTAAAAAAGTTGACTTTATTATTGTAGGGAGAGACTCAGGAAGCAAGCTTCACAAAGCTAAAAAACTAAATATTAAAATTGAAGATGAGGATTTCGTAATCAAACTTATGAAAAATTAATTTTTAGCTTTTTTAAGTGAAGATGTATACCATAACAATTCATTGAAAAATAAATTAAATCTTTCTATTGCATCTTTTTTATTAATGGGGTCCCCATTTTCATTAAATTTGTTTAATAATTTTGGCTGAAAAAAGCCATATTTAATAGCTGGACTTCCCAGTTGCGTCATAAGTGATCTGAGAGGGCCTTGAACCCTTACCCCTGCAAAGTCTCCAACTGAGTATGTGCATATGCATGAGGGTTTTCTATTAAACTCTATATAATAGTAGTTAAGTAAATTTATTAATGCAGGTGGTGGCATATGATTATATTCAGCACTAACTAAAATAAATGCATCAGATTTATTTAATAATTTTTGAACATTTTTTACCGCAGTAGGGATATTTTTTTTTGGAAAATCATCAAACCTTTTATCTAGCAAGGGTAATTTATTTTCTAATGGATCAATTATATATGAGTTATATCCCCTTTTTTTAATTTGAGTATGCAAATACTTCACAAGTCTAATGCCAAGTCTTTTTCTTCTCGTAGATCCATAAATAATTGCAAACTTTAATTTTTTTTTCATTTTTTCTTTATATTATTGTAAAGCCAATTTCTTTCTTTTTCTAGTAAATAAGGTTTTAATTTTTGATATAAATTTTTGTTATAGTCATTCAACCAATTTAGCTCTTCTTTGGAAAGCATGCTTATATCTATTAAATCATTATCGTAAGGCGCTAAGGTTAATGTGTTAATATTAAGAAAATTTTTCCCATTTATTATAATACTTTTTGTAGATACAAGGTTTTCTATTCTTATTCCATATTTCTTTTCTAAATAATAGCCAGGTTCATTAGAAAATACCATGCCATTTTTTAGAGGAATATTATTAAATCTAGATATGCTAAATGGGCCTTCATGAACATTTAAACAATAACCAACTCCATGGCCTGTGCCATGAGAATAATCTTTGCCCTCTTTCCATAGGTAAGCCCTTGCTAGGTAATCTAAATAAGCTCCTGTAACTCCTTCAGGAAATCTAGCCGTACTAAAATTTATATGTCCTTTTAAAACTAATGTATAATTTAAAATTTGATTTTTTGTTGGTTTGCCTATAGAGACGGTTCTGGTGACATCTGTAGTTCCTAGTTTATACTGGCCTCCACTATCAACTAATATAATGTCATTTTTAAGAATTTTTCTATTTGTTTTTTTATTTGGTATATAATGTATTATAGCACCATTTGGGCCACTGCCGGCAATAGTAGGAAATGATTTACATAAAAAATATTTATTTCTTTCTCTCAAAGTATCAATTTTTTTCACAATATCTAGTTCCGAAATTTGATAATTTATATTTTTTAACCAGTATAAAAATTTACATAATGAAATACCATCTAATAAATGAGCACTAGTGATATTTCTTATTTCACTAGTAGTTTTTATTGATTTTAAATTAGAAACGGGGTCTTTTATTAATATACACTTGCAAGTGTATTTTTTAATTAAATCATAATAATATTTAGATGTACTGAAGGGATCTAATAATATATTAAATTTTTTATTTTTAAATTTTTTTAAAACACTAGTAATTTTAGTAATTTCAATAAAAAATATTTTTTTAGAATAATAATTAACGATTTTTTTTTCTAAGGCAGTGTTTTCCAAAAATACATAAACTTTATTTTTTAAAATAATTGCATGAGAGAGTGTTATAGGAGTAAAGTCTAAATCACTTCCTCTTATGTTTAAAAGCCAAGCTATAGACTCACTGTTTTGAATAAAAATCCCATCAGCTTTTTCTTTGCTTATATACTTTTTTACTTGTGATATTTTTTCTGAAAAAGCAACATCGCAATATTTTTTTTCTAAGGTAAATATTTTTTTTGTTTTTTGTTTTTTTGTATTTCTTTTCCAAATTTGGTCTATCAAATTTATATTTAGGTTTACTATATTTATTTTGGCCTCTTTAGCATTACTAAAAAGTTTGTAGTAATAATCATAGGACAAAGATTTGGTGTAAACTCCAAAATTTTTTATTTTTTCAGCTTTATCATTAAAATAATTAAAATTTATAACTTCATTGATATTTAGAATTTTTACCTTAATGCCTTTAGTTTCTATTTTTGATTGTAAAGTATACCTACCATCAACAAATAAATATAAATTTAGTTTAGATACTACTAAAAAACCAGCTGATCCTGAAAACCCAATTATCCACTTTAACCTTTGGTTGCTTTTGTGAGTATTTTCTAGTAAATATTCGTCATCATGTGTTATTAGAAAAGCATCTATGCCTGTTTTTTCCATCAACGCTCTTAAAAGTGATATTTTATTTTTTATTTTTTTTGAGCTACACATTGGTTAACAGGAAAGTAACTTTTACTTTTTTAATATTAGTCTTATCAAATTTTACTTCAGCTATATCACTTTCAATTTTAATAATATTTCCATAGCCAAATTTTTGATGAAAAACTTTAGTTCCAACCTTAAGCGAACTATCTTTATAAAGGTTTCCAGAAATAATTTTTTCTTTATTATCTTCATTCTCATATTTATTATTAGAAAAGCTATTAAAGTTTACATTATTAGAAATAAGATTTTCTGAGGGTAGTTCATTTATAAACCTAGATGGTACAGAGTAAAACCATTGTCCATGAATTACCCTACTATTAGCATGAATAATCCAAATCCTTTTTCTAGCCCTTGTTATTCCTACATAAGCTAACCTTCTTTCTTCTTCTAATCCATCATTTAATCTTTCTTCAATAGCTCTTCTATTAGGAAAAACTTCTTCTTCCCATCCAGGTAGAAAGACATTATCAAATTCAAGTCCTTTAGCAGCATGAAAAGTCAATATATTTACTGATTGATTTTTATTGTTTACGTCATTGTCCATAACTAATTGGATGTGTTCTAAAAATGATCTAATATTATCGAATTCAGCAATAGCATTAACTAATTCTTTTAAGTTTTCAAGTCTAGTTTCAGCTTCTATTGATTTATCATTTTGCCACATTTCAGTGTATCCTGACTCATCAAGTATAACTTCTGCTAATTCAGCTGCATTTAAAGATTCTTTCTTTCTCCAATTTTCTAATAGTTTAAAAAAAATTCTCAAATTATTATTAGTTTTATTAGTAAAATAATTAATTTGTACAAGTTCTCTTGCAGACTGAAGAAGCGTGATATTTTTTTTTCTAGCATTTATTTCAATATCTCTAAGAGATTTTTCTCCAACACCCCTTCTAGGAACATTTATAACTCTTTCAAAAGCTAGGTCATCGAAGTCACTTGAAGTAATTCTTAAATAAGCTAAAGCATCTCTTACTTCGAGCCTCTCATAGAATTTTGTTCCTCCTATAATCTTATAAGGTAATCCTATCTTAATAAACCTATCTTCAAATGCTCTTGTTTGGTAGCTTGCTCTAACAATTAAAGCGCAACTATTAATTTTAATACTTTTACTTTTTAATTCTTCAATTTTATCACTTATATAAATAGCTTCTTCTTCACTACTATTAGTATTAATTACTTCTAATTTATCACCATTCTGATCATCAGTCCAAAGATTCTTACCCATTCTACTTTTATTTTTTGATATTAAAAAGTTTGCGGCATTGAGAATATTAGCTTTGGATCTGTAGTTTTTTTCTAATTTAATTACTTTTACATTTTCGTATTCTTTTTCAAATTTAAAAATATTTTTTATTTCTGCTCCTCTCCAAGAATAAATTGATTGATCGTCATCTCCTACTACACATATGTTATTATCCTTATTGGAAATTGCTTTTAGCCATTTATACTGGCTTAGATTAGTGTCTTGATATTCATCTACTAAAATATATTTAAATTTCTTTTTATAGAAATTTTTTATATCTATTTGGGTTTCAAATATATTTAAGTTTTGTAATAATAAGTCTCCATAATCAACTGCATTTAAAGTCTTTAGTCTATTTTGATAAGTTTGATATAACTCAGCTGCTTTATTATTTGCGAATTCACTGCCTAAAGGATCAATATTTTCAGGGTTAAGCCCCTTATCTTTCCATCTTTGAATAATATAACTTAAGTTTTTAGCTGGCCATCTTTTTTCGTCTACATTATGAAATGATAGGGTTTGTTTCAATAATTTTAATTGATCATCAATGTCTATTATAGTGAATTGCTTTTTTAATCCTACGGTTTCTGGATGTTTTCTTAATATTCTTGCTCCCATTGAATGAAAGGTCCCTATCCACCAACCTGCTGTACTTATTTTAAGAAAGTTTTCTACTCTATCTTTCATCTCATTGGCAGCTTTATTAGTAAAGGTTACAGTCAAAACTTCATAAGGAGAAGCCAATTTATCAAATATAATTTTAGATAACTTAGTTGTTAATACCCTTGTTTTGCCAGTTCCTGCTCCTGCTAAAACTATAAGTGGACCACTCATATGATTAACTGCTTCTTTTTGAGCAGCATTTAAACTGTCTATGAAATCAACTATTCTAAAACCTTATTTTTTAAAACTATTAGATCTATATTTTAACTTAATTTGTTAAAAATATAGCCATTAAAATCAAAATTACAGTTATAATAATAGAGCTTTTAATAGATAAATTTACAAAACTTTTCCAGGTTTTCTTATGATCTTCTAAATATTTTTTTTCATCGTATGACATAATTTCTATCCTTATTAAACATTACTTAAAATTTTTACTTTAAACAATCTATTTATTGATTTATAAAAAAATTAAATTAAATTTATTATGGAAATGTTATAATGTATATGTTAGCAATAATAAATAGTGAAATTTAAAATATTTACACTAAATAATTAGTATAATTAAACACAGGTATATATGGTTTACACAATTGACATAATAAAAAAAAATTTTTTATTTCTAATACTTAATATAACAGGTTTTCTATTTCTAGTCTTTAATGCTTCTTATGCTAAAGAACCAAATGGAATAGCAGTGGATTATGGAGTAGATTTGCAGAACCCAGTGACTAGTGTAGCAAAAGATGTTTATAACATGCATGCTTTTGTTACTATAATTATGGCTCTAATCACATTATTCGTTTTAGGATTACTTATATGGGTGTGTTACAGATATTCTGCGAGTAGAAATAATAAGCCTTCTAAAACAGTGCACAATACTTTAGTAGAAATTTTGTGGACTGCTATACCAGTTTTAATTTTAATTGTAATCGCTATACCTTCATTTAAACTTTTATATAAACAAGATGTTGTACCAGAACCTGATTTGACTATCAAGGCCATTGGTTATCAATGGTATTGGGGCTATGAGTATCCAGATAATGGAAACTTTGCTTATGAGGCATTCATGGTACAGAGTGCAGAGGAACTTGAAGAAGATAAGCCCTATAAAAGGATGTTAACTACTGATACTAAGGTAGTTGTTCCTGTAAATAAAATCATTAGAATGCAAGTTACAGCTGCAGATGTATTACATAGTTGGGCTGTTCCCGCTTTTGGAGTGAAAACTGATGCTGTACCGGGACGCTTAAATGAAACTTGGTTTAAGGCAGATAAAATAGGAATTTATTATGGTATGTGCTCAGAGTTATGTGGAGTAAATCATCAATCCATGCCAATAGAAATACATGTGGTAACAGAAGAAGAGTTTGAGGTTTGGGTAAAGGATGCAAAGGCAAAATATGCTAGTAATAACAAATTAATTGCTATAAACAAATAGATTGGAGAAAATTTATGGTAGCTACAGTAATAGAGCACGAACATGATCATGGTGTAAAGGGTTGGAGAAGATGGGTTTTTTCAACCAATCATAAAGACATTGGTTCGATGTACCTTATATTCGCTATAATAGCTGGAATAATTGGTGGAATTATGTCTCTAATTATGAGAACAGAGCTAGCCGCGCCAGGAGATGGTATATTAAATGGTGATTATCAAATGTATAATGTTTTAACTACTGCACACGGCTTAATTATGATCTTTTTTATGATTATGCCAGCCATGATAGGGGGATTCGGAAACTGGTTCGTGCCTATTATGATTGGTGCTCCAGATATGGCTTTTCCTAGAATGAACAATATTAGTTTTTGGTTATTAGTTCCAGCTTTTATATTGTTGATGGCAAGTCCCTTCGTGCAAGGTGGAGCTGGAACAGGATGGACTATTTATCCTCCTTTATCTAGTAATTTAGGTCATGCAGGTCCTGCGGTAGATATGGCTATTTTAAGTCTACACTTAGCAGGAGCTTCTTCAATTTTAGGGGCTATTAATTTTATCACTACTATATTTAATATGCGTACACCAGAGATGACATTACACAGAATGCCATTGTTTGTTTGGTCTATATTAGTAACAGTATTTTTATTAGTTTTATCTTTACCAGTTCTAGCAGGCGCAATTACTATGCTTTTAACAGACAGAAACTTTGGTACGGCGTTTTTTGCTCCTGAAGGTGGAGGAGATCCAATTTTATTTCAACATCTTTTTTGGTTTTTTGGCCACCCTGAAGTATATATTTTAATTTTGCCTGCTTTTGGTATTGTTAGTCATGTTGTTTCAACGTTTTCTAGAAAACCTGTTTTTGGATATTTAGGTATGGCATATGCTATGGTTGCTATAGGTGTAGTAGGTTTTGTGGTATGGGCACATCACATGTATACTGTTGGTCTAGATGTAGATACAAAAGCATACTTTACAGCAGCTACTATGGTTATAGCAGTGCCTACAGGGATAAAAATATTTAGCTGGATTGCTACTATGTGGGGAGGCTCTATTAGGTTCACTACACCCATGCTTTTTGCTATAGGTTTTATATTCTTATTTACATTGGGTGGAGTTACTGGTGTGGTTTTAGCAAATGCTGGTATAGATACAGTTTTACATGATACTTATTATGTAGTAGCCCATTTTCATTATGTTTTATCATTAGGAGCAGTATTTGCTCTTTTTTCTGGTTTCTACTATTGGTTTGGTAAAATTTCTGGAAGACAATACTCTGAATGGATGGGTAAAGTTCATTTTTGGTTAATGTTTATAGGTGTAAATTTAACTTTTTTCCCAATGCACTTTTTAGGCCTTCAAGGAATGCCTAGAAGGTACGCCGATTATCCAGATGCTTACGCAGGATGGAACGCAATTGCTACTTATGGATCATATATTTCAGGTGTAGCAGTTATTTGGTTTGTTTTTATATTATTTAGAACTCTTTATTTTGGTAAAAAGTGTCCTGATAATCCTTGGGGAGGAGAGCCCGATACATTAGAGTGGAAAACAAGTTCTCCACCACCTTTTCATACTTATGATACTCTGCCTAATATAGAAGTAAAAAGCGAGAAATCTAATCACTAAAATATAATGTCATATTATGCTATGAACAAAGAGGTTGACCCTAAAGAAGGGTCGGCCTTACACTACTTTAGTTTACTCAAACCAAGAGTAATGTCCCTTGCAATTTTTACAGCCTTTGTAGGGCAATTACTAGCTCTTCAAGAAAATATAAACCACCCAATGTTAACTTTTTTTTCTTTATTTAGTATCGCCCTTGGAGCTGGAGCCGCTGGATGTATAAATATGTGGTATGATAGAGATATAGATGCAAGAATGCAAAGAACCAAAAGTAGACCAATCCCTATGGGTTATGTTAGACCTGCAGAGGCACTTTCATTAGGCATTGTATTATCGATCTTATCTACTATGTTATTAATTTTATCTTCAAATATTATAGCTGGTTTGTTATTAGCATCTTCAATTTTATTTTATGTGTTCATATATACTATTTGGCTTAAAAGAAAGACCTATCAAAACATAGTTATAGGAGGAGCTGCTGGAGCACTTCCACCCTTAATAGGATGGGCCTCCATATCAGATAACTTTAGCTTTTTTCCTATTATATTATTTTTGATAATTTTTATATGGACTCCTCCACATTTTTGGGCACTTTCTCTTTTCTTTAATAGTGATTATAAAAAAGTTAATATACCTATGATGCCAGTTACTCATGGAAAAAAGAAAACCATTAAAAGTATAATAAAATATTCATTTGTCCTATATATTACATCAATACTTCCATATATATTTAATTATTCAGGGATTGTTTATTTTATATCAGCCACATTATTGAGTTCGTTTTTTTTATATTTAGCATTAAGCCTTCAACATAATGAAGATAAAGGTGCAAGAAATTTATTTAAATATTCTATATTGTATTTATTTCTATTATTTTTAATTTTAGTAATTGATGGATATTTGTTATTTTAAAAGGAGTTTTGTGAAAAAAAAATATATTATAGCCTTTTTAATTATTGTTTTAGTAATAATAATTTATTCAATAACTATTTTAAAAATGTCTAACTAATGAAAAAAAATAGTAAAAATCTTAAAACCTCTTTTTTTGTTGTAGTATTTCTAAGTGGTATGTTTATGCTAGCTTTTGCATCTGTGCCCCTTTATAACTTATTTTGTAAAGTAACAGGCTATGGAGGCACACCAAGCAAAGCATCTTTGCCTTCAAATAATATTTCTGATCAAACCATAAAGGTTAGATTTAATGCTGATGTTTCAAAAAACTTAGACTTTTACTTTCAACCGATAAAAAGACATATAGTAACCAAGTTAGGAAAAAGTAATACAGTTGACTACGAAGTAATTAATAATTCAGAAAAGGATATTATGGTAACGTCTACTTATAATATTACACCTCAAAAAGCAGGCTTATATTTTAATAAATTAGAGTGTTTTTGTTATGAGGAAAAAAAAATATTAGCAGGAGAAAAAGTAGTTTTGCCAGTTACATTTTTTATTAGTCCTGAAATTATAAACGATCCGAATACTAAAGAACTCAAATCTCTTACACTTAGTTATACTTTTTTTAATATTGATAATATTAATGTTAGCAATTTGAAATAAATTTAATATAATAATAATAAACAAGGAGAAGTAATGTCTAAAACTAAACAGTCACATCCCTATCATTTGGTAGATCCAAGCCCCTGGCCAGTAGCTGGAGCATTTTCAGGTTTAGTGATAGCAGTAGGAGCTATTATGTTCATGCATGATATTAAGTTTGGTTCATGGGTTTTTGGAATGGGAGGATTTTTAGTAATAGCAACAATGTTTGGATGGTGGAGAGATGTTGTAAGAGAAGCAGAACATGAAGGCCATCACAATCCAATAGTAGTGATAGGATTAAGATATGGAATGGCATTGTTCATTGCATCTGAAGTAATGTTTTTTGTAGCATGGTTTTGGGCATTTTTTGATGCTAGCATTTTTGCAGACGAGGCTATTCAGTATAGTAGAGTAACATTTACAGGAGGCGAATGGCCTCCTAAAGGAGTAGAAGTATTTGATCCTTTTCATTTACCCTTATTGAATACAGTAATTCTATTAACATCAGGAACAACAGTAACTTGGGCTCATCATGCACTAATTGAGGGAAACAGAAAAGGTCTTATAAGAGGTTTAGTAGCTACAATTCTTTTAGGAATACTTTTTACTTTTGTTCAAGCCTATGAATATAGCCACGCAAAATTTGCCTTTGGTGATGGAATATACAGTTCAACATTTTTTATGGCTACAGGTTTTCATGGGTTTCATGTGTTAGTGGGAACAATATTCTTAATAGTAATACTATTTAGATCATTAGCAGGACACTTTAAGCCAGAGCATCATTTTGGTTTTGAGGCAGCGGCATGGTATTGGCATTTTGTAGATGTGGTATGGTTATTTTTATTCTTTTCAATATATTGGTGGGGAGGATAATTAAGAATATAATTTTAAAATTAATATATTTACATTAAAAAGTTTAAAATTATAAATGAAAAATAATTCATCAATTCCATTATTTATATTCTTTTCTTTATCTTTTTTTCTGCTTTGTATCTTAGGTACATGGCAACTAAATAAGAATTACGAAAAAACAAAACAACAACATTTTTATAGGTTAAGTAAAAAACTTACTTTAACAGAGGATATAAATTTTTTTTCAAATATAAGAGACCTTCTTTCAGTTGAAGTCACAGGCTTAGAATTAGATGATAAAATAGTTTATTTGCAACCAAGAACATTTAAAGGTGATATAGGTTTTCATAAAATAGTAGTATATGATTTCAATGGTCAGTTTGTTTTAGTAAATAAAGGTTTTACTAAAAAAAAATTGAAAAAAAAATTAAAAAGTAAAATTAAAAAGCAATTAGTAAAAGGATTAATTATAAAGGTCCCAAAGCCCAAATTTTTTGAACTTCACAATGATACAGAAAATGAGCAATGGTTCACTCTCAATCTAAATGACTTAAAAAATAAATTTAAATTAGATTTATCACCTTATATTATATATCAGCAAAACATAGAAAGAAGTAGTTATACAAAGGCTGTTTTACCTAACTATATTTCAAGTATAAATCACCTTAATTATGCACTTACTTGGTACTTCTTATGTTTAACTTTATGTGTTATTTTTTTTATTTATAATTTAAAATTTTATAAAGATGCAAATAAAAAGAAAAACTAAATTAATAAGAATAATTGGTTACTCGTTATTATTTTTTATATTTCTACAAATTATATTGGGTGCCTGGATTAGATTAACTGGATCAGGTATGTCTTGCCCAGATTGGCCATTATGTTATGGTTACATATTTCCAACTCCTAGTAAAATTTCTAGCTTAGGAAATATTGAATATACATATTTTCAGGTATTTTTGGAGTGGATACATAGAGCTAATGCTGCTTTTGTGATTGGTCCTGTGTGCATACTTTTTTCTTCGTATATTTTACTAAAAAAAAAAATTTATTATAATTATACAAAGTTATCTTACTTTTTACTAATTTTAATATTAATTCAAGGTGCATTAGGAGGGTTAACTGTGTTTAAATCAAATATTCCTTGGTCAGTAGCTATCCATTTAATTTTTGCTTTTTTATTGTATTTGACAGGTTTGTTAATAATATCCAAAACTTATAATTTATCTAAAAATTATATTTTGACATCAAAATTTACTAAAATTAATACAGCAATTACTGCACTTTTAACTATGGCAGCAGCAGCAGCGGGAGCATTTACATCTAAATATGGAGCATCACTTTCTTGTAATAGCTGGCCAGGTTGCAATGACAGCTTTTTCCCAGATTTTAGTGATATGTTTGAACTAATACATTACGCACATAGAGTCATAGCTTTATTTCTTTTTATTACACTTGCTGTCTTATTCTTCAAAATGACTTCATACTATAGTATGCTTTCTAAAAAAATAAAGTATATATTAGGTTTAATTTTTTTTATAATTATATTTCAAATAATGATAGGTGCTTTATTAATATATTTTGGCGTTCCTATATGGTTAGGTGTTTTTCACCAGGCAACTGGTTTAATGCTTTTTACATTAATAACTATGCTTTACTTACATATGAAAATAAAAGATTAAAATTATAAACTATGAAATTTATTAGCACTAGAGGAAATAAAGAGATAAAGAATTTTAAGCAAGTCACCTTAAGAGGATTGGCAACTGACGGGGGACTATATGTTCCTAAGGACTGGAAAATAGAAAAAAAAAATATATTAAAAAAAAGCCTTTCTTTTGAAAATATAGCCTTCGAAGTAATAAAATGTTTCACAGGTAATTCATTAAAAAAAAAAAAGTTAAAAGAAATAATTAGTAAAAGTTATGAGCCTTTTAGACATAATGAAATTACTCCACTTAAACACTTAGATAAAAATAATTTTTTACTAGAATTATATCATGGGCCTACTTTAGCTTTTAAAGATATAGCTTTACAGTTTTTAGGTAATACTTTTGATGAATTTTTAGAAAAAAAAGAAAAAAAACTTTGTATAATAGGAGCAACTTCTGGAGACACCGGGTCAGCTGCAATAGATGCAGTAAAAAGAAATAAATTCTCAAGTATATTTATTCTACACCCATACAGAAGAGTATCAGATTTTCAGAGAAGACAAATGACAACTGTAAAATCAAAGAATGTTTTCAACATAGCAGTAAAAGGTACTTTTGATGATTGTCAAAATATAGTTAAAAAACTGTTTATAGATGAAAACCTTAACAGTCAGCTACGATTAGGTTCAATAAACTCTATAAACTGGACAAGAATAATGGCACAAATATCTTATTATATTTTTTCTTACAATAAAGTAAAAGAAGAATATAAAAATAAGAAAGTAAGTTTTTGTGTGCCTACAGGTAATTTTGGTGACGCATTTGCTGGTTATATTGCAAAAGAAAAATTTAACGTTCCTATTAATAAAATAATAATTGCTACAAATAAAAATAATATATTAGACAGATTTTTTAAAACCGGAATATATAAAAAGGAAAAGGTTTACCAAACCATGTCTCCATCTATGGATATACAAATAGCAAGTAATTTTGAAAGACTTCTTTATGATTTATATAATCAGGATGGAAATATTATTAATGATTTGATGAATGACTTCTCAAAAAACGGCATAATAAAAGTAAATAATAAGAGTTTTAAAAAAACAAAAAAAATATTTTTATCTTTTAGTATTAATGAAAAAGAGACAATGAATAGTATTTTGCATGCATATAAAAAAAATCAAATAATAGTAGACCCCCATACAGCAGTAGGCTTGGAAGCATCAAGAAAATTTATAAAAAAAAATAAAAATGACATAGTGATCACCTTAGCTACTGCTCATGCTTCTAAATTTTCAAAAGCTGTTTCTACTGTTTTAGGTTTCAATCCTGACTTTCCTCAAAATTATAAAAATATATTTAAACTTAATGAAAAATTCATAATTCTAGAAAACTCATATGAGCAAATTAAAAACTATATTGTTAAAAATACATAACTTAAATAGGTAGCTTTATGAAAAGATTAGTTATTGCTATTCAATCTCTATTATCTAGAAAAAAATTAACTGGTAATAGAATTTTTTTAAGGCCACCAAAAAGAAGAGATGCTTTGAAATGGCAGAAGCTGAGAATGGCATCTAAAAGTTTTCTTGTTCCATGGGAACCATCATGGGATGCCTCATCTTGTTCTAGAAGAGCATTTATTAGATATTTAAGAAACTCAAATTACTTAGCAAATATGGACAGAGCATATTCTTTTTTAATTTTTAAAAATGAAGACAAAACTCTATTAGGAGGTATAAATCTAGGTAATGTTAGGAGGGGCGTATCTCAAAGTGCATCCCTAGGTTATTGGATCGGAGAAGTTCATTCAAGAAATGGTTATATGAAAGAATCACTTAAAATTTTAATACCATCTTTATTTGTTGATTTAAGGCTTAATAGAATAGAAGCAGCAACTTTAGAAGAAAATGTTGCAAGTAGGAATTTGTTAAAAAAACTTGGTTTTAAAAAAGAAGGACTTCTGAGAAATTATTTAAAGATTAATGGGGTTTGGCGAGATCACGTATTGTACGGATTATTAAAAAAAGATATAAACAACTAAGCTGACCCTGTATATGTAGTAAATATAGATTTATCAAGTAATTTAGGATTTATTCCAAGCTTAGAGATAGCAAAGTCCCACTTTTTTTTGTGATTTTTTGAAAATAATATATCTGTTTTCAGTTCTATTTCCATCCATGCATTTTGATTCATTTCAGACTGTAATTGATAACTACTCCAACCTGTATAGCCAATAGTAAATATAGATTTTGATGGTCCTGTACCAGATACAATATCTTTTATAATAGAAATATTACTAGATAAGGCTAAATTTTTACCAATTAAAGTAATACCCTGTTCATCTTTATAGTCATTAGTATGAACTATAAACCCTTTATCTAACTCTACTGGACCACCATAAAACACTTTTGGCTGAATATTTTTTTTATTGCTTTGATTAATTTCTAATTTTCCAAGAACTGTTTCTATGCTTATATTTAAGGCTGGTTTGTTTATTATTATTCCCATGGACCCACTCTCATTATCTGATATAATATATATTAAAGTTTTTTTAAACCTTTCATCAATCATGTAAGGTGAAGAAACTAAAAATTTACCTTTTAAAGAATTATATTTATTTTTTTTTAAATTAATCATAATACTTATAATATATTATTTTTTATAGATTAAATGAAGAAGATATTTTTTATATTATTGTTTTTTATTTCCAGGATTGCTTTATGTATAGAATCAGATGTATTTGAGTATGAAAATAATAAAGTAAGCCTTTTATTAGCAGAAAAAGAAGAGAATAAAATTGCTTTAGGTATTGAGTTTAAATTATCAGAAGGCTGGAAAATTTACTGGAAATATCCTGGTGACTCTGGTTTGCCTCCAGAGATTAAAGTGTTAAATAAAGTAAAAAGCACTATAGATATTAAATGGCCTTTTCCAAAAGAGTTATATGAAAAAGATATAGACTTAACAACAAGAGTTTATGAAAATTTAGTTATACTACCAGTATACATTAAACTTTTAAATAATAACAAAAAAGAACTTGAAACTTTAAGACTTAATTTAGATTTTCAAATATGTAAGGAAATATGCATACCTTTAAACAATACTTTTGATATAGAAATACCAGAAAAAAATCTTTTAATTGTAAAAAATAAAAAGAAAATACAGGATTTTGAAAAATTAGTTCCTAAAGAAATTAGTTACTCTAAAAAATATAAAAAAAATGGAATAATAATAAATGAAGATAATATTGTCTTAAGTCTTAAAAAGAATATAGTCGAAGAAAAAAGTGACTCTCTAAATAAAGTGATGGCATTTTTGCATCATGAAAATACTGATACATTAAGGTTTGTTAAGTATGAAAACAATAAGAATGTTATTAATCTCTTTTTGACTGGCATAGAAGAGCAAAATATTGATAGGATTTCTAATTTACTTGCTTTTGTAAAGTTAGATAATGAGATTTTATTTTGGAACGAGGATAAAGTAATTTTAAAAGAAGGGAGGACTTCAGTTAGTGAATTTAATATTTTGATAATATTTTTATTTGCTACTATAGGAGGATTTATCTTAAATTTTATGCCATGCGTATTACCTGTATTAGGATTGAAAATTAACAGCTTTATTCAACAAATGAATTACAAAGAGAAAAATAAAATTAAACTAAGTAGCTTATCGATAGTTTTAGGTATTATTACTACATTTTTATTAATAGGATTAATAACCTATATGCTACGAATATTAGGAATAAGTGTAGGATGGGGGCTACAGTTTCAAAGTAAAATATTTATAATTACTATTATTATTGTTTTAACTTTGTTTACACTAAACTTATTAGGATATTTCGATATAAAACTTCCAAAATTTGTAAATAAAATTATTAACAGAAAAAATCTAAATGAAAATCAAAATATTTATTTTAAAAATTATTTAACAGGAATTCTTAGTACAATATTAGCAACCCCCTGTACTGCACCTTTTGTGGGCACAGCCGTTTCAATAGCACTAACTCAAAGTTTTCTAATATCTATTCTAATTTTTTTCTTTATGGCTTTAGGCAAGGCTTTTCCTTATATTGCATTTATATTTTATCCCAATATATTATCTTACTTACCAAAGCCAGGTAAATGGTTTTTATATTTAAAATATTTTTTTGCAATGTTGCTTTTATTAACTATTATTTGGTTATTTAGCTTGCTTACAAATAATAATAAAAATAGATATGAATATAAATTAAACGGATGGGAAGAGTTTTCCTATAAAAAAATAGAAAATTATTTAAAGGAAGATAAATTAATTTTTGTTGATGTAACTGCGAAATGGTGTATAACATGTAAAATTAATAAGAAGTTAGTGCTTGAAGATAAAGAAATTATTGAATTATTTGATAAAAATGAAGTTAAAAAGTTAAGAGCAGACTGGACAGATCGTGATAGTCAAATATTAGAATATATAAGTAGTTATGATAAATACGGTATTCCTTTTAATATACTTTATTCAAAAAAAGACCCGAAAGGAATTATATTTCATGAAATTCTTAGTAAAAAAAGTATTAAAAAAGCTATAAATAAAGTCAGAACAGAGGATTAAGTTAATTAAGTATAGCATTGGTAGCCAAATAGTCTGCCCTTTCATTATAAACGTTACCATCATGAGCTTTAACCCACTTCCAGTCTATATTATGAAAGTTATTCAAATAATCTAGTTTAAGCCATAAATCTTTATTTTTAACTGATTTTCTTTTACTATTAAGCCACTTATTTGTTTTCCATATATTTATCCAATTTGTAATACCTAGTTTCATATAACTACTATCAGTATAGAGGGTTATTTTCTGCCTAGTTGTAAAATATTCCAAGCCTTTGATGGCAGCTGTAAGTTCCATAATGTTATTAGTAGTAGCAGGACTATTTCCTGATATCTCTATATTTTTTTTAATGTCATCATTTAAAATTACTACTCCCCAGCCACCTGGGCCTGGATTACCATGACATGCTCCGTCAGTATAAATAATAATATTATTTTTCATAATTATTTATGTACATTATTGATTTACTAAAAAGCATAGTTTAATATTATACTTATGAATATCTTATTAATAAATAAAAACATTAATATAATTAAAAAAGGTATTGTTAGCTTTTTTTTATTAATTATGCTTGTTTCATGCTCAACTATAGACTTTTTAAATAATGAGCAATCTAATGCTAATAAAACTATAGTAAAAAACCAAGTTATTAGATGTCCTAAAACAATTATTCCTAACAAAACGGCTTATATTAAACAAAATAAAT
>MDSW01119399.1_pt1 | contig 52412 bp, 46 predicted proteins | sample 811171 | NCBI WGS metagenome assembly MDSW01 (sample SAMN05326641, study PRJNA326480) | marine metagenome | isolation source: seawater | place: Atlantic Ocean: North West | collected 2012
CAACAACAATGCCCCGAATTCAATCAATGGATGAACACGCTGAAGCCCCATAGCATCAGCCTGATCTTCGCTTCGTCCTACCTGAACAGCCCTTCGTCCATGTTTGGCCACACCTTTCTGCGGGTAGACCCGGCCAATGTTGAAACCGGCTCCACCTGGCTTTCCTATGCCATCAATTTTGGCGCGGAACTGAATTCAGACGACAACTCCCTCCTCTACGCCTACAAGGGATTATTTGGTGGCTATCCCGGATTTTTCAGTGTCATTCGCTACTACGAGAAGATCAAGGAATACAGCCGCATCGAAAATCGCGACCTGTGGGAATACAATCTGAACCTGACCCCCGCGGAAACCCGCACCATGATCTCTCACTTATGGGAATTGCGGGACGTCATCTTTGACTATTACTTCTTTGATGAAAACTGCTCTTATCGCTTACTGGAGCTACTGGAAGTTGCCCGCCCCGGCACATCCCTGCGTGATGAATTCGGCGCCCGGGCCATACCCATTGATACGGTGCGGGCGGTGATTGACGGAGGCTTTGTGGCGTCGGTAACCTATCGCCCCTCTGTGGCGACCCTGCTGGAGCACGACGTCAACCGGCTCAGTGATGGCCATCAATTGCTGGCCTGGCAGCTGGCCCACCGCAGGATGCAACCGGATGATCCCCGGTTGACCGAACTGGACCCGGCTGCGCGCGCCCGAATCTATTCCGCTGCTTACGAATACCTGCGTTACCTGGAGCTGGAAAATCCCCGCACTCCGGCTATGGCCCAATACAGCCTGGATCTGCTGAAAGCCGTGAGCCGCCTGCCCTTGAAAAAAACCACCCCGCCAACACCCGCGGTGCCACCGGAAGAGGGCCACAAAACATTATTGGTCGGGCTGACCGGCGGCGAACAGGCCGATACCGGATTTGCGGATTTGCGCATGCGACTGAGCTATCACGATCTGGCGGATAACCGCGCCGGCTATCTGGATGGGGCCGCCATCAACATCGGCGAACTGCGGCTGCGTAAACGGGAATCCGATTCCATTCAGATTGAGCAATTGAATGTGGTGGACATCAACTCCCATGCCCCGCGCACGTTGTTTCTAAACCCCATCACCTGGCGGGTAAAAGCCGGCCTGGAGCGAATCTACAGTGACTCGGATGACGATCTGGCCGCACAGGTGCATGGCGGGGCCGGTGTCACCTATGGATTGGGCGATCAGGTGTTGGTGTATGGTATGGCCATGGCACGGCTGGAGTACAATGCATTGTTGGATCACAACTGGGGGCCGGGGCTGGGTGCGTTGGCCGGTAGCCTCATCTATCTGCCCCTGGGCACCCTGCAACTGGAATCCAGTTTCTATCAATACACGGATGGGCTGGAGCGTTATCAGCATCAGCTGATCCAGAATATTCCCATCGGCCGGGATAATGCCGTACGATTATCTGCCTCCCATCAAAAACAAGTGGACACCCGTTTTGATGAATTCAGCCTGGAATTCCGTCACTATTTCTAGAACCCTTTTCTACGGCACGCTGGCTGTCCTGATGGTACTGCTCATGAACGGTTGCACCGGTTACTTTTTCTATCCGATGAAGGAGCTGATCCATTCGCCATCGGATGCGAACATCCGCTACGACGATGTGACCGTGACCACCCGCGATAACGTCGACATCCACGGCTGGCTGCTGCATGCGGACCATCCCAAGGGCATCGTGTTTTTTCTGCATGGCAACGCCGAGAACATCAGCACCCACATTGCCAGTGTCTACTGGTTGCCGGAACAGGGATATGAGGTTCTACTGATGGACTATCGGGGCTATGGACAATCGCAAGGTTCGCCGGCCATACCCGACGTGTTTCTGGATGTAGAGGCCATGTACGGTTGGCTGGAACAGTATGCATCGGAACAACAGCTACCCGTCTATATACTGGGGCAAAGCCTGGGGGCGTCCATCTCCAGTTTTTACTTCAGCCAACTGCCACCGGAGCAACGCATTTACGAAGCGGTGGTACTGGATGCCGTGTTCGCCGGGCACCGCGACATCACCCGGGATGTGCTCAACCGCAATATCATCACCTGGCCGTTGCAGTTCATCGTGCCATTGTTTATGCCCACTGACTACAACCCCAAGGATCACGTGGCCAACTTCAACCCCATCCCGCTACTGTTCATGCACAGCCCCGAGGATCAGGTGGTACCCTATGAGCAGGGCCAAACGGTGTACCAGCGGGCAGCGCAACCCAAGTTCTGGGTCACCAGTCACGGGCCTCATATAGCCACCTTTGGCCATCCCCGTTACCGGCGGATACTGCTCAATTTTCTGGAGAATCCACAACAGGATCCGCAACGGGATCTGGCACCACTGAATGGCCCTAGCCCCACTGACCTCTCACAAACGGATTCGTCTTCTTCTCATAACCAAAAGTAGACATGGGGCCATGGCCGGGGATGAATTCAATGTCGTCCCCCAGACTGAACAGCTTCTCTCGAATGGAACGGATCAAAGTGGCGTGATCACCACCGGGAAAGTCGGTGCGGCCAATGGATCCGTTAAACAACACGTCCCCCACGATGGCCAGCTGGCTCACAGGATCAAAAAACACCACATGGCCCGGGGTGTGCCCGGGGCAATGCAGTACACTGAGGGTACAATTGCCCACCTGCACGGATTCGCCGTCCTGCAGCCAGTGGGTGGGTTCGAATACCCGTGCCGCCGCAAAACCGAACATCTTGCCCTGTTCCGGCAGGCCCTTTATCCAGTAATCATCCCCCTGATGAGGGCCGATAATGGGTAAGGAATGCTCATCCGCCAGATCCGCGGTACCACCGGCGTGGTCAATGTGAGCGTGCGTGAGCAGAATCTTATCCAGCTCCACCCCTTCCTGCTGCACTGCGGCGTCAATCCGGTCCAGATCGCCGCCGGGGTCCACCACCGCGCCTTGCATGGTTTCATCACACCAGATCAGGGAACAGTTCTGTTCAAACGGGGTCACAGGAATAATTCTATATTTCAACATGCTAGACTCTCTTTAACCGGTCAGGCTGATGGGAAATTTCCTACATAAATCAGCAATAAGACCCGTATCATACCACTGCCGGGCCACGCCATCGATTGCACGGCCACTTTTGACGATGAGGACCACCATGCTGAATGTCGCCTTGCCGCGGATTTCCTGCTCCGCCATCACGCTAGCCACCATCACCCTGCTCGCCAGCCTGTCGACCGGGGGCTGTGTCACGGAGGAGCCGGTGAGCAAGATCAATCCCGTACTGCGGCAAGCGTCCGTGGTCTCCACCAGCAACCCGGAATTCCAGCCCAAGCCCGGCGATACCGTGGCCTGGCGCGACAGTATTACCGTGCATGCACCGGAGGGGGTGCCGGTACCACAACAGATGGTGGATGATCTCAAAGCCAAGATCGACAGCCAGCTGGTGGCCAAAGGCTATGCCTTTACTCACCCGGGCCAACAACCGGATTACCTGATTCACGGCCTGATCGTGTTGGGTAACGAATTGAATGAACAACAATTGCGGGATGTGCTGGGCTTTGAACCGGGCCTGGTGGCACGCAACCAGAACTACGAAAAAGGCAGTCTGCTGCTGATGCTGGTGGACCCCAACAGTTTCAGCACCAACTGGCGGGCGGTGGTGCAGGTGTTTACCTCCCAGGAGCTTAGCGCTGAACAGCAGGAGCAACGTTTCCAATACATTGTGCGCAGCCTGCTGCGCCCACTGCCTGACTTGAAAGGTTAACGGGCATGACTCAGTCCACCTTTGCGGGCCACGCCTTTCACGAGCGCTTCAAGAACGGCAAGGCCTCCGGTAACATCACGCTGACCGACGCCCACATACAGTTCCACAATGAACAGGGCAACGTACGCTTCAGCCTGCGCGGGGCGCAATTCAAACTGGGGGGAGCCAGCGACCGCCTGCTGTTTATCAGCCACCCCAGCCATGGGGACTGGAACCTGTACACATCGGATCTCAGCATCCTTAAACACCCGGCGCTGCAAAATGACCCGCAGGTGCAGCAGCAGGTAAAAAAGGCCCGCAACACCAAACGGCTGGCCTGGGGAATTTTCGGCTCCGTCGGCGCCCTGCTGGTTGCCGTTCCCCTGTGCATTATACTGTTCATGGACAGCATTACCGGTGTGCTGGCCCCCCATATTCCAGCGGAATGGGAAACCTCCCTGGGGGAAACCGTGTTTGAACAGTACACCCTGGGGCAGGAATTCTTGGAGCAGGAGGACACCGACCAGCTGCTTACGCCCCTGGTGCAACCGCTGCTGGACAATATTGAAACGGATCGCTACCAGTACCGTTTTCATATCAGCCGCGATGAACAGGTTAACGCCTTTGCGCTGCCGGGCGGCTACATAGTAATCAATAGCGGACTGATACTGAAAGCGGATTCCGCCGCAGAAATGCTCGGCGTGGTGGCCCACGAAATTGCCCATGTTACCGAGCAGCACAGTGTGCGTAATATCATGGGCACCGCCGGTGTGTATCTCACCGTCAACGCCATGCTGGGGGATATGAGTGGGCTGATGGCCGTGGTGGCCGACGCCGCCCCCTTTCTGATCAATCAAAGCTATTCCCGTGGCTTCGAATCCGATGCCGATGAGAAAGGCCTGGCACTGCTGCACCGGGCCGCCATCAACCCCGTGGGGCTGGTTACCTTTTTTGAAAAGCTGCGGGCATTGGAGCAGGAAAAAATGCAGGAGATAGCCGGTGAAGACAACTCGGAAACGGTGGAGTCTACGTTACAGTTTCTCAGCACCCATCCGGCCACGGATGAGCGCATCGAGAATTTGCGCCAGCGCATAGACGCTCTGCCCCATCAGCGGGAGCGGGATCTGCAAAACGAATTTGATGCACTAAAGGAACGGGTCAAACTGTTCGTTGCCGAAGAGGACCAAACATAATCATGAAAACGGAAATCAAGGGCCAGCCGGCCTTCTCTTATATCGACGTGGAACTGAAGCCCGGCGAGTCCATCACCACGGAATCCGACGCCATGTCCAGCATGGACGCTGATCTGGAACTGCGCTCACGCTTCAACGGTGGGTTCCTGGTGGGCCTAATGCGCAAGTTTCTGGGTGGCGAAACCCTGTTTATCAACGATTTCAGCAATCAAACAGACGGCACCCGCCGCATGACCATTGTCCAACCCACCCCGGGGGAGGTCCGTGAACTGACGCTGAATGACGAGACCCTCTACATGCAGCCCGGAGCGTTTCTGGCCTGCACTGAAGGTGTCAAAGTGGGGGTTAAATTTGCCGGTTTCATTTCCTGGATTGCCCGCGAAGGCTTGTTTCGCATCGCCGTGAGCGGCAAGGGCAAAGTCTGGTACGGTGCCTTTGGCGCACTTTTGGACCGGGAAGTGGACGGCGAATACATTGTCGACACCAGCCACCTGGTGGCCTATGAGCCCGGCATCAAATTGAAACTGCAACTGGCCGGCGGCATTTTCTCCAGCCTGTTTGGCGGCGAAGGCCTGGTCACCCGTGTGGTGGGCAAGGGCAAGATTGTGATTCAATCCCGCAGCATCGCCGGCATTACCAGCTGGATCAACCCGCGCTTGCCATAAGGAGCACAACCATGGACATTGAACTGGTGAACCGCCCCGGTAACACGGCGGCCAAAGTGGTGTTGCAACCCGGGGAAATCTGCACCGCCGAATCCGGCGCCATGATTGCCATGAGCGGCAACATGGACATCACCACCACCACGCACAAGAAAAAGAGCGGCGGTCTGATGAAAGCCATCAAGCGCATGGTGGCTGGCGAATCCCTGTTCCTCAATCACTTTGAACCCAAAAACGGCCCCGGTGAAGTGTGGCTGGGCACCGCCCTGGCCGGCGACATGGAAGTAATGGAGCTGGATCAGGACAGTTTGATCGTGCAAGGCAGTTCGTTTTTGGCCTGCGAGCATGACGTGGACATCGATCTGGGCTGGCAGGGCTTCAAATCCGTGTTCTCCGGCGAGAGCGTGTTCTGGGTCAACCTGAAAGGAAAAGGCAAAGTGGTGGTTTCCTCGTTCGGCGCCATCTACCCGGTACAGGTCAACGGGGAATACATCGTTGACACCGGACACATCGTCGCCTTCAACGAGACCCTGAATTTCAGTATCACCAAGGCCGGCTCCAGCTGGTTTCACTCCATGCTCGGCGGCGAAGGCCTGGTGTGCAAATTCAGTGGCCAGGGTACCGTCTGGTGCCAATCCCATAACCCCATCAGTTTCGGTCAGGCCCTTACCACCGGCCTGCGCCCACGACGCGTATAGGAGGCATTATGAGCACGTACAACGTCAATGTGACCGGTGAAATCAGCCCCTACGCGCAGCGGGAAACCGTAATTCAAGCATTTGCTAAAATGGCCAATATTGATGAGCAAAAAGCCAACGCCATTTTCGACAAGGGTAATGTCACCATTAAAAAAGGGGTGGATGAACAAACCGCCGCCAAATTCCAAAAAGCGCTGGAGCAGATTGGCGCCATTGCCGTCATTGATCCGCCCCTGCCCGGCAGCGAGAGCCCGCTCAGTTTCGATGAGCCGGAACCGGTCAGTGACAGCGGACCGGCTGCCCAGGGCTCCCCGCCGTCCACTTCCCCTCAGCTGGAAACCCAGGCGCCGGACCCCCGCGGCTACCAGTTCAGCATTGAAGGCCGGCCGGACTACGCGTTTCTGACGGTGAGCATACCAGCCAACGAAACCCTCAAAGTGGAAGCGTCCTCCATGGCCACCATGGATACCCACGTCAAAATGAAAACCAAACTGCGGGGTGGATTCAGCCGTTTCCTCAGCGGCGAATCCATTTTTATCAATGAGTTCACCGCCGAAGGGGGTCCGGCGGAAATCGGCATCGCCCCCGGGTCACCCGGCGACATGACGCACCTGTACCTGGACAACAACATCGTCTACCTGCAGAACTCGGCCTTTGTAGCCTCCACCATGGGCGTTGAAATCGAAACCAAATGGCAGGGTTTTACCAAGGGTTTTTTCTCCGGCGAGAATCTGTTTCTGATCCGGGCCAGCGGTCAGGGTGACCTCTGGTTCAACACCTACGGCGCACTGATCGAGATTGATGTGGAAGACGACTACGTGGTGGATACCGGCAACATTGTTGCCTTCACCGACGGCCTCGATTACAGCATCAGCAAAGTGGGGGGCTACAAATCCCTGTTCTTCTCCGGTGAGGGTTTTGTCTGCCGGTTCAAGGGTAAGGGTAAGGTCTGGATACAAACCCGCGGGGTCTCTGCCTTCTCCTGGTGGGCCCACTGGTACCGCCCGGTGGAGAAATCAAACGGCTGACGGCAGCGCCTTACATCAAAATTTTTTAGTCACCACGAATCAGGTTTTTTGATACACATCCCGGGGGGCAGCGTCCAAAATGAGACCAACACTGTACCCCGGGAGCTTTCCAGTGACGTTCAAACTTTCCGCCACAGCGATGCTGGCCGCAATGGCCATGCTGTTCAATGTGAATATCGCCTGCGCCAACGAAGACTATGTTGAAGAACAGTACGTTGAAGAACCCTATCAGGACAGCTACGTGCAAGAGGAAGAATACGGCGAAGCAACCTACCAGGAAGAACCCTATGAGCAGACCTATCAGGAGCCGGCTTACGAGGAACCCGCCTACGAAGAGCCGCAAATGGACAGTTATCAGGCAACCCAGGTAAAAGAAGTGCGCAGCCAGTGTGAGCAGTGGGCGCGGGAGTCCGGCATGGAAGGGGAAGACAAAACCGTATTCGTAGACGATTGCGTCTACAGCCAAACCGGTTTCTGAGCCATAACTTTATTCAAATTCCGTTAATCTCATATCAAATATTTTTTGCTGTCCACCGGGCGCGGCGGTGTTTTCTAATGCGCATGTTCGCAGCGGCTGAATCCGCCTGCGCCCCATTGACCGGATTTATCAAATGTTGATTGAGGTTAGCCATGAGCCAATCGGCCACTACTGACTGGGATGACGATATCTTCGAAGACGACAGCGTGGAAGACACCACGCTGGATGATGTGCAGCTGACACGCAAGCAGAAACTGGATATCCGCCGCAAACTGGAAGACCGTATGGAAATGAAACGCCTGCGCTCACAGATAGACGACCTGGATATGTCCTGGCTGGACTAGGTGTCCGCAACGACCCGGTCAGACCGCTAGCGGCTGCAACAGATGCACCACCTCCTCCACAATAGCCTTGCGATCACTGGAGGTCCGATACACCGCATACAGGGGGCGTGAAAACGTCGGCGCGCCCTGCACCTGATATAAGGGCCGCTGGTACTCAAGCTCCAGCACGCTGTGAGGCAGGTAGGCGGCACCCTGCTCATGCTGCAGGTAATCCAGGGCAATGGCCCCCATGTTGGTATGCAGCACCGGTTTGGGCAGATCGCCAAAGCGCTTGGCGTGAAACATCTCAAACGACACCCCCCAATCCACATACACATAACCGGACTGAAACGCGGTTTTGTGATTGCGGTCAGGCTCGTTGCTCACCAACACCAGCTTCACCTGACCGATTTTTTCGGCCTGAAAATCCGCCAGCGTTGTCGGTTCCAGCAGAAACGCCACATCCAGGGTACGCTCCACCAACATCCGGGTTAACAGATCCGAGGGGTGGGAAATAGCGCGCAGCGCCGTTTTCGGCAGCAGCTGAAACAGTTTGGACAACTGCTGGTGCAAACCAAAACTCCACAGGCTGTGGGTGGTGCCCACATTAACCTGCAGGCCCTGATCACTTTTTAACGCCACATCCTGCAACGCCCGCGACCAGGACAGCAACATGGTTTCCGCGTGGGGCAGCAGGCGCTCCCCCTCCAGAGTCAACTGTATGTTGTTGCGTGTGCGGAGAAACAATTCCACCCCCAGAATCTGCTCCAGTTGCCGCACCCGGGCACTGACCGCGGCCGGTGTCAGATACAGATTGTCGGCGGCACGGCCAAAATGGCGGGTTTTGTTTACTTCCAGAAACGTCTTGAGAAGATCAATATCCATACTGCTCAGGGTTCAAGTGAGAGACCCCGGCAGCTTAGGGCATTGCTCAATTGGAAATCAAGCACGGCCGCCAAGGACTGTGGTACTGTATGCCCCCTTCTGCCTCACGCCGACACAAGGAGTCTGTATCATGGCATTGACCGTCCGCCCCCTGGTACTGGAAGGCTACGGAGTGCGCCTGGAACCCCTGACCGCTGAACACGCTGCGGCGCTCTACAGCATTGGTCAGCAGGTTGAGGACTGGCGCTATATGCCGCGTAGCGAATTCACTTCATTGGCCGACACCCGATGCTGGCTGGAGGAAGCGCAGGCACTGGCGGAGCTGGGCGAACAGATTGGTTTTGCCATTCGGGATCAGGTCAGTGGGTGCCTTGCAGGCAGTACCCGACTGCTTAACATTCGCCCCGCCCATCGCAGCCTGGAGATCGGCTACACCTGGCTGGGGCGGGATTTTCAACGCAGCCATGTCAATACCGCCGCCAAATTCTGCCTGCTGCGCCATGCCTTTGACAGCCTGCAGGCACTGCGGGTGGAGCTGAAGTGCGACCGCCGCAATGAACGCTCGCAGCGGGCCATTGCCCGCCTGGGTGCCACACGGGAAGGGGTGTTCCGTAAACACATGGTGGTGCGGGAGGGCTATGTTCGGGATTCGGTGTATTTCAGCATCATTGATGATGACTGGCCTCCGATCGCACAGCGCTTGCAGCGCAGCCTGCAGCAACAATCCACCCGCGGCAGATAACCCCAATGAAAATCGATAAAACCCTGCTCTCCGACCTGTTACTGCTGCTGGTGACCCTGCTGGCGGCAGGGGGCTGGATTTTTTCCAAGGAGGCCCTGCAGGGGGTGGCGCCGCTGTCATTTCTGGGTATTCGTTTTTTGTTGGCGGGCCTGTTGCTGGGTGCCCTGTGTCTGCCCCAACTCACCCGCATGAGCCGGCCCCAGTGGCGCCTGTCGCTGGCTATGGGGCTGTTGTTCGCCGTGGCCCTGATGTGCTGGATCAACGGCCTGTTCCAGAGTGATCACGTGGGGGAAGGCGCATTCATTACCAGTCTGGGTGTGGTCCTGGTACCGGTGGTGGCCACTCTGATATTTCGTGACACACCGGAAGGCAGTACCTGGCTGGCACTGCCGGTGGCGGTGTCGGGCCTGGCCTGCCTGTCACTTAACAACGGTTTCCGCTTTGAGCAGGCCCAGGTGCTGTTTATGGTGGCCGCTGTCATGTTTGCCGTACACTTTAACCTGATCAGCCGGGCCCTGGTGAACATTCCCGCCTTTGCCCTTACCGCCATACAGCTGACCACCGTGGGGCTGGTGGCACTCTGTGTTGCCATGCTGCGGGAACCCTGGCCCCCCCTGATCGACACGCACACCTGGGGCTGGATTCTGGCCAGCGTGCTGTTGGCCAGCTCCGCCCGCTTTCTGATCCAGGCCTATGCCCAGTCCATGGCCAGCGCCAGCCACGCCGCGGTGATCATGGTGCTGGAGCCCTTATGGGCATCCCTGTTGGCGGTATTCTGGTTTGCGGAAACCATGACGCTCCAGCAACTCATCGGCTGCTCATTGATTTTTCTGGCGCTGCTCATCAACCGTTGGCGCGCCCTGCAACAACTTCTAAAATCCGTGTTTTGAAAACCACGCTCAATCAAGAGGTGTGAACCATCATGCAAGAAAAAATTATCGACATTGAAACCCGCATGGCATTTCAGGATGATACCATTCAGGAATTGAGCGACATCATCTACCGCCAGCAGCAACAGATCGACAAGCTGGAAAAAACCGTGCAGCTTTTATTGGGCAAAGTGCAGGATCTAATGCAATCGCAACCCGGTGCAGAGGTCGATGAAAAACCGCCCCACTATTAAGCTGAACCAAGATTAATAAGCTGAAGCAAGATAAAGTTGAACCCCATCAGGGAATGATTATGAAGCAAAAAACTCCAAGCGCCGTTCTGGCCGCGTTGTGGATCAGTGCAGCCGCCGTGCTGGGCTTGAGCGCCTGTGCCACCCAACCCACCCAAGAGTCCGACATCACATTGTACGTGTTCCACTGCGGTAATATCGAATCACGGGATGTGTCCCTGTTTTCCCCCGGCGTCAACCAGGGGCAGAGCAAACAACTGACCAACAGCTGTTACCTGATTCGTCATCCACAGGGGGATCTGTTCTGGGACACCGGCCTGCCCGATCATTTCGGCCCCGACGGTGTCGAGTTTATGGACGGCGCCTTTCACATGAGCGTGACCGAGCCGTTGCAGGATCAGTTAAAGTCCATCGGCGTCACACCCGAAGAAATCGAATGGCTGGGCATATCCCACTTTCACTCGGACCACACGGGCAACGCCAACTGGTTTTCCAACGCCACCCTGTTGATCCAGGAGGCGGAGTTCACCGCAGCCTTTGGCGACAACGCCCACCAATACGGTTTCGATCCGGACAGCTACAGCGGATTCAACGCAAACAACAGCAAACGCCTGCAGGGTGATTACGATGTATTCGGCGATGGCCGTGTCGTTATCAAAAGCACGCCGGGGCACACCCCGGGCCATCAGTTACTGTATCTGGATCTGCCCCAAAGCGGGCGCATTATTCTGTCCGGGGATCTGTACCACTTCACCAGCAACCGCGAACAGCGCCGCGTTCCGGCCTTTAACTTCGACAAGCAACAGACACTGCACAGCATGGAGCAAATCGAACAACTGGTACAAAGCAGTGGTGCGCAACTGTGGATACAGCACGACAAAGAACAAAATGCCGACATCAAACATGCACCTGAGTTCTATCGATAACCGACACTATCGGTAGCCCACATTCAGGTACGATTACTTTATAAGATCAGGGGATAACATGAGCGCCAAAATTCAGGTGGGGCCATTACTGGGCCTGGAATCCGACGCGTTATACACCATCTGCTTCAGCACCGATAAATCGGTAACCGAAGCCCAGGTAAACCTCAATGGACACAGCCGCGCCGCCAGTAAAGTGGGCGAGACCGGCAGCAGTTTTTTCTGGCGGGCGGAACACACCGAAGCGCCTCACAGCAGCGCCAAGCTGGTACGCTATCATGTTAACTTGAACGGCGATCAGGCCGTTAACGCCCAAGGTCAACATGACTGGACCTTTTACGTGCCGGCCGCCGATGAAAAACCCCGATTTGCCTACGCTTCCTGTAATGGTTTTTCCAGTGCGGACCTGGTCAACAAAACCGATACCCCCTACGCATTGTGGGAGCGCCTGAAACGTTGCCATCAGGAGGAACCCTATTCCCTGCTGCTGATGGGCGGGGATCAACTCTATGCCGACGAAATGTGGGGCAGCGTGCCCAGCCTGAAAACCTGGGGCAAACTGTCCCGAAGCAAGAAAACATCAAAGCGCACCACCTTTACCAAAACCATGGCACAGCAGGTTGAACGCTTCTACGACGATCTGTACCGCTCCCGCTGGAGCGATCCGGATATGGCGGAAGTGTTCGCCAGCATACCCAGCGTCATGATGTGGGATGATCACGACATTTTTGACGGCTGGGGCAGCTACCCCGACGACCTGCAGAACTGTCATGTATTCCAGGGTATTTTCAGCATCGCCAAACACTATTTTGAACTGTTCCAGATTCGCTCCCAGCAGAACAAAAGCCTGCTCAACATCGCCGCCGGCCACTATGCGCTGGGCTTCGAGTTTCGTGGTTATCACATTGTGGCCATGGACAACCGGGGTGAACGTACCCTGGAACAGGTAATGAGCAAACAGCAGTGGGCTGACCTGATTGATTACCTGAACACCCGCGCCACCGACGGCCATCTATTGCTGCTGTCTGCAGTGCCCGTGGTGTACCGTGATTTTTCTTTCAGTGAATCCGTGCTCGACGTTACCCCCTGGGAAGAAGAACTCACCGATGACCTGAAAGACCATTGGCGCGCCAAGGAACACCAGGGTGAACGGGCCCGCCTGATCATGCGCCTGCTGGCCAACCATGAAAAACGCGGCGGCAAGACGGTGATTCTATCGGGCGACGTGCACATCGGATGCCTGGGGGTGATCAATGACCGCCGTGGTAACGGGCAACGCATTCATCAGATTGTGTCCTCCGGCATCGTACACCCGGCCCCCAGCCGCATCGCCTGGCTCGGCATCATGGCGGTAACCAATGATTGCAAGGAGTACATGAACGAAGATCACAGCATTGAGATCTCCATGCTGCAGCCTTATCATTCCGACAAGTATCTGCGCAGTCGCAACTTTGTCGACCTGCAGGAAGGCGATGACAAAAAATTGTGGGCACGCTGGATCTGTGAATCCAAAGATAAACCAATCTATCCTTTAGCCTGATCCTGAAGCGGAGCATCCCCTATGCTGGAATATGTCGCCCTGGCCATACTGCTGTTCGTGGCGGTGGTGTTGTTCTATGGCATTATTGCCATTCACGACATTCCCTATGAAATCGCCAAACACCGCCACCATCCGCATCAGGATGCCATTCACGTGGCAGGTTGGATCAGCCTGCTGACGTTACACGTGATCTGGCCTTTTCTCTGGATCTGGGCCACGCTGTATCGCTCGGATCGAGGCTGGGGGTTTCAGGATGGACGTGACAGCCGGCAGCACATAGAAGCCCTGGAGCAGCAACTGGCACAGCTAAACCAGCGCCTGCTGCAACTGGAACAGCCACCACAGGAAAGCACCACCCCGGAAACAGGAGTACGCGACTGATGGAAATGCTGCTGATCCTTACCTATGGTGCCATCTGCCTGTTTATCTTCAAAGTGTTCAGGGTGCCCGTCAACAAATGGACCGTACCCAGCGCCGTGCTGGGTGGGGTGGTCATCATCGGCACCCTGGTTACCGCCATGAATTACAATCACCCCTACTCAGAGCGGGTGCGCAAGTACGTGGCCACCACCCCCATCGTTCCCACTGTCTCCGGCCGGGTGACGGACGTTACCGTCCGCGCCAACACCCCGGTGCAAAAGGGCGACGTATTGTTTCGCATCGATGACGTGCAGTACAGGGCGAAAGTGGAATCCATCACCGCCGAACTGACATCCGCCCGGGAAGATCTGGCACGGGCCACACAACTGGCCAAGAGCGGTGCCGGTCCGCGCCGCAATCAGGATCTGGCTCAAGCCAAAGTGGACGACCTGACCGCCCAACTGCTGGCGGCGCAGGATAACCTGGATGAAACCGTGGTGCGGGCCCCCACCAATGGCTATGTTACCCAACTTTTTCTGCATCCCGGCATGATGGCAGTCAGCCTGCCACTGCGGCCAGTGATGGTGTTTGTTCACCACGAGGAGGACATCTTCGCCGGCTGGTTTCGCCAGAACAGTCTGCTCAGACTGCAGGCGAATGAAGAAGCGGAAATCGCGTTTGACGGTATTCCCGGCCAGGTCTTCAGTGGCAAGGTCCTCAGTGTACTGCCGGTGACAGCAGAAGGTCAGATACAGCCCAGTGGCAATCTCATGACGGACAACAACCAGGCAGGGCGCATTCCGGTTCAGATTCAGATCACCGATCCGGCCTTCGACGCCTATCGTCATATGGTACCCGGCGGTGCATTCGGTCAGGCGGCCATCTACAGTGAGCACGCCCACCATGTGGCGATCATGCGCAAGATATTACTGCGCATGTCTGCCTGGATGAACTATCTGTTCCCGTTCCACTAATCCCGCTCAACAGACCGGCGGGATGCTTTGCCGTCCTGCCGGTCTGCATTCCATCACCCCGCCTGACCCACCGCTGTTTTCCGCTGTTCGATCCCGCTGTTCTGCGCTATAAAAAATGTTCCCAGGATAGGGAAATCACCACCCACAACAAGGATTACATTATGAGCAGACTACGCATCCCAGGCGTCATTGGTGCGCTTGCACTCACCCTGGCCAGCCTGAATTTTACCGGCTGCTTTCAGCAACAATTGATCGCGTTTGACGACGACGGCGTATTGCAAGCCACCATTCGTCGTACCGACTACGGTGTCCCGCACATCCAGGCGGATAATCTGGAGAGCCTGTCCTTTGGCATCGGCTACGCGTTTTCAGAGGACAACGCCTGCATGCTGCTGGACATAGTGGCCCGCTACAACAGCCGCCGCTCACAATTTTACGGCCCTGATAAAATTCCGGGGTCCGGCGACAGCGCCAACCTGATTTCCGACTTCAGCTATCTGGCACTGGGCATTCGCCAGCAGGCGGAACAGGGCTATGCCGGCTTGACTGACAACACCAAAGCCATGCTGCTGGGCTACAGCCGCGGATTCAATCATTACCTGGCCAAAACCGGCCGGGACCAGCTGGATCCCAATTGTGCCGGTCAACCCTGGGTACAACCCATCGATGAGATCGATATGCTCACCGCGCTGCTGGGCACGGCCCTGTTACCGGGTTCCGGTAACTTCCTGGCACCGATTTTTCTGGCCGCACCACCGGACACCAGCTATCTGCCCACCCCGCTGGCAGACAACAGCAAACCGCAACCGGGATTACCGCTAAGCCACAACATCAGGCTGCCGCAGCTACCCCGCTCCCATCCCCAGGCGCTGGGCTCCAACGCCTGGGCGATTGGCAAAGAACTGAGCGCCAACGGCAAAGGATTACTGATGGCCAATCCCCACTTTCCCCACACCGGTATCCTGCGTTTCTGGCAGTTTCACTCCACCATCGCGGGGGTATTGGATGTGATGGGCGCCTCCCTCTACGGCACACCGGGCGTGGTCAACGTGGGCTTTAACCAGCACCTGGCCTGGTCCCATACCTATTCCACTGCCGAACATTTTATCGTCTACCAGCTTATGCTTGACCCCGACGACAGCAGCGGGCTGACCTATCTGGTGGACGGAGCACCCCGCACCATGACCGAAAAAACCCTGACCCTGGACGTAGCCGTCGCGCCTGGCACGGTTCTGCCCTTTTCCAAAAAAGTGTATTACAGTGACTTTGGCCCCATGCTTGTGGTTCCGGACGTACTGCCCTGGGGTACCGATGAGCAATCCCGTTACGTGGCCTACAGCATCAAGGACGTGAACCAACGGAACTTCGATATTGTGGATCACTGGCTGGCCATGAACCTGGCTCACAACATGGACCAGTTCAAGCAAAGCTTCCGCCAATACGACGGTGTACTGTTCAACAACACGCTGGCCGTAGATCAGCAGGGCAATACCTTCTACATCGACGACTCCACCGTACCCAATCTGACCCCCACTGCCGAACAGGCGCTGCGCAGCGATCCCATTTTAGTCCAGACCCGTGAATCCATCGGCTTCAGCATCCTGCCCGGCACTTCGGCGGTTTTTGATTTTGACGGCCCGGTTCCCTATGAACAGGCGCCCAAGCTGGAGCGCACCGACTTTGTACAAAACTCCAACGACAGCTATTGGCTTACCAATCCCGCATCCCCACTGACTGACTATTCCATTCTCTACGGCGCAACCCATACCGAACAAACCCTGCGTTCCCGCATGGCACACAGTCTGCTCAGCGACAGCGCCGGCCAGGATGGCCGTTTTGACCTGGATGATCTGGAACAGATGTTGTTCAGCGAGCGGGCTTTCCTGGCGGAAGCCGTACTGGACGACCTGTTGGAGTTGTGCCGCATTCAGGGTCATGAGCCGGTTGCGGTAGAGATCCCCATACCCGGGACGTCAACGGCGACAGCATCAACACAGACGCTGGCCGTCAACATTGCACCGGCCTGTCACGGGTTGGCATCCTGGGATGGCCGCTATGGAAAAAACAGCCGCGGTGCCCATGTCTTTCGCGAATTCGCCCAACAGTTTGCCACCGATCCCCAGTGGTTAGCCCCCTTTGATCCCACCGATCCGATCAACACGCCCAACACCCTGGCCAGCAACGATGTGGTGTTACAGCACCTGGCCAGAGCCGTATTGGTATTGCAGGAAACCGGGGTGGCGCTGGATGCCCGCCTGGGGGAGGTTCAGTTTGTGGAATACTCGAATCTGGATGGCACCCCCAGTGGTGAAAAGCTGCCCTGGGAGGGTGCCAATAACGTGGAAGGTGGTTTTAACGTGTTTCGTTCCATCGCCGATGACAGCTCCTTAATCCCCCGTCATGTTTATCCCCCTATCCCCGGCAGCCAGATCAGTGCCGAAGGCCAGGGTTACCAGATATCGCAGGGCTCCAGTTGGATCATGTTTGTCAGTTTCACCCAACAGGGGCCGCAAGCACGGGGCCTGATGACCTACTCTCAATCCATCGATCCCACTTCTGTACATCGTGACGACCAAACCCGGCTCTATTCACATCAACCGGCGTTGCGCCCCCTGCACTTTACAGAAAAAGACATCCGGGCCAACACCCTCTCGGAAACAAGACTGAATTTGGATGTGAGCCAGCCCTAGCGCATGCACACCAGAGGGTGCGGATCAAACCACGCCCTCACCATCCAGTACCACCCGATTCTTGCCTGCTTCCTTTGCCTGATACATGGCCCGGTCCGCGCGGCGCAACAGCTCGTCTACATCCATGTGCACATCACCCTCATTGCATACCAGGCCGAAGCTGCCGGTTAACCTGAGGTTCTCACCACTCTCCAAACGCACATTGGTGGATTCCAACTGCTGACGACAGCGCTCGGCCAGTTTTCTGGCCCCATCCAAATCGGTGCCGGGGAGAATAATCAAAAACTCCTCGCCACCATAGCGCCCCACCCGATCATTCTGACGCAAACTCTGCTGCAGGGCATCCGCCGCCGCTATTAAGGCGAAATCCCCAGCCTCGTGGCCTTTATCATCATTGATGGATTTAAAGTTATCCAGATCCACCATCAGCAGTGACAACGCCGGCCCTTTCTTGCGACTGCGTTCCTGTTCCTGCTCCAAATGAACCAAAATACTGCGCCGGTTAAACAGGCCGGTTAACGGGTCGGTAATGCTGAGTAAACGAACTCTTTCCTCGCGATCACGCCAGCGGCGCAACACCAGATAGGAAACCAGCACCAGAAACACCAAATGGGGAAAAGTGAATATGTACATCTGGAAGGTGGTATAGGCTGAAGGTGCCACCAGCAGCTGCGGTCCATCACGGTAGATGGGCGCATAGGCCCACCACTGCCAGGCGGCACCAAAAGAGAGAATCAATTGCACCAACGCGGACAGTACCAGCGCCAACACAATGGCGCTACGGTTGAAAAAGATAAAGCCCACCACCGGTGCACCCACCATCACCGCACCCACTGGTAACGACAAGGTACCCACCTGATAGCTGAAATAGCATAACGACAGGCCGAAATACAAGGCAGCGACATACTCATAGGCCACCAGATCACGAGTACTGCGTTGCGCCAGATAGGTGGCCACCACCAGGCCCAAAGACGCAAACACAAAGCCATAGAAATAATCCAGCTCCCCGGCCAGGTAGTCCAGATCAATATGGTCTGCTTCATTACCGGACAGTAACAGGAACTCTGCCCACAACGCGTAATGCAAATAAAGAATTGCAGTAACCGCCCCCAGCAACATGGCTTTGGAGCTGGATTGCCATTCCAGTGGATTGCCGATGCGGCGATTGGCTGCTTTGGTGATTTTTCTTGTAATGTTAATGACTGACATCCGAGCCCCAACTCATTATTCACTCAACAAAAAACCGGATCATATCAGGCAGCAACCACTAATTGATCGCGGCCGGAATCCTTCGCCCGGTACAACGCCAGATCAGCCTGCTTAATCAGGTGCTCCACTGTGACCTCATCGGCTACCGCGACACAACTCATCCCCAAACTCGCGGACAAAGACAAACACTGATTGTTCGGTAATTCCAATACGGTTGCGGCAATAGTGGTACGAATGCGTTCCGCCAACATACGCGCCTGGGTGGCGTCCAAACCGGGCAATACCACCAAAAACTCTTCACCGCCATAGCGCCCCACATGATCATTCTGTCGCACCGCACTGCGCAGTGCCGCAGCCGCAGCAATCAGCGCTCGATCCCCGACATCATGGCCCCAACCGTCATTGATTTTCTTGAAGTGATCCAGATCCACCATAACAACAGACAATGGAAGTTTCAGTGATTCACATTCTGTTTTCTCAATGGATAACAATTCCACAATATGACGACGGTTAATCAGCCCGGTGAGGGAATCTGTGCGACTGAGCGCGACCACCTGTTGCTCCCTGACCCGCCAACGCTGTAACACATAGTATGCCAGCGTGAAAATGAAGAACAGGTGAGGTGACGCCAGAATCGAGTAAGAGATCACCCATATGGCTTCCATCTGACCATCGGCCCGGTACAGGTTCTGCAACAAGGGAGCATAGGGCAACTGCTCCATCAGCGTGGCAGTACTGAGCACCACCACCAGCAACAGGCTGGCAACAAAGGCCGTGGCCACCGCCCACAAATCAAGAAAAATAAACCCCACCACCGGTGTCCCCACCAGCACCACTCCCACCGGCAGCGACATCAATCCGACACAGTAACCGTAATACACATGGGTCAGACCGAAAAAAAGGCAGCCCATGTACTCGATTGCCACGTTATTCCGGTACCGTGGCGGCGTAAAATGCACCAACACCAGTAATGCCGCTGACGTCACCATGAGCAACATAAAATAATAACTGTGTAACGCCGCCTGCTGCTGATCAAACCAGGGCGCCACCAAAGGGTGATACTGGCCAAGCACAATAAACGCGGTGTACAACAGCTGATCGAACAGGTACATCCACAGCAACAGAGCTGTTTTTCTGGATGAACTCCATTCCAGTGGGTTGGCAATGTGGTGTATCAGTTTTTGCTTGATAGTCATTCGCTTCAGCACATTATTAAACCATTCCCGGTAGTCATTGGAACCGGGCTATGTTTACTTTTTAACCTGATTCTATCTGTTATGCAGTTATAAAATGGTGATCTTGTATTGCGATTGGTAAGTTGTGGATTACGAAAAAAACACCAAGAACTTGTGCAAATCCGGAAATATGGTCTACGCAAACGAATTAGGTAAAACGCACCGCCATCAAACCATCACCACCACCTGGTCACGGCCACAGCTCTTGGCTTGGTAAAGTGCCGTATCCGCTTGTTTTATCAGAACATCCACGGAAACCGGATGGGTCGCGCTCACACTGGTCATGCCCAGACTGGCCGACAGCGACAGATGCTGGCCTCCGGGCAGGTCCATCATCACCTCACCGATGGCAACGCGTATCCGTTCTGCCAGGTTCCGGGCTTGCTCGGCCTCCAGGCCGGGTAATATCACCAGGAATTCTTCACCACCGTAGCGCCCCACATGATCGTGCTGGCGCAGGGTATGCTTCAGCGCTCTGGATGCCAGTACCAGCACAGCATCCCCCACCTGATGGCCCCAGGAATCATTGATCAACTTGAAGTGATCCAGATCCACCATCACCACCGACAGCGGTGCGCGTTCCCGTACACTTCTTTTCTGTTCCTGTTCCAGCAGTTCCAGAATGCAACGCCGGTTCACCAGTCCGGTCAGTGAATCCGTCCTGCTGTGGTAATTGGCTTCCTGTTCCCGCACCCGCCAACGCTGCAACACGTAGTAGGTCAGTGCAAATATGATCAACAAGTGAGGTGAGGCAAATACGCAATAGGCCAACAACCAGAACGGCGACAACTGATGGTTCTGCAGATAGAGCTGTTCTGCCAATGGTGCGTAGGGTAATCGCCCCATGTAGGTTAAATAGCTCAACACACTCACCGCCAACAGCGCACTGACAAAAGCCAGCGCCACCGCCCTGCGGTTGAAGAAGATAAAGCCCACCACCGGTGCCCCCACCAGCACCACGCCCACCGGCAGCGACATGAGGCCCACGCAGTACCCGTAGTAAACATGAGTGACACCAAAATACAATGTTGCCAGGTATTCATAAAACAAGTGGTCACTTTTACGCAGCTGCGCCCAACCGGTGATCACGATCAACCCCAGCGACACCAGCTGCAGCCAGATAAAGCGCTGGGTGTGATCCGCAATGGCCACCCGATTGAAATGCTGCTCAAACTCACCCTGACCGGGCAACCAAAGCAACCATGCCATGTAGATCCCCTGTTGAAAAAAGTAGATCCAGATGAGAAAGGCGGCTTTGCGTGTGGAGGTCCATTCCAGCGGATTGCCAATTCGGGTGTAGAGTCGATTACTGATGTCCATTCCAAGATCTAAACATGGCGTTCATTATTATGATGGTGTACTCATAAACAGCGTGAATGTTTACTTTGTACCCTGAATACTGCGCCCATGCAGTTACGAATTGGTGTGCTTGTTTTACAGATGGTAAACGCCGTAGACTGCGTCTAAACCCATTAGTTTGCGCTGGTTTGACCCAGGATAAAGGCGTGAATCTCGGTTTCCTGATACGCGTAGAAGGGATTGTATCGTAAGCGCATCAACTGATTGATGGGTACCTGCAGGATGCCGCGTTCGCCCCGCAACGTGACATTACCCAGCGATTCCGGTTTGCCGTTCACGTGGGGCACATCGCCGTAGACCCGATCCCAGGGTGCAAACGGCAATGCCACATGGGAGAGCGAGTACAATTCATCAGGCCACTGCAGATCGGTGCGCACCAGCTCCACCGCATCCGTTCCGGCCGGTTTGATCATGCGCACCAACTGATCATTGTCCGCCGGCCCGTTGGACAAAATATCCAGGGTAAAAGGTAAGCTCCGGGACAGTGCTTGCTGCGCCACCTGCCTGGCTTCATCAGTGAACAGGAACGCACTGTTGGCCCGCTGATGCACATCGTACAGCACCAGTCTGTGACGGTGGGACGCCAGCTTCATCATCAGCCCATCAATCAGCGCGCTCACCGAGACGGTGGCATCCACCGCTGAACTGAACACCAGAGTAGGCGGAAAATCCCCCAGCCGCCCCTGGTTCTGCAACTGCTCAAGCCGCACCGCAATATCCTGGGTCAGGTCATAGACCTGTTCTGCCGCATTGAGGGGAAAGGAATTGTATTTATAGGGATCGAACTCCGGCTGCACTGCTTGCCAGGCCAGTTTACCCAGGCCGGGGAGGTAAGACAGGCGCCGTTGCCAAGATGCCAGTACCGCCAGCCTGGATACCCCCATGGCCGGCGAGATCAACACCAGCCCCGCCAACTCCGGCAGTGGTTCACCCGCAAGCTGCGCCAGAGCGTACTCAACCGCCAGCGCACCACCATTGGAATAGCCCACCACAAACAAGGGCACATCCGGCCCCACCTGCTGACGAAGATGCCGCGCCGCCAAACGTACGGCAGCCTTGAAATCCTCGACGCTGACCCGGGTTAAGGCAGCGGGCGCCGTACCATGGCCCGGCAGGCGCAGCAAAACCACATGGGATTGGGAGGCGTGCAGGGTTTGCGCCAGCTGCCGCAGGCTGTAAGGGGAATCCGACAAACCATGCAGCAACAATACCGCAGCCCGGGGGTTGGCGACTGAAAATTCCCGACTGCGATTCCAGTTTTCGGTATAAGCAGTGGGGTCCACCGGACTGCCGCGATGAAAACGATGAACATCCGGCAAGGCAGCGGTATCAACCCGATCATAAACCTGCGCCTGCAGCTCCTGGAACAATTGCTGTTCCAGCGTCTGATACTGCTGCAGAGTGCGGAAAGCCCGATGCTGCTGGTGGTTGTACTCGTGCCTGAACTGGGCCTGGTGCCATACATCCAGATCAGGCATGGAATCCACCACGAACAGCAGCACCGCAACGCCGCCTACGAACAAACCCAGCATCCAATGGACAGCGGCCAGTATAACCTGGCGCCACAGGGCGCTCGACAGCGGCGGTTTCATTTCACGCAATGACCAACCCGTTACTGGGCGGCCAACTTGGCAAAGGCGTCAATGACCTCCTGCGGGGCCTGCACCAGCTCGATCAGTACGCCTTCACCTGCAATGGGAAACTCATCGTTGGCTTTGGGATGCAGAAAAGTGATGTCAAAGCCCGCAGCCCCTTTACGAATACCACCGGGCGCAAACCGCACGCCGTTGGCACTGAGCCATTCCACTGCTTTGGGCAGGTCATCGATCCACAATCCCACGTGATTCAACGGCGTGGTGTGCACGGCGGGCTTCTTCTCCGGATCCACCGGCTGCATCAGATCCACTTCCACCTTGAACGGACCCGCCCCCATGGCACAGATGTCTTCATCAACGTTTTCCCGTTCAGAGACAAAGTTACCGGTGATTTCCAGGCCCAACCTGTCCACCCACAGTTTCTTGAGCTGCTCTTTGGAAGGGCCACCGATGGCAATCTGCTGGACACCCAGCACTTTGAAAGGACGTTGCATAGTTGAATTCCCACTGACGTTGATGTCTGTAACCAGACCGGATTTGAAAGTGGCCTATTATACGGGCCTGCGCGGGACATGGAAATGACCGGTTGGCCACAGCGGGAGAACAGGATTCAGCTCATCCACCCCAGCTGTTGCGCCAATCCATAAGATTTCAACGCCCCCAACACCACGGTTGCTAACAGAGGGCCACAGAGTACGAGATTACCGATAATTATTGTCAGCAGGCCCGGCTCTTCGTCCGCCTTTTTATCAGCAGCATCCTCATGCAGTGAATCGGCAGAGGGCTCCTCGTCGCTGCTGGGCCAAAACCACATCAACAGAATCGACACCAACGCCATCACAGTCAGGCCAACATAGAGTTTCTGCAGCAGCGGCGAATTCAGCTCATAGAAATAGAGGGCTAATAATACGGCGGATGTCAGGAACGCCAGATGAAATCCGATGTAGTCAAGGGCCCACTTCATTCCGATTTCCTTGTACGTGATCCAGTAAGCCAAAGCACCACACAGGTAAAGCAGGCCACCCCACCATTCAATTTCAGTCAGCATCGGCCTGCTCCTCATCGTCAAATTCTTTACTCACCTGCGTAACATGGTATAAGGGCAAAATCACTACCAGCAGCACGCTCACCCCCACCCAAAGCCACATGCCTTTGAACAACAATACCGTCACTACACCGAACAGAACCCCTTGAACCACCCCCTTCACCAGTGCCCGAAGCACCAATGCAGACCGCATTACGTCCATCGGATTCTGCCCTGACTCGCGGGCGATCTTGCTGAGCTCCAGCAAAGTACCCACCATCTCCTGGGCATCATCTTGCTGTTGCCTGGTTTGCTTGATCAAGGCAGCAATATCGACAGGACGCACCGGCTCCGATTCATTTTCCAAATCATCATCGAACTGGGCCTCAACTACCGTCCGGGTTGCGGGGCATGCTTCAAACAGGGTGTTTTCATCCACCAACTGCCCCTGTAAAAAATAGTGACGGGAACACTCCCCCACCTGATCGTGAAACGTATCCACCACCGCTGCCGTCATACCGCAAGCAAACAGCTGCTGCAGGGCATGAAGGGGCAAGCCGTAATGGGTACTGGTTTCATAATCAATGCGGATATACTCAGGCTGGGCGCTAAGCTCATGGTTAAACCAGTGATCTTGCCAGTCGGTGCGAATATCGACCCCCAGTGCAGCGCTCCATCTGGAGGCTTCTTCATCTTCTTGTTTGTGCAGCTTCAACAACATCAACAGGCACTGCTTGTGCCGCGATTCATCATCAAAAAACAGCAACAGGCTGTGTGCGTCTTGAGACATACAGTAGCAACTTCCCGGTGGTGGTCTGACAGAAAAAAATGCGCAACCGTCTATCATCGGCAACACACTTATAAACCCATCCAAATTCAAGGCTGAGCTTAGGGATGGATTAATGTTAACTCTAGCAACAAGTTACTTTAATGCAAAAAAACAATCGGATCATGCGTCGCTTCTTTGGCCTCAGTCACGGACCGAAAACGGAGTGAAGTTCGTATCCGTATCATAGAAGTCTTCGCCTTCCTGCTTTTTCAACCAACCCACCACCGCATAGGTCACCGGCGTCATAATCACCTCAATGCAGATCTTAAAGGCACAATTGAACAATATGACGAAACCCAGTGTGGTATTTTCCCAGATTCCGTAAAACGCAATGGGATAGAAAATCAAACTGTCGATACCCTGCCCGCAGAGGGTAGAGCCGATGGTACGGGTCCACAGATATTTGCCATGGGTGAGCAGTTTCATCTTTGCCATCACATAGGCATTGACAAAATCGCCCACCCAAAACGCGATGATGGAAGCTACCACAATACGCCAGGTATTACCGAATACGGTTTCGAGCGAGGACTGCAAGGCAACATTAAAAGGCTCAGTGCCGGACACCGGCAAGCGTATGATGATGGCACTCATGATGGAGGCAAACAGGATGGCGAAAAAACCCGCCCAGATCACCTTGCGGGCCCGCGCATAGCCATACACTTCCGTCAGCACATCACCAAAGATGTAACTAATGGGAAAAAAGATATTGCCCGCACCAAATACCAAAACGCCCCCGATCAGGGGCAGCCAGCTGAAATCAATCTCGCTGACTTTGGCCGGACCAATCAGATTGGAACAGATCAATACCGTGACGAAGCCCGCCATCAGGTAATCGTAGTAACGATAATGACGATGGCGATTATGAGATGACGCTGGTGATGAGGGTGGTTGCTGCACTGTGATCCCCGGGTAGGCAACGGACGGACAGGTAAAATCTACCGAATCTTGCCCGGCAAAGCACTCCCTAATTACACATCACCTATAAAAACCGCCCTGCCGCCGCCACGGCCACCACCAACAGCCCCAATGACAAATTCACCGCCACCAGCTTACGAATGCTGTTCAACTGCTTACCGGCCTCCGGCCAGTTTTCCGCATCCACTGCCCTGCACAAGCGACCATAGGGGGCAAAGTACAGGTGCCCATAGATTGCCATCATGATCACACCCAGCAGCAACATCACATGGATGTGCGGGCGCGTGTTCCCCATACCACCATACACGGCAAAGATCATCCACAACCCGGTACCAAGCAGCAGCACAACGGCAATGGTTACCCAGACAAAGAACCGGGCAAACACCTGGCGCCACAGGGTTAAACGCAGTGGTGGTTCCAATAGTTCGGCCGCCACCGGCCGCAGCGCCATATACGCAAAGAACATACCCCCGACCCAGATCACTGCACTGAGTAAATGCAGAGTGATTGCAAACGCCATACCCCCTCCTTGAAATGCTGAAACGCCTCGACAAGTCGAGCTTGCCGGGGCTTTTTTTGATTAATGGTGAACGATTCAGCTCACAACACCGTTGTAAATCCTCGCAAAAGCTTGAACAAAACACCTCTACAGCCCGCATTTTTCGGCTCGATTCGAGATAAGTTTGAACAAAAAATTCGAGAAAAGATTGAACAAATTTCTGCTATCCCCAAAAAACGCCTAAGGCCCACGCACCACGTGGGTTCGACATAAGTTTGAACAAGTTTCTTACCGATCCCAGCTCATTATCTCTTCACGACCATGCGCTGAAATTCTATGCTCAAAACATGAGCAGACTACTAATTCGACCCCATCGGCAACCCGATGAGTGCATGGTCAGTTATCTCATCCGGGTCAGCGAGCAAAATGGCTTTCACCATATCGGCCATTTGCTCCAGCATGCCGGTCTACCGTGGAAAAACCTCCGGATACCAGCCCACCAGATAATTACTGGAGAGTATGACATAGCGCCGTACTTTTCCCAGCTGGGGCTCGATTATACCTATCCGAGAACAGCTGACACCTTCAAATCGTCCCAAGTGCCGCACTTTACCACCAAGATCTTCGTCAAAACCCCGAAAATCTGCCCCGAATGCCTCGAAGAGATGGGATATTCTTCCGACCTATGGAGCCACATCGCCTATACAGCCTGTATCAAGCACAAGCTGGTCTTGGTAGATACTAGTCCTAGGACAGGGAAGAGGTTGAGCTGGTACCGCCACTCTCTCAATGAATTCGGTGAAAACGACCCATTCCCACCGGTTAATTCGATACCGAAGGCCTCGCCTGCAACCTTAGCCTTCACCAGGGCAATGACTCATCTGATCGAGGAACGTAACCCACCAAAATCGATTCCCGCCGTGCTTAGGCGCCTGAACTTCGCTGAAGCCTTGTCTCTAATCCATTTCATTGCACACTACCAGTACAGGCTGTTCCACAAAACACTGTTCACACCGGCTAGCTTGGACAACCTGACTGTATCTCACCATTACACCCAGGCCTGGCAAGCCTTGAAACGCTGGCCTCATGGTTTCCATCTGCTGCTTAGCCAGTACATTGATAACCCGATGAGCGAACGTGGTCAGTCGGGTATCAACAAGCACTTCCGCGACATTCACGAAAAGCTGTATCGGCAGCGAGAGAACAAAGGTATCGCTCGCCTACGAGCCGCGTTTGACCAATTCATCGAGATCAACTGGCCGAATGCAATTCAAACCCATCGGCTGACCAGAATATCTTTGACATCCGATGAGCGCCCGCTAATAACCCAAAAGGAGGCACAACGCCTCCTTAACTGTCGAGAGCCCCGGATTCATAGCCTGATAGCCCAGGGCAAGATCACGCCTCACAATTTTAAAGGCAAAGCCTACTTCAACAGAGAGGAAGTCGAAGCTCTGGCCAGGTTGTACCAAGACAACTGGTCAATGGAACAAGCTGTCATTGAGACCGAACTTTCCCGCTACCAGCTTAAGCAGCTACTTGATGCAGGACTTGTTAAAGCTTTGCAAAGGGCTGACCCTCAGAACCGTGATTGGTTAATCTGTAAAAGGTCATGGCAGCGCATGATTAACAATCTCAAAAAATCAGCCCTGCTACACGAAAACTTAAAAGGTAAATCACTAAGCGGACTACAAAAGCAAGGTTTCATGATCACAGACGTATTTAATATGCTTGCGAAATCACAGCTAAATCACTCGTTCAAAGAATCAACAACCAAACCTTTTAGCTTTAAACAAATTGTAAATTTCCGTTTGGATTGACTGACAATTCCATAGAGATCTGCTGTTTTCATATCGCTTCACAAATCTAAATCTTAATTCCCCACATTTCTTTTATTCTTTTCACCGTATGTTCCCACTTGGGGGTACGAGGCCTGGCAACCGAGTTTTGGTTCCCAAACAGCCCAACCTCGTTCACTGCCTGAGATTCCGGCACCTGGTGAAGCCAGGAAACCGGTACGAAATACTCAGCTTCATCCTCTCCACAGTCTGAGGCTAGGTTGTATTCGCCTTTCAGATGCAACTCAGGGGTGATGAACTCATCGGCCATCACGGCATGGCCTGTTACTTTGCCCACTCCCACATAACCAGTACCAGGGATATTCACCCACACACGATCGCCCGGCTTAAGCATAAACAATGTCTTGCTGTACCAACGCCCACCACCAGCCGAAATGAAACCATGGTTAATAGCGTCATCCCAGCTTCTACCTCCGGGCCCGGCACCAAAGCTCGCGTAGAATTCGCCATTCCACTCACCTTTTTGGCGGGTGTTAACAGCATGCTCTTCGGTTTCGACAGGGTCGATCATCCAAGCGCGACTTAAATACTGATTATCTCCGTCCTGAAAAACCGAGAAAAACACGGCGTTGACAGCCACACTGGCCTTGTCATTCAGGTAGTTGATAATGCGCTCCGTGCTTGCATCCAGCTCAGCCGCAACAATCACCATTTGATGAGAGCTATTAATATCGTCCTCTACCGGCAAAGCTCCAAATCGCGCTTTAAACGCCTCATCGAAACTCTTCTCGGGCAAACCATTCCTTTCAGCAAATTCCGAATAGATCTGAACAAACTTTTCTGAGGGCAGGTGTTCTACCCAAGCGGCATAGTCAATTGCTTGCGCTACAACATCTCTTGGCGTCTTATGTTTTTTCAGCTCGATAATGATAATAGAGCCGGTGGCATCTATCGCGAGCAAGTCTATGTATTTACCAAAGTCGGTGTAGACTTGGCGACCGATCAACATCCAACCACTGTTCAGAATGGATATATCACGAGTAATCTGCTCTTCCAGCAACGCTTCACTATCCAACCTGATGGCAGCCAAAGGCTGAGGTTTCTCACCAATCTTCCAGATACCATGTTGAACTGCCATACACTTACTCCAACTATCCCTTGGCCTCAGAAACTACCTGGAAGCAATTTTGCTCAATAAACTGCCTCCATTTTTTCTGATAGATGTCAGGCTTCATCAATATCGCTTCATCGGTATGCGATTCATCGCCAGACACACTAATGCCATGCCCGGTTATCACACCACCATGTTCCGTCAAAATACAACGATTATGAAAAACATCGTTGTTTGCAGTCTCTCTTAGCTCGAATACTTCGAGCTGTAGATTGGATACATCACCCGTCAGACCCTGAAGTATCTGCTGCCTAACGTGATCAGCGGATGGGCTACCATTACCACTGTTACCGCTACCGCGTTTTTCTTTATAAAACAGCACAATCGCAGGCAAACCCTCAGAAACACGATTGTTTGTGATGGACTGAAGCATAAACTTGATAAAATTAATGGCCTCAGCAGCCCACCCAAAGGGATCAATAATTACGATTTTCTCATCCGCTAGCCGAACCAGATTCACGACAGCGGCAAGCAGCCCCTCATTCGTGCGCAAAACATTTACCTGCCCCGGATGATTCCAGATGCTTCCTTGTGAATACATCGAGGCTGGTGTGACATTATTTCCCTCTTGGATCTCAGTTGAAGATAAGATCACATCAAAGGGAGCTCTGCGATTCTCAACGACTGCGGCCTCCGCCCACTCAGCAGCATTCTGAATTTGAACATCCCGAACAACGATTGACTCTACGACTTTAAGAACCATCTCGGTGTAACGCTGCCCGGCCAACGACTGCTCATCCTGCGGGCTATGCTGTAGTAAATAACTACGAAGTTTAGACGCCTTTTTCTTTGGAAAGCTGCTTACAATCCGGGGAGTGCCCAAGCCATATTCTCTAAGAAACTCAGCGTAATCACGATCATTTGATGCCCACGAAGTTAACACCGCTGGCTCAAGCGCATACTCGTAGATCATTACAAAAGCTCCTCACGACGCTCCACAAAGAAGCCCTGAGGCCAGCGATCAACAAATTCACCATCCTCATCCACGCGGATGCGTTTGGTCACAACACCATTTTCGGTAGGCTCCAGATAAACGATGGAGACGTCGTCTTCCTCGATAGGCTGAAAATTCTCTGGCAGTTCCTTATCTGTAGTCTGCCGTATACGCTTCAAAAGGCGAAGAATGATGTGTTCACTGTGCGTTTCAATCAGGAAGGAATGCTTTTGCTTAGCCCTAAGAAAAACATCAGCTAGCTCCACCTGAAAGCGCGGATGAATGTGCAACTCTGGTTGCTCAACACTGATGAGAGCAATATCGTCATGATTTGCAGCGACCACTATGGGCAATACCTGCGATATCCCCGTTCCCAACTGGTTTGCTGACAGCAGGATATTGCTACGCAATTCTTTAAAGAAAATATGGCGTTTGCTGAACAAGCCAAGATCCCCCTGGTCACTGGCTGCGTCCAAACTCTCTGCTATTGATTTATTGATGATCTCATAGCCTGCATCAAGCTTATCGCTGGACGCGAACCACTCGCTTGTGTTTCTGATCAACTTTCTAATGGATTCGTCACTATTCGGGTCTTTATGCAGTAGATCCCAGGCAGCGGAGCCGTCTACCCATTCCTTTTGCTCAGGATGAGGATTTGGAACGTAATCATTATCAGGTACCACGCGAAGCGGGCCGATCTGAACACTTTTATCCAAGTATTCCAGAAGCTTATCCAGAGGCAATACGAACGCCTGGCTCAGAACTTCTCGCGCTACCAAATAATTAAAGTGCTCTTCCAGCTCATCAAAGTCCTGACCCACCAAGTTAGTGACAACAGGAACACCTAGCAAAGGTACAGCGCCACTCCGACAGGCTAAAGCAATAGGTGCAATACGATTGACGAAGTTTGCTCCCGATAACTCTCTATCGGATACCGCAGCTGTAGAAGCAGGATTAGGGTTCAATTGATTCAGTACTTGCTCAAACTCTGTATGGTACTCATCAGCTTCGCCATACTGACTCTCCAGCCAATCTTCATTGTTGTGAGGAACAAGCAATGGATGTTGCGTATTGAGTTCCCGAATCAGCGTGTTTTTCTGATCCTCCGATGAGTTTATACATCCCACATACACATCGTTTGCCCAAACGCGGTAATTCTTTACATAAGCCTGTTTGAAACGTTCTGACCAGGCTATCTCAAACTCTATCGATCCAGATTCTATACTACCGCCAAAGTCATTCATCAAAACGTAGGAGACGTTTTGAATATGGTTTGCCATTTCATCGACATTGGCGCCATAGTAAACAAAGGGCGTTTTTCCCGCAGCATAATCTAGACGAATTCGAATGGTTTTCCTGAGATCCTGCCCGTGAACCAGTGCGCGGAATCCACCTATGGTCTTATCACCCAAGGCATCTAACTTTTGAGGATTGCAATGCCCCTTCTTCAAAATCTGTTGTACATAAGCCAGTGCCATCAGGACAGAACTCTTGCCTACACTGTTAGGGCCAAACAAAAGGGTTACCGGCGCGATCTCGATTGACTGCGTGTCCTTAAAGGACCGAAAGTTCGTTAGTGATATTCTCTTAATTTTCATCGTTTACTCGTATCTGTGGTCAGCGGTGACCCATTTAGTCAAACCTTATAACGGACTTCCTAATACATTCTCCTTACCAAAAATCCTCTCAAGTACCGATATTGACTTTTGGGAGAGTTCCTGCGTAAACAACAAGGTAAGGTTGTGTTTTGCGCGCGAACAGCTTACGTAAAATAGGTTTCGGTTTCGCTCAAAGGTATCTTGCTTGTCTACAGGGCATGGTCCATCCATCCACTCCAGCATTTGATTCCAGTTATACTGATTCCAGCCCCGACCACAAATAACAAGCACATTGTCAAACTGTGCGCCTTTTACACCGTGCTTTGTTGAAAATGGGGTCTTGTCGTCAATATAAGCGCCCAAACTTGAAAGCTCCTGGTAGGCTATAGAACGAAACTTGCTAAGCTTGCGAAAAAAAGTCGATTCATCATCATTCAACTCCCCGGACTCCGTTAATACAAGGTTTTTGAATCTTGTTTCTGAGTCTTCAATTTTAGATGGGATTCGAGGTGTATTGGTCTCCATAAGGAGATCCAGCATATCGCCGATTGTTCCAGTAGCCTTTATTTCGAAAGCCTTCTGAAGATTTTTCAGCCAATTAGTTTTATCTGATTGGCGCTTTAATTGAGGATGATTCTGCGTCTTAATCTGCAGCAAATCGCCGTACTGCTTATGCTCATATGCAGATAAGGTTGGCTCAACAACTTCAAGAAAGAACTTTATATACTTGTCATTCTTTTTTAAATAATCGTCTGTGTAGGAAAAGCAGTCAGCTAGATTTTTAAAATTCTGCTCGCTAGCGATAAGATTATTGGTTAAAAATAGGATTTTTGTCTTATCGGTAGACATATCCCAACCATCGGCAATCATCTGTGACTTCGTCTTTAAGATATAATCCTTTGCATCAGATTCCGGAAGGTCATCCTTCCAATGCCCACCTCCTTTGCCATCTCTTCTAACACCATTCCAATCATTGGAATGAAAAACCTTTATGACACCTTCAGAGTTTGGATTCGATTCAGCCTGCGGGAGATCGGGGCGCATTCTGTTCAAACATTGCACTATATTCTTATCCGATCGAAAATTCGCCTTTTTACCTATTTCTACAATTTTTCCTTTGGCGCTGGAAATCAAGCCGCAAGCAGAGGTGCCGTATATCTTTTGCCAATGGTCTCCAAAAAGCCCAACCATAACACCAGAGTCATTATCAATAAGATTTTCAACGATGCTTTCCGCCAACTTACGATCGGTGTCTTGATATTCGTCGATAAACACTATCGGAAATTTACTTCTTAGCAGCTTTTGAAATTTCGGATAACACAGCATGCGGGCCATCAATGAAACCACATCATCATGATGTAAGGTGATTTCTCTTTCGTTAATCGAAGGAAAACCCAGCTCGTATTTAACGAGTTGATTACTAATGCCAGAAGAATCAGCTATTCTCTGCACCCATTTTTCACCCAACTCAGGGATATGCTCCCGCAATTTAACTTGATAGTGTTGCAAAACACTCCAACTGAACGCGTGAATGGTATCTGAAAATATAACTGGGTGATGGTCCGTTCTATCCTTGATTTCATCCTTTGCTACGTTCGTGTAAGTAATACAAGCAATTTGCTGCTGCTTACTTAACAATTCGTTGGCTTGGCGTGATATGAGATACTTAATAGATTCAATTAATGAATAGGTCTTTCCAGCACCCGCTCCGGCTTCTAGGCGAAAGCAGAAATTGCTATTAATACAATTTCTGATTTTTTCAAGGGCTTCGATTGAAGCCTGCTCTGCAGGATTAAGCAGCATCATGACTTAGCCTCATTCCCCTTAACGATAAAGTCGCTATCGAGCCACATCAACCCATCACGGATATACTTAGGAACCACCCATTGTGTCTGGTCAATTGAATATTTGATTGCGAAGTTAGCCTTCCCATCTTTAGCTTCCTTTTCTGCTAAATCGATGGCATTTTCTTCCAGCTCAATAGTTGAACCCCCAGACAGATTAAATTTGGCTTGGTTAGCAAATACAAAAGCGTCTTCAAAGCTTCTACCACAACAAGTATGCCCGTCCTCAGGAACTTGATACGCAATTCGACGGCTTCCGGACAATTTTTCAGCGTCTGTCTTATCCTTTAACTTCTTGAAAAGAATATCTCTGCTTTGATCAAACCATCTGTTAATTCCGGCATTAGAAGATCTAACTGCTTGCGATGAAGGACATGCCACATAAGCCGTCCGCTTTCCACTCTTTACCGGTTTGGTTCCGTCAATATCAGTAATGACAAGAGTTTTTAGCTCGAGAAAATCAAGAAATTTATAGAAATGGTGAGCATATGCTCCACCCACTTCAACTACAGATAAATATTTTCGGCGTAAATTGCACTGCTCTGCGGCATCAACCTTCTTGATCATCTCTGGCAAGAGTATCCGCTCTGTTGCACCTTCGATTAAAATAGCTCTATCCGCAAAATAGAGGTCGCACTTTGTGAGCGTTAAATACTTGTGCAAAAACTCTTTATCCGTCTTTGACTCTTCACTGCAAAAGGCTTCTGCCAAGTCTTTAATCTTGGTTTCCTTACCATTTTTAGACAGAAAATAACGCACCTTGCTAAAGTCAGCCTCATTAGCGATATGTGACGAGTGGGTGCTAACAACAAATTGCACTGGCCATACATTTCCATCGTTCAACTGCTTTTGGAACTCGTTAACTATCTCCTCCAGCTGTCGAATAAATACCTCCTGCATTTGGGGATGAAGATGCGCTTCAGGCTCTTCAATAAAAATCAAGTGACCTTTAGGAGGTGTTGTTTGCGACTGGTACTCTCTAAAGTACTCGTAAATCCTGAAGAGGATGAAAATCAGATTTCGAACCCCAAGACCATTGTAGGTTTCAGGCAGCGTAAAATGGTCATCTCCCTCGTAAAAAACTCTGGTGTTGCTCTCCAACAGAGACGTTACGTTTAACTGAGTAGTAGCACTTAAATTGGGATCTTGTAGCCCTGGGTATCCAAATATCTCCAGTTTTGGAAGAAGTTCTTTCACCTTTTCCTGAAAGTCGGTATCAACTTTCTCCTGAAGCTCTTCAACCACTTTATTGACTTCTTCAGACTTGGATTTAAAGGCCTCTGGCGCCCCATCTCTTTTCGCACTGTTAAATAAATTCCCTAAAGATTTCCCAAGTACGTCTCGCTCACTGTGCGTTTCATCATCCAGGCCTCGCTGTGCATTGATCAGTCCTGAAAGGATTAGTCGCTTAAAGGATGCGAATTCAAGTCTAACCTTGTTGTCAGGGTTAGTCGGATCAATCGCATATATGACAGGCTCATAATACTGACTTATCGACTCTTTCAGAGCTGTGTAATATTTCTTTCGATTGGAGATATCCAGCAGATGAAAAAAATCCTTAATCTTTCCATCCTTCAATTGATACGAAACCAATACACAGGTTTCAAAGAGGGTATCATCTAAATCAATAATAAAGTCGCCCAAAACACCGAAGTCACTTTCATTGTCCTTGTAGTCAAGGCGAAGCTCCAACTCTATCGTTGGCATTAAAGAGCGAACTTCTTTATCTTCCGCAGAATTATTAAAGGACTTGAGAGCATCTTCAAAGCCTTTAAGACACAACTGATTAAAGTCTTCATACCGAACTTTTGGCCCGCCTGAATTTAAGAAGCTTCGAAAAACCTCCGCGAATGAGGTCTTTCCCGTGTTGTTGCGCCCGACAATCAATGTAGTTCTATCATCCAATGTCAGATTAACGTTCTTTAGCAATCGGTAGTTTTTTATTCGGGCGCTTTTAATCTTCATCATTCTTCCTTGCAAATTAACTCAGTTGTCCTGAAAACGCTTTCTGACTTAAAGCATTAAACAACTCATTATTGGCGTGTAAAGCCGCCTGATGTGCTGCCAATTTTTCTTTGGTAGAAACGAAAATATCTCTGTAACGATTCTGCAGACTCACCGGAGGGATAGTAACCGGTATATCTTGCATCTCCTGAGCATTGATATTTGCCATACCAACAATGCTCTTGCACATATTCTGCAAAGTCGCTTTCCCATGTGCAGAGTTCAGATAACCAGAAATATAATGACTATTCCCCTTCTCATTGGTTCTTACTCGAATCAAATAGCCCGCAATCGCAACCGGATCATCTCTATCGTATACAGCAGTTTTTCCAACCAGCTCTTTGCTGTTAGTTCTGTTGAAAAGTAGGTCGCCCTTCACAGCTAAATACTTTGGCTTTTCCTTGTCAGTTAGATCAATGTACTTTAAGTCCGTCATATCTATGGCACCCTCATAGGTAATATTTCCCATACGTAGAATGGGATAATCACCTCCCGCTTCGGAAGCCTTTGCGGATGAGCCATAATTAGCGGATTCCACGAGATCTCGAATGATCCCTAATGGGAACCCCTTCGGATTGGTCACCGGATCACCAAACATATCCAGAAACACGGCGCGGAGAAATTCGTCGGCCAGCTGGATGGCTTGTTGGCGTTTGCGGCGGATGGCGTCGGCCTTGTTGAGTATGGTTGCAATGCGTTTTTGTTCGGCGAGGGGTGGGAGGGGGATTTCAACCTTAGTTAATCCCTGACCGGTGATTTGCGGCTGTGCAGAGCCAGAAATCACATCATCAAATCCTCTTTTCAAAAAGAAGTAATAGAGATACTTGAGGTCGACAGCGCTGGAATCTATATCATCTAATGCCATTGCATTTCCATTGATATAGGACTTAGGCTCAGAAATATGGACGTTTCCGCAGGTGGCCCCGCGACAAGTAATCATCAGTGTCGGTGATTCATGTGTAAACTCTGAATAGAAGCCAATTTTTCCGTTTGCTCCGTAAACGGGGTATCCAGACTCTAACAAGTTGCTCGCCGCAATTGTTTTCCACTGTTTTGGCCTGCAAATGTCATGGAGCTTAACTACAGGCCAGCTCACAGCATCCCCTCCAACTCATCCAAATCCGCTATAATCTCGTTTTCCAGCGCTTTCAGCTTTTTCAGAATCTTCTTCGGGTCATCATACTGCTCCTCCTGATACACCACCTCTTTATAGCGGTTGATGGAGAGATCAAACTTGTTGTCGGCGATGTCCTTAGCGTCGACCACAAACGCCTTTTGGGTTCTGTCACCAAAAGTCTTGTTGATCTCTTTGGCCGGCGCGTTCGCCTCCACCAACGCACGATATTGCTTCCACTTGGCAATGGCGTCAGGCAGATCGTTACTGCCTTCACCCTTCAACTCATTACGCTTGTCATCCAGTGAGTAGCCATCGGCTTGCAGGTCGTAGAACCAGACGCGCTCGGTAGTGCCACCTTTGGTAAACATAAGAATCGCAGTACTCACGCCCGCGTAAGGTTTGAATACGCCACTGGGCAGGCTAACGATGCCTTCGAGCTGGTTGTTTTCAATCAGCTCCTGACGCAGTTGCTGGTGCGCTTTGGATGAGCCAAACAGTACGCCATCTGGCACGATAACCGCTGCACGGCCACCAAGCTTGAGCGCACGCAGAATATGCGCCACAAACAGCAACTCGGTCTTTTTGGTTTTTACCAGGCCGAGCACATCCGGGTTGGTATTGGTTTCATCCAGGCTGCCTTTGAATGGCGGGTTGGCCAGAATCACATCGAAGAAGTTTTCTTCCTGCTCGGGGAAGTTTTCTTTGATGGATTTACTCAGTGAGTCTTGGTACAAAATATTGGCGCCATTCACCCCGTGCAGGGCCATATTCATGCTGCTGACGCGGAGCATGGTAGTATCGAAGTCGAAGCCCCAGAACATGTTTTTGTTAATATGGTCTCGGTAAGGCTCTAACAGGTCACCGGTGTAGTGTTTGTTGCCTTCTTCATCTTCAAAGATACCTGCCTCACTGGAATGTACGCGGTTAAGGTACTCCATGGTGCGGGCGAGAAATCCGGCCGTGCCACAAGCCGGATCGCAGATGCTCTCGGTAGGCTGCGGATCGACCAGCTCGATCATGGCATCGATGATGTGTCGCGGGGTACGGAACTGGCCGTTAATGCCTGCCGTGGTGAGCTTGCTGAGCAGGTATTCGTAAATATCGCCTTTTACATCGCTTTGGGTGAGTGGCAGCTCGTCCACCATTTCTACAGCGCTAACCAGTACGGATTCGTTTTTGATTTCAAGATCGGCATCCTGCATGTATTCGCCGATATGGCCTAACGCCTCGATGGCGCTGCCATCACTGCCTAGCCCATCCTGCTCGTCCGACTTCTTACCCAGTTTGGCAAAGTAAGGGAAGACGTTTTGCTTAAGGTGTTTGTGCAGCTCTTTGCCGCTGAGGTTTTTAAAATTCTTCCAGCGCAGCAATTGGCCTTCTGAGGTATTGGGAAACAAGCGGTCGAACTCTTTGCCCGTGCGGTTCGCTTTGCGCTCTGCCATATCTTCCTGCATGTCGAGCATGCGGGCAAACATCAAGTAGCTGATCTGCTCGATCACCGTTAATGGGTTGGTGATACCGCCAGTCCAGAACTTCTCCCAGAGCTTGTCGATATCGTTACGTATTTTGCCTGTTAGCATTGAGTTACTCGCTTAATGGTTTTCTGCTGTTTCTGATTCGATTGTGGGTGCCGATTGTGCATCATTGTCTAAATGCTCTGGTTCCGGCTCTGATAATGGCTCTTCTATTAATGGCTCTTCTATGGGCTCAACAATTAAGGCCAAACGCTCAGTCTCGAAATCCACATGGGTTGCCTCCAGATGGGGCAGGCTTTTGCTGACTTTGGCAGAGAGCTGACTGAAACGATCCACTTTGCCGTACAAACCTTGCTGACCTGCCAACGCTTTGACGGTGTTGTTATAGTGGTTGCTGACGGTGCTCAGAGTGCCACCCAACTTGCTCAATCGCTCCGCAACCGTACACACAGAGTTGTAAATATCGCCTGCTTTCTCGCTGATTTCGCGGGCTTCTGCGTTACTGCGTTCAATCATCCACAGGTTGGAAACAGTGCGCAGAATAGGAATCAGGGTGGTATGGGAGACCAGTACGATGCCTTTTTTGTAGCCGTATTCAAACAGATCTTTGTTGTTCTTGAGCGCCTCGATATAGGCGGGCTCTATCGGCATAAACATGAGCACAAAGCTGGGGCTGCGCATGCCGACCAGATTGGTGTAGTCCTTCGATGCCAGATCATCGATGTGCTTGCGCACGGCTTTTACGTGCTCGCTCATGGCAAGCTGGTATTCTTCTGGCGATTCCGCGCCTACAGCCCGGTCGTAGGCATTCAGGGCTACCTTGCTGTCGATGATGATGTGCTTACCGTCAGGCAACTTGATCAGATAATCGGTCTGCTTTTGTTTGCCTTCGGCATCTTTGAATGAGCTTTGCACTTCGTAGTGCGCTTCTTCGATCAAGCCGCTCATCTCTAGGGTGCGGCGCAGTTGCGCTTCACCCCAGGCACCACGCTGCTGGGAATCACCCTTGAGGGCTGAAGTCAGGTTATTGGCCTCTTTGCTCATTTGAAGGCCAATTTCCAGCACCTTTTTTATCTCGGCATTGAGGCTGGTATTTCCCTGAAGCGACGCATCGTGTACTTCATTGATACGCTTCTGGAAGCCTTCGATCTGCTCGCGGAAGGGCTTGAGCATGGTGTCGATGCTGGCCTGGCTGGTATGGGTAAAGGTTTTGCCTTTTTCCTCAAAGATTTTGTTTGCCAGATTCTCGAATTCTTTGGTGAGCGATTGTTTGGTCTCACTGAGCTGTTGCATCTGCTCTTTGAAGTGCTCTTCTTTGCGTTCCAGCGTGGTTTTCAGTTCTGTGTGCTCATTACTGAGCGACTGATGGCGTTCCTGAAGCTGGGTATGGCGCTGTTGAACCTCCATGAGGTTCTGCTTGGCTTCCTTTAGTTGCTCACGCGCTTCGAAGTTGGACGCTTCAAGCTCCTTGGCCTTTTTTCCTTCCTGAGCCAATTCTTCTTTGAGTTGGCTTACCAGAGAGCGCTCTTGCTGAATGTTCTGTTCCGCTTTTTCCAGACGGCTTCGCAAATCCAGCGTTTGTTCTTTCAGCGCTCGGTTATCAGCTTGGGCAGTTTCCAATTGCTTTTCGGTGCTGTGATGCTGCCCTTTAACCTCATCCAACGCGCTTTGCTGAGATGCCAGCTGCACCTTCAGTTCTGTTACTGTGTCATTCAGGCGTTGTTCTGTGGTTTGGGCTGTAGACTGAACACTATCCAGCCTTGTCTGCAACTTGCTTTCAGACAGATCCTTCTCGTGTAGGGCTGTACTGAGCTGCTTGATGTCTTCTTGCTGCTTCTGGCTCTGCGTATTGGCCAATTCCAGAGCTTGCTCGGTCTGCTTCAGCTGCCCGCTGAGTTCAGTGTTCTTGCGGCCCAGCAATACCATCGCCAGTAAATATCCAAGTACAGCAAGCACCAAGCCTGCTACCGTGGCGGTAATGATAAGTTCAGTTGTCCATTCCAGTGATTGCATGTTCACTCCTGTGTGTTTTCTGGCTGTGAACCCGATGCTCTGGGTTCAGCCTTGATAAAGGGTTTCAACACGGCAATCAGCTCACCCACGTCGTCTGGGGTAAATACGCCGTCAATTCCTTCGTGTGAGACGGAGGTAAATGGTGCGTCGTAGAGCTTTTCGATCACGATGGAACCGTGCTGGGCGATGTAATTTTTGAGCAGATTCATAAACCGCACCTGCTGAGCGGTTAGCGCTGGGTGGGCGTGCAGAAAGCTCTTGAAGTGGTCTTCAATGGCTTGAGCATCCAGGCCGATAATTTCACGTACCGTCAGGTGCAATTGATCTGCCGTACGGCCATAGAATTCATTCAGCACCTCCAGACTCACACCTGGGTGGCTGGTAAGTATGGTAGAAGTCAGTGTTTTTAGTTCTGGCTCTGCAATGGGTTCGCCTTTGCGGATTTTCTGCAACGTGGGGTTGGCAGCCACCATTTGATCCAGAATATCCTTGAGCCTGCGGCGGTAGATCATGGCCTCGTTGGCACCGGCGATCTTTACCTCACGCTCAGCTTCACGCACCCCGGAATCCCCTGCACGCGTGGTGCCGGTCTCATAACCGGGGCCAGTTCGCTGCTGGCGATATTTCATAATGCCGCGCAACTCTTTACGGGCCTTTTCTAACCTTTCAATATTGGGCGCTTGCCAAAAATCGGCACTGCGCACTTCTGCAATGATGGCGTCTTTCTGGCGTACCGCCTGAATGTTCACGGCCAGTTTGTCTATCTCGGCGAGCAGCAGATCTCTGCCATCATCAAAGCAGCTCGCTTGTTCTACCAGGCAGCGTTCAATGGTGGCCATCAGCTTGTCTAACTGGGTTGCATGTTTGTCGCGAAGCACACGAGCGGACATTAACGGCGCGATGCTATTGGCCAGCAGATGCTGGGTTTTCGCATCGAACCCCTTGAGCAGATCGGTTTGCTGTAGCTGGTGTACGGTACGTAATTCCCGCTTTACCGCGATGCTGGTATCGGGCAAGTCATTAATATCGGCACGCAGCAACTCAATGGCTGCATCGAAAGCGGCTGCATGGTTTTTCTGTAATGCCGCCTGAGCCAGCTCAAGACGGGCTTCAAAGGTAGTTTGCAGTAAGGATTTACTGCCGGTGTCATCAGGCTCCTGATACTCTTCTTCGAAAAAGTCGAAGTTGCCATAATGGTCGAAAATCAGGAACTCGGTTTTATGCTTACCTGGACCAAAGAGATTCGGGCGCAAGCGCGTGCCACGACCAATCATCTGCCAGAATTTCACCCAGCTCTTTACCGGCTTGGCAAACACCAGGTTGACGACTTCAGGCACGTCGATGCCGGTGTCCAGCATATCCACTGAAATAGCGATGCGAAAATCGTTATCGGATTTTTTGAATTCTTTGATCAGGCTTTCCACATGGGGAATCGCATTGTGGATGACCTTGCACACCTTGGTGCCATATTGCGGGTAGAGCTTGCAGAACAGCTTTTCCAGGTGCTCAGCATGGTCTTGGCGCTGAGCGAAGATAATGGTTTTGCCGACCAGGGAACCTGTCTCATCCTTGATGCCGTTGTTGATCAGATTTTCAAGGATGATGCGATCGGTATCTTCGCTGAAGATCTTACGGCCAATATCTTTGCCTGCAATGGTGGTATTGCGGGCTTCTTCTTCGCCCAGGTCTTCTTCCAACTGACGCTTTTGTTCTTCTGTCAGGTCGTTGTAATGAATACCATCGCGAAGAAAATCGGTGGTCAGGTCTTTCACCCGGAAGGGTACCAGGTAAGGCGGTTCGTTATTAATGGCCGCGTCCAAGCCAAACTCGAATGTCGGATCGGTGGTTTCGCAGTCGAAGATGTCGAAGGTATTTCGACTGATGAATTTCACTGGGGTTGCGGTTAAGCCCACTTGCAATGCATCAAAGTAATCGAACAGGTCACGATACTTGTTGTAGATGCTGCGATGGGATTCATCGGCAATAATCAGATCGAAAAAGCCAACATCTAACTGTGCAAAGCGATTCATCATGCCGGGGTAGGTGGCAATGTAGATCCGCGCACTTTGATCAATCTTGTTGGTTTCACCAATCACACAACGCGGCTCGGATGGCAGGTTTTGCTTAAAGGCATCATCAGCCTGTACGCGCAGCTCTTTTCGGTCGCACAGGAACAATGCCCGCTTGGCCCAGCCGGTACGCAACAGCAGTTCAGCCAACGCGATAGCTACGCGAGTTTTACCGGTGCCGGTGGCCTGAATGATGAGCGCTTTGCGACGCTGGCTTTGAAAATGCGCAGCGACCGTTTTGATGGCTTCAATCTGGTAAGGGCGATCAGCAATGCTGAGTTCTGGATTGAACTTTTCCAGCTCTGCGGCGCGATAGTGGCGCTGATAAATCAGGTAATCCAGGCTGTCTTTACTGTAAAAGCCATAAACTGGCCGGTAGGTGTTGTACTGGTGATCGTCCCAGATGAAGGTTTCGTAGCCGTTGGAGTAGAAAATGACAGGGCGTTGATAGCCCATGTGCTCAAAGGCATCGGCATATAGCCTGGCCTGTTCTCGACCAGCCTGTAGGTTGGTATTGCCGGATTTCTTGGCCTCGATCACAGCAAGTGGGTGACCGTTATCCCCCCAGAGCACGTAATCCACATATCCCTTGCCGCTTGGGTTGTTGGGAAACTGTACTTCAACTTCCTGGCCGACCTGATCGCGGTTCTGAATATCCCAGCCAGCCTGCAACAACATGGCATCGATCAATAGGGCGCGTGTTTTAGCTTCGTTCCATTGTAAGCTGTCGGCTACCTGCTGACTCTGCTGCTGGCGTTTTTGCTGATCGGCCCTGGCAGGCGGCTCCAGCTTTTCGATGTTTCTGGTGCGCTCACGCTCCAGCTGATCCATGACTCTTTCGAGCTCTTCTTGCTGCTTTTGCAGTTCTTTCTCGTAGCTCGAAACGGATTTCTGTAGCTGATTTAAGGTTGCTGTTGGATCTTTTACATCAACAAATGCGGCGATTTGTTCCTTCTTCTTGCCGTAATACTTGATGCCCATGTACATAGCCAACTGGTGCGCCGTACCCAGAGCCATTTGTGCATTACGTAATTCACCCTCTGCGCCGTGGGCGGTGTCATTGCCTTGAATGCGCAAAAAGTTGATCTGATGAATCAGTGATTTGCTAACGCAATCCTCAAAAACCGGACTTTTGATCAGCTCGTAGAAGCTGGACTGCGGCATACGCGGCAGCAGCTCTTCCTTATAGATGGCCTTGGTCAGCTCTTCAGCAAAACTGCGCAAACGGGTCAAAGCACTACCCGGATCAATATGCAGGACCGCCTCGGCCAAACCACCGAGGTTAGCAAGCAGGTCATTCTCGGGTCTCAAGAATTCGAAGTTCACTGATTTCATAAAAATTATTCTGTCCATGACAGCCTTATAGCGAAGGCCGTGCCAAGTTTACTTAATCACTAGGAAATACCGTATTTTTCCATCCAGTTCTTCAGTGTCTGGTAGTTTTTCAAGCCCAAAAGCTGTGCTGCACGGGTCTTATTCTGGCCACTATGAGCCAATGCTTTACGGATATAATTCGCAGCAACACAACCAATTATCTCTTGTATATCAACACCTTGAGAAACATCCTTGTTCAGCAATCCCGAATCCTGCTCCGGCATATTGAACAAAGCCTGACGGATATCGGCAGCATTGATCACATCATCCTGGCACCACAAGGCGGAGCGCAATAAAGTGGATTGCAACTCACGCACATTTCCTCGCCAAGGATGCTGAAGGATAATATTTTTTGCGTCAGGAGAAATATTTTTACCCTCAAGCATTGAGTCATGATCACTCATCGCTTTGATCAAGGTATCCGTCAGGAGCGACAGATCGCCCTCTCGCTCCCTCAGCGGTGGCAGATGCAAAACACCAACAGCCACGCGGTAAAACAGATCCTCCCTAAAACGGCCGTTGGCTACCGCCTCCATTAAGTTGCGATGTGTAGCTGTGATCAGGCGAACATCGACCTTTTGTTCTTTGGTGCCCCCTACCGGAACGAATGCCCCTTCTTGCAATACCCGCAAGAGGCGCACTTGCACACTGGGCTCCAGCTCGCCAAATTCATCCAGGAACAAGGTCCCGCCATCAGCTTGCTCGAATACTCCAGGCTTGTCAGATGTAGCACCGGTAAATGCCCCTTTCTTGTGGCCAAAGAGGACTGAGTCGACCAGTTCACCGGGAATGGCACCACAGTTCACCGGCACAAATGCTTTATTGGCCCGTTGGCTGGCATTGTGGATGGCGCGAGCAAAGAGCTCTTTACCGGTGCCGGTCTCGCCATAAATCAATACGGGTACTTCACGTTCCGCCAGTATCTGGGCCTGTGCCTTCAGAGCCTGCATCCAAGGGTTGCGAGTAACGATATTGTCGAATGCCGCATTGATGGGAGCATTGCCTTCTACCAGCCGACTGATCTTGGCACTGCCTATGTTTTGAGCGGCAGGCAGGTACTCTGCGGAAAGCTCAAATGGAATTTCTACCTGCTGAACGCCCTGTTCCAGTGACGATTGATAAAACTGACAGGCATAGCGGGTTTTGCCCAAAAGAATCCAAACCGCCTGCATGGCCGGGGTTCCTGGACTTAACAGAATGGACAACTCACAACCCAATGCTTGCAGCCTGGCCAGCTGCTGATTGGCCTGGACATAGATTTCACCAAAATTGACCGGTGAAGACAGGGAAATCGCTTGAGCGTGGATCGGCGTAGCGGTCTGCTTCTTCAGCCATGTCAGATATGGCTTTACCTGATCTTCTGGATAGTTGTAGAGCAGCTCTACGCTGTCGAATACCTGCTCTTTGAGAGTAGCTGCAATCGGGCCAAGGGCTTGCCCCTCTGCATCACTGCTGCCCGTAGCTTTCAGGTCGTTTCCCCCAACCCAGCTCACAAGTGTTCGAAGCCCTTGCTTGTTTTTTGATTCAGGCTTGCTCATCCGTGAACTCCAACATATCGGCCACTTCACACTCAAACAGGCGACAGAGCTTATCCAAAGCCTCGATATCGATCCTTTGCGCCGTCTCCTTGTACATTAGGGTCACGGTATTCCGGCTTAGCCCGGTTTCGCGCAAAACATCGGAGATCTTCATTTTTCGCTCCCCCATCAGGCGAGCGAGATGGCAACGTATCATGACCGGGCCCTACGGTTTACAGAGTCAGGCCCGATATTAACCCAAAAAACTGAAATAATTAAAGATTAGATGAAATATTTAGCGCAAAAACTAAATTATTCGCGACCAGTGCTGAATCCCTAGCTAGGTAACTGCCACGCTAGACCAACTTTTCACTTTGCAGCTATGCTCACCCGGTCTACCGGGAAGCATTATCAACAACTCAGTGGTTAACCCGCAGGAATAAACCGCCTGGCGCAGCGCTTTGTCGGTGGCCTCATCCAGGCCTGCCAGCAGAGGGATATAGTCGCGCAGACAGAGTTTTGGAGTGTTTCGCGGAGCCTGGTGTGCATCGCAGATAAACATGAGCATGGGCTCACTGGCGATCAGCTGCCGGGATGCCCATTCCAGGCTAGCTTCGGTGGCACCTTCCGCACCTGCACCCGCAGCCCGGAACAGGTTGTTTGGCACCATGCGCTGCCAGAGCAAAAGGGCTGATAGCAAGCGCACATCGCTTTCCTGGAGACCTGATTGCTCTGTGATTAGGCTGGCAACCCGATCGAATCTGCCATCAGAGTAACGTTCCGCAGGAGGGGTGCTGTTTATCCAGCCCAGCGCGTTCATCGTATGTACGCGGATTCCCAGGTGAGCCTCGTAGAACTGCTTCAAACGCCAGCATAGCCACCGGAGCTCGTCGGCGCATTTTTGCATGTTGGTGTATGCCAACCAGGGGTCACTGGAATCCAGAAAATCGACTATGGGGTGCTGGGGCAGATCAACATCCACATGGTCGAATGTTTCGTTGGAATCTGGCTTGCTCAACGGCTGGTAGTGGATGTGGCAAACCTGGTAATCATCCAGATACCAGTAAAACGGGATAGCCTTATGTTCGCTGAGGCAAGCCTTACAGGTTTTCAAGATGAGATTGGCTTTGGCGAACGCTGGCCGGTCGAAGGATTTTGTTTCGACGATACGATCAAGATAACGGCTTAACATCCTGGCCATCGTATCGGCGCTGTCTAATCCGCGAATACTGTACCCAGCCACTTTGCACCATGCTCGCAAATAGGTGCTCAGTGTCATTGCTGAAGAGAAACCATTTGCAGCGGAGAGCCTGACAACGTAGTCATCGATCCGCTCCAGCGGGTGCTTAACTGGCCTGATCAGTAACTTTTGCTCAGTCGTCATCGGCTTCGATTAGTTCAAGCTTTTTGGTCAGCCGGTAGGTTTTGAATTCGGCACTCTGAAAGCTTTCCTTATTGTAAGATTTTTGCTGTATCCACTTGGATGAATTCACAATTTCCCTCAGCCGCAACTCCGTCACCGGCATGATAAAGACGTTGTTGTGATCCTTTATCCCCCTTGAACGAATCGCGTCCTGAAAGCAGGCCAAATCAATTGGTTTTCCCGCCGCCTCCGCCAAACTGGCCGCTCGGATGATTTGCCCCCTGATAGCCCTTATAATTCCAGAACTATACGCAAACAGCCGATAGGCTGTTTCACGCTCAAGAAGTGAAAAGTCATTCGCAAATTCATAGCCCGCTGAAAAAAGCTCAAGAAATTTTTCAAAATGGGAGAACCGACTGGAGACCCTAAAGGTTTCCAGATAATAACGGTACCCTACACGTGTATCGAGCTCATCATTTTCTTTAACGACACCGAGACACCAAGGCATACCAACTAACGCCACTGGCACTTTAGAGTGGTTCATTAAGTCTTTAAACCAAGCCGTTATGTTGGCAATTACTCCTAATGAGCGGTTTTGGATGACCGTTTGCATTTCATCAAGAATAATGAGCTCGACACCGCACTCACGGCAGTATTTTTTAATTAGCGAAAAGCCTTCCTCTTTGGTTTTTATTCCTCTGCCGCCCTGGGGATCGCCCAACGCAGCAAGCACCTGCTGGGTGAAAGCTTTGGCGGTTTGCGGTGAACTCAACTGAACATACAACACGGGAATGTGGGTATATTCCTCCAACTCCCGACGCGGATACTTCGCAGCATACCGTTTTACCAGCTCAGATTTACCAGAGCCCGACTCACCGGTGATAAGGCAATTGGTGTCACCTTCTTCGATATAGTTAATCCGAAGATCATCCAAAATTTTGAAGATATGTTTGACATCACCAGTGGCTACAAAAGGGTAGGTATTTCGGTTCATCATCACCATACCTCCCAGTCATCCGTTACTTCTTCAGCCTGAATATTCTGAATAACCACTGGGACTGGATCATTGAGAATTGTGTTGGCAGAAAACTCTTCTACGCCCAGCGAATGTATGCGAGCGGCTTTTTTCGCGGTCGCCTGCGATTTTTTCCTAACATTACGATCATGCAAACTTTCCAGATCGCCAAAAAGCTCAACCTTGGCTCTTTGGAGAATCACATTATCCTTGTAGCTTTTACGCGCAGTATTAATGCGTTTGCGGATGGCCTTGTGAGCATACATCGACAGGCCTTTTGCATACCTGTAGTTAACGCATGGCACCCGGATATAGATCCGGTTGAGCTCATCCCACACATAAATGTGACCAATATCGAACGGGCTATATCTGATCAACAGTTCGACAACCCCTTCTCGCCGGTAGATATCTCGCAGAGGGTCTGAGTTGTATTCAAGGTTTTCATACTGAATACCTGATCGCTGTAGAGTTCTCGTATCGGAACACATCAAGGCTGTCTCAATGCGTTTAGCATCTTCCTCAACCACCGGGAACTCGCGAGCAGATTCATTCCAAAGATCAAGAGGAGATTTTTCGGCTTTGCCGTGTGGCTCAAGGTGATAGATATTCACAAGCCAGGTCAGGAATATCTTTTTGAACTCCGACAATGTGAGCTTTGCCTCGTTCTGAGCAATGTATTCGTCTGACCCGTTACCGACGCCATTTGTCTTGCCTGGCAGAGAATCAATTAATCCTGTTCTCAGTGTAAGAAAGAAACGCTCTACAACACCTTTATAATTTGGGCTCCTGACTGGCGCATATTGAAGCACTGAGCCTACCTCACTGATCGCCATATCGAGATTGTCACCCCAGAACTCTGTGCCATTGTCGGCGACCAGCATTTCCATGACACCATGAGCAGGCCAATCGCCTTCGACGCCGTAAAATTCAAGCAGATCCTTTTTGGGTAATATGGCACTCCCGATAGCCATGGCAGCGGACGCATATGAAGGCTCTTCAAAAGAAATCTGAAAGCCCATGACCATACGAGAATAGTGATCTATCAAGAGCGTTAAGGTCGGGCGACCCAGCAGTGTTCTGGTTTCATCATGCAGAACATTGATATCCAGAGGGGTGTGGTCGGCCTCAACGCGCTCAAGAATACGACTTGTTTGAGGTGCTTCACCGACATTGGCACATTCATAGCGAGCAGCATTTTTACCAATTCTTCCCTTAACATGCTCCTGGTAACTTCGCTTCTTAATATGGTAGCCCACAGTGCTGTAGGCTGGGATAGCCAACAGATCATCTGGATTGCTCAGATTGTGTTTTAGTACTTTCGCTTCCACCATCTGATGAATGCTGCTCACTAGCATCTGGCCATTTTTGAAATACAACTTCACCGATTGATCAATTATTTCACGAACTCTTGGATCAACCCTTATATCTCGGCGACCCTTTTTAGGATCATTTGGGTACAACCCTTTAATTCGGCAACCGGCATTGAAATACTTATTCAGCCAGTTATTGAACGTATTCCAGGCCGGTGGCGTATCATCGTCTATCTTTTCAGCTACCTTTTCGATTATTTTCTCAAGCTTCTTCTTCGATCTTTTTTGATCATCCGAATCAAGAAATTCTCGAACGTATGCATATCTGCGAGCGGTTTCCTTTTGATACTCCTCCGACAAATCCTGAAATACGATTTCACCGTTATAGCGATCATCTGCCATGAACTGAAGCGCCTTGTTCTCCAGGCATTCTTCAAGCTCCGCCTCCGGTTTCACCAACACAGATTTATTGTCGATATCGGCCAAGGTGACATTTGAACCGTTGATCCGCCTTATCATCCATATAGCATCCCGACCATCGAAATTTGCACAGAATGCAATGCCGGGCATCCATCTCGAAAGATTATGCATAGCGCACCTCCGCATCCAATGAGAGCTTAGCTACTGAAAGGTTTGCCGTTATCTGACCGTTGGCAATGAGCTTGTAAATGGTCTCCAAACGTATGCCCAGAGGATTTGCAATCAGGTCTTTCAACGTTCTTGGATGAGGAACGGCATTTTGAAGCAACGTAAGGGTGCCTGAGTTACTCGTTAATCTGTCACGATAGCGTTGCAACTTGCGGAGGTTTTGCAGAAGAGGATTTATGCGTATCTGAGGTTCATCGACACATAAAAAGTCATATCCAGCTTGCCGCATTTCAATCGCCGCTATTTCCAGCTTATGCAGATAGACCGTATCCAGAGAGCTGAAGTCCTTCTTGACCTCCACATAAGCCTTTCGACCGCCGCGAAAATGGACTTCAAAGTCTGGCGTGTACTCCCGATTCTTCAACAACGTGCTATTGACCATGAAGGTCTTGGGCTGAGGGAAGTACACCACGACGTTTGGATTCGCTTCCAAGTGAAAGCAATAGTCTTTCTCCAGCATCGACTCCACCAACACCATTTGATATCTCCGATGGCAGGGCTCAACAAATGACTTGGTAGACGGAAACTTGAAGATGTTTTTAACAGCGGAAGCCTTGATCTTCCGAGCGGGTTTTCGGCGCATAAGAGTACCTCCCGGCATTGAGCAATAATGCCGAATCCGTGAATTTTGGGCACAACCGCTCAATCCACTCTCGGCTCAAAGCTGGATCGCAGACACGAGCCAACCTCGACGGATGTCGATTAGCGGCAATATTCGGGGCTTGCTCTTGACGGGACAGCAGGGAGGGGAGATACTTTGGTCACGACACCGTAGGTATCACCTACACCTAAAGCCCGATAGCAAGCAATTGTTGTCGGGTTTTTTGTTTCTAAGTCATTGAATCACCTCTGCTTTATAGAAGCTCAGATCCTCGTAGCAGCCTGTTTTTCCTTCCTTTAACCCAAGCTCAACGGCAATTTTGTGGCTCTCGCCACGCAACGCTTTCCGGTTCCCGTTCAGCACCTGATACACCAATGCCTGCGAATAGCCTCTCTCTTTGGCCCAGCCACTGATGCTGAGGCCGCGCTCGGCAAACTCCTGCTTGACCTCTTCGGGTGATTTCATGGGATTCAACTAAACTCTCAATTGATACATTTATGACAATATTATACAGTTACAAACACTTTTCAATATGTTTGTACTAACCGATAGATGGGAGCCTACATTAATGGGTTTGGACAGGACACGATTTGGACAAGCTCTCAGTTCGGAGCGTAAACGCCTGAATCTACAGGTGAACGATGTAGCAAATGCCTGCGAAATTAAGCCTGGTACTCAGTATTTGTATGAACAGGGCAAGCGGGCACCCAATGCCGACTACCTGGATAAGCTATTTGAGCTGGGATTTCGTCCGCATGTCTTACTACCAAACGCCACGCTGGCAAATGATCAATGTGACATCCAACACCTTCGAGAAGCCTTCATCCAAGCAGACCAGGATTGTAGAGATAAAGAAGGCCGACTCCTGGATTTGGAGCACAGGCTCAGTCGGTTTTTGGATTTGTTAACCGAAATTCAATCTCCCAGCAAACAAGCTGCACAGAAATGACCGTGTTCCGCCACCTTTTATCATTAATACTCTTTGGTCGGCTCCGGTCTCTGATCAAGCTTCATGCTTCTTTCAAGGCGCTTAACCAGATCACCTCGCAAGACGACTACAATGATTTTGCAGCGAAAACCCGCTTCAATGAATTTCAAAGACATGAAGAAACACTACTGTACGGAACCATACTTTCTGCCGCCCAGCGAGAAAAACAGAACTTACTCTTCCAGAAGCTTCCCAATGACAGCCTGGTTCACAGTTTGTTTGTTGGTCGGTACATACAAAAGGATGGTCAAGCTGTCCGGCACTCGGTTCTTGAAACCGTTCTTTTCTTGTTTGGTTGCGTAGTGTTACTAACAGCCACCGCTGCCACCATTAGAATTGGATTGGATGTCGCACTATTATCGGTACCACTTGCAACAAAGCTAGGATTCATATTGACGCTGTTTGCGGTGCTTGGATTTCCGACATACCACCTAATTGGCCGCTACCTGGCCCCTGCATATACCTATTTAAAATACTTTAATAAACTCTAGAGACATTCGTGGATCGATCACTTCAAGCCGAACTTGTGGAAAGGCTATTTTCTTCCCTCTCCGACATCATTCTAGTAGCACAAGATATCCGAGAGCTTGCATTAGAAGAGATGGATTCCTATCCAGTTTATGTGCCCACAACAGGCACATCCGAAGAAGAACATAGGTCAAGTGTTGCCAGACTGGCAGCAATCGACAGCATGACCCAAATTTTCAGGGAAAACAGAAATGATAAAACCCTTACTGCTGGCATCCTGTGCACTTCAGATCAACTTGCCAGAAAATTCGACGTTTTCAACAATGCAAAGAACACCTTCGTTCACTTAACCACAAAAGCCCAACGCATTTATGGTATGTCGAATAGCTCCACACCAGGACGGTTTATATCAACATTGCTCCGCAATGAACTGAAGCAAGGTACACAAAGATCTTTGTTTGATCTCGCGACACGTGAGCAGATTATTTACAACCAAATCGATCTCCAAGCATGCCGCTGCATGATACGTGTTCTACCAAAAGACATGGACGTATTTAGCTGGACCTGGTCCAGTTCACATAAGCGGATAACCAAAGTCACACGATCAGATGCCCTACAACTGGCTAAAAATCTTACCGACGAGGAAAGAGAATCTGCCCTCGAAGCTCTGGCGTTATGCTCTGACAATGAATTTGCAAAGGTAACTCCCCTGAAGGAGCAGCTCCGGGCAAACTATGCTTATTTCGAAGATGGCGTTCGAATACCGAAATCCACACCCTTGTCCGGCGTTGTCGTGCTGCCACAGAAAAACCTGCCACGACTGCAATGGCGACAGCCGCCATCACAGCGCGAGCATATCGAACCCCGTATTCAACGCGAATCCAGCATACACGATGAACCTTTCATTGCTGAAATAGGCCTGCACCGCTATCGATAAATAGCCGGCCGCTCAAGAAAGATCTGATTCGAAGACAAAATCACAAAACAAGAAGAATGGCGCATTGCTGTCAGAAAAATGGGTTCTATAGCCGTCAGGATCTAAGATTATGATCGCTTTCCCCGCTGTATTTCTTCTGACATCAAGAAATGTCCGC